>Ga0160429_1002218_pt1 | contig 10361 bp, 12 predicted proteins | sample SolpanmetagenomR_FD_108199 | JGI IMG/M metagenome (GOLD analysis project Ga0160429, IMG submission 108199) | Solar panel surface microbial communities from Lawrence Berkeley National Laboratory, California, USA - R | ecosystem: Engineered > Built environment > Solar panel > Unclassified ... | reverse complement strand
ATGTAGAAATAAGGAATTCAGTTCACATCAAGAACCGTGATTCTAAACTTAATTTTTTTTTTTAATAATTTTTTTTTTGAAAATATGCGTCCCTGTGAAAAGACCGTGATATTCACTATATCTGAACCACCGACAGCAGGTGGGGTCAGCCTTTGGGTATTGTACTCCATTTCCCGCCCACTGTTCCAGAGGCCCATCTTTGAAAAAAAAAAAAAAAACACCTCAAGCTATCTAAACGTTTTCATGAAAAGTATAGCGTGTGATTCGGCCTCCCTTCTACCAAAGTCTCCCCTCTCCAACCCACCGCTCCCAAACCGCCGCCACAGAACTAGCAGCCTGCTGTCCGTCCCCGCCATCGCCGTGATACTCACTAGCTCCGTCCCCACCGGGTCTATATCTCTTCTCGTGAAACCCACCGTCTGGACCATCGTAGTCACTCCGTGCGTTCTCATCCGCGATGATCGCGGACGTAGCCCAGAAGAGGAGGACAACCCAGCCAGCACATGCGAGTGTTAATGCGATGAGGGGGTTTAAGATGTGGATGATTGTGACGCGGGGGAGGGTGAGGTTGTGGGTGTGGTTTAGGCCGCTGGGGGGCGTTGCGACGGTGGGCGGTATGGGTGCGCTGAGGAGGTGGAAGTGCAGTCGGAGGGGGTGCAGGAGGGTGCGCGTGAGTCGGATGGAGAAGGTTGGTGCGGGGTGCCTGAGGAGGAGGAGTAGGGGGTGAGTTATGGTTGTGAGAAGGGCGTCAATAAGGGCGAGGAGAGTTATCAGGAGGGCGAGGAGGGGGGTAAGGGAGCATAGTCGGAGCTGGATGGGAGAGTTAGTTCTGGAGGAAGTGGATGGTGGGAGAAGAGCTTACAAAGGCGGAGAGGGATATGGAGCGGTTCGTTTGTGGTCCGAAATCATCTCGTGACGAGATGATGGATCCTGGTGTTCCTGTCCATTGCGGGGAGGTAAAGGAGGGAGGAGAGTTGAAGGAACGTGATGATAACGGAGCTTGTTGTTTCTCCAAGTCGGGATCATAGTATCTGTGCTCTCTGATAACCCCACTGTCGTAAGGGATTGTCCTCTGTGGTGACGCGGGCACAGTAATGCTGGAATTCCTCAAGGGTGCTTGGGATGATTGACTTTGCCCTTGTCGAGGAGCGGTGTGGGAGATATATGCATCTTGTGATTCTACGGAGTATGCGACGCTGTCGACACGAGTTGCGGCAGGCAAAGGTCTTGTGACGGTGCTGTCTGCGTAGTGAAATGCATCGTAACCGTTGTTGTATTGTTGATGGACGGCTTGTAATTCCGCGGCGGAGAAAGTATGGGACATGGTGGGCTTGACGTCCAGATGCGCCTCTTCACATTGAGTTTGTCAGGAGTGGCGGTGATGAGCTGTGCAGAACAACAACAACAACAACTGTGGACGAGGTTGTGTTCATTTGAAGGGATGAAGAGGAGCAGCAGCAGAAGGAAGTGTAGAGTATATGACGAAGAACGAAGAAGAGGATGCCATGCACGCCAAAAGGACGACGATTCTCCTTGTCTGGAACTCAGCCAAGCCCTTGGCAGTTTGCGATGCTTGGCTCTGCTGCCCGTGTTGCGATGGATGGCAGTAATACCAATTGTTGCATAATGCAAGTTGACTGTAACCCGCAGTGGGCGCATCCTCGAGCCTCTTTGTAAGCCACGTTTTGCATCAACGTCCATGATTGCAACGACAACAATGTCAGATATCAGCGTGGAATCGTCTGGCGCTCTAAACGCCGTGTTTGCTTGGCTGCGCTTGGCAATAATGTCATAATGTCGTCGACTTGATCGATTGGTTGCTTTGCAACAGACTTCCCTTCGCTCGGCCTTGTTGCCGTGAGGCGCTTGGCATATTGTTTCAGCCAAGAGATAGTCCGTATAACTTACGTATTGATAGCCCTCCTGGTATAGCCCGGCAGCGTATCACCCTTATTACAGCTCCATTTGGGGCAGAACGATCCTCGCACAAATTAAATGATACTCACTCAATCGGTATCATCTTGAAGAACTGACTATATTCAAAATCTGCCAATTCCGTTCATGGTATAACATTATCCGTAGTTTTATAGATCAATTGTTAACATGCCTTTTTTTGGCCCCAAAGGTAGCCTTCACAACCATGCTACTCCTTCTTCTTGCCATTATTCTGACTTCTGTTCTTCCCCCTCTGCTCCTGGGCCTCAATCATGTCTGTAAGCCCGCATTAGTATCATCATACCCCATCACATACCACATGCTCCAACTTACCCATCCACTGATCCTCACCCGCATACGCCTCGTGGTGAATCTTCTTCTCAATCATCCTCTTGTGCGTCGGATCATTCGGATCCACAACCTTGATGGTCTCCCACCGTCCCTTACCCTCCCTCAAATCGTTACCCTCGAGCGCGAAGCTCGCAATCAGAACCGCCAGCGTCAAACCCTGCGCATACACACGCGCCTGCACGAGTTTCTGCTGCCCTGTGAGGTACGGGTTGCGCGAGACAAGGCCAAAAGCAAGCGCCATGGAGGCCACCCACGAGCCGACGACAATGGGGTACCGCTGCTCCGAAACCCACTGCTTGGCTTTCTGCGCAGTTGTGCGCTGGGCATCCTGTTTCGCTTGCTCGACTTCGGAGATGTTCTGATAGCCGTAGTCGGCGTGGCGTTTGCGCTCAAAGGCGCGAGAGTACCTGTCGGCGGAGATGACGGCTGGAGTGGTAGCGGAGTGTTAACTGAACGGACATGTTGCCGGTTGTGTTCAATCGAGAGGCAGTATACCTGAGAACGAGGTTGCGCCAGTGATGAGGAAAGCCCGGAAAGGAATGGAAAGCGACCTGAATGCTGGGAATCTCGTACTGGCGCCCCAAACGCCTAGGCTACCGAGAGCAAGACCGCCCAAGCCGCCGAGAATGCCGCCCTCCCATACGAGCCTGAATGCAGTATTGTCAGAACCGACTGATCCATCATGAAAGTCCCGTGCTCAGGCGGAGTGCGAAGCTCACTTTTGATGTGCAGACTCCTCTTCTGGGGTTAGGATCTTCATGATCTTGTGGTGGTAAAAGGCTTGTGTGAATTGACTTTCTACGTTGTAAGTAAATTACCATAAAGCTGAGCGTTTCCTGTTCTGACGGAAGGAACTGGATGACGTAACTCGGAAAGAATGGTTACGGTTGAAAAACACCGAGCTCTCACGGCCGAGTATTTCCGCCATGTACGAATATGTAGATAGTGCAGAAGTAAAATGAAGCGACGCTCTCTGCGATGGATTAGGGAACACTGTTACATACAAAATGGATAGGAGAAATAAATGATCTAAATACAATGGGGGTAGAATGAAATGAGCAACCACAAAATTCAAACACCTTCGCTGTTAACGCACAATCCCACACTTCTACTCTATGTTTAAAATCATACCAGAAAAGGGATGCCAATAACAACCAAAACGCCAACAAAAAAATCACTTCCGATCCGTACCGAAATATCTTGAAAACCACCTCCGTAAACCGTTAGGCTTCTTCTCTTTCTTTGGCGCAGCTTCCAAAACTTTCATCGCACTTTTCAGGGGCGCCGTATCCCTGACCGATTCACTCATCATAAGCGGCGGAGCAGGACTTGTTACACTGAGGTTACCTATTCTAGTGCCGGCCGTAGAGAATGGCCTCATTAGTGGAGCCTCGCTTGGAGTGCTTGAGTTGCTTGTCTTAGTGCCTGTCGTTGTAAATGGCCTTGGTGGGAGAGCGACATCTGAAGCAGTCGCTTTACTACCACGGCCAAAGCCTGTCGTTGACCATGACCTCGAAGGTGGACTGAAGGTCGTTCTAGCAGGCCCTTCTTCCGGAAACATATAGCTCTGCCTCTTTCTGGCTCTCTCTTCCTGCTCCTGCTGCCGAATCTCCTGCAACTCCAGCCTCCTACGTTCGACTTCCTCATCGTGAAGTTTTTTCGCCGCCTGCACGACCAACATCGTCTTCGGTGGAGCCCTGCTCAATGGTAACGATCCATATTCTTGCAGCCTGGGCGATGCGCGTGCTGATGAAGGTGGAAGAGTTGGACTGACTGGTGACATCCCTGAATCTTGTGGCACTGCTGTTGCTTGTATCGCGGATGAAGGAAAGGAAGCCACACTCTTGGAGCTGTTCAGCATACCGGATGTTGGTATCTCTTGTGCATATGAAGGAAACTGGTCCATGCCTTTTGTATTAATTCGCATATTCGGTCTGCCATCGGGTACGGAAATAGGTTCCACGCCTTTGAAGCTGCTCTTGAAATCTACCCAGCTCGAACGTTTTTCTGCTTTGGAAGGAGAGAAATCTGGCTGCAACGTTCTACGACGTAGAGCTTTCTCTCCACGTTCGCGCGCACGAATTTGTGCAGCATCCTCACTGTTGATGCCTCCCAAATCGGGCCTACTGGCTTGCGAACTTAGATCTGTGCTGTCTTTAGACCTTAACGTGATTGGACTTTGTACGGGTGTCTTGACCATTGATCGCACTCGGCGAAGTGAGCTGAGGACGTCATTATCCAGAAACACGGATCGGGGTCGACTTGGACTTGTAGGCTGGTGTGAAAGATCGGTCAAGGATGGTTGTGCCTTGGCTCTTTTCGCTGCGTCTATAGCAGCATCTTGGGCAGAACCATATACTGAAATTCGGTTATTAGTCAGAATTTGTTTTCGTGGTAAACTTTTGACATAATTCGTTATTTCCTCCTCATTGGGCTCTTCCTCCTCATATAAGCTCGGTTTCCTAGGTGGGAGGTCACCATGACTTGATCGTCTAGTGATGGGGTCCGGACGCGATATTGCTTTTTGTGTAAAATCCATATTATTTGATCTGCGTTTAACGGCTTCCTGTTCGTGATCCCGCTCGCGTTCCCTTAACCTCGAAAGGTGAAGCATACGAGCTGTCCCGTTTTTCAAGCGGTTTGTGCTTGTGTTTTCGTCCTCGTCATCGCTGCCCTGCGCCCAATTGGGCCTATCCTCCGGACGGCGTGAATTTGTCTTGTACGCGTCAGGATCTTTCCCTGCTTCCTCCTCGTCCATAGTAGCATCATCATCCTCCACATTTAGCACGCGTGATGATTTTTTCGCTCGTAATTCATCGCTGTAGGCCTGTAGCTGAGTGTGTGCATACGCCAGTTGAGCACACGAAAAGCCATCCTCTAGACTTTGTGAAGTGTCAACGCCGCCCCATGCTGTAAAACCTCCTGGCGGTAGCGTCTTCCTTTTAGCCTCCTTTGTTGTTTCTGTTCGCATCGTGGTTGTATTCTGAAAGGCGCGACCAGCATTGCGGGGCACATAAGCGGCGTTAGACTGCCTACGCTGTGGAGTTTTCTTGACGGGAGAATCGTGCAGCATAGCGAAAGCCTCCAGTCGCTTGGCAAGCTCGTCCGGATTCAGTGATCGTTCTTGCCTGGGCGTACGAGTGTAGGACATAACCAAAGGCTGTGCACATGTTAGAGCGAGGCGCGGACGTCAGTAAAAGAACATTTTCGGTACCTCTTGATGAGTGGTCATGGTCGGTCACAATGCAGGCAGCCGACGCCTGACAAGATGCAGAAGGAAGAACACCGACGTCGACGGATACGACGCCGGCAAGTGCTATATCACGCTGAGGGATGCAGGGCGAGGGGAAGAGACATTGAGGCTAGACATGGTATATTAATTGTTGAAAAAGGTCGTGGCATGTACAGTAAGCCCGGGCTTTTTGCTGCCTGCATGAGCCGAATCAGACGAGGTCCACGGTTGAAGCCGAACCCCAAAAGAGCGGCAGTCCACCTTATGTCCAGCAGCAAAGTCGGGCCAACAACCTGGAAAGAGTTTATTGTTCGCGCGAGCCATCCATGGAGAGGAAATACTAGCTGAGAACTGCCATGATGAGATGATGTCTGCCTCCATGAATAACAAATGTTTTGTGTATGGTGGTGCTAGTAGTTCAGGAGACAGATGCCAGGCATTCATTCATCCATCATCGTGTCACAAGATCCTCCCTTCATGCAGTGCACGACAAGGTTAAATTAAACTCAACATATACATCCCTGTTGCGTGCAAGCATATGTCCAAATGCAGTGCCACCCGTTCCACAGCACATTATTTGATTATGATTCTTGTATTTGTGTGGCTTGCAGCTAGAAATGCTCCCCAAGTCACCAAAACGGAAGACATTGAGTCGCTCGCTCCCCTGGTACTAGTATTGTGTTATCTCCATTCGCCCACACAAACTACTGTACTAGTACCGCTTCTTTTCCATCGGACGAGATGGATGGCAGAAGTGATGCAAACCGGACTATGTGCTGCGCTATGGATATGGAAAAGGCATCTCTACAGTACCGCTGATTTACCGGATGAAAGTCTTCTTTTTTCAAGCCAGACTTATCATTAGAACGATATCTGTCTGGAACACGAATTGCGCGAATGCTAACTCCACGCCATTTTTCACGCAAAAGTTAATACCACCGATGCGCTAACGGAGAATATATATCTGCTATAGATTCCAGAGCCATCCTTGCCCTCCTCAAGCTTCGAAAATTCTCCGGCTTAGCAACCCAAAAGACTACCTGTATACTGTACGTTATTTGCCGGGGGAATAAGACACGATGTAATGTTGGTTCGATTGAGTGATTTTGTCACGTTTTAAAATTGCAAGTCGATGCAATTTTAGTGCAGTTCGAGTCCCTCCATTAATCTCTGGACGAAATGCGTGTCATCGGTTCAATCTTTTTGCCTGCCTTCCAGACCGGATATTGAAAATGCACATGAAAAATTGTGCTAAAGATCTTGAGATCATGCCTTTCTACCAAGGAGATCCACAAGAATCACATCTTGAATTCCTGGAGCTGCCTTAGAAGACGCAGCTAACCTAGTTTGAGATTCGGTTCTCTTGCCATAAGAACCCATCATCATCATCTGTTCTTTTGGAGAATGCCCTCGTCATCTACGCAATGGCTCACGTAACGCTACGCCACCTTTCCTTCCCCTGTGCATGGCCTTGCACAACTTCACGAAGCCAGTCCACTAACTCTCCACATCGTATATGTGCAGCGTGTGCGCAGGCATTGTATTCTGAGAAAGTGAACGACCCCGAAGATTCAGAGAGAAGCAGATTTTCTTCATCGTCTGAATCCATCGCATCCTGCGATGCTGACGTCTGTCCTCGAGGTGTCATGGTATACGCTAACGCATGCAAACTCGTTGCTTTTGAGAGCTGAGCTGGGGTGGGATCCACTATAATTGGCTCTTCCCCGATTTCACTACTCTTTGAGATACAGACTCCCATTGCGACATTTCGCATGCTAATGCCTGCATCAAGCAATGCTAGTACTGCCGCATTCAATAGCTGAGGTAGAACAGGGATAATACTGTCAGACTGTCCTGGAGGTGCTACTGAGGTTGCCGATGAAGGTGTGCGCAATATTTGCAATGTCAGTTGGAGCAGTGCGCGCGGGTAGGCTTTTGTGTGAATCAGAGGCAACAGTGTACGGCGGAGGAGTAATTCAAGGTGTCGATCGCGAGGACCTGATAGTATATGAATTAACTGGTCTGCTTGAAGGCATTATGCAAAAGATCTAGCATACTACCGCTACCACTCTCCGGCAGTACGATCACTTCGAGAAAGGCTTCTTCCGGCAGTTCATCGCGCCGCTGAGCTTCGATAGGTCCATTGAATGATGCGAAAATTGAAAAGCCAGAAGGTGTTGTGTATGTGGCTGAGCCGTCGGCTTCTGGAAGAGCATGTAGAGTGGCTTTGGGAGTAGTTGCAAGTGTCATTGTGTGTGAAGGTTCGTATGCAAATGCTGGAGTAGATATATGGAAATCCAAAACGTCAACGATGTACAATTTCTCGTCATGATTTGAGAAATGAATATCGCGAAATATCAATGCCAAGCGCCGAGGTTGTCGTGCGGCATGTGATGATGAGAATGTTGCTCCCCGCATCATTCTTTTATTAAGCTCGAACATTGCGCTTAGTGCAAATAGACTTCGTGAGCCTGCAATGGCATCAAGCAAAGGACATCAATCTGCGTCGAAAAGACTACTGCACGAACTACAATCCTACGCTGATGATCCCAACCCAGCCTTACTACAACTAGGCCCCGATAGCGACGATGAGTTATTACAATGGAGCGCGGTGATGAAAGGAGTCTCGCAATCTGCTTATGAAGGTAAGGGCCCTTTCGATTGGTGTATTTAATGCTTCTCGAAATCTCACACATCACAGACGGTCTTTGGGCGCTCTCCATCACGATACCACCCACTTATCCCAATGCACCTCCCACGATTCGCTTCAAGACTCCAATCTGCCATGCAAATGTACACTTCAAGACCGGTGAAATATGTCTCGACCTACTCAAGACCAGTTGGACCCCTGCGTACACAGTATCAAGCACATTAACGGCCATTCACCAGCTGTTGACAAACCCGGAGCCAGACAGCCCGCTTAATGTTGATATTGCACAGTTACTACGATCAGGGGATGACATAGGCGCGGAAGGATTAATTCGGTTCTATACTGAGCAGGAGAGGTGGAGGGGCTGATAGTGATGGGCACATGGAGACAGCTCGAACGAGCTAAGGAATCATCAACACGGTGGACAACTTAGGACGGCCGAAACGTGTCAAGCTTCGTTAGGTAGATCCGTCCTCATACAAAATTAGCCACAAGAACGCTAGCTATGACATAATCGGGACAGAAGTATGGTGCTGGTGTTTGTCGAAAACGTGTAAGGTTAGTAAGGCCCTTAGTCACTTGTGTAAGGCACGGAAAAAGCCAGTAGCTGAAGAAGAAAAAGACCGATTGCTGATAAATAACAAAGCAACGCCGCAATCTTTGCTCTTCTCCCATCCGCCTCATGATCTGATGCCTCGTTCTGACTCCCTTACTGTTCTCCGGCGTGAGCGAGACGTCCGGCCTTGGAGTTGAGGTAGTGGTTCCTGTGACGCTTGTCAGACTGGTGGTTGTGTACTGCAGATCAAAGCTCCATACTTCTTCTCTGCCCAGTCAAGCAGGAAATATACACCAACGAAGGGAGGGATGAAGTAGAAGGCTTGGTTCCTAAAGCGGCGCCATGTGTTGAAAACCGCGGCATGGGCAGCGCCGGCAAAAGGCCGTTGCCTGTTGGCCGACATGGAGTATGTGATAACACCCTTCTGTGGCGGTGAGCCTATAGGAAATGTTTTGTTAGATATCAGTCGGTTAATTGTCCGTACATAGTTCCGCGTCGCTTGTCTGATAAAAGACACAGAAGACATGCGAAGTCATACCTAGAGCACCCCACCAGCCCATGTACCTGGAAAACAGAAAGGTTAGCATAGACATAGATAAGGACAATTGTTCATCAGTTGTCGTAGGTCCTGTGGCGATAAAAGGCCACATGCGGTTGCCATATCTTCGGGTACACTCACTTGCCAGGTATCTTCTCAGTACCACCCATTTCGACTGGATTTTGTGATTACAGAAGTGTGAGGGAGGAGGAGTAAGAGTGTAGATAGTTCAATCATCGCCAATGCTGGAGGTTGAGCTCTCGAACTTCCGGCACGCCAAGAAGGCGCTTATAAGTTTGCAACCAAGTATGTGATTGGTCCGGTTAGCCGCCGAGGGTACTGCGACTCTTCATGTGCGAAAGAGAGGCAAAGCACCATTTCGTAACAACTCTTCAGCTCCTATAACAATCATGGCGAATGCTCTGAACTTTCTCATGAAGGCCGCCGTGCCCGCCGGAATTGCATTCAGTCTTGCTTCTGCATCCATCTATGATGTAAAGGGAGGAACTCGTGCCGTCATCTTCGACAGGCTGTCTGGTGTCAAGGAAGATGTTATGAACGAAGGCACACATTTTTTAATCCCATGGTTACAAAGAGCTATTGTCTTCGACGTACGAACGAAACCGCGCAATATTTCAACCACGACTGGGTCCAAGGATCTGCAAATGGTTAGCCTAACGCTGAGGGTGCTTCACCGGCCTGAAGTCCGACAACTGCCTAAGATTTACCAAGTATGGCTTTCCCATATTTACTTGTCGATAGCTACTAACACTACTTTCAGAATCTTGGGTCTGACTACGATGAGCGCGTTCTTCCCTCAATCGGCAATGAAGTCCTCAAGGCCATTGTTGCACAATTCGACGCCGCCGAACTCATTACACAGCGTGAAGCCGTCAGCAACCGCATCCGCAGCGACTTACTTAAGCGCGCACAAGAGTTCAACATCGCTCTCGAGGACGTCTCAATAACACACTTGACTTTCGGTAAAGAGTTCACAAAGGCTGTTGAGGATAAGCAAATTGCACAACAGGAGGCGGAGAGGGCGCGTTTCATTGTTGAGAAGGCAGAGCAAGAGAGGCAGGCAAGCGTTATCCGTGCT
>Ga0160429_1002217_pt1 | contig 10362 bp, 10 predicted proteins | sample SolpanmetagenomR_FD_108199 | JGI IMG/M metagenome (GOLD analysis project Ga0160429, IMG submission 108199) | Solar panel surface microbial communities from Lawrence Berkeley National Laboratory, California, USA - R | ecosystem: Engineered > Built environment > Solar panel > Unclassified ... | reverse complement strand
GGTGGTGGGCCGGTCGAACCCCGGATCGACGCTGATGAGTTGCACCTGCAGTTTCGCCTTCTGCTCGGCACTCAGGCCGTCCCAGGCGTGGGCGAGCACCCCCAGCGTGATCGGGCAGACGTCGGGGCACTTGGTGTAGCCAAAGAAGATCAACCTGAGTTTGCCGCCCGAGTCGGCCAGATCGGCGGGCGCGCCGTCGTCCCGCAGCAGCGTCACCCGGCTCAGCGGGTGGGGCGTGTCGAGGGCCGTGCCGTGCAGCGCCGCCGGGGCGTAGGTGCGGTACGCCAGCACCCCGCCCATCAGAGCGGCGAGCGCCAGCAGCAGGGCGGTCAGGACTTTCATGTGTGCAGTCTACCGGTGGCCGACTGGGAAGGGTGTCCCGGCCGCCGGCGCCAGGGGCGTGAGCCGGTGCAGAATGGCCGCATGAGCGACGAAGCGCCGGTCCCTTCCTCCCCCGATTCCGACTCTGCGGCCCAGCTCCTGTCGTGGCGTGAACTGGAGACCCGGACCGGCCTCGATGCCCTCCCCGGTTTCCACCGCGCTTTCCTGACTTGGCGCGGTGTGGAAGATGCGGCGGCCATGCCCCTGCGGCGTGTATCACAGCGGGTCGAGGCCGAACTGAACAGGCTGGTACAGTCCGGCGCGGCGCAGAAACAGGAAGACGACTGGCTTATCAAGCCAGAAGCCTTGCAGGATTTCCTGAACTCTTTGTAGCCCTATAAGATTTGTTGTAGCCCTAAAAGAATAAAGGGCGTCGACAGGAAGGCATGGCACATCGGCATGAATATTCTCCGGTTGTGCTTGCCGTGTCAGGCCTGTCACAACGGACGGCTCTGTGTACAGCCGGGAATCGGTCTGGCACAGCTGCTTTTGGCCCGCTTTCTGGTGATCTGAACGTGCGTTCAGTTCCCAGGCGCTCTCAAAACGTGCCAAGTAGCCTGTATGTTCTCGGGAGTCCAACTTCCCAAAATCCGGATGAGCAGTATTAATTGGCGTTTATATCTGCTTGCCATCGGTGCGAAAGATTCACCTGCCTGCGTCTTCTTTTACAGACATGAGCGCCGTTCCAGAGCAGTTTTCTAGCGATGTCATCGTTTACTTTCACTACGATTGGGGGTGTCATTGACAAATACGATCTGAGAAAGAACAATGTGGAGGTATATTTTTGGAGGAGTACCGCATGACATACCGTAAACTGAGTGAACAGGTCAACCAACTGACAAATCCGCAACGCAGTGACACATTCGTCAAAATGTTTCGCAGTGCCGTCCGTGAAGGAAAGTTCGACGGCACGTATATGCCCGAGCGCTTCACATTGCCCAAGTCGTTCAGTCGTCGTGGCGGCGGCGCGGCTTATAACCGTGACGCCAAGGAGATGCTGTTCGAGCTGACTCCGGCGTTCGACAAGTGGTTCGAGCAGACCAACCGCGAGCTCGCGGCCAGCCGCAAGGGCGGCAAGATCAAGCCCAGCATTGAGGCGATCGAGGCTGGGCTGGTCGACTTCAAAGCGATGGCCAAGGAAACTCGCCAGCGGATGCAGGCCAGCTTCAAGAAGGGCCAGTCGCTCGGCAAGTCGCGCGCCAAACCCAAGAAGTAACTGCTGAATTTGTCGCACCGGGCCTGCCAGATCGGCAAGCCCGGTGCTTTTTACGGTGTTACGGCTCTACCTCTTGGCAGCCAGGGCCAGCCGTTCCTGCAACATCAGGAAGGCCTGCGCGGTCACGCGGACATCGCCCATGCTGCGGTGACGGCCGCCCGCCTCGAATTCCAGCCCGAGGCGACTGGCGAGGACGTCGAGTTTATGCGTCCGCTCGTGCGGAAAGGCCCGGCGGGAGAGCTGAACGGTGCACACCTCGCGCGCCGGCTGCCAGATCAGGCCGTGCCGGGCCGCACCGGCGCGGATGAAGCCGCTGTCGAACGCCACGTTGTGCGCCACCACCGCCGCGCCGCCCACGAAGTCGAGGAACGCAGGCAGCACGTCCGGCAGGGCGGGCGCGTCTCTGACCATCTGGTCGCTGATGCCGTGGACGCGCACCGTGTACCAGGGAATCGAGAGGGTCTGGCCGAGCGCGTCGGTGGGCTTCACCAGCGTCTGGAACACTTCCTGCGCCTGCACCTGACCGCCGCGCACCCGCACGGCCCCGATCTCGACGATGGCGTCGCGCTCGGGGCTGAGACCGGTGGTCTCCAGGTCGAAGACCACGTACTCGCCTTCAGGGTCGTGCGGCGGGCGTGCGGCTGGGCTGGCGCTGTTCATCGCAGGCAGCTTAGCGCCTGCGTTCCTGGCGGCAGTGTGGCGAGAAGCAAGGTCGGCAGGAGCCGTATCAGCTGGAGGGCGCGGTCATTTGGCCCGGCGAATGGGCCGTCTCCAGCTGCTCGTCACGAAATACACCACGCCGCACAGCACGCCCGCCAGCAGCAGAAACTTGAGCAGCCCGGCCAGGATGCCCGCCACGCCCACTACGAAGGCTCCCAGGCCGCTCAGCAGCTGGCCGAGCATCCACACGCCCGCCAGGGCCAGGAACGCCAGCAGCAGAACGCCGACCATCGCCACCGCGAGCCTCGTCATGGCGTCAGCCTACCATGCGCCCAGGGAGACAAAAAAAGCCCCAGCCGAAGCTGGGGAGAGGGCCGGGCGGGCAGAAGGCCGTCTGGTCTGCCCGCCGCCGATTACATGTTCGAGATCAGCGCGTCGGCGAACTCGCTGGTGCCGACCTGCTTGGGGTTCTCCATCAGGCGGGCGAAGTCGTAGGTCACGACCTTCTGACCGATGGTCTTGCTGATGCTCTGCAGGATCAGGTCGGCGGCCTCGGTCCAGCCCATGTGGCGCAGCATCATCTCGCCGCTCAGAATCACTGACGAGGGGTTGATGACGTCCTTGCCCGCGTACTTGGGCGCGGTGCCGTGCGTCGCCTCGAAGATCGCGTGCCCGGTGACGTAGTTGATGTTGGCGCCCGGCGCGATGCCGATGCCGCCCACCTGGGCCGCCAGCGCGTCGGAGATGTAGTCGCCGTTGAGGTTGAGCGTGGCGATCACGTCATACTCGGACGGGCGCAGGATGATCTGCTGCAGGAAGGCGTCGGCGATCACGTCCTTGATCACGATGCCGCCGGGCAGCTTGAGCCAGGGGCCACCGTCGATCTCGACGCCGCCGAACTCGGTCTTGGCCAGCTCGTAGCCCCAGTCGCGGAACGAGCCTTCGGTGAACTTCATGATATTGCCCTTGTGCACCAGCGTCACGCTCTTGCGGTCGTTGTCGATGGCGTACTGGATGGCGGCGCGCACGAGGCGCTCGGTGCCTTCCTGGCTGACCGGCTTCACGCCGAACGAGCTGGAGTCGGGGAAGCGGATCTTCTTGACGCCCATCTCGTTCACCAGGAAGTCGCGCATCTTGGCGGCGTCGGGGGTGCCCGCCTGATACTCGATGCCCGCGTAGATGTCCTCGGTGTTCTCACGGAAGATCACCATGTCGACCAGTTCCGGCTGCTTGACCGGGCTCGGCACGCCGTCGAAGTACTGCACCGGGCGCAGGCAGGCGTACAGGTCGAGTTCCTGACGCAGGGCCACGTTGATGCTGCGGATGCCCCCGCCGACCGGGGTGGTGAGCGGCCCCTTGATGCCGATCAGGTACTCGTCGAACGCCTCGACGGTCTCCTTGGGCAGCCACTCGTTCTCGCCGTAGACCTCGACGCTCTTCTCGCCCGCGTAGACCTCCATCCAGGAAATCTTGCGCTCGCTGCCGTAGGCCTTCTCGACGGCCGCGTCGAGCACCCGCACGCTCGCCTTCCAGATGTCGGGGCCGGTGCCGTCGCCCTCGACGAAGGGCACCACCGGGTTGTTGGGCACGTGCAGCTTGTCGCCCTGCATAGAGATCTTCTCGCCCTGCGGTACGGAGATGTGGTTTGTCATAGCAACGAACACTTTAGCGTACCCTCGACGCGAAGCGGCTTTTTCCGCCGTTTCCATCTGTTACTGGCTGCGGCACGGCGATGGACACCTCACCTTCCCCAGATTTTAAAGGTGTCCTGAACAGGACCACATTCGCTTCGAGTGAAGGGGGGCCATGCTGGTCTCACCTGAAAAAGGAATCCACCACTGGAGGTTTCACCTGATGAGTGACGACAACAAAGCTGGAAACCTGCTGGACGCCGCCAAGGCCAAGATCGACGAGGGCGCCGACCGTGTGAGAGCGGCCGGGCATGAAGTGGCGAGCAAGGTGGGCAACAACCCCGCCGAAAACGCCGCCGACAAGGCCAAGGCCGTCGAAGACCGCACCAAGGCGGAAGTACACAACGCCGAGGCCGACCACAACTACAACGAGGCCAAGAAAGACTGAAGTCTTACCTGGCCTGACGGCCACTACAGACGCTCCTTCGGGAGCGTTTTTTCATTGGGTCGCCTGTGAGTCGTGGGCCTCCCGTGTATCCCAGATGGGGTCGAAAGACCTGTGATGAAGAATACTATTTTTTAGTCAACATAGTTTCATGCTTGCAACTGTACGAGAGAAGAGAGGAATATGGGAGGCGAGAAGAAGACCGATGAGCCACGAGTCCGAAGACAGAAATTCAGAATCCCAGGCCCCGGCGACCGCCGATCCGGCACGGGAAGATCGGCGCACGGGAGCGGCCACCCGGCTGTCGATGCACATGAAAAGGCTGCACCGCCACATCGCCAGCCATGTCATGAGTGCCATGCAGGACCAGCTTCAGGACGAAGACCTGAGCTTCTCGCAGATGAGTGCCCTGCACCAGCTGCGGGCCTACGCGCCGATGAGCGTGAGCGGTCTGGCCGAGCGCACCGGGCTGAGCCTGCCCGCCGCCAGCCACCTGACCGACCGGATGGTGGTGCGCGGCTACGCCCAGCGCCGCGAGAACCCTGACGACCGCCGCGCCAAGCTGCTCGACCTGAGCGAGCGTGGGCAGCAGATTCTCGAGGAGATGGACCGGCGATTCACCGACGCCTACCGCGTGGCCTTTCTAAAGGTCAGCCCGGAAGCGGTCGCGTTCGCCGCCGACTCGGTCGAGCTGCTGCTGAACGAACTGCAGCTCTCCGAAGGACAACCCGCCGAGGGCGGCACCCAGATGTCCTGCGTCCTGCCACTCTCTCCTTCGTCTTCGTCACCCCGCCCCGCACCGCCCAGCCCGGCTGAATCCGGCCCCCAGTCCCCCGCCCCTGACCCGGCCGCAGAGGAGAACGTATGACCCAGAAACCCCCCAGTCCTGCCGGCGTCGCCGGTCTGGCCCCGGAAGGCCGCATCAACTACGCCGAGGCGCTCGACTTTCCGGCCAAGCGGCTGATCCTGATCGGCACGCTGCTCGGTTTGTTTCTGGCCGCGCTCGACCAGACCATCGTCTCGACCGCGTTGCCCAAGATCGTGCGCGAACTCAACGGCCTCTCGCTGTACTCGTGGGTCACGACCGCCTATCTGCTCGCCAGTACCACGTTGGTGCCGATCTACGGCAAGCTGAGCGACATCTATGGCCGCAAGCCGGTGCTGATGATCGGCATCGTGATCTTCCTGCTCGGCTCGGCCCTGTGTGGCCTGAGCGGCGAGGCCTTCCTGGGCAACCTGTTCGGCGGCGGCATGATGCAGCTCGTGATCTTCCGCGGCATCCAGGGCCTGGGCGCGGCGGCCCTCACCTCGGTGGCCTTCTCGATCATCGCCGACATCTTCGCGCCCGCCGAGCGCGGCAAGTACCAGGGTTTGTTCGGCGCGGTCTTCGGGCTGAGCAGCGTGATCGGGCCACTGCTGGGCGGGTTCCTCACCGACCACGCCTCGTGGCGCTGGGTGTTCTACGTCAACGTGCCGATCGGGCTGATCGCGCTGAGCTTCATCTTCGCCAAGATGCCCCGCCTCGCCAGCGGCCTCAAGCCCAAGATCGACTACCTCGGCGCCCTGCTGATCGTGATTTTCAGCGTGCCGCTGCTGCTGGCCCTGACCTTCGGGGCCGACAAGACCTATGCCTGGACGAGCGCCGTGGTGCTGGGCCTGTTTGCCACCAGTGTGGTCGCGCTGATCGCCTTCCTGTTCGTCGAGTCGCGCCACGAGAGCCCGATCCTGCCGCTCAGCCTGTTCAAGAACCCCACCTTCGCCTGGGGCGTCACCGCCCGCTTCTTCATCGGCGCAGCCTTCCTGGGCGCAATCCTGTTTCTCAGCCTGTACCTCGTGAACGTGCAGGGTGTGTCGGCCACCGCCGCCGGAACGGCCACCATTCCCCTCACGCTCGGCCTGATCTTCGGCGCGGTCCTGAGCGGTCAGCTCGCCTCGCGCCTCGGGTACTACAAGATCCTGATCGTCATCGGGCTGTTTCTGATGATGGGCGGCTTCCTGCTGCTCTCGACGCTCGACGCCGACACGGCCTACGGGCGCGTGATCCTGTACATGGTGGTGCTCGGCCTGGGCATCGGGCCGGCGCTGCCGCTCTTCAACCTAGCCATCCAGAACGCCGTCAAGCCCTGGGAAATCGGCGTGGCGACCTCCAGCGGGCAGTTCTTTCAGCAGCTCGGCAGCGTGATCGGCACCGCCGTCTTCGGCGCGGTGCTCAGCAGCGGCCTGAGCAGCAACCTCAACTCGGCCGTCAAGGCCGCCGAGGTGGGGCAGCCCACGGCCGTGGTGGCCCAGCTGGAGAACACTCGCCAGAAGATCGCCAGCAGCGCCTCGGCCAGTAGCAGCCGGGCGGGCGCGGCCGGCCCCACCTTCGAGCAGATCGCGGGCGGCATCACCACCGGCTTCGCCGCGCAGTACGGCGTGATCGAGAAGGCGGTGCGCTCCGGCGACGCGGCGGCCTTCACCGCCCTGCAGAGCAACACCGCCTTGCCCGAGGCGCTGCGTCAGGGGCTGGCGCGCATCCCGGCTCAGGCGCTCACCACCCCGCAGGGGCAGACGCAGGTGCTCGGGCAGCTCAAGGCCAATCTCGACGCGGCCCAGGCGGGCGTGCTCAAGACCGCCCGCACCACCTTCGACCTGACGGCCCGCGCCACCAAGGTGGCCTTCGCCGATACCATCAGCCACATCTACCTGATCAGCATCTTCGTGGCGCTGCTGGCGCTGCTCTCGGTGCTGCCGATGCCCAACCTGAAGATGCCCACCCGCACCAAGGGGGACGGCGAGCAGTCGAACATGGCCGCGCTGGAGATGTAAACCAGACTTCAGAGCCCAATGAAAAGAAGTCGGAAGCGCCGTTCGTGGCCGCTTCCGACTTCCTTTTGCCGCAGTGGCCTACTTTACCTGCAGGTCGCTGTCGAGCCACATCAGCACGCCGCCGCTGGGCAGGCCCGCCTTCAGGTTCAGGCTGGCCGCCTCGTCGGCCGCTTCCTGGGCGAACTCAGGCAGCGGGCCTCTGTTCTTCGGCGTGGCCGTCCAGGTGGCCGAGCCGTAGGGCAGGCCCGCGAACTCGCAGGCGCGCAGCACGGCGGTGTGCAGGTCGCCCAGCTCGTCGATCAGGCCGTTCGCCAGGGCGTCCTGCCCGCTCCAGACGCGCCCCCGGCCGAGTTCATTCACGCGTTCCTGACTCAGCCCGCGCCCTTCGGCCACGCGGGCGGTGAAGCGGTCGTACACCTCGGCGATGCTGCGCTCCATCAGTTCCCGCTGGGCCGCGCTGAAGGGCCGCGCCGAGCTGTAGGCCAGCCCGGCCTCGTGCCGCGTGACCGCCTCGGGGTTGAGGCCCTGGCGGCGGTTGAACTCTTCGAGCACCGGCTTGCCGCTCACCACCCCGATGCTGCCGGTGATGGTGAACGGGCTGGCGATCACGTGGTGGGCGTGGGTCAGCACGTAGTAGCCGCCCGAAGCCGCCACGCCGCCCATCACCGCGACCACCGGCTTGCCCGCGTCTCCGAGCACCTTCACTTCACGCCAGATCAGGTCGGAGGCCAGCGCCGAGCCGCCGCCCGAATCGACGTACAGCACCACCGCCTTGGTCGTCTTGTCCTCTCCGGCACGTTTCAGGGCGGCCACCACCGTGTCAGACCCCGCACTCACTCCGCCGAACAGCGGCAGCGGGTTGCGCTGCGACTTGCCGGTAACGATGGTGCCGATCACCGGCACGATGGCGACGCGCCCGGCCTCCTTCTTGCGCCGGGGAGCCGGTTTCAGCAGGTCGAGTACGGCGCTCATGGGCCGGGTGGCCGGGCCGACCAGTTCATCCTCGTACGCCACCCGGTCGATCAGGCCCGCCGCCTGCGCTGCCACAGCCGAGCTGAGCGGGTGCGCCAGCCAGCTGCGGGCCGCGTCCTCGCTCACGCCCCTGGCTGCCGCCATCTCGCTCACCCAGCCTTCCTCCATGCTGTCCAGCAGCCGGGTCAGCTGCTCTCTGTTGTACGGGTCCATGTGGTCGTCGCTGAAGCGGGTGAGCGCCGACTTGTATTCGCGGATGCGCAGGTTCTCGAAGGACACGCCGTGCTTTTTCAGGAACTCACCTAAGTACGTGACCTCGATGCCCAGGCCGAGCACGTTCACCTCGGCCGACTCGGGGGCCACCACCTCGCCCGCCCCGCTGGCCGCCAGCAGCGCGGGCATGCTGAGCTGCGGCAGGTACGCCACGACGCGCTTGGTCTGGGCGAGTCGGGCGAACATCTCACGCAGCGAGCGCGAGGTGCTCAGCCCGGCCGCGTACCCCCCGAAGCGCAGCAGCACGCCGTGCAGCCACTCGGCTCCTTCCAGCTTGCTGAGCTTCGCGCCGAGGGCCTCGAGCGTGTCCTGGCGATTGAGCAGCGCGGCCAGTGGGTTGGCCGGGTTGAGCGCCGGGTAGTCGCCCGCCACGTCGATCACCACCCAGGTCGGCCGGGTGACGCCACCGGGCAGGGGAGAGCTTTCCGGACGGTTCAGGAAAGGGATGTTCATGGCTCAATCTACAGGGCCGCCGTGAGGAGTGCTGTGCTCCGGCCCGCAGAAGCGCTGGACCGCAACAGAACGGCGGCGGCCTCCGGTGTGGAGGCCGCCGCCGCGCCGAGGCTCAGTTCAGGGTCTTGATGTACGCGTAGACGTTCGCCACGTCGTCGTCGCTGACCTGTGCCGGCGAGAACTGCGGCATCGGGGCCTTGAGCGGTCCGGCGGGCGACTGGCCGCTGCGCAGCGCGGTGTTGAACTGGTCGAGCGTCCACGACTTGGGACCGTCGGCGGCGTGCAGGTTCGGCCCGATGCCGCCCTCGCCGTTGGCGCCGTGGCAGCCCGCGCAGCTGGCCGAGGCGAAGACCGCCTTACCTTTGGTGGCGTCGCCGCTGCCGGCCGCCGTGGTGGCCGAACCGCTGGCCGAGTTGCCGCCCACGTTGGCGGCGGGCTGGGCGCCCTTCTGAGCAGCGTTGGGACCGCTCGCCGCCAGCGAACCGTCGGCGGCGTTGCTCGACGTGGTGCCCGACAGGTCGGTGTTGCCGGTGGTGCCCGTCTTGTTGCCTTCGGTGGTGTTGGTGGTGGTGCCGCCCGACGGCTGCGTCTGGGTGCTGGCGGTCGATTCGCTCGCCTGGCCACCGGCGGTGCCCTCACCGCTGGGGGCCGCCGCCGCCGTGTTGCTGCCCGAGGTGCTGGCGCTGCCGCCCTGGCTGGTCAGGCCGGGGTTGGTCGAGGCCGCGCTGGTGGTGTCTTTTTCTTCGGTGGTCGCCAGACGGTAGCCCAGGATGCTGCCGCCCAGGGTCAGGGCCAGCAGGAGCGTCATCGAGACGGCAAACGTGTTCTTCATGGTGCCAGCCTAACACAGCCGCCAGGGGGCTTTTGTCGCCTGCTCGGCAGGGTTGCGCGGGATCTGTTAATCGTTTCCAGGCACCGGCACTTCGAGTCCCAGCAGCAGGTACAGGCCGCTCAGGCAGCGCTGTCGGTAGCCGTTCAGGTCAGGATCGGGGTCGCTCAGAAAGCGCACGCTCAGGCCGTCGACCAGCGCCCGCAGGTGCCACGCCTGCTCGTGCCGGACGTGTTCGGACGGTGGCCTCGGTCCGCCGGTCAGGCCGACCAGTTCGAGGTCGAGGCGGTGCGTCTCGTCCACGAACGCCTGCTGAAGGGCCATCAGTACCGGGTCGCGGGTGCTGGCGGCCAGGAAGTCGAGGTAGACCGTATAGAAGCGCCGCGTGCTCTCGACGCTGAAGAACTGGTTCTCGGCGTAGGCGGCGAGCCGGGCTTCGGGCGTGGTGGCGAGGCGCAGGGCGCGGCGGGTGGCCGCCGCGATGGTGCGCACGAAGCGGTGCATGACGGCCGCGAGCAACCCTTCCTTGCTGCCGAAGTGGTACACCAGCGTGCCTTTACTGACCCCGGCGTGCGCGGCGATGCGTTCCAGCGTCACGCCCGCATAGCCCTGCTCGAACAGGGCGAGGTAAGCGGCCTTCTCCAGCGCGGTTCGCCGCTGACGCTCCTGAATGGGATTGACGCGCCGGGCCACG
>Ga0160429_1002216_pt1 | contig 10363 bp, 14 predicted proteins | sample SolpanmetagenomR_FD_108199 | JGI IMG/M metagenome (GOLD analysis project Ga0160429, IMG submission 108199) | Solar panel surface microbial communities from Lawrence Berkeley National Laboratory, California, USA - R | ecosystem: Engineered > Built environment > Solar panel > Unclassified ... | reverse complement strand
TGGAGCGGGTACCGGGAATCGAACCCGGGTATTCAGCTTGGAAGGCTGAATTGTCAACCCGGGGGCCATCCTTCCCGCCCAAGGTTTCGGTAACCAACCACCAGAAAATACAGGGGAAATCGCCTTCCCACGGTTAACACCCGCCTTGCCAGGGTGATTCGCGCCAGGTGGTATCCCGGTGGTATCCAGCGGGAGGGACCGGATGGCAGTCGAGGGTGGCAGGGGCTCGTACGCCCGGGAGCGCGTGGCGTTGACCGCGGGGCACGTGACCAAGGCGCGCGCCATGATCCGCAAGGGGACGGTCCCCGGGCGCGGCCTCGATCTCGTCGACGCCGACTGCGCCGGCCTCGTCCTGCGGGTGACCCGGAACTCGGCGACGTGGATGCGGAAGTCGAAGTCCGGCACGGTCCGCATCGGAGACGCCGCGGTCATCTCCCTGGCCCAGGCCCGGGACCAGGCCGAGCGCATCCGCCTCGCCGTCCCCGGGCTGCACCAGCCGACGATGGAAGCCCGCATCTACGAGGAGGCACTGCGCCGGACCGGCAGCGTCGAGGAGGCTCTGGACGCCGCGTGGCCCGAGGAGGAGCCCGAGACCCAGACCGTCGAGGTGCGCCGGCGGGACAGGCCCTGGGTTCTCGGTGACCTGATCGACGCCTACCTCGCCTGGAAGCTTCCACGGCTGAAGGCGGGGCGCTGGCGCGCCAGCTACGAGGGGTACCTGCGGCACCCCGAGCTCGCCGGTCTGTCGATGGTCACGGTGGCCGGCTTGGACCTGGAGGCGATGCTCGGGGTGCGCCAGCGGCTCCTCGAAGACGGCACGACGAAGCGGTCCGCCGCCAAGCGCGTCATCGGTCAGTTCCGTGACGCCATGACATGGGGCTGGAAAGAGCAGGCGCTCCGCTGCCGGCTCGTGAGGATGGAGCATCCCTGGTGGGACCGGTTGACGGTCGACTACGCCTCCGGCACGCGGACCCACGTGCCGACCGTCGAGGAATTGGCCAGGACGCTGGTGGTCGCGGAAAGGCACCGCTCGCTCGGACAGACGGAGCACGCCACCGGCGCCGGGCTGCTCGGGGCGCTCTGGGCCGTCGTCCTGACCGCCCAGCGTACCGGCGCCCTTGTGACGACCGAAGTCGCCGCGTGCGTCCCGCGGTTCAGTAACAGCCTGCCGGGGTGGACCGCCGTCGGGTGGCCGGGGGCGGTGATGAAGTCGAAGCTTCCGCACGGTCTGCCGATCCCGCCGGAGGCCTGGGCCGTCATCGAGCGCTACCGCCAGGAAGACGCCTTTGACCGGGAGACGCCCTCGCCATGGATGTTCCCGTCCCGCCGCGGGGAAGGCCACGTCAGCTACCTGGCAATCAACCAACTATTGTCCCGCCTGCAGGGGCTGCGCGAGGGGAAGCCGGCGCCGGGCAAGGCGGACCTGTTCGCGCTCTACGGCATCCGGCGCTGGACCCCCCACGACGTCCGCCGGGGCATCGCCACATTCCTTGGCGAGCGCCGGCTGGGCGGGGCCGCGGCCGCCATCCTCGACCACGTGGACGGGCGCGCCGAGGAGCGCGAGCGAACCGCCGCTGTCACTCGCCTCCACTACGACAGAGCCCAGCGCATGGACCTGAAGTCGGAGGGCATGGCGCTTTGGTGCGAGGCGATCCTGAAGGCATACGAGAAGGAGCGCGAGGCCATTGCCCGCGTGCCCCTGCCGCCGGCTCGGCCGCGCACGGTCAGGAAGCCCGCGACCAAGCGGAAGGCACTCTTTCCCGCCTAGCCCGCCGGTCCCGGCCGAGGGCCCGCGCCAGGTCGGCCGGGCGCTCGGCCGAGACGAGAATCCAGCCCCGCCGCGACGCTGCCCGGTCGCCTCGGCGACGTCCTCGGCCAGGGCGCGCCACAAGGCGTCCCGCTCCTCGGCTGCCACGCTGATCGCGATGTCCTCGTACCCGTGCATGTCCCGCCTCTGCATGAGAACAAAGTAGGAACAAGCAGGCGCGGTTCAACCGGGTCTGATGCGCATTTCCATACCTGGAAGCGCCGGCGGGTATAGAAATGCACGCTCCCCCCGGCGGCCCTGTTAGGCCTTCCTTCACCACGGCGCCGGTTCGCCCCGGCCCGAGCTTGACCGCCCGTCGCGAGCTGCGATCCTGTCGATTCTCCAAGCGCCCGAGAGGCCCCCGGTGAAACGAATAGCGCCCTCCACCCCGCACCAGAGACCCATCCCGGGGGCGTGACGCCGCGCGCGCAGCCCCCCTCACGGAGGCTGCCATGACGAAGAGCCCGACATTCAACCCCAGCACGACCTGGTTCACCGCCGACGCACACTTCGGGCACCGCGGTGTCCTGAGGATGGCCGGCCGTCCCTGGGACGACATCACCCGCCACGACGAGGAACTGATCCACGCCTGGAACAGCCGCGTCCGCCCCTCGCACGACGTGTTCTTCCTCGGCGACTTCGCGATGAACTCCTCACCGGAGAGGTGCCAGGAGGTGTTCGCGCGGCTCCAAGGCCGGAAGCATCTCGTCATCGGCAACCACGACGGAGCGAGGCACCTGGCGCTCCCCTGGGCCAGCGATCCGGCCGACATGCGCACCATCCACATGGACGCCACACGCATCGTCATGTGCCACTATGCCCTCAGGACGTGGAACGGCGTGTGGCGGGGCGCCATCCACGTCTATGGGCACTCCCACGGAAAGCTCCCGGGGACATCGAGATCATGCGATGTCGGCATCGACTGCTGGGGCTACCGGCCGGTGAGCCTCGACGAGATCCGCGAGCGCCTCGCCGCCACGCCCGAGCAGCCCGAGGAGCGCCGCCCCGAGGCCGACGACGACGCGGAATGAGAAAGGGCCCCCGGATCATCTCCGGGGGCCCTTCGGTTTTCAGGGTGGCGGCTGGCGTCAGGGACGCATGCCCGGGGCCGCGGCCTCCTCGGGTTCGACGGCCCGGGGGCGGCGCTTGGCAGCCGCCCCCGGGCGCGCCGCGAGGGCTTCCTGCCGCTGCCGGGACTGCTCGTGTGCGATGCCGCGCTCATACAAGCGGATCATCTCGCGGACGATCTCACCGTCCATCCGCTCGGGGTCGACGTATGCGGAGATCTTCTTCTCGGAGCCGTCCTGCCGGATGGAGTAGATCTCGCACTTATACCTGGCTCCCGAGATGGGGCTCTCGCGGACGACGTAGCCCGGGGGCGTCCACTCGGCGACGTGAGCCAACCAGCGCTTCATGTCGACCCCGCCGCGCCGGTAGGCGGCTCCCTCGGCGAAGTGGCGGTCCCCGCCGGTGGCGGCCATCTGCGCCGCGATGATGTCGCTGACCGGTGTGTTCCTCGCGAATGCCATGTCCTGTCCCCTGTCCCGCGGGCCGAAGCCCGTCCCGACACACAGTGTACGTATGGACAAGCAAGACACCATGACCCCTCGGGGAGCGGGCTCGGCCGCCCCTACGCGAGCCGCCGCGATTCGGTCATCAGGCGGTCGCCCTCGGCGTCGAGGCGGGCGTGCAGATCGACAAGCTCGGCGTGGCGCGGGTGCCAGTCGGCGCGGAGGTAGGCCCGCAGCCGGGCGGCACTCCCGTCACACCGGGCCGCCCGGCGCGCGAGGGCGCTCGGGCGTTCGTGCTCCTTGGCCGGCGACAGCCCCAGCATCAGCGTCGTCTCATCGAGGGGGTTCCTCGCGATGACGCCATCGAGATCCGCGACGAGGGCAAGGCCCCGTGCCTCGCGACGGGCGGTCTCCAGCACCGTCGGGTCCGCCGCCTCCGCGATGGCGGCCGCCTCGGTGGCGAGTATCTCGGCGAGCGGGGCGTCGTCGGCCGGCGCCGGGGCGACCGGCTCGGGCAGCGGGGCCTCGGCCTGGCTGACGACGGCGCAGGCGCCGCGGACCACGGGCGGGAGCCGGGGCGGCAGGCGTAGGACGGGGCGGGTCGCGGTCATGGCTGGGCTCCGCCCATCAGGATGAGGAGGTCCTCGTAGTCGGGCTCTCCGCAGTCGGAGCAGATCATCTCGGCCCGACGGCGCGCCGGGCCGCCGCAGACCTGGCAAACCGGACCGGCCGCGGACGGGACGTGCCAGGCACCTTCCTTGTCATCGACGGCCAGGACGCTCCGCTCATCGAGGAGCAGGAACTCCAGGAGCAAGGCATCGGAGGACTTCGCCGATGCCTTGGCCGCGGCCCGGCGCGCCGGGTCGTGCTGTTCGGCGATGTCCTCGATGAATTGGCCGGCCGCCAGTTCGAGCGCGAGGGCACCGATGCGGTCTCGGGTCTCTCTGTCGAGGAGCGCCCAGGCGAATGCGCCGACGAAGGGCTTGTGGGAGATGGCCATCAGATCTTCTCCTTCGGCGCGGGGTTGGGGGGCCCGTCGGCGACGCCGGTGGCGGCCGCAGCGAACGCGAGGACGGCAAAGGCGATGACGAACGCCCCTAGCCAGAGGAAGGCGAACCACAGCGTCACGAGAAGCTCCCCGCCGTGCCCGGCGAGGAGGAAGGCGCACGTCACGAGGGCGGCCGCCGAGGTGGCGACCCGCGCGGCTCCGCCTGCGATAAGGGCGAGGAAGCCTCGCATCAGAGGATATCCCCGTGGAGGTCGTAGGTGTCCACGGACAGGTCGCGGAACTCAGACTGATACATGCGGGGCAAGAAGGCGCGGATGATCTGCCGGGGGCCGACGCCAGACCACTTGGCTTGGTACGGATCGTCCGCCAAAGCTATCATGCCGGTGTCCCACTCGATGATCGCGGCGGCGAGCCGCAGCGCGTCGTCGGAGGGCGTATCGAGCTTCACCGGCACGGTGTACTCCCGCGCCGCCATGACATGGATGATGCGGACGTAGCCGCCCTTGACCTTGGCAACCCCCGTGACCGCGTCGATGTCGATGCTGTCGAAGGAGAAGCGGTCGTCGAAGTTGATGTTGACGGTGCGCATCAGGCGGCCCTCTTCGGGGTGCCCTCGGCGCGCCAAGCCAGGAGCACGGCCTTCAGCCATGACCGGGGCACGATGGGGTCGCCATCCTCGGTGTCCCAGCACTCGACCAGACCGACGAGGCGCCCCGTCGAGCGATCCGTGACGACAGCGTACGTCGCGTTGTCGTCGTAGTAGGTGTTCGGGTTGGCCGGGTCGTCGCGACCGGTGAGCTCGACCCGGCACCCGTGGCGAGCTGCCATGTCGTTGGCAAGGCGGCAGCAGACGCCCCAGTTGTCCTTCTCGGGCTCCTCGTCCGGACCGGAGGCCGGCGGCGAGACCTTGGCGCCGGCGGGTAGCTCCTCGATCCGGCCAGGCTCCAGCTTCACTTCAACCGGGCCGATGTCCCGCTCGACGATGGCGATCATCCCGGCCTCGACGGCGGCCTTGTCCAGCGGTGTGACCGTGCCATCCGCGCGGATGAGGAGCCCATGCAGGCGAGCGAGGGCCTCGCAGGTCTCCAAGACCTGCGCCGCGACAGCGGGATATGCACTCCCGGCCGGGCGGGAGAGGCCGAGGTCAGCGGCGCGCAGCCTCTCCACCTGCCCCTGGGCCTCGACTTCCTTCCAGTCCTTGCCGAGGGGCTTCGGCACGATCTCGAAGCCGCGTCCGGCGAGGCATTCGATGACCTCAACAGCACGCTCGACGATGGTCCCCTCCTTGAGACGGAAGGCGTCCCGTTCGAGGGCGATGGCGACGGCGGGGATTGTCTGTGGGTGCTGGCGCACGTGGCGCTCTCCTGATGCTGGGGGATGCCTATCTGTCGGAGGGGCGCCACTGCCGCCTGGCGCGTCGACGGGGATTCCTCAGGCGGATGCCGGCTCCGCTGCCTGGATCGTGACGGGGGCGGGCTTCGGCCCCCACTTCCGCAGGTCTGCGTTCCTGATCCACGCGGCGCCGATCTTCCCGGTCTCGGCGGAGTGGTAGAGGACGTTCGTCGTGCCATCCGTTGCGTCGACGCGCTGGACCACGCCGACGCGCATGCCCTCGATGCTCATGGGCGCATGTGCGCCCTTCGGCTCGGGCACGATCTCGACGGTGTCGCCGGCCTTCCACTCAGCCTTGACCTCCTTGCCGGCGGCGCGGTCCCGGAGAGCCGCGACGGCCTCGGTGAGCGTCAGCGGCTGGGGGGCGGCCGCGGCGGCGGCGAGCTTGGCGCGCCATGCCTCCTCGTGGGCGGCTGTCCATGCCTCGAAGTCCTGGCTCTCGACGACGTAGGCCGCGAACTTGCCACCCACCTGCGTCGCGACGCGCATGTCGAGCACCTGCCCGTACTGGGGGGATGACGTCGCATCCGCCTTCGCGGTGGGCTCGCGCAGGACGATGGGCGGGCTCCACGAGAGCGGCTCCCCGGTGACGCCGGGCAGCGGATCGACATGCGAACCGTCCAGAACCTCGATGACGACGTGGGGCTCGCCTGCGCCGTTGGCCTTGCCGTCCGCACGTGGCGTGACGAGCTCGCCGACGCGGAATGGGGTCGGTTCGGCATAGAGCCTGGCTGTCAGGGACAGCCGGGCGAGGATACCGTCGGCGTCGAGCTTCGGCGCCTTCGATGATGACGTGGCTGCTGCGAGTGATGCGGAGACGGCGCCCGACAGGGCGGAGGCAAGATCGAACATGTCTGGGACCTCGTTTCTGAGAAGCTGGAAGGCGCCACGGACCGCCTGGCGCGTCGACGGGGATGGCTAGGGCCGGGGCGGCAGGCGCGGCCTCGGCGGGGGGACCTGGATGCGGGGGCCGCCTAGGGGCGCCGGCTGTGGCGACTGCCGGACCGGCGGGGGCGGCGCGTCGGCGTCGAGTTCGCCGACGATCTGCGCGTGGGCCTCGGCGACGGTCGCGGGGACCGGCCTGAAGTCGACCGCGTCGAGCGCCTTGTCGAGGATCTGGATCGCGCCCCTAGCGGAGGTGAGGAGCTCGCGCTCGACCCGGCTGACGGCGTCCTGGAGGACCTTGCCCTTCGAGCCCTCGGCCCAGGCGGGGTGGCCCTTGGCGGCGGCCATGGCCTCGGCGAGGCGCTGACGGGTCTCGCGCATGTCTAGGGAGACGAGGCCGTCGCCGAATGATGTGCGGGTGCTCATGCCTGCCCCCCGCGCCGGACGAGTTCCCAGGAGATCCCGAGGGCGGCCAGGATGCCGGGCGGGGGCGGGCGGCGGCCCCGCAGGGCGGAGCTCACGTCGGACTGCGACAGCCCGTGTGCGCAGGCGAACCGCTTCTGGCTACCGGCCGCCGCGACCGCCGCCCGCAATGCCGCGACCGCCTCAGGCGGCGTGATGACGGACGCGACGCGCGCGTCCTCCTCGTTCGAGTGCGCCATAGGCGAGCCTCCTCGGCGGGCGGCGCCGGCAACGTCTTTCTCAGGGGGAATACCGGGCAGGCCTAAGGGCCTCGCCTCGATGCTCTAGTAATAAGCCTGGAAATTCGTTTTGCCAAGAGGTATTATGTAATAATCTTCTCGACTCTAGCCTCCCATTTATCCGATTGCTGCGTAAGGGAGTCAAGCGGGATGTTTTCGAAACATTGAAAGTTTTCTTTGGAGGCTACAGTGAGCACAGCAAGACTTCCCCACGACACATGGCTCTGGACCGCCCACCTCGTCGCCTCGCGGGAGCGCGGGCACGTCTGCAACGGCCGGCCGATCAAGGCCGTCCGCTACGAGGGCACGGGCCTCGCGCGCGCGGGCGTCTATGAAGTCGACCTCGCCCCGGGAACGCTCCTCGTGGCGACGCCGGCGGGGATGTCCGCGCCGGGCGACGGGCCCTGGGGCGGCCGGCACGCGGTCTATCGCCTAGAGGCCGACGGCGCGCTCACGGGCGTGGCGATGGCGGACGCAGCCGACGAGATGGACCCCGAGGGCGCCCTGGCCCGAAAGCACCGCCGGCTCGTGCTGGGCTCCGGTCTCGATTTCGGCACGACGCGGATTCGCATGCCCGAGGGCCACGGCTATGAGGCCTGCACCGGCACGGAGTGACGCGGCTATTGGGCCGTCGTCGAGAAAGTCACCGTCAGGCAGGTCTGGCTGCGGGGCCCGAGCCTGGAGGAGATGCAGGAGGCCGGCCTGCCGGTGGCCCCCTTCAACAGCCCCGAGGCCGTCGCCGCGGCGGAGGCGATCCGGTCCGCCGCCTGAGGCGCACGTATACCCTGGTCCTATTCATCGCCCCGTCGAGAATGGGGTCGGGACTACAAAACCGGGAAGGGACACGACGATGCGCACTGCCGCGAAGATGATGATGTGGGTGCTGGCGGCGATGGCCGCGGCCACGAAGCTCGTATGGGAAGCGGGGAAGTGGGTCGTGCGGTCGGTCTTCCCGAACCTGGCGCCGCCACCCGGCGCCGACATCGAGGATGTCCTGGAGCGTGTCGCGGCCGCTCCCGAATCGACCGACAAAGCCGACCTACCGGACCTCGACGTCGACGCCGGCAAGGTGGCGTTCGACTACGCCCTGTCGACGCTCTCGGGGGGGCGGCACCCGGCGCCAGACATGACCCGCCTGCCCGAGGACATCGCCCGGTGGATCGCCAAGCTCTCGCCCGCCGACCTGCAGCGGCTGACGCAGCACGGCGCCAAGCGGATCGGCGAGCACGTCCTCGGCGAGCGCCCCATCGCAGATCTCCCCCTCTGCCGGGAGGCCCGCGTCGGTAAGGGCTTCGCCCGGGTCGGCGACAAGATCGTCCTCGTCGGGAAATGCTCCGCCGAGGCCCCGTCCGCCCCGTCACCCGAGGACGCCCGGGCTCACGCGCTGGCGATCCTGGAGGATATCATCGAGGACCAGCCGGAGCCGGTCGGTCTCGCGGCCTGATCGAGCGAGCCACGCCGAAACGGAAGAGGCCGCCCCGAATGCCGGGGCGGCCTCTCTTTTTGCCTGCGACAGGGTGCAACACCCCGCCACATCATTTCGGCAAAAAACCTCTTGTGCCTTCCCCTGTGCACATCTCTGCGCACACTGTCAGCATCTGTGCGCACGACGTCGTGCCGCGAGGGCATCCCGTCATGCCGCGCGGGTTGTCCGCAGGGTCCGGAGGGCGCCCTTCACGTCGTCGAGTTGCCCCTCGGCGCGCAGGGCCCGCATCCGCATCGCGGAGAGTTCGGCCCGGAGCCGGGTGTTGTCGGCCTCCAGTGCCTCGATGCGGTCGGCATCCCGGCGGACCCGGGCGGCCACCTTCCCGACGGCGGACAGGTTCCGGTCCCGCTGATCGAGGGCGGCCTCGGCCTGCGCCTCGATGCGGTCCTGGTGCAAGTTGAAGGCGGCCACGGCCAGGCGCTGGAAGCCGCTGTCGAAGGTCTGGGCTACGGTGTGTGCGGTCATGGCGGCCTCCCTGGATGAGGAGACGATCTCAGCTCGCCGAATCGCCGTCCAGCGCCGATTCCCCCCTTGGTAAAGGAAAGCCTGGGCGCTCCGTTCGTATTCCCCAGTTTTCGGGCACCCCTGCAGCGGGTGGACGTACAGAACCCGAGCGCCCCGTTACTTCATGCCTTCGTAACGCGGGCGCCCTGGTTCTGTAACGAGAAGTGGGGAAAGCACGTACCCCCGGCGCGCCTCAGGTCTGCGTGCCCGAGAACACGAGCGTGAGGTCAACGGCCGCCGCGTCTTGGGTTTATGAGCCGACGCCGGCGCTACCGTCGGTCGAGGGGCCCGCCTACGGTCATCACCTGCGCGTTAAGCCGCCGGAGCAAATCAATCGCCGGTCTCGCCAGAATACATGCATTGGAAGGCCGATTTTTTCTGTATCCATAAGGGGATAATCTGCTTTCCGTTGGCGGCTGCGTTGATCCCGTCGCTTCCTGAGTACGCGGAACGAACGCGGAACGTGCCGAGCCCGCCCGCGTTTTACCTCTATGGCCAAGCCGGCCACGGCCCGGGGCGATGCCCAGGCCACCGGGGGAGCCTGCCGTGAAGCGTCTTGCGATCTTCCTCGACGGCACCTGGAACACGCTCGGCAACAACACCAACGTCTGGCGGCTGAAGTCCCTGTGCGACCCGAATGCCCGGGACCAGTTGGCCTATTACGGCGCCGGGGTCGGGACGCGCCTGGGCGAGAAGGTACGCGGAGGCGTCGCGGGCTACGGGCTCGATAACGAGATCATCGATGCCTACACTTGGCTGGTGCAGGCCTACGAGCCCGGCGACGATATCTTCATCTTCGGCTTCAGCCGGGGCGCCTACGCCGCCCGCAGCCTATCCGGCCTGATCGCGAAGTGCGGCGTGCTGAGGCCAGGCGCTTCGCTGTCCATCGAGCAGCTCTATGCCCGGTATCGGCGCGCCGACGACAGGACCATCCGCACCCTGAGGGCAGCCGACGCGGCGCCGCCGGCGAACCTGGAGGAGCGCTGGATCCTCGACCATTCAGTTGCGGCGGATATCAAGTTCGTCGGGGTTTGGGACACGGTGGGCTCGGTCGGAAACCCCCTGTCG
>Ga0160429_1002215_pt1 | contig 10366 bp, 7 predicted proteins | sample SolpanmetagenomR_FD_108199 | JGI IMG/M metagenome (GOLD analysis project Ga0160429, IMG submission 108199) | Solar panel surface microbial communities from Lawrence Berkeley National Laboratory, California, USA - R | ecosystem: Engineered > Built environment > Solar panel > Unclassified ... | reverse complement strand
TCTCTCTCTCTCTCTCTTCTCTCGACTACCGGCACATCAACGCGCATTGCCTCTTTCAGCAACATCCCCTCAGCATCCCACAACGGCTCTCGTAACACCGCTGTGTGACTACTTGAAACACAAGACTTGACGCGCTCCACCCCACTCGCTCGAGCCGCTTTATGTTTTAACAATCCAACAACCGAGGAAGAAGCGGGCGGCGGACCAAAGATGCTTCCTCTATCGCCGACTCATCACCATGATCTCAGAGACGCCGTCAATACATCTCCGACCGGCGAAACGCGTACCAAACCCGAAGCCCGGCATAGGTTGCGCGATCAGCTCTTTGGTACAAGTTCACACCATTCGAGCGAAACACTCAGTCAAACTCAAGGACTGAATACAGCCGCACCATTGCACGTTCGCGGCTCAAGTATGGACAACCCCAAGATCGATATGCCAGCGGCAATTGCGCTTCTGCGAGAACTCCAGAAAACCGCTACCCCGGAAGACCTCGTTGCCCTTCACCGCGCACTGCTGCCTACCGTCGATAGCACAAGTTCAAAGCTCGTAGAGACTCCGTATCGAGTCGAGCCTGCCAACGCATCGCTGATCCGAAGGAAGTCTCTTTTTACCCCGGGAGTTGCTACGCGTATCGAGTACGCGACGAATTTGGCTAGGTCAAAGACGACGAAGGCTTCACGGAAGAGTCAAGATGCTGCGCAACAGCCTGCGGACTTCTATTCTATCTTGAAACCCGAAATTGGCGTGGCTACAACGGCGAGAGTTATCACTCCATCAGAACTGTCTTACACTCAGCTTGGAATGCACGAGCCTGGCTCACTGCGGGTCATCAACGTTACGCCCATGATCTCTCAACGCCCGTCATTGGAAGATCTGGGTCAACCTGGGAGCTTGGTTCATCCAGAAGAGAAGAATTCACCTCCTCCGGCGATCCTATCGAAGACTCAGCAAAACCCCGCGCATGTGGAGGAACACGAAGAGCTCGGCCAAGACCATGCTTCGGCCAACGGTGTTTCCATCGACGGTCCGGAAATTCAGGTTAGCGCACCGGAGCCTACTAGTCCAGCAGCAAGTGTAAGAAAGCTTCCTGGTGGACCACGGAAACCGTTGTTTACTAGGCACAAGACAAACGATTCCACAGCATCCGGTGCGAGGATTTCAAGTTTGCAGAAAATGTACTCCTTCGAAGCATCTTCCAACCCATTCTCGTCATCACCGGACCTGGTACACGCCCAGGCTGCTGGGAGCACTAGTGTTGCTGAATTGACCAATGGCACAGTCGGAGATCCTCATGTTACGCCGCGCTCGCCTATGCTTGTTGATGACGATGATACTTCGGTATACTCGGCGTACACACGCCCTGCTGATTGCTCGGTCTCAATCAGTGGAGGGTTCGCCACATTTGCATACGAAGACCTGCTCTCCGCTTCTCAAATACAAGCCGCGAATGAGAAGGCGGTGCTGAGTTCGGAGAGTCAGCTATCGCGTCTGCCGGTTGATGATGTTCCAGTTGGGAACCCTGATGGTGGATATGGATCTGACACGTCCTCTCGAGGGCATGTCAAGGGGTTGGCCAGCCGCAGTACTAATCGGGAACATCTCATTGCAGCGGGCATGACCGACACTTCGGTCGACAGCTCGAGTCTACTTCACCCACACGGCGATGCGCCTACGGCGGAACGATCACTAGATTTTGACTCTCGATTGCCTTCGCCTAACTCTGGAAGAAAGCCGAATTGCATGTTGGGGAGCGCAGCAAGTCCAACGCGCAGTTCCCCCGCAACTTCAAGTCGAAGTCATGCAAAAGGGTCAAGCGTCAGTATCGACAAGCCTTCAAACTCCACGGAAGACACGCAAAGTCCGAAAGTAAACATCTCTAAGAAGTTACAGAAGAAGCGCCCTGCTTCTGTTCCACCTCCGCTGTGCCCAATAGCTCAACCTGCCGGCACCGAAATTCTCGAGATACCGCTGGTTCCGCATGACATGGCGTTGAGACACGCCAGACGTTTGACAATGAACCCAGGCATGGAGCATTTGGAGCGCACTGTTGATTCGGCAGTTACTAGTGACGGCCAAGACCGGTCCTCCACGCCAGTTGCGCAGTTTGATCGGACCTTCAAGTTTCCTTCACCGTCACCATCCCCTGAGCCAGGACTTTTGGGAGATCGAGGCCGCAAATCTCGAAGGCAGAGCAAGGAGCGGCGGCGCTCTCAGGCTGGTGGCTTCTTCCGCAGCAAGTCTCGTAAGCGGGATGAAAGCCGTGATAGTATCACTCTAGCTGGCGGTGGGAACGATGTCGGTTGTAACCTGGCAGACTTTGGCATAGTTGCGCGCTCTCTTGGTGATGGGCCGTATGCAGCGGCCAGCATCGGTGGACCCGAGTCCCGCCGTTACCCAGCAGGACCACTAGCATACGCACACCCGCATCAAATCAGCCATCTTCCACGAGGAAAGTCGGTCACCGGCATGGATGAGAAAGCGGCATCAGAGCTAGCTTTGCTCCGCAGTCGTGATCGTACTGGCGATATGGATGATAAGACTAGCTCATCTGGCTACAGGAACAAGTCGAAGCTCTCCAGCCCGAAACTCGACGATGGCGTGCAGTGGCCTGGCAGGCATACACGACGGAGGGGTTCTGTCACTGATGTACCGCCGCCTGTCCCCGCGCTTCCTAGCTTGACCATTGGGGTGCCTCGAGTTCGTCCGAAATCAGTGCACGCATCCTCCTTCACAAGAGCTGAAGAGGACACACTAGCCAGCGATGGAGACTTATCTGCGGAGACTACTGCGCCAGAGCAACGACACAGTTACATCGCACCCACGAGCACCAATACAGCAGATGTCGAGCAAAGTGAAATGATCACTCCCAAGGTCATAAGCAAGAGTGAGATTGATGACGCGTGGAGCGAGCAGGCAAGTGCTTGGCGCATTCGCCGCAAGGCTGTTGGCGAGGGCCTGCGTGGCGGTGCTTATGATGGAAACTCATCAAGCAAAGTCGTCTCTCCACCTTACGGCATTCAACCTTGTGCTCCACCAGCGTACTACAATCAGTATGTGGCCGTCAAGACCGCGGATGCACCCGCTTTCCCTCCACGCAACGGCTTGAAGCCAACACAGTCGGTCCGCCTGGCGAACTCGGCCCGCCCGCCGTCACCGGCACCGTCGATTCTGGCACGCGCGGCTCTCTTCGAGCGAGCTGCGAACATTGGCGGTCCCGCGCCCATGCCGCCGCCCTTTCCGGGAACCCACAAAGCTGAGAAGCCATCTGCGGTATCTGGACTGGGGGTTACGGGAATTGTGGGGAGGGGGAGAGGGGCTGGATTTGGGCGAAACGCCTAGCTCTGGGATACTTGGTAATTATGGAAACACATGGAGAGATGGAAGAAGTAAAGGACACATCCTGGAGGCATGGTGTCAATGGGCAGCTTTGACGAGGAATAATGAGTATGATTCAGAAGCGGCATTTGGTTTTTAGTGACGAGAATGACAATGACAACGAGGCACGGGACACACGACGGATCTTGCATAGAAAGGGAAAGGAAAAAGGTTTTCCTTGAACTGCTCCCCGAAATTCACGGTAGACATTTGTATTATGGGGTAATGACATGGACGTGGAATATCGGTTATAACGAAAGTAAAGAACAAATAGACATTATGTATCGATTTCTTGCCTTTGCTAACGTCGTGAATGCCGTGTTCTCGAATGGTACAGGGTCACGCATGTCATTTGAATGGAACGTAACGATGCATTAAATGTGAGATTTTATTATAAATTGAGCAGAGCAAACCCAAGTAAGTAAGTGGTATCTAGAACCGCCCCCAATGCTTAGCCTAACCTAACCATGCCCAGAGACGCCGAAAGGCCATGCAAGTATGACGAAAAGAACCCTTTTAACCATTTCTACTGAATCTGGATCCTGCGGCTGGCGGGCTTGTTCGCCTTGGGCACAACGATACTCAGCACACCATTCTTGAGGCTCGCGTGGACGCCATCATGGTCCACACGGCCGGGGAAGTTGAAGGTGCGCTGAAACTCGCCGACGCTGCGCTCGGAGACCCAGTAGCGTGGCGAGGGTGCTTGCTGTGCTTGCTGTGCTTGCTGCTGTTGTTCTGGTTGCTTCGGCGTAGGTGCGGCTTCCGAGGTGGTGGCGGTGACGTCGGCAGCGGCGGTTGAAGTGTTCTCAGTGGCGGGCTCGGCGATCGATGATGTGGGTGTGGCGACGCCGGGTGTGGATGGCGCGGCTTGGTCAGCACCGTCTTCTGTTGCGTCTTCGACGGTCGGCTTCTGGTAGGATCCAGTGGAGTGAGTAGACATGGCGTCCGAATTGTCGGCGGCTTCAGTTGCTTCGTCTGCAGCGGTGGTCGTGTTAAGGGTCTGCTGCTCCTGTACCTGCTGCTGCTGCTGTTCGGGCTGTACTTCTACATCTTGTGGGTTGTTGGAGGACTCGCGTGTGGTACGGCCACGGATTACAAGAGTCTGTGCGTCGGAGAACTCGACCGAGAGATCCTGTTGCTCGACTCCCGGGAGTTCACCGCGGAGCTCATAGCGGCCGTCAACTTCGCGGACGTCGAAGCGCGGTTGGTAGACAGCTGGTCGTGGTGCAACGGCTTGCGCCACGTGCGCCGCCGGTGAGGCGTTCGTTATATCGTCTAGTAGACGGAACAGAGGCGCAAAGTCCTGGCTGATGGCCGGGAAGCCAAACTCATGACTTGTAGCGGGAAAGCCGAAGCTGCTGTTGCTGAAGCGCGGGAAGAATGGAGTCGGTAGATAGGAGAAGCTGCGAGCCGCTGGAATGGCTCTGTGGATGCGGCAGGCTTGAGGAACACGGACAATAGTGCGTGGTGAATACATGTTGCTTGCTATGGAGGAGATTCGGTTGTCTGTGGAGAAGATGAAGAGATTGGATGAGAGGCTTTTGGAAGTGTGATCTGATTGAGAGTGATGAGTGAATTGGAGTGGTGATCTTCGAGTATTTTATATCTTTGATCACCAGGCTCCAGTTGTTTCTGATGGCATCCAGCAGCATCTAGCAGACTCCAGGCGCTTCTGCTGGAGTGTTGTAAGCCGCTGAGCGAGCCAGTCACTAGCTAGTTCTAGAACCTTCTGGCGATTCTCAGGGGCTCAGGGGGTGTGTCTCGTGCACGTGACCTTTAGAATGGGTTTTCCATTCCATTCTTCTGCACTCCCACTGTCTTACCGAGACACGCACGGCTCGGGTCCTCTGTTTGATGTGTCTCTGTGGATGATCAAACACCAAGCGAACGTTGATGTCGCAGTTCCAATGATAGTCGCGGGAGGAAGATGACTTAGATACATATCCATAATGGGTTGACGGTAGAGCCAGATCTCGCTAGCGTCGTATGTTTGTGATTCCTGGAGCAGCGTACATCTCAAGCTGTCGTTGACCTTTGCGTAGGAAGAACTCGATGGCACTGAAGTCTTTCTTGTCCAATGTCGAATGCTTCTCAAACTCCTCCCTGAAATGTGTTAGTGGACTGTCGAGGCAGAGTGTACGCCAGCAGCATGTACCGAGCATATAGATAGAAGTTTTGTTGGGCATGCTGTGACAATAGTGTGAGTATTTGTTCTGTCTTGTAATTTTAGACCTTTGGAGGATATGTTTACTTCGGGTTTCTTCTGAATCTCTCTCAAGCACTTGCGGTATAAGGACATCACATCTCTTTGAACACCTGAGAGTCTAACCGGTTTGGCCATGATGTGGCAGGTCCTGTGTTGTGTTTCTAGCTCTGTCAAGGCCCTTCAGTCTTCATTGTTGAAGGCGAGATGGTGACGTCGAGCCCATGCCGGCAAGTGCCGAGCGTGAGCCAGATGGTCATCTTTGTCTATTCGCATGTCTTCAGTGACCATTCTCCAACATGGCTTCCTTTTCAGTGAGTGACTTCACGTGTAGTATCTGACACAGGTCTCACACCGATAGCGGTTGATCAGATTTCTCGCAAAGGATGGTCGCACATACTACGGTGATGCGATCCTCCCGAACACCGGAGTCACAGATATTGGCAAAGCAACGCAAGCCAAAATAATAAAAGGCTCGCCCTGGGCTCGCCATGAGATTACGGACCAAGTCGCTGTATGCAGTTCAAAAGTGACGTCCCTCGGTCATGGCTAAGCTATACAGGATGTGAAACAGCTACTCTCTCCCCTTGCGAGGGAGGACGTGTCGACTGTGCGGTGCTTGGGACTAAACTACGAACAGCATGCTCACGAGGTTTGTGTGTGGAAAATTGAGCAGTACAATATACGTCGGTGCTCATACCATTCAGAGCAACATGCCCATCCCAAAGTATCCCATTCTATTTTACAAGCCTGTCACCGCGCTGTCCGGTCCCTTCGATAACATCCCCGTCTCACAAATGGCTCAAGAAGGCGAGGGTCTAGACTACGAATGTGAACTCGTCGCTGTGATTGGCAAAGAAGGCCGCGAAATATCCGAATCTCGAGCACTAGACTACGTCGCTGGATATGCAATCGGTAACGACGTCTCACACAGGGACTGGCAGATTAAGCGTGGCGGAAGTCAGTGGTCTTTGGGGAAAGGTTTCGATTCTTGGGCACCCTTTGGCCCGGGTATTGTATCCTCGCAACTCATCAGGGATCCGCAGAATCTTAGAATCTCGACAAAGGTCAATGGGACTACGGTGCAGGACTCGAACACGAAAGACATGATTTTTGGGGTTGCAAAGACAATTTCATTCTTATCGCAGGGAACGACACTGCTACCGGGCGATTTAATCTTTACTGGAACGTGAGTTGAAGATGTTCTTCCCTGACTTTCGCCTTCGTGCTGACCGCTCTATAGACCGCAGGGTGTTGGAATGGGTCGCAAGCCTCAAGTCTGGCTCAAGAATGGAGACATTGTAGAAGTGAGCTTGGAGAGCGTTGGCTCCTGTATCAACAAGGTTGTGTTCGAGAAAGAAAAGGCGAAGTTGTAGGAAGCGTGCGTGCTTACGTGCCTTTCGACATCTTTTCTTTCTTGAATATATACGGTCCAACGTTCTTCTACAGAAGAAAGTCTCAGAACGCCTGTCGTCTGTCTGGCCGTCCCTTAAAAACGCCATCGGCCAACAGCCATCGGCACGATCATGTTCGCACCTCCTACAATCTACCGCGGTACTCTACTCATGCTTTTGAGCGGCATCTCGCAGTAATTTGTAGAGTAAACCGGCCCATTCGCTCCCTGGAACATTCGATACTTCTGCCTGCTCTTCTTGCGTCGTGATCGTTGCTCACAATCCTGTAACTCGTCCAAACGCTCATCTACTCTCCACCGTATAAGACTTGTCGAAGCGTCGGTGCTTGCTGTCTTTTGTGGGACGTGGGCGAGAGCTCTGGTTGCTCGCCTCTTCTTGCTTTTCCGTCGCTTAGCCTTACTGTGCCGCGGCGACATCACCTCTTTCTGCTTTGAAGCTGCGGGTTGTGTTTCTTGACTTTGTTCGGTTCCTCGTCCAGCAACGAGCTCCTCTCCGGAAACGTCTTGTGGGGTTGCAGCAATCTCCCCTAGAGTTTCATCTCCATAAAATTCTAGGTCCGCATCAGGAACTGAGCTGACATGATGCTCATCGTCCACCGACTCGTCATGATCAATAAAAGCTCGTCGAATCTCAAATTCATCTCCTCTCAGAGTTGCATCTGTTCCTGATGATGATGGTACATCATCCTCATCAGAGTTTGCCCTCGAGGGTTCGATCTGCGGCGATCTAGGCGACGCGGTTTCTGTCGACGCACGACCCAATTCGTCTCCCCCGTATCGTCTCTTTCTCACCGACGTAACTTCCACTACGTTGTGCCCTGGCTGACCTTGTCCATCCGACAGGCTACCAAGTTTACTCACATCCTCAGCGTACCGCCTGAAGTCGATCCTCTGCCGCTCACTCGTTCTCCGCCTCAGCATTGCGTCTAGCAAGTTAGCCGATCCAGGGTCCTTGAAGCTCTGCTCATACAGCGCCTTCATTGCATGGCTCTCCTTCGGTCTTCCGCGTGTCGTAAGACTAGATGCCACTCGCTCTACTGCCAAGTGGAGTCTGGAAGCGTAGCTTGGGTCGCTCATTGAACAGTCGCGTAGTAAGACCTCCCGTATTATAGGCGAACCGGGGACAGATGAGAATGAGGCTGAGCGGGGTAACAAGGTCGAGGCCGGTTTCGAAAATGACGAGGAAGCGAGGTGGTCTATTCGCGATCCGATTGGCGTGAAAGACGGCATCGATGTCGGGTTTGAGACGTAGCGACGCGAGGTGATACTCGAGTTGCCTGGCGAGTCTTGCAATCGAGGTCTAGGGAACGGTAAAGCCCAATTGGCGGCGCGGGGTGTCACTACTATGGTCGAGTCGTCATCAGAGGCTGCTTCCGCGATACGGGTTTGGAAGGGAATGGCTTCATCGCGTGCGCGCGGGGTTGTGCCTATTTCGCTTGATTCCCAAGTGGTTCGAGGAGTCTGGTAAGGATAGGGTGTTGCTGGCTCTCCTGACTCCGAAGCAGTATAGTAAACAGAATTAGTCGGGGTCTGGTCCATGGTGCGTAGTGAGGCTCGTTCGCTCCGCAGCGCAAGCAGGTCGAGGTTGTTGTCGATTGAGCGTCGGACGACGTCCCGCGTATTTACACGCGTGCAGCACCCCTTGATGCTTTCAAGCGCACCCTCGTCTTTTTTCGTAGAGGCCGACAGCCTGACATACGTGAGACCAACCTCACCTCACTCCCCCGCGCCTTCCTTTCCTCCCTCTACTCTTCTTCAAGATGGTACGTCTGCGAAAGACACCTACCTTGATTCATCCAGCATTGCTGACCTCTGCAGTCCAACCGAAACCCCACCCAGATCTTCGCCGACGATGTAACAGAAGAGAAGGGCGAGAACGCGCGCCTGTCTGCGTTTGTGGGCGCGATTGCGGTCGGCGACCTGGTGAAGAGCACATTAGGACCCAAGGGCATGGACAAGATTTTACAATCAGCGTAGGTCTCGCGTCGTTCCTCGTCGTCTCTGATATAGCTTTTCTTCCAACCTTCTCAAGCGTCACATGCTTACGTTCAACTTTTCTACAGCTCCACCGGCGAGATCATGGTCACAAACGACGGCGCCACTATCCTCAAGTCTATTGCTCTCGACAATGCCGCCGCCAAAGTCTTAGTCAATATCTCCAAGGTACAAGACGACGAAGTGGGCGATGGAACAACCTCCGTCACAGTTCTCGCTGCCGAGCTTCTTCGCGAAGCCGAACAACTCGTGAACAAACGTATACATCCTCAAACAATCATCGAAGGCTACCGGGTAGCATCAGCGGCCGCTTTACGTGCACTGGAATCTGCTGCAGTAAACCACAGCTCGGACGCCGACCTCTTCCGCAAGGACCTCGTAGCGATCGCCCGAACGACTCTCAGCAGCAAAGTATTGGCCCAGGACCGCGAGATGTTTGCCGAACTCGCCGTTGACGCGGTTCTCCGCATGCAAGGCTCAACGGACCTTTCGCACATTCAAATCATCAAAAAAGCCGGCGGCAAGCTGCGCGACAGCTACCTAGATAGCGGCTTCATCCTCGACAAGCGCTTCGGCAACAACCAACCGAAACGTCTCACCAATGCCAAAATCCTCGTCGCCAACACGAGCATGGACACGGACAAGATCAAGATCTTCGGCGCGCGCGTCAAAGTCGACAGCACCTCGAAACTTGCAGAGCTGGAAAAGGCAGAAAAGGACAAGATGCGCGCTAAGGTGGAGCGCATCAAAGCGCACGGCATCACGCTTTTCGTCAACAGGCAGCTCATCTACAACTGGCCCGAGTCGCTGTTCGCCGACGCGGGCATCGCATCGATCGAGCACGCGGACTTCGACGGAGTCGAGCGGCTTGCACTTGTCACCGGCGCCGAGATCACCAGTACCTTTGACCATCCAGACACGGTGCAGCTGGGCCATTGCGACCTGGTCGAGGAGGTCATCATCGGCGAGGACACGCTGATCCGCTTCTCAGGCCTGGGCGGGGCAGCGGGGACCTCCAGCGGCATGGGTCGCGCATGCACAGTGGTCCTCCGCGGCGCGACGTCGCAGCTGCTCGACGAGGCGGAGCGCTCGCTGCACGACGCGCTGGCGGTACTGTCGCAGACAGTCACAGACCCGCGCGTGACGCTGGGCGGCGGGTGCGCTGAGATGCGCATGGCGCTGGCGGTGGAGGCGGCGGCGCAGAACCTCGCCGACAAGACAGCGCTCGCGTGCGAGGGCTTTGCGCGCGCGCTCAGGCAGCTGCCGACGATTCTGGCAGACAATGCCGGCCTCGACAGCGGGTTGCTGGTCACGCGACTGCGCGCGGCGGTGTACGGCGGGCTGGTCAACAGCGGGCTGGACCTGCTCACGCCTGG
>Ga0160429_1002214_pt1 | contig 10368 bp, 12 predicted proteins | sample SolpanmetagenomR_FD_108199 | JGI IMG/M metagenome (GOLD analysis project Ga0160429, IMG submission 108199) | Solar panel surface microbial communities from Lawrence Berkeley National Laboratory, California, USA - R | ecosystem: Engineered > Built environment > Solar panel > Unclassified ... | reverse complement strand
TCACAGCCACAGCACGCGACTCAGCGCCAGCGCTAATAAACCAACTCCTCTCCACCTGCCCCGTACGGCCCCCGCCCCTCCCCTCCTCCACCCCCGTTAACGCACCCTCTAACACCACCCAGATCACCTCCACCAAAACCGCGCTCCTCCTCACCCTCCCCGCACCCAGCACGCCGCTCCCGCGCGAAAAGCACATCCCAACCACCAAACCCGCAACACCATGGCAGCGCTTCGCAGCCAAAAAGGGCATCACACCGCGCAACGACACGGCGAACAAGAAGATGGTGTATGATGAGAAGAGCGGGGAGTGGGTGCCGAAGTGGGGGTACAAGGGGAAGAATAAGGAGGGGGAGGGGGAGTGGCTTGTTGAGCTCGATGGGGAGAAGGGGAAGGGGGAGAAGGGGGATATGAAGAAGGAGGGGAGGGCGGAGAGGAAGGAGAGGGTTAGGAGGCAGGAGAGGAGGGAGAGGAGGAATGAGAAGATGGGGGCGGAGGCGGGGGCGGGTAGGACTGTGTGATGGGTGTGATAGGATTGCTGGGGTCGCTTGAGGTGTAGCTCTTTTCTTCTGGGGTTGTGAGGAAGAGGTGGCGTTTGGAGTCTAGGTAGACGCATTGGGCGGCGTTGAGAAGGGTCTGTCACGGGCGTCTCGCTGAGCCTTCACCTGTGGAGAGCTGCTCCTGGAGATTCCGCTCACCGTGAACACGGAAATGGGCGGGTATCAGACTCCAACGCACAACATCACCTCCACCAAAGAAGAACAAGAAAAAAGTTTCCAGAAAAGCCTCGCATTCTCATAGCATTCATGAAGCCAAAAAGAGAAGCCCCCAACCATATGCCCCATTCCAATTGCCCATGCCAAGCCATCCCATCGTCGGATTCCGGATATCGTACAAAAAACATTTCCTCCCCAGTTCCCGCTCATTGCTGCCGCAAGAGCACCCCATGACCCCCTGTTGAAAAAGCAAAAGATCACCCATCCCCTCCCTCTTCCGGATGAGAGCAGAGCCTCCAGGCTTTCATTCGAGAAGAAGCGCCAGCCTGCCAATTTTTGCCCCTTCCCATCTCTCTTCTCATCATCGAACGGGGAAAGGAGGAAGAAAAAGGCCAGCAACATTTGGCGCAGGTAAAAAGCCTTCTCCCTCTCAAAGAAAATAAGAAGCAAAAAAACGCCGGGGAAGATGGTGACTGGAATTGGAGAGAAAAAGGCTCTCTTCCAGTCGTGTGCAATTGGGGGGTATTTGGAAAAAAAGCATGAAAAAAGCCAAAAAGTCGCAGTGCAAGCAAGGCAAGAAGATCGCATTCGCAATTTGACAGAGGGCAGGGTAAAGTCCTCCTTGTCGCACCAGTCCGCTCGCAGGAAAGTGCATATTAGGCTGCTCGGACGTTGGTGCAGTGGGAAGAAGTTAAAGGGGCGGGTAACATATTAGAAAGTTGTACCGGAAGCTTTTGGACGCATGGAACCAAAGGAATTGGAAAGTGAGGTTGTTCGTTCGTGGGTGTTTGTTATCGACCGTTACATTGGTCCGAGCGGTGAGAGTGGCTTGATGGGGGAGATGTTGGGTGCGCCAAAGCCGGGTCGCGGACGAGCTTGTGTAGGCGTAGTAGTGCTATTCTCTTCTTCGTCGTCCTGGTCGTGTTCCGTGGGCGGCGAGTCTTCCATGTGGAAGGGCAGCATCCTGTTGGCGTCGGATGTCGTACTGCTGGTTATGGACGGCTTACTGCTGCCTGCAGAGGAAATCTGGCGATCCTCTTCCTTGGAAGTCTTCTTTGATCCAACACCGTTCAGCTTCTGCGTGCGCTGAGCTGGTACTTGGGCGTGCTCGTACAGTTTCTCGTGCTGCTGCAGCCACTCCTGCTCTTCGGCGAGATATTCCTTCTCCGTCCAGCACCCCTGCCAGCAATTGCGCCAGTCGAGTACGAGAAATTGGAAACAAAAGGCGTCAACCTTCATACAAGGCTGGAAGCAGATGCAGAGATTGCGGTAATCCATCAAGTTCAACTTTGAACAAGAGTGCAACAAGCTGATGTGGCACGTGATGGCGAAGAGAAGGTAGTAGTTGAATGGAGGAAGCTTGGAAAGCTCATCTTTGAGCATTTGCGGCGTCTCTTTCGCACCTTGGCAAGCGGCTTGGATTTTCTTTTGTGTGTCCTTTGGGAGCAACTCGTCCGGTAGCTTTCTCAGCCAGTCCTTGAACAGAGATCCAACGATGTTGATGTCAAAGGGCTCGGTGATAGAAAGTAGATCGACGTCGCCCACTGTTTGATAGGTCAGCAAATGGTCAAGCAGAGATAGAGATGACATCTTACGTGTATCGAACTTCATTTGAAAGAGCTTAATGTCCCTGCTATTGCCAGGCACACGGTAAAGCCCTTCCTGTTCGCAACCGTGCATATTGAGATAACTATTGACCATGTCAGTCATGTCCTATGGTGATTGCAGGCACAATCTTACTCTATGCACCGCCATGGCAATGCAGGCATCCAGAACTCGGTTTTGTCGCGAGACAGTTCTAGCGTCTTCGAAATGCGCGACCATCGAGTCTGCTCTACAAGCGGTTTGTGGATGTTCTTGATGACATATGCTTCTCCCGGAGCTTGATCCTTCTCATGACTGCTGCCACTGCGACCGAGCTTGCCGAAGATGCCTTTGCCGGCCCTCCCGATGCCATCCGCGGCCCTAGTAGATGAGTTGCGGATGCTGGAGAAGAAGGTTCTGTCACGGGTGGTTCCTTCGGGTACTGAAGTAGATGATTGTGCTCTATGCGGGTCCCGCTCCGGTACCAGACTGTCCTCTCGGACGGTTGTGCTTCCCGCCCGGTCCGCAGACCGGTTGCGGGTATAGCTGGAGTTCATGAGTTCGCGGAAAGGTCGATCTTGAGTCAGAGGTGCCGTCCTCGGAGAAGTGCTGTCGATCGACGGAGCCGTGAGTGTTATCTCTGGATCGGCTGGGCGACGGGAGACGCTGGACGTTATCGAAGAGGGCTGTGACGACTGTCTTGCGGTGAGTGGTCGAGATTGCTCTTCGTTGCGTAAACTCCTGTTCCGTGACATTAGTGTCGCCAGGCGGGGCCCCCGGGCGTTGCGTCTTGAGCGCGGTGCTTCGCTGGTGATGGAAGTGGTGACTGTTGATGTTGCGGACTGGACGTTTTGTCGGGGTTCGAGTAGGTTTGTACGCGATGCGGTATTCGAGGGGTTGCCTGGAGTAAAGAAGTGCGACGTTAGTAAACTGGCGCTCGGATAGCGACTGATGACAGTCGGAGCATGACCCGGCTTCCGGGACACCAGCGTTTCATCGTAATATGAAGTACGATCAAACAAGGCAACAATGAAAATAGCTTACCAGTATTCAAAGTAGTCGTCGAATCTGTTGTGTGATTGAGCTCAGGAGTTGAGCCGGGGCTTCTTCGGTAATGGTAGACACCTGACGGAGTTGCGCGCATAGGTGCCGACTCAGATCCAGTCCCCGAACTCGCATTCAACTTTGATGAAGATCTCGAAGCTTTTTTGTGCAAGAAGATGGATCTTGCTTTCGGCGACCTCGGCGACTGCAACGGTTGTTGTGGTAAAGCGGTGGTGGGAGATGCAGGATCGTATGCGGCGGCGAAGCTGCCACCGTTTGTCTCACGATTCAATTCGGGACTTGATAATGGTGAAGAACCAGGGCTGTGCGGCGAACTCTTGGTAGCCCTGGAAGCCTTGTCTGAACCTTGGCCGGACAAATTGAGGGTGAGATGTGGTGATTTTGGCATTCTTCGTAGGGTCCTTCGAAATTTGAGGTCTGCCTAAGGACAATATTTAGGTTCAACTCAACATGCGCATTGATCGTACGCCTAGCAGACCACGTCCAGGGGTATGTCAGTGTTACGCACCTTTAATTGAACGTCATTCGAGCCATTCAAAGAGTACAAACCAAGCCGACTCTCACTTTGTGAGCAAGACTTTTTGCTGCAGCAAATTGAAGTCGAGCAACGTGTATGCGGGTAGGGCCAGATTGCGGATATGTAGGGACGCAGAGAATGGTGCGCTGGTGAAGGAGGTTGCTGCGTAGATTCGATCATTGTTAGCACAATCTTTGCCTAGTAGGTGGGACAGAGGGTTTGCTTAGCGGCAGTGAGACAGACTGGAATGTTCTTTTGTACTCCGGGTGAGGAGTGTGGCAAGCTGTAGCAGACTCTCCAACGGTCTTGTAGCGCTGACGCACGCGCAGGTACCCGGTCTGCCCGAATGGGAATTGGTGCCACCAGATGCGCCGGAGGGAGTTGTGCGCGAAAGCCCGCAGACGAATTCTGCAGCTACTCGGGAAGATCACTGGTGTTTCGCTTCTTAGTCGAGTTGGGGTCGAGTTGATGGGGCCAGTTGCTTGACTGTGGTCGGATCAGCCCAAGCTTTTGGCTTTGTGTGTGGTGAGAAGTGAGGTAGCAGTAGCACGCTGGTGCAGCAGAGCCAACAGGGAATGAAAGGCTTGCGCATATAGCAGAAAGCGGGCTCAGTGCTGCAGCGCAAGCTGTATGGTGCCACAAGTGAGGAGTGGAAACAAAGATGGTGAAAAAGCAACTTACATTGTTGGGTTATGGTGTGCGTCGCATAGGTGAGGTGGAGGGATGGGCCCTGGTGAGGTAACGAGTTGGGATGCGCGGATCCCCAGGCGCTTACTGGCGATTCTTTGTTGCGGCGGATGAAGGAAGGAGTGGGAGTGGGAAAAGAGGTTGGTGGCAGAGGGAGGCGGTGGAGTTGGAAGAAGGAAATGGGTACGGTAGGTTGATGTGGAGGGACAAGCAGAGTGAGTAAGTGAGTGAGTGAGGGTTATGAGCAGATGTTGCGTGAGAAGTTGGATGGCGGCAGGCTGGCGAGTTCAGGTCCGCCGCGCCAGGGATTGGCTCTCACACTCGTAGCGCGAGGGAGCGTGAGTAGGCGGGCGTAGCGTCCTCCTCGTGCAGATCAACCTGCAGCGGTGAGGGAGGGGTGCATATACCTAGGGAGGTACCTACTGTAGGTGCAGATGGGTACTCCCTAACGTATAACAGGTGCCCTCACTCAAGAGGTTTGGGTGGGTCAAAGTGCCTAAAGGCGAAGCGAGTACCTGTAGCTTGGCGGCAAGCTGCACACCACGCGTGAAACTTTCAACGGTCGGTAGGGGGTGGGGGGGCAGCCGCCACCTAGGTAGGTACTTAGTACTAGGTACCTAAGGTAGGCAAGGTACCGTCATCAGGGACCGACGAGTGACGACGCCTTGAACAGCCTCAGTTCCGTCAGAAATGGCAAGTAAACGGCGGTGTCAGCTTGCCAGTCAGGAGACTCGGCCTTGACCAGGCTGCGTGCGTGCACAATACCTCCTTACTACCGTACAGTACCTAGCTGAGCACTGCTGAAAGGGACTTGAAAGGAGGTGCAAACAGCTGCGAAAACCGGGGTAGACCGTAGCTAGGTACCTACCTACCTTAGGTACCTAGACCAAGGGGACCGAACCCTTCCTCTCCTTGCGGAAGAAACGGAGAATGTTGCCATGAGCACGGTCCTTGACCACACCGGGTTTCAACCCTCTACATCTCCCACCATCATTCCACGCACCAAAGTGATTGCCTGCATTGACCTCACCTCGTCCGACTGCTTCTTCCCGTCCTGGGCACTTTCGAGCGTACATACCTACAGGCCAAATACGGGCATGCTGGGGTAACCTTTAGTTTTGCCTTCAAGCAGCATACTACCTACCGGTAGGTATTTTTAGGCATCAAGGCAGGTACACGTTCCCATCAACATTCCATCTCCAAAGTAACCACATCTTCGTGAAATCCTCTACGAACCCAACGTCTCCGCCAACAGTGCCCATCCACTATAATCTAAATGTCTCTCGTGTCCGGCCCTGGTCGAGGAGGCGCTAAGGCGCAGGACGAACTACCTCAGGAATTACAGCTGTGCGTAGACAAGCATGTCGCGTATATACAAAGCCTGGACAAGGTAAATTGCCTGCGCTCCCGTTCGGACCATACCGACTGACTTGAGCGTAGCGGAAAGACGAGTACGAGTACTGGCTGACGGAGCATCTACGTCTGAACGGCCTATACTGGGGCCTTTCCGCAACCTACCTTCTCGGACAGCCGCATGCACTGTCCCGAGACGGCGTCCTCGACTTCGTCTTCTCTTGCATTCATGACGACGGCGGATTCGGAGCAGCTCCGGGCCACGATGCGCACATGTTGTACACCGTCAGTGCTGTCCAGATAATCGCAACTCTGGACGCGCTGGAAGAGCTGGATCGGCGCATAGAGGGAGGTAGAGGGAAAGTTGGCCATTGTAAGTATTGAGTCATCATATCGTCGACGTTGTAAAGCACCACTAATGCAGCTCGCAGTCATCGCCAACCTACAGGACCGAGCAACTGGCACCTTCACCGGCGACAAGTGGGGTGAAACCGACACACGATTCCTGTACGGCGCGTTCAACGCACTCTCCCTCCTCGGTCTACTGCATCTGGTCGATGTAAACAAAGCAGTCCAACACGTACGAGCATGCGCAAATTTCGATGGCGGCTTTGGAACGAGTCCAGGAGCGGAGTCACATGCTGGGCAGATATTCACATGTGTTGGAGCCTTAGCTATCGCTGGCCGGCTGGATTTGGTAGACAGAGACAAGCTGGGAGGCTGGTTGAGCGATCGACAGCTGCCGAATGGCGGTCTCAATGGCCGACCTGAGAAGAAAGAGGACGTATGCTATTCATGGTGGGTCGTTTCCAGCCTAGCTATGATTGACAGAGTGCATTGGATAGACAGCGCACGCCTAATGAAGTTTATCCTGCAGTGCCAGGTATGTATAGGAGAGCTTCCGCCACAGCCTCCCTTCACGTCTGACAACTGTAGGACCCCAACATGGGAGGCATCGCAGACCGCCCCGATGATGCTGTAGATGTCTTTCATACGTACTTTGGCCTTGCTGGACTCAGTTTGATAAAGTACCCAGGCCTCGTGGAGGTTGACCCGATGTAGTAAGGATGCGTGCCGTTCCACGACCGTCAAGCTGTACTGACTAGCCACAGTTCAATGCCACGGCACGTGACCAGTAAGATCCTGGGCAAATGAAGCTTGCGGGCTTCTACAGCTATGTTGTATAGACCTTGACGATGATAACCGGCATGGATACGGCATGCAGTAGCTCTTGCTATCTAATAACTCGCACATCGAGACTTCAGTGAGGTGCGAGATACAAAGCAAGAGCAGAAGGACATGTTGGCGCGATTCGCAGCCTTCGCGCTCTGTCTGAGTAGCTTCGAGGAACGTGGACCGTCCAATGACATACAAATCGATATTTCAGTAAGCAATCAATCAAATCAATCAATCGATTCAATCAATCAATCCCGCTAAAGTTCTTCAATGGCTGGTGATGCGCGTGTTTTTGCGACGTGCAAATGATGAGGGTGCGCACTTGCCTCATCTCACAAGGCTACTTCCGGCCCTCTGGCTGACACTTCCAATCCTAATCTTAACTCTACTCTCCTTCTCCATTCCCCACTTCCAACCCAGCAGGAAGCAACAGCGCCGTCCAGGGTGCTGTGAGCATCCTCCGTCCGTGAAAACAACGGCCGGCCGCCGCTTCAATCTGCCTTCTACATTTCACACAACTCTTCCTTCTCGCATCCAACCCTCTGTCCTCACCAGATCCTTCAGTCCAGCGGCCAATTCGCCGCTACCTCACTCCTTTACCCGTCCCGTCACTCATTCTGAGCCATGATGGCCTCAGTCCCTCTGCACTGCAACATCTGCCCAAAAAAGCCCAGATTCAGCGACGTTTCCCACCTCCTCACCCACATCGCCAGCAAGGGTCACTTGTCCCACTACTACAAGATCAAGGTCCGATCTGCCACTGAAGAGGAATCACGACGATTGATTGAGGCGTATGATCAATGGTATGCTGACTGGAACGTCGAGAATCTCATGTCGGAGAGGATGAGTCTAAAGGAAAAGCGGAGGTCTCGTGCAAGACCAGCAGGTACTACGGTCCTCTGGTACAGTATGGTATACCGTTCGACGCTCTGACAGCCTGTTTAGCAACCCGCAAGACGAGCAGCACCTCCGTGCCTCCGCTCCGAAGAAGTCCTCGAAAGCATAACCCCGTCTCCTACGCAAACATGCTCGACCCACGCCTAAACGAGTTGGGTGTTAAGAAAGAATCACGCTCTGTTTCACCGTTCATCAATCCGTCCTCTCTTCACCACCCATACGCTACACTTTCCTCGACAAGGACCTGGGCTCAACATTCCACCACTACAAGCAGGACACATAGTGACGAGACGTTGGAGGAAACCGAGGGCGAAGACGACGTTGACCAGCCCATGCCCAATGAGTGCAATAAACTGAAGGGAATCTACTGGCCCGGCATGGATATTTTCGATTCTGCAACGCCAGACATGAGGAGGAAGCGCAACCAAAAGAAGGACATCTCTGTCGTGGAGCAGCTCGAGGCCAGCTCCCGCGAAGTCGAAGCTTCGGAGCTCATCTTCACCCCCGATCACTTTTCTTTCAAGAAGAAGCGAGACATTTCCGGTCTGCCGGAGGAGGACAGCTCGCCTACGCGGAGCGACACCCCGCCATTGCCTCGAGGCTACTCAAAGAGGCCAGCGTTGTCTGAGCTCGATCGCAACAGACTTTCTCGATCCAGCTACCAATCCAGCTATCCGTCCGGCTACCATTCCAGCTACCAATCGTCCGCCCGACTAAGCACCCCAAGCTTCCCGACCCACGGCCTGTATCACGATACTCAGATGGAACAACAGCTCATGTACGGCGCGAAGCGCAAGCGGGCATTCGATATATTCCAGGACGATTCCGAGGTCAATTTTGGACAGCCTTCGGGTTTCAATTACCTTACTGCTGAGTACAGCTACCCGCCCTCGGCTTTATTTGACAGCAAGCCTGTGTTGGGCAATGGCTTCCACATGTACGAGAAGGAGAACCTTCATCCCGACATCGCTTTCAGTCAGTCCCACTGCTCGACTTCAGCCGGTACCACGTCAACATCTCTGTTCTCTCAACCAGCGTCGAGCTATTTCCAGGCCGATCACTCGCAGGTTATGCCGGGATTCTTCACCCAGCAGTCGATGACATATACACCTTTCAAGCTCGACGATAACATGCCTCCGGGAGACATGGACGAGGAGCGCACCATTACCGCTCCGCCGTCGGATGCCGCATCTTGATTTCCTGGCCGGGTCTCACCTTTCTACCTATTGGAGTCTACACCTCGCTAACCAAGCTTATCTAACGACATCTTAGACGGAACGGCCCATGGAACGTTGCATCTACATGATAACGGATCAAGCATCTTGCCTAGCCCATTTTTACGGATCTACGAGTTTACTTGACTGTCGCTTTCGGGATTAGCGGCATCGCTCTGGGGATAGTTTGTCTTGTTCTTTTGGGATACCTTTGCACCTTTTTCGCTTTTTTTTTCCCGCCAACAAACGTGTGTACAGTATTGCTGTACTTGAGCTTCGTGTACAATAGAGGAGGTTCTTGCCGCAGGTGGAGCGAGTCATTGCTCCTAAACTCACCCTACGCCTCTCAAAATCTCTACAGAGGTATCAAAATCAGAATTGGGGTCTTGGCTACTCCCACTGCCCCTCTTTCTCCCAGCTTCCTGTCACGGCGTATTCAGGCATAATTCCCAAAAAACACATGGTGCTTACCTAGGTATAGCCCGGATACTCCGCATCGCCGTCTCAGACTTGATCATCCATTTCCTTTTCAGTAAGTAGTCGTCAAAACCAGCCTTTTTTTCCCATCCAAAAATGCCTCGCCATCCACGCCACTTTTTTTCGACGGTGGTGTAGCGGACTCTCGTGTTGGCGTTGTTGTCGATGTTAGGTGGGATATACGTATTCGCTACCCTACATGCAGAAATCTTGCGATTCTCGCTTTTGGTACTCCTCACTCACTATCTCGTGTGGCGAAATTCTGGGATAAGGAGTCCCTGCGACGTTGACATTGTACTGGGCTAGGTTGTGTTGTAGTTATAGATGTAGATGTAGGTGTAGAGGTAGATGTAGATGTAGCATTCTCTTGTAGTATGTCAATACCGTCTATTTCTTATTTACATGATTGTTCTAAGTCTTTTGAGGTTGGGTGTATCTTGTAGTCGGGGTACGGTGTCCAAGCCTCGATAGAAGTGATAGATGTCTTGCGCCTCCTCGCTAAATGCTGCATATTACTCCACCACGCAATACCTCCTTTCCCCCTTCTACCCTCTGCATCTAGTCCAAGACCAGCACGTATATCCTTGGATGTTCTAATTCCCTTTCTTCCCGCCAGGCACGTCCGCCTCCCTCCTCCTGCCTTCACCGCCCATCCCCTCCGTCATGCCCTCCCCATTCACCCGCC
>Ga0160429_1002213_pt1 | contig 10369 bp, 8 predicted proteins | sample SolpanmetagenomR_FD_108199 | JGI IMG/M metagenome (GOLD analysis project Ga0160429, IMG submission 108199) | Solar panel surface microbial communities from Lawrence Berkeley National Laboratory, California, USA - R | ecosystem: Engineered > Built environment > Solar panel > Unclassified ... | reverse complement strand
GGCGGTGAACCTCAACATGGGCACCCTCGTGGGCAGCTACGCCAGCGTCGCCGCGATGCTCGACGCCGTCATGACCATCGACGGGGTGGAGGGCGTGCTCCTGGTGTTCGACGACTTCCTGAAAGGCCTCGACGCCTTCGGGACGCGGATCCAGCCGCTGATGCGCACGCGCCGGCACGCCGCCGCAGCGCTCGCCGAGGTCGCCTGATGGACGCGCCCGCAGGCCACCGCGACCCGCACGGCCGCCACGGCGGCGTCGTCCTGCCGGCCCGGCCCGAGCCCATCGCCTTCGACCCCGCCACGACCGTGCTGATCGTGGTGGACGTCCAGAACGCCTACGCGAGCCCGGACGGCTACCTCGACCGCGCGGGCTTCGACGTGTCGGGCACCGGTCCGGTGATCACGCGGATCGCCCGGGCGGTGGCGGCCGCGCGGGCGGCCGGCATCGGGATCCTGTGGTTCCAGAACGGCTGGGATCCGGCCTATGCCGAGGCCGGCGGCCCGGGCTCGCCGAACTGGCATAAATCCAACGCTCTCAAGACCATGCGTCGGAATCCTGAGGTGAACGCGCAGCTCCTGGCCAAGGGTTCCTGGGACTACGCCCTGGTGGATGCCCTCGCGCCGGAGCCCGGCGACATCGTGATGGGCAAGCCGCGCTACAGCGGCTTCTACAACACTCCCCTCGACAGCACCCTCAGGGCCCGGGGCGCGACCACGCTGGTCTTCACCGGCATCGCCACCAACGTCTGCGTGGAATCGACCCTGCGGGACGGATTCCACCGGGAATACTTCGGGATCGTCCTGGCCGACGCCACCCACCAGGCCGGCCCGGAGAGCCTGCAGCACGGGGCGCTCGCCAACATCGAGACCTTCTTCGGCTGGGTCTCGGACGTGGCGTCGTTCGAGGCGGCGCTCGCAGCAGGCCCGCACGCGGCGGTTGATGCGGTCGGGGTCGATATGGCCGGATAAGTGCATCGCGTGCCCCGCCGGTCACCGGCAGGGTGCACGAACGCCGCCGCGACGCGGCGCCTCCCGCGCGGCCTGTCCGAGCCCGGACGACAGGTCGAACGCGGGAGGCGTCGGGAGCATGCCGAAGCAGGTCGTGATACCGCCGGGGACCGGCAAGCCGCTGGCCCCCTACGTGCCGGGCACGCTGGCCGACGGGGTGCTGTACGTCTCGGGCACGCTGCCGCTGGATGCCGACGCCCACGTCGTCCATGCCGGCGACGCGGCGGCCCAGACCCGCCACGTGCTGGAGACCATCAAGGGCGTCGTCGAGGCCGCGGGCGGCACGATGGACGACGTGACCTTCAACCACGTCTTCCTGGCGGACTGGGCCGACTACGCGGCGATCAACGCCGTCTACGCTGCGTATTTTCCGGGCGACAAGCCGGCGCGCTACTGCATCCAGTGCGGCCTCGTGAAGCCCGACGCCCGCGTGGAGATCGCCTCGATCGCCCATATCGGCCGCTGATGGGACCGCTCCACCACGCGGTGGCCGGCCCGGCGGCGGGGCGGCCGGTGCTGCTGTCGCCGGGGCTGGGCGGCGCGGCGGGCTATTTCGCGCCGCAGATGGCGGCTCTGACCGGGCGGTTCCGGGTCGTCACCTACGACCATCGCGGCACCGGGCGCTCGCCCGGCCCGGTCGAGCCCGGCCACGACATCCCCGCCATGGCGCGGGACGCGCTGGCGGTGCTGGACGCGGCCGGGCTCGACCGGGCCGACGTGGTCGGCCACGCGCTGGGCGGCCTGATCGCCCTCCAGATGGCGCTGGACGCCCCCGACCGGGTCGGGCGGATCGTGGTGATCAACGGCTGGGACGCCCTGGACCCGGCCACGCGCCGCTGCTTCGCGGCCCGCCGGGCGATCCTGGCCGGGGGCGGGCCGGAAGCCTTCGTGCGGGCGCAGGCGCTGTTCCTGTACCCGGCGCCCTGGCTGTCGGCCGAGGCCGAGCGGGTCGCCCGCGACGAGGCGCAGGCCCTGGCGCATTTCCCCGGCGCCGAGACCGTGCTGACGCGGATCGGCGCCCTGGAGCGCTTCCGGATCGCGGACCGCCTCGGAACGATCGGTCACGAGACCCTGGTGATGGCCGCCCGGGACGACGTGCTCGTGCCCTACACGCGCTCCGAGCGGCTGGCGGCGGCTTTGCCCAACGCCCGCCTCGCCCTCGCCCCCGAGGGCGGCCACGCCCACAGCGTCACCCGGCCCGAGCCTTTCAACCGGGCGCTGCTGGATTTCCTCGGCCGGGCCTGAGGCGCCTCACGGCCGCAGGACCAGGAGCGGCAGCGCGACCGCGTCGACGGCGGCGGCCAGGACCGGGAGCAGCGCCGGCCAGCGCAGGGCCGCCGCCGTGCCGATCCGCCCCCGGGCGAAGGCCAGCACCAGCGGCGGCATCAGGGGCAGCAGGTCGCGCAGCTGCAGGTCGCGGGCGGTCCCGGCCGGGGCCAGGGCCTGTGGCAGGACCGTGAGCCACAGACCCATCAGGATGCAGCCCGCGAGCCAGATCCGCTCCGCGGACGGGGGCAGGGGGCCGCGCCGCAGGGCGAGGGGGGGCACCAGCAGGGCCGCGGCCCAGAGCCCGTAGAGGGGCCAGGGCAGCGGGACGGTCGGGGCCGGATCGGATCCGCCGACGGCGGGTGCCCCCAGGACGGCGGGCGCCCCGAGGAGGGCGGGCGACACGAGGAGGGCGGGCAGCAGCGCGAGGGCGGCGAGCGGCAGCCGCTCCCGGCCGAAGCGGGCGAGCCGCTCCGGCGGCGGGACCGGCACCAGCAGCATCCCGGCAAGCGGCGCGCAGGCCGGCCGCGCCAGCACCGCGAGGGCGATCGCCAGCGCCGCCCCCGCGAGGCGCCAGGGCCGGCCGCGGCCCGTCAGTGGCCGGGGCGTGAGCAGCGCCGCCGCGAGCGCCGTCAGCCCGAGGACCGGTCCGAGGACCAGCCCGTCCGGCTCGGACGCGGCCGCCAGGGCGGACGGCAGGCCGAGGAGCGCGAACAGGGCCTCCCGCCCCCGGACGGCCACCGACAGGGCGGTGACGCCCAGGGCCAGGAAGGCGGCGATGGCGACGCCCTGCCCGAGCCGGGCGGCACCCGCGGGGTCGAGGCCGAGCATCGTGCCGGTCCGCAGGCCGAGGGCGCCGGGGAGGAAGCGGCCGGCCGCGAGGGCGTGGCCCGCCGCGTCGGCAGGAACGCGCAGCGCCAGCGCGATGCAGACCGGCAGGCCGAGGCCGAGCAGGGCGAGGCTCCAGAACCGGGCGTCCCCGGCGACCGGGGGGCTCACCGTCGCGTCCGGGACGCGCCCGGGCGGCCTGGCAGGCGGCGCGAGAGGCGGCGCGACAGGCGGCCCTGCAGAAGGCCCGGCAGCAGGTCGGGCAGCGCCGCGGCCAGAAGCGCCGCGGCGCGCAGGACCTCCGCGGCCTCCCCGGTAGAGCGCCCGGTGGCGTGCCCAGGGGAGTGCCCGGTGGAGCGCCCGGTGGAGCGGCGGGCGAGCGCCAGGACGAGCCGCAGGGGGACCTGCGCGCCGAAGCTCGCGGCCGTGAGGGCGAGAGCCGCCGCGGCGCCGTGGTGTTTGCCGGCGTAGAGGATCTGGCTGCGCAGGAAGTAGAACAGCCGCCGCGCCCGCACCTGCCGCGTGGTGCCCTGGCCTTCGTGGCGGGCGGCCGCCCCGGCCACGTGCCGCACGGAGAAACCCGCCGCCCGGGCGCGGGCGCAGAGGTCGACATCCTCCCAGTACACGAAGAAGCGCGGGTCGAATCCGTCGAGGGCGGCGAACAGGTCGCGGCGGATCATCAGGAAGGCGCCCATCACCTGATCGACGGCTCGGTCTTCCTCGTGGTCCCAGTCGAGGAGGAAGTGCGGCCGCACGAGGCCCAGCCGGTCCAGCGCCAGGGCGCGGCCGAGGAGGCCGCGGGCGGAGGGGGCCCGGGCGCAGGAGCGCGCGGTCCGCCCGTCCGGATCGACGAGCCGCGCCCCGACGATCCCGGTCCGGGAATCGGCCGTCAGGGCGGCCCGGGCGAGGCCGAGGGCGTCGGCCGCGACCTGCGTGTCCGGGTTGAGGAACAGGATCGCGGGGGCATCGCCCGCGGCGGCGCCCTGGTTGCAGGCGAGGCCGAAGCCGAGATTCTCGGCGTTCCGGATCAGCCGGAGCGGGCGGGGCAGGGCGGGCAGGTCCTCGGTGGAGCCATCCGTCGAGGCGTTGTCGACCACCGTGACCTGCACGGAAGCGGCGTCCCGCCCGGCCGCGAGGCTCGCGAGGCAGGCGCGCAGCAGGGCGCCCCCGTTCCAGTTGACGATCACCACGTCGAGGGCAGGGCGGTCGGTCACGGCGGGTCTTTCGGTGGATCTTGCGGCGGATCTTGCGGCGCGTCTTGCGGCAGGTCGTGCGGCGGACCGAGGCGCCCGAGGGCGCCGTCCCGGGCGGCCGCGAGGAGCCGCAGCACCACGGCGGGACGGAAGCCCGCATCCGCCCAGTAGAGCCCGGCCTGGAGCGGGAGATAGGCGAGCTGGGCGAGCTTCCAGCGGCGCGGCACGTGCGGCAGACGCCACGCGTAGACCGCGTTGCGCAGGTAGGTCGCCATCCGGAACAGGGGCTGGCGCGGCATCGTGACTCCGCAGGCGCGGATCACCCCGCCGCCGACCCGGTGCGGAATCGCGGCGTCGCGGGCGAGGTAGCAGCCGTGGCCGCGGCTCCAGGCGCGGAAGCACCATTCGAGCTCGACCCCGTCGATGAAGAAGTCGGCGCGGAACGGCCCGACCTGCGCGAACGCCGCGAGGTCGATGAGCGAGCCCGAGGTCGCCAGGAACTGCACCGGGGCGAGGCCGTCCCGCGCCGGAGCGCCGGGGCGGGGCGGGTAGGCGGGGGGCTTGTGGCCGGCGGCGGGCGCCGGGGCCGGTCCCACCACCGCCACCGGGCATCCGGCGCCCCGCAGCCGGTCCAGCGCCGCCAGCAGCGTCACGGCGAGGTCCGCGGGCGGCTCGGAATCCTGGTCGAGGAGCAGGAGGGTGTCGGCCCCCGCGTCGCGGGCGGCCCCGGCGATCCGGTTGAGCGCCTCGGCGATGCCGAGGTTCGTCCCCGCCGACAGCAGGGTCACGCCGGCCCGGGCGAGGCGTTCCGCCGCCTCGGCCGCGAGGCCGCCGTTGTCGAAGGCGATCACCGCGGCGAACCCGGACCCGGCCTGCGCCCGGACGCGCGCCACCTGGTCCGGATCCGGCCGGAACAGGGTGACCCCGAGGGCGAGGCGGCTCAGCCGCGGATCGGGCACCGGCCCGGGCCGCGCTCCGACCCCCACCCCGCCCCCCGCTTCGGGTCCCCGGCTCCTCACGCCTGCTCCACCGCGGCGGTCGCCGCCTCCAGGGCGGCCGTGACGGCGGCGGCCTGCTCGGCGCTCAGCGGGCCGCGGGCGAGCCGCATCTGCAGGGCGAGCTTCAGGCCCTCCTTGGCGCGCACGACCGAGGGCGGCGGGCCGTCGCCCCGGGCGGCCTCCGCCTCGGCCATGCGGGCCAGGATCGCCTCGAGGGTCGGGCGGTTGCCGTCCAGGAACGCCTGTCCCTCCGGGGTGAGCGTGTGCAGCCGCTTGGTGCCCTCCCCGGGGGTCACGGTCACGTGGCCGAGTTCCTCGAGGAGCGTGAGCGTCGGGTAGACCGTGCCGGGGCTCGGGCTGTAGGCGCCGCCGACCCGCTCCTCGATGGCCTTGATGATCTCGTAGCCGTGCCGGGGCTTCTCGGCGATGAGGTGGAGGATGACGAGGCGCAGGTCGCCGTGGGCGAAGAAGCGCGCCAGGTCGCCGCGGCCGCCGCGGCCGAACATCCGGCGGTCGCCCGGCCCGCGGCCGTGACGGCCGTGGGGACCGTGATGCCCGCGCGGATCGCCCCCCGGCGGACCGCTATGGGCGCGGAACCGGTAGGGGTCGAAGGGATCGGCCTGGACGCCATCGGGTGGATAGGCATGCATGGATGCGACTCGATTTCGATATGACGAAAATCTAGATATATCGAAACTGGATCGTCATCAAGGCCGGGGATCGCGGCCGGACCGTCCCGTCGGGGACCGGACCGGCGGCCCAGGGGACGAGCCGGACGCGCGGCCCATGGTTTACGGGCTCCGCCGGTTCCGTTAGTGCGACGGGTAACCAGACCCATGCCCCTCTCGCGCCGCCTCGCGTCCCCGACGCTGCCCGCCAGCTGCCGCCCATGAACCGATCCGCGAACCGCGCGTCGACCGCGCCCGACCCGAGGGCGGCCGACCGAGGCCACGCCCCGTGATGGCCCGCGGCGAACGCTCCTGCGCAGAGGCCTGAGATGCGCCTCGGCTCCGACGGCACCGGCCGGACCTCCCCCCTGACGCAGCTCACGCGCCGCCTCGTCCGCCTGCGCGATCCGCTGGCGCGGCCCGCGGCGCTGCACCGGTTCTGGGGCGGGACGGGGGCGTCGGACGGCCCGGAGCTCGAAGGGCGCCTGGTCGCCGCGCTGGCGCCGTACTTCGACGCGGATTTCTACGCGAGCTGGTACGGGATCACGGCCGATCCGGTGCGCGACTACCTCGTCCACGGCTGGCGCGAGGGCCGGGACCCGCGGCCCGACTTCTCCTCGGCCGCCTACCTCGCCGAGCACCCGCACCTCGCCAGGGCCGGCCTCAACCCGTTCCTCCACGCGCTGGCGCGACACCGCCGCAGAGTCGGCCGCACGGGGAAGCCGGCCGGGGCGGGCGCGGCCTACCCGCTGGCCCCGCGCGACACCCGCCGGATCGAGCGCCTCGCCCGCCGCCTCGTGGACGGGCCGTTCTATCTCGCGGGCAACCCCGACATCGCCGCCGCCGGCGTCGACCCGGCCGACCACTACATGACGTCGGGCTGGCGCGAGGGCCGCGAGCCGGCCCCGCAGTTCGACGTGCTCGCCTACTGCCTCACGCGCGGCATCACCTACGCCACCCGGAACCCGCTGGTGCACTACGTCCTGCACGGCGGACGCGCCCGGCCGGACCCGGACGCCGCGCTCGCCCTGCGGCTCGCGACGCTCGCCCCCTATTTCGACGCCGCCCACTACCGGCAGCGCCTGCCCGGTCCTCAGGCCGAGGCGCTGGCCGGCGCCTCGGACGCCGCGCTGCTGCGCCACTACGTGGCGGAGGGCTGGCGGGCGCTGGTCAGCCCGCGGCCGGACTTCGACCCGGCGGGCTTCGTGCAGGCACGAGCCGGCAGCCGGGCGGTGGGCGACGATCCGTTCTTCCGTGTCGTGGCCGAGGCGCGGCTGACGGGTGCCGAGCCCTTCGCCGGGCCGCACCGGCTGAACCTGCCGGCGGTGGACGCGGACTGGTACCGGGCGACCTACCCGGACGTGGGCGGGCGGGAGCCATATCTGCACTTCGCCGAGGCGGGCTGGCGGGAGCTGCGCGATCCGGGGCCGGGACGCTCGACCCTGGGGGCGCTGCTCGGCGTCTGCGGGCTGCGGCCGGCGCGGGCGCCGGTCGAGGACACGGGCTGGCTGGGCGCGATCGGGCGGGAGCCCGTGGACCGGGCGGCGCTGCTCGACCTGCAGGCGCGGCTGGCGGCGGCGCAGTTCGACCACGGCTTCTACCGGGCGCGCTACGGGCTCGCCGAGGCCGCCGACGCGGTGCGCGACTACTGCGATACCGGCTGGCGGAAGGGCCGCAACCCCAGGCCCGACTTCGACGGGCAGGCCTATCTCGACGCGCATCCCGGGGTCCGCGAGACCGGCCTGGCGCCCCTCGTCCACTTCCTCGCCACGGCGCTGCTGCACGGCACCGACATTTCGGCCGGCGCCTTCCAGCCGCGCTACGGCGCGCCGGATTCGCGGGACGCGGCGCTCCGCGACGAGGCCCGGGCGATCGAGCCCTTCTTCGACGCCGCCTACTACGCCAAGCGCAATCCCGACGCCGCGGGCGCCCCCGGCGGGCCGCTCGCCCACTTCGTCGCCTACGGCCAGCACGAGGGCCGCGACCCGAGCGGGACGTTCTCCATCGCGTTCTACACGGAGACCTACGGCCACCTGCTGGCGCCGGGGGAGTCGCCGTTCCTGCACTACGTGCGCACGGGGCGGTCCGCCGGCCTGATGGCCGCGCCCGAGGATCTCGGCACCTACCCGCCGATGGACGCCCCCGAGCCGCACGCGTGGGACGGCCTGCCCCGGGCCCTGCCGATCGATCAGGCCCGCGTGCTCGTCATCGTCCCGGTCTACAAGGGCCGCGGCGAGACCCTGCGCGCCCTCCACGCCTGCCTGTCGGCCCCGCAGGCCACACCCTTCGCCCTGCTCGCCGTCAACGACCGCTCCCCCGACCCGCAGCTCACCGCGGAGCTGGCCGCCCTGGCGGACCGCGGCCTGTTCCACCTCGTCGAGAACGAGCGCAACCTCGGCTTCGTCCGATCGGTCAACCGCGCCCTCGGCCTCCGCCAGGGCCGCGCCGTCGTCCTGCTCAACTCCGACGCCCAGGTCTTCGGCGACTGGCTCGACCGGCTGGTGGCCCACGCCGAGCCCCAAGCCGCGCCCCACGCCGAGCCCCGCGCCGGCTCCGCGGCCCCGCAGGACGGCGCCCGCCCGCCCGTGGCCAGCGTCACGCCGCTGTCCAACAACGCCACGATCTGCTCCTACCCGCGCTTCAACGCCAACAACACCATGCCGCTCGAGATCGACCGGCCCGACCTCGACCGCATGGCCGCCCAGGCCAACCGCGGCCGCGCCGTCCCCGTGCCCACCGGCGTCGGCTTCTGCATGTACATGACCGCCCAAGCCCTCGACGCGGTCGGCCCCCTCGACGCCGAGGCCTTCGGCAAGGGCTACGGCGAGGAGAACGACTGGTGCCTGCGCGCCACCAAGGCCGGGTTCGTCAACCTGCTGGCCGAGGACGTGTTCGTCCACCACGCCGGCCAGATCTCGTTCGGGCTCGATGAAGGCGGCGAGTACGACCAGGGCCAGGCCGCGCTTCTGGCCAAGCACCCCGACTACCCGGCCCGGATCGGCCAGTTCGTCCAGGCCGATCCCGGACGGCGCGGGCGGGCGCGCCTCGATCGGGCGCGGCTGGCCCGGCACTTCTCCGGCCGGGCGCTGCTGTTCGTCACCCACGCCTGGGGCGGGGGCATCCAGCGGCACATCGACGACATGATCGCCCAGGCCCGGGCCGAGGGCACCAGCGTGGTGCTGCTGCAGATCGACCGGACCCGCAACCTCGAGGTCCACGTCTCCTACCGCAGCCCCGAGTTCCTGTACCTGCCCAACCTCGGCAGCCTGTACCTGCCGCGCGACGCCGACGACCTCGCGGGCTTCCTGGCCGCGCTGGCGCCGCGGCTGATCCACGTGCACTCGCTGGCGGGGCTGCGCTGGTCGGCGGCGGGCGCGCTGATGGACGTGGTGGCGGGCTGCGGGGCGCCGTATGCCTGGACGCTGCACGACTACTCGCCGGTGTGCCACCGCAACCACCTGGTGCAGCCGGACGGGCGCTACTGCGGGCTGGCCCCGGTCGCGGAATGCCGGGCGTGCCTGGCCGCGGATGCGGACGGGTTCGAGGAGCCGGACCCGGGGGCGCGGCGGGCGACGTTCGGGGCCTTCCTGGCGGGCGCCGCGCGGGTGTTCGCGCCGTCCGCCGACACGGCGGCGCGGATCCGGGGCGTGTACCCGGACCTCGCCGTCACGGTCCGGCCGCACCTCGAGCCCGAGCGCGCCGTGCGCGACACCGCCCTCCAGCGGCACGGACAGATCCGCCGCATCGCCGTGCTGGGCGCGATCAGCGCCACGAAGGGCGGGCTGTTCCTGCAGGCGCTCGCCACCGACGCCCGGGACCGGGGGCTGCCGCTGCACTTCTCCATCGTGGGCTTCTCCGACCCGGCGCTGGCCGTGGGCCTGGAGGGCGTCGGCGTCGCCCAGACCGGGCGCTATCAGGGCGACCATGAGGCGCTGGACCTCGTCTGGCGGCTCGCGGCCGACCTGGTTCTGCTGCCGGCGATCTGGCCGGAGACCTACTCGTACGCGCTGACGCTCGCGCTGCGCACCGGCCTGCCGGTGGTGGCCTTCGACCTCGGTGCGCCGGGCGAGCGGCTGCGCGCCCACCCGAACGGCCACCTGCTGCCCTACGCCCTGGCCGCCGACCCGGCCGCCCTCAACGACCGGCTGCTCGCCGTCGACGTCTCGGAAAGCGGCCGGCGCACCGGTCCAATCCAGGTCGCCACCTACAAAAACCTGATGCGCGACTATTACCGTGAGCCGGCCTGACACGCTCCCGACCCACCAGCTGGGCATGTCAACGCACTTTGGCCCATTTTATCACTGAAGCATGCGGCGAAACGCAGAGGTCCATCCATGACTGCCCTTCCGCCGGCTCAGGCAGAAAAGACCGCGGTCGAATCCTACCTGCATGTGCTGCATGCCCTGAT
>Ga0160429_1002212_pt1 | contig 10371 bp, 7 predicted proteins | sample SolpanmetagenomR_FD_108199 | JGI IMG/M metagenome (GOLD analysis project Ga0160429, IMG submission 108199) | Solar panel surface microbial communities from Lawrence Berkeley National Laboratory, California, USA - R | ecosystem: Engineered > Built environment > Solar panel > Unclassified ... | reverse complement strand
TCGTAGCCCTGCAAAAGCTGGTAGCTGAACTCGGTGTAGCTGATGCCCTCGGTGCCGCTTTCCTCGTTGCCGCCAATGCGACGCTTTACCGAGTCTTTGGCCATCATGTAGTTCACGGTGAGGTGCTTGCCCACGTCGCGCAAGAAGCCCAGGAAGCTGAAGTCTTTGAACCAGTCGTAGTTGTTGACGAGCACCGCGCCGGTGGGCGAGTCGTTGAACTCCAGAAATTTTTCGAGCTGGGCCCGGATGCCGGCCTGATTGGCGCGCAGGGTGGTTTCGTCGAGCAGGTTGCGCTCGGCGCTTTTGCCGCTGGGGTCGCCTATCATGCCGGTGGCGCCGCCCACCAGGGCCACCGGGCGGTGGCCGGCGCGCTGCAAGTGCACGAGCAGCATAATGGTGGCCAGGTTGCCGATGTGCAGCGAGGCCGCCGTGGGGTCGAAGCCGATGTAGCCCGACACGGGCGCGGCGCCGGCCAGGTGCTCGGCGGTGCCGGGCATGGCATCGTGGTACATGCCGCGCCATTTCAGCTCGGCCAGCAAATCAGTAGGGGAAGTCGAAGGGTTGAGTTCAGAAGACATACGCAAGAGCACAGCGGTAGAAAGGCGCCGCGAAACAGGGGGCAAAGGTAGCCGGGCGGTAGCTTTGTAGGGTGCGGGGCTAAGCTCCGCCACGCGTATTTGTATCGTTGGTTAGGCACCAGTCCAGGCGCCGGGCAACGACGGGCGGGGGCAAGCCCCGCACCCTACTATGCCAGTTTTAACCCCCGACGACATCCTCAAGCAAGTGCAGCAGCGGCAGTTTCAGCCGGTGTATTTCTTGCAGGGCGAGGAGCCGTATTTTATTGATACCGTGGCCGAGGCGCTCGAAAATGCGGTGTTGCCCGAAAGCGAGCGCAGCTTCAACCAAACGGTGCTCTACGGCAAGGATACCGACGCGGCGGGCATTCTGGGCCAGGCCAAGCGCTTCCCGATGATGAGCGACTACTCGGTCGTCATCGTGAAAGAAGCGCAGGCCGTGGCTGATTTGGAGAGCGAAAAAGCCTGGCCCTTTCTCGAAGCCTACCTCAAAAACCCGCTGGCCAGCACCGTGCTCGTGCTCTGCTACAAGCACAAGACCCTCGACTCGCGCAAGAAGCTCGGCAAGCTGCTGGCCGGCAAAGATGCGCCCGGCGTAGCCCTGATGACGAGTAAAAAGCTCTACGACAACCAGATACCGCAGTGGCTGGGCGGCTACGTGCGCAGCCGCAAGCAGCAGATTACGCCCGGCGCCACGGCCCTGCTGGCCGAGTACATCGGCGCCGACCTGGGTAGGCTGGCCAACGAGGTGAACAAGCTGCTGCTCAACGTGAAGCCTGGCCAGGCCATCGACGAAGACCTGGTGCAGCGCCTGGTGGGCATCAGCAAGGAATACAATATTTTTGAGTTGCAGCGGGCCCTGGTAACGCGCGACGTGCTCAAGGCCAACCGCATTCTCACGCACTTCGCCGCCAACCCCAAGGCCAACCCGCTCATTCCCAACCTGACGCTGCTCTTCAACTTCTTCACCCGGCTGCTGGCCCTGCACCAGGCCGGCAACAACCCCTCGGACAGCGACTTGCAGAAGCTGGGCATCAATAAGTTTGCCCAGAAGGAATACCAGCTGGCCCAGCGGCAGTTCAGCCCCGCGCGCACCATTGACCTTATTCACCTCATCCGCCGGGCCGATGCCCAGAGCAAGGGCATCGAGAGCGGCAGCATGGACGAGGGCGAAATTTTGCGCGAGCTGGTGTGGCTGATACTGCACCCCGTGCCAGCCGCGGCGGTGGGCTAGCCGGCAACGCCAGCTGCGCTGGGTGCGTAGAAAGCCCACATTCACCCTAACCGACCTTTCACTTATGAGCGATAATCAGCCGAGCGGCACCCTAGGGGGCCTCTTCTCCAGCCTGTTTGGCCGCCGCAATGCCGAAGACAACACGGCTAGCCGCAGCTTTTCCTCCAAGCACAAAATCCTGAGCGGCGCCCTGTTGGCCGCCGGCGCTGCCTACCTCTACAAGCGCGCCAAAAACAAGCAGACCATGCTGGGCTAGTCGTTAGCACAGTTTTTTGCCAGCCCGGCCGGGAGCGTCTTTGCAAAGACGCTCCCGGCCGGGCTTTTTGCCGCATTTTATTTTACGGCAATAAGAGGGTGCCTATTTGCATTCCCGCTAATCGTGATGGCCACACCTTGGGTATTTACGAGTTGCAACGATAGTCTGGACCAGCTTTTTACCGGCGCGCTGGGCACAAAGGGCAGGTAGTGAATCGCATACTGATTTTTGAGGCGGCGCGGGGCGGTAACGGCAGTGGCCGTGCGCCGGCTATTTAGCGAAAAGCCCGACCGTTTGTCAACGTAAGTAGTGGACCCGCCGTAAAAGAACGTGTTTCACACTTCCCTAAGACACTTAGCGCAATGAACTTGCCCGAACCCATCTCCGACGCCGCCGACAAGGCGCAGGACCTCTATAGCGACGCCACCGACAAGGCCAAAGGCCTCTACGAAACGGCTGCCGACAAAGCCAAGGATTTGTATGGCGACGCGGCCGACAAAGCCAAGGATGCCGCCGGCAAGGCCAAAGACCTGTACGGCGATGCCGCCGACAAAGCCAAGGACCTCTACGAGGACGCCGCTGACTCGGTGCAGGAAGCCAAGGAAAAGACCGTTAAGGCTTTCAGTAAGCTCAGCACCACCGAGAAAATCGTGGGTGGTACGCTGCTGGCCGTGGCCCTGGCCTACATCATCTCACCCAAAAAAAAAGGTAAGGCCAAGCGCGCGGCGAAAGCGCTAGACCAGTTGCTGCTCTATGTAAACGACCGCACGGAGGGCTACAAGCGCGCCGCCGCCGAATCGAAGGATTCGGACCTTAAAGGCTACTACCAGAAGCTAGTAGGCCAGAGCCAGGACTTCGCCAAAACGCTCAACGACTACCTGACCAAAAAAGGCGGCGAGCGCGAAAAAGGCACCACGCTGAAAGGCAAGCTCTACCGCAAGCTGATGGATGCCCAGGCCCTCGTGACGAACCGCGACGAAAAAGCTATCCTGGCCGCCAACGTTTACGGCGAGCACTGGGCTGGCAAGGCTTACAAAAAAGCTCTGCGCCGCAAGTCGCTGAAAGGCGACATCCGCGATGCCGTTGAAAAGCAGTATGCCGAGTCGCGCAAAACCTACAAAAAGCTGAAGGAGTTGACCGCCAAGGCCGCCTAGTTCTTTTGCCTGCACCTTTGCAAACAGCAAGCCCCGCCGGGCGGCCTAGCGACAGGCTGCACCCGGCGGGGCTTTTGCGTGGCGGCTGGCCGGGGTGCCGCCGGCGGGGCTAGTCTTTTTTGGCTGCCTTGGCCAGCTCCTTCAGCTCTTTCACCGTGCCCGTGCTATGGAAGTGCATGGTAGCATCCTGGGCGCTGGCCGGCCCGGCGGCTACCACGGCCGAGCCCGTAAGCCTATAATCGGTTTTCTTAGCCTTGAAAAGCGTTTTAAACAGCACCTTGGGCATGGACTTAGGCTGAAAGCTGACGTGGATGGGCATCAGTTCGGTGCCCTTCTTTTTAAAGGTTATATCCTTGGTTTCCCGGCCCTTCACATCGAGGTCATCTTCAATCTGAAAGCGGTAGCTTACTTGCTTCACCGTGAAGGGGATAGGTTCGTAATTGGTGACGCGCAGCTGCACCACAGCTTCGCCTTTTCGGAGGCCCAGCTTGGTTACGTCCACGTCGGCCACTTCAATTTTGGGCAGCTTCGGGATGTAGACGCGCTGGCGCACTTCCACCGGTATCTGCTTGGAGCCCAGGCCGGGCAGGTCGGCGTAGAGCACGGCGCGCAGCTGCACGGTTACGCAGTCGCGCTGGGCAGCTTGGAGCTCGTGCTTGAGCTGCGGCAGGTTGAGCGTGAGGGGCAGCGACAGCGCGCTGGTGGCGTTGCCTTTCACCACAAGCGGCCGGTCTTTGCGGCCCTGGGCCACTTGGTGGCCATCGACCAGGGTGCGGTAGCTGAGGCTGTCCACCCGGAGGTCGATGGGCGCCTGGTTGTGCAGCTTAACGGCAAACTGCGCCTGAATTTTTTCGCGGGTAATGTTGCGGATGTTGAGGGTAGGCTGCTCCAGCGCCGGCAGCACGGCCTTGGCCACTTCGCGGCCGTGGTCGGTGGCAAAATACGTGATGCCGCCGCCTACTAGCAGCAGCCCCACCAGCACGAGCAAGACCGTAAGGGCCGGGTGCCGGCCGGCAAAAGAGGAAGACGCCATAACGCAGCCGGGTAAAGTGAAAGCACTGAAAACCTCAGCTATTGAGTTGTCTGAGAAGTGCTTATGTGCAGGGTCTACTACCCGTCGTCAGGACTTTGTTATGGCGCAGTTTAGAAAAAAACTCTATAATGATGAGCTTAGGTTATGCGTAAAAGCCAGCTGGGTTGGGCGTTGCCCCGGTGCGCCGTCAGGCTTTAAAAAAACGGGCGGGCGCCCGCGCTAAGCCTCGGCCCAGTGGTAGTGGCGGGCCTTCCATTCGAGGCGGCCGGGCCAGGCCGTGTAGGCCAGCACGGCCAGCGACATACCCAGCAGGTAGCCTTCGTAGAGCAGCAGCACCCCCAGCCGCTCGCGGTGGCCCGCCTGCCGCAGCGTGCGGCGCAAAAACAGCGTCTGGCACAGCAGCTTGCCCCCGTAGAGCGCCCCGATGGCCGGCAGCGGCAGCAGCCCCGGCCAGCCCAGCACGGTATAAAAAGCCCCGTACGAGCCAAAAAGTAGCCCCAGCTGCCAGGGCAGGCGGGGGGCGCCGCTCATCCAGCGCTTGCGCTGCCGCAGCAGCTGGCGCCACGTAGGCTGCGGCAGCGACACGCCCAGCGCCCCCGGCTCCACGAGGTTGCGAAACCGCCAGCCCTGGGCCACCACCTGCGTAAAGAGCTGCAAATCCTCGCTCACGCTAAAGGCCAGCGCCTCGTAGCCGCCGATGGATTTGTAAGCGGCCCGCGTTACGAGCATGTTGTTGCCCACCGCCGTGACGGGCACGCCGTGGTCGGTGAGCAGGCGCCCGAGGCTCAGGCCAAATAGCCAGTCGAGCCCCTGCAAGCGGCCAAACAGGCCGCCGCCGGCCGTGGTAATGCCCGTGACGATGCCCACGCCGGGGCTGGCGGCGGCTAGCAGCGTCTGCACCCAACCGGGCGCCAGCACCATATCGGCATCGGTGAGCAGAAAGTAGTCGGTGGTGGCGGCGCGGCACAGGTGGGCCAGCACGTTGCTCTTGCCGCGCGCCGACCCTAGCCGGTGCCGAATGGCGAGCAGCCGAAACTGCGGCTTGTCGGCAATAAAGCGTCGCACCACGGCCGCCGTGTCGTCGGTCGAGGCATCGTCGCCAATCAAAATTTCGAGTTGCCCAGCCGGGTAGTCGAGCGCCGCCAGCGATTGCAGGCAGCGCTCGATGGTCGCTGCCTCGTTGCGAGCTGCCACCAGGATGCTCACCCGCGGCTGGGGCGTGGCCGCGGGGCGGGCCCGCGCCGGGCCCGCCCCGGCCGCCAGCACGAGCATCAGCGCATAAAGCCCGAAAAAAATGCTGAAAAAGACCGTCGCAAAAACCATGAGCAAGCCGGGGCCCGGCCGCGGCCAGCGGCCCAACCAGGGCAGCGGGCGGCCCGGTAGCTTGGCTTACGGCGCGCCCAAAGGCGCCCGTTGCGGTGAAAATACTGATTCGTAAAAACGGCGTTTCAAAATAAATACGTAGCTGCCGGGCGCGGGCCAGAGCGGCCAGCCCGGCGTGGGACCGGGCCGCTAACCGTAGGGGCTGCCGCCCGTTTTGAAGAAAATTATGAATTCAGTAACCATTTACAAAGCAATTGATTGACTCATAAAAAAGGTAATCTAAGCCAGCTTATCACGGTAAGCTCTACCAAAACGCCCTGGCAGGGGCAGTCGTAAGGAGGCCCAGGTCAATCACCTAATCCTATGAAAAACAACCAATCGGCTGCGGACCCTACTACCGCGGCTACGCCCCGCCCCCAGGGCCGGGGCTCGCTGGGCACCCTGCTTGGCCAGCTGCCAGCCACCATCAAAAATGCCAGCACAACCCAGAAGATAGTGGGCGGCACCCTGCTGGCAGCGGGCATCGCGCTGCTGGCGCGCCAGAAAAAAGCGGCCCCCAGCGGCCCGGCTGCCACGCTCGACGAACTGCTGTACTTCGTCAACGACCGCATTGAGGGCTACGAGCGCGCCGTGAGCACGAGCGAGGACCCGCAGCTGCGCGGCTACTACAAGCAGCTGGTAAGCCAGAGCCAGCAGTTTGCCACCGACCTCAACACCTACCTCACCCGCGAGGGTAGCCCGCGCGAAACCCGCACCACGCTCAAGGGCAAGCTCTACCGCACCTTCCTAGATGCCCAGGCGGCCGTGACCGGCCACAGCGAAAAATCGCTGCTCGCCTTCAACATCCACGGTGAAACCTGGGCGCTGAAAGCCTACGAGGAAGCCTTGGCCGACCAAACCCTCACCGGGCCCGTGCGCCAGGCCGTGGAGCGCCAGCAAACGCTGTCGCAACAGACGCTGGAGCGGCTTAAAAAACTAGTGGAGAAGCAGGACTAGACGCTGCTGAGTCCGAAGCATAAAAGCCCGGTTGGGGTGGCTCAGCAGGCCACCCCAACCGGGCTTTTTCAAGACTGCAACCTACCCTACTGGCCGGCAGCCCGGCGCAGCTCCTCGTCGGCGCCGGCGGCGCGGCGGCGGGCGGCGGCCACCTTGTTGTTGCCGAAGCGATAGGTGAGGGCGGCCGTGACAATGCGCGTGTCGAGGCGCGAGTAGTAGGTTTCGGTGAAGTTATCGAAGGTAGAAGTGGTGCGGTTGGGCGTGGTGTAAAAGATGTCGGCCACGTTCAGGCGAAAGGTGCCCTGCTTGTTCCACAGGCTTTTTTGCAGGCCCGCCGCCACCTGCCCACGCCCGCGGATAACCTGGTAGCCGTAGACCTCGCGCGACTCGTAGAAGCCGTTGAGCTCGGCCGACCAGCCCCGGGGCAGCGTGAAGCTGTTGTTGGCGGTGAGGTTGCAGGCCACCTGGCCGCGGTCGAGGGCCGTGCCGTTGATAAAGCCCACGTACCGGTTGTAGTACAGCAGGGCGTTGGTGTAGAGCGTCCACCACTTGGTGGGCGTGAGCGGGGCCGTGAGGGTGAGGGTGTAGAAATGCCGGGTGCTCAGGTTTACATTCTGGTTTACCACCAGGCGGCTACCGTCGGGTGCCGGAAATACTACGTTTACAATTGGTAAATCGGCGCGCGAATAAGCTAGCCCGGTGCTGAACTTCTGGCGGTAGGTGTGCGTCAGCTCAAAGTTATAGCTGGTAGAGGACAGTAGGTTAGGGTTGCCCGCTAAATAAGAAGTTGCATCAGGGTAAGTGCGTAGCGGATTGAGCTGCTGGTAGCTGGGGCGGTCGATGCGCCGGGCCACGGCCAGCGCCAGGGAGTGGCGCTCACTGAGTGTGTGCTCGACCAGCGCGCTCGGAAACAATTGTAAATAATGCTGCTCGCGCAGCGTGGCGCCCGCCTGGGTAGCCAGAATGTTGGTTTGCTCAGCGCGCAGGCCGGCTTGCAGCGTGGTTTTGGGCAGGGCCCCGCGCAGGTTGGCGTAGGCCGCGTTCACGTTTTCGCGGTAGCTGAACTGGCTCGAAATATCAGGGCGCGGGGTGGGCGGGCCGCCCGCCGTGCTCGTCGTGAAAGCCACATCGTTGTCCGATACGACCTGGGTGGCCTTGGCGCCTACGTCGAGGCGTGTGCGGTGGGGCAGAGGCTGGCTGAAATCGACCTTGGCGGCCCCAATGCTGAGGCGGCTGCCCTGGTCGCCGCTGAGCTGGCTGGCCGCCCGGCCCGGGGCGTCAAAATCCACGTCCTGGTCGCTGAGCCGGGTGAGGTGGTAGCGGGCGTAGTCGGCATCGGCGCTGAGCGTGGCGGCGTTGGCCGAGTCGGCAAAGGCGTGGCGCAGGTTGAGGTTGGCGCTGCCGCTGGGCCGGCTCACATCCCAGGCCGTGCGGGTGCGAAAGCGGTCGGTGGGCTGGCCGGTCGCGTCGGTAGCCAACGTCTGGCTGGTGGTGCTGAGGCCGGTAGTACTGGCCAGCCCGGTTACCGAGGCCCCGAGCAGCGTGCGCTTCGAAAGGTTGAGGTCGAGGCCCACCCGGGCCGCGTGCGAGCGTAGGTGCGCCAGCTGGTCGTTGCTTTGCAGGATGCCGCCGGCGGGCAGGGCCGCGGTGGCCGCAAACTGCCGGTTGAAGTCGATGCGCGAAAAGTAGCGGCGGTCGGTGTAGGTATAGTTGCCGTAGAGGTTCAGGTTTTTACGGCGGTGGTTGAGGGTTAGCCCGCCCGTGAATTTGGCCTGCTCGCTGTAGCCCAGGCTGGCGTTGGCGGTGCCGTTGGTGCCCAGGCGCTGGTCTTTTTTGAGGTTGATGGCGATGACGCCGGCCCCGCCCTGGGCATCGTAGCTGGCCGGCGGGTTGGTTATCAGCTCAATGCTTTGCAACTGCTCGGCGGGCAGCGCGCGCAAGTACTCGGCGAGGTCGTTGCCAGTGAGCGGCGAGCGCTTGCCGTCGATAACCACCAGCAGGCCCTGCCGGCCGCGCAGGCTTAGCTCGTTGCTGCTCAGGCTCACGCCCGGCGCGCGGCCCAGCACGTCGAGCGTGGTGGCGCCCGCAGCCAGCGGGCTGTCGGCCACGTTTACCACGGTGCGGTCGGCCCGGCGCTCGTAGAGCGGCTTGCGGCCCGTCACGGTTATTTCCTTCAGGGACGTGGCCTGGCTGGGGGTGAGGGCGCAGGCGGGTAGGGCCAGCCCCGCCGCGGGCAGCTCAAAGGGCGCGCTCCAGTAGCGCCCAAAACCTACCTGCGCCACCGACAAGCGATAGCGCCCCATTGGGGCATCGAGCCGAAAACTGCCCTGCGCGTCGCTGAACTCGGTTTTGACCACCACCGAATCGGCGGCGCGGTGCAGCGTGACGGTGGCTGCCTCCAGGGCCGCGCCGCCAGGGCCGGCCACGGTGCCGTACAGCACGGCGCGCGTTTGCGCGTGGCCAGCCAGCGGCACGGCCAGCGCACCGGTAAGTACCACTCCTCCCCCCCGATACAACCCAACCCCCAGCCGAAATAATGTAGCGCGTACGAGCATATAACAGTAAAATAACCAGGGCGAAACCTACAGATGCCGTGGTCGCCTTCAACTGGGCGTAAAGATGCGGCGCGGCCGGCAATACTTTGCTATCTAAAGCAGTTAATAAGTAATCTGGTCAAGTATTGTAGGATTTAGACGCTGCTGCGTCGCCCTGGGGGTGCCAGCGAATGCCGCTACCCCGGGTGCCCGCTAGGGCCGGCTTTTCAGCCGCACCGCCCGAAACTCGGAACCGGCTTTCCACTGCGGGAAGGTGGTTTCGGCGGCCAGCTGCTGGCCGATGCGTAAAAGTAGGCGCGCATCCTGGGCCGCGCCGCGCAGGTCCCACTTGGGGTCAAACTGGTCGGAGGGCTGGTGGTAGTTTTTGGCCTCAAACTCCTCGCGCTCCTTTTCGGCGAAGGCCTTGCCGTGCAGGCGGCTCTCGAAGGCGCCGCTGGCGTAGAGCGCGGGCACGCCCACCTTGGCAAAGCTGAAGTGGTCGGAGCGGTAGAACGAGCCCGTTTCGGGGTGCTGGTAGGGAATCACGTAGCGGTGCTGCTCCTTGGCCGCGGTGCGGGCGTAGTCGTCCAGCTCCGACTGCCCGTAGCCGGTGATGGTGAGGTCGCGCATGGGCCCGAAGGCCAGCAGCTCGTCCATGTTAATGTCGGCCACCGTGTTCTTGAGCGGGTACAGCGGGTGCTGGGCGTAGTAATCGGACCCTAGCAGGCCCTGCTCTTCACCCGTCACGGCCAGAAACACGATGCTGCGCTGAGGCTTCGGCTGGGCTTGCTGGAAGCCGGTGGCGATGGCCAGCAGGCCGGCGCAGCCGCTGGCATTGTCGAGCGCCCCGTTGTAAATCGAGTCGCCGGCCACGGCCGGGCCGATGCCCAGGTGGTCCCAGTGCGCCGAGTAGATAATGTATTCCTGCGGCCGGGTGGTGCCGGGCAGCACGGCCACCACGTTCTTGGAAGTTTTGTAGGTAATCTTGTTGTGCAGCGTCGTCGTCAGGCTCAGGCCCAGGTCCTGGCCCTTGAAGCCCGGCTTGTTGGCGGCGGCGTAGAGGTCGTCATACTTCAGGCCGGCGGCCTCAAATACCTGCTTGGCAGCGGGTAGGGTCAGCCAGCCCTCCAGGGCCACTTTGCGGGCGCCGTGGTCGGGGGTGGTGGGGTGCAGCTTGGCGCCGCCGTTGCTGCTCTGCACCACCGTCCAGGGGTAGGAGGCGGGCTTGGTGTCGTGGATGATGACGAGGCCGGTGGCGCCGTGGCG
>Ga0160429_1002211_pt1 | contig 10374 bp, 4 predicted proteins | sample SolpanmetagenomR_FD_108199 | JGI IMG/M metagenome (GOLD analysis project Ga0160429, IMG submission 108199) | Solar panel surface microbial communities from Lawrence Berkeley National Laboratory, California, USA - R | ecosystem: Engineered > Built environment > Solar panel > Unclassified ... | reverse complement strand
TGCTGCCGTCTGGAGGTCCAAGAGTAATCTCTGACGCGTTGGTGGGTTGTTATTCTCAAGGATCAGCCTGTGTCAAGAGTTTGTTGTGAACAGTGCGATCAAACTGTCAATACCGTCCAGATGATAGATGATGATCTGCGGTGCTTCGAAGCGGCGTAAGTGAACGACTCAACGTCGCATTTCCACAACAGGCGCGTTTGCGTTCCAAGCGTTGTGATTGGTAGAAAGAGATCGGTGTAGTTCGCTGTCCCCTTTGTTCCTCTCATTGCAAGATTTGAGTCAGAACCAACTGGAGCTCTGATCTTCCTCCAGCTGTGAAGGATGGAAACCGTTCAATAGCCGCAAAAGAGAGCCCCGTAGTTGCAGCCCTACGATAGCTCGCTTTGACGCTATCCGGGTTCCAGCCACTGACGTAGGTATCGTTCTTGATGTACAGTCCGACCATGCCACAACGCATTGGCACTAAGCATTGGGTCAGTGGGATCGTGTTGGGGGAGACGGCTCCGTTCACTAAATTGTTGTTACAGTGGTAGTTGTTGATGATCCGCATGGGCAGGCATAAGGTACCTTAGATTCGAGCGGTCGTTGACTGCGCCAATCAGTAATTGCTTGAGAGGAACAACTATTAATCCGTGCTCCGTGCTCCGGCTGCCGAGTGCCGACGACCGATAATGTTGAGGTACTGATCTCCGACATGGCGCGTGCTGACCCTTACGACCTTCCAATTACCATCCCATACCTACCTACAGTACCCCAGGTAAGCAAACCATTCGGATACCGCCCCGAGACTTCGATCATAGTGGGGCGATCTTGCACGCTGAGATGGCCATCGATCTTCTTCAGAGATCTGACCCATCGGACGAGCTTCACTACTACTTTGGAAGATCCTTCCGGAGTACGAGCGGGCCTCTTGGACCTTCACGAGCCAAAGCCATAGCTATCGTCTTGAATCTAAGCAGGCCCGGCAATCCTTCGCTGATATCGGCTTCGAAGATCGAACCGATCCACATCGTAGTTTCGTAGTGCAGTGGCTAACGGTAGGTTCATGGCCTTGAGACGAGACGAATCCACCCAACAGCTGGGCATGAAGTGCGTCTGTAGCTAGCGTTGCTGGCTGTAGCAAGACGCTTGGATCTAGTGGCGTGAGGCTTAATGCCGGGCAGGCTGAGTCCGTTCCCCTTGGAAAGAGCTAAGCTTCTCAATTCACGGAACGTATGCTCCGCATGTCGGAGTCCGCCCCGTTGCACTGTAGTGTAAGGCTCTGGAGATCGAGTATGACGTTGCAGTATGAGTTAGTGAGCTGACGAGCTAATTGACAGCACGTCGCAGGTCTTGTTAGTAATCCAAAATGACTGCGTCCCTATTCACGAAAGTAGACGGGCACTCCAAGGTCCGACGTCTCTCTCAATTCCTGGAGCTCCTTACGTGGACTCAGAGCTCGAAGATCAAGACTTTTGCAACATTTCTAGCTCGCCAGCTTCCGCCTACCATGCCACTGTTCTTCTCCTGAATGTCGCACATTGTTAATACGGGGCGCACATCATAAGCGAAGGTAGAGTCGGGATGTCACTTAACACTGAGATAGTTCGTAAACGATGGACTGTGGCAAAGCAGACTGGGTACTTCAAAGTAGACTTGATGCTGGCATTGATTCCTCTACTATACACTCTATCACAAGCCGTTTCGCTACGGCAAAAGCTGCAGTCAGCTTATCTAACGAAAGTAACTAACACCTAAAGATCTCTCTGCCCATGCAACCATGCACCACTTCCGACCCGTCACGTGATTGCTTCCGGGCCTAAACATCGTCCTCCTCGTTCTGATGACCAGCGATCTCAGTCTCGGGTCCTCGCGAACGATCGACAGTGATGCCAGCCTCTCCCATCTCTGCCAGGGAATCGTGGTGAGGATCCACCTCGTAGCCAGCTTCAGCACCTTGTCCGGAGGTCCCACGCTCCACGTCGAGGGCTCGGTAACCAGAGCCACGACGCGGTGAACACTGTACGAGCTAATTGGATGGAGTTGCGAGCGCTTCGTACGGTGTCGGACACGCGACGCTCACATCCGCAACTCGCTCTGGACGAGAGTTACGGAGAGGAAGGAGTTAAACTGCCAGATGCAGACAGCGAATCCCAGAATCAGGCGCCGGAACGCATGAGACCACGCCATCGTTGTGTATTGTAATGTCAATCACAGAGAGGAGTTGAAGGTTGAGCGTAGGTAAAGAAAGGAAATTTGTTCGTAGCTGCTCCGAAATCTGTTGAAACGGAAACATTGCGTGACGCAGTCACTACCCGAGTGACACAAACGTACAAACGGCAACGACGACCACCAAGGTCCAACACTAGGTAACATTCATTATCAATTATAAGCGGCCATGGCAACTGCTGAACATGAAAAGGAACGTTATGATATAGAACCATTCCCAGATTCGCACCATATATGCTTGCAAAGCAAAGGCTGTTGATCATGCGGTAGAGTGGATTTCGAAGTAGTGCCGATCGGAGAGGCACCCTGGTACTGTCCCACAACCTCAGTAGCCGTCTATAAGTTCAATCTGGCAGCGTTAAGCATATCTCCTAGGCCACAGATGACTCAAGCGACTGGGGAAGGCTATAGTTCAGCCCCAGCAGCCATAGATGTTATGACCAGGGTGCATCGACCTGACGTAAGGGAAGCGGTTCTCTACCCGTGGGAGCGACAATCAAGGAACCAGTAATGGAACGAAGCCCTCGTGCATAGTGGCTTAAGCGAAACATCTTCGAAGATCTTGGAAGATTGAAACATGTGCCGCGCTTCGCAAGCAGCAAATGCCCTGATGGGATATGGTAGGACTGGCTGAAGACAAAGCACAAGCAGGCATAGGCATGCACTACCGACAGCGCCGGAAGGTCTGCTTTACAGCTGCTGCACCGTCCACGATTGACCTGCAGTGGTTGAGAGCTTGTAGAGTATAGGTCGTGAAAGCGCGGGCTTCGTCCGAGCAGCCGGTATCTTCAAGCATCCAGTACAGTGTAGAACAGAGCTGTTCCGCCTGCTGAACAAGGTGTTCCGCCTGTCCCAGCCGATTGTCTCGCTCCGCTTGCAGCACCTTTATAGACTTTCGCGATTGAGGAAAGCACTTCCCACAAGTGCAACGCTGGTGGCGGATGCAAGGCTGCTTCTGCGCTACGACCACATCCTTCTGAATGATAAACTCATGCAGGGTATTGCATTTATGTTCGGCAATCGTGATATAGCAGCGTGCGAAATTTAGAAGCCGTCTGAAGCCTGAAGAATCGAACGTCCGAGCCTTCAACTGGTCGGCTCCATAAGAATCCGGAAATTCGGTCGCTTTTTTGTCTCTCAGCAGAATGACACATCCGAACGGCGGGTCTTTGACTTCATAATACTCTGGGACTTCTTGGTAGAACACGAAAATGTTGGGAAGAGTCTTATTGCAGATGCATCGCTAGAACCGCCAGAATCGAGGCGACCAAGACGGGAAGGCGACCTTAATGGGTTCACATTTTGGAGGCCAGATCGTGTGATAGCGTTGCTAGCATTGAAGTCCATGAGGAACTGGATCGTCGTGGTTGAAGGATTTATGGGACCGGGTATTGTCGCCACAGTATAATCCATACGATGGCCCGTATCTGCATTCCAAGGGTTGGCCGTATTTTGGATGAACCTTTAGTCGCTGAAAACATTCACGCCACTCCAATTCGATAGTATTGAGGCTGCCGTCGGAGCGGACTAATCTTCGGGGAGGCCACGAAATATCTTCGGGCTTCAAGCGCTTGAAGGCCTCAGGTATCTGCGTCTCTTTCTCAGTGGCAGCACAAGGCTTGGGGACAGGTGTCTCCTTCTCGTTCAAGGAGCACGTCGCTAGTACATCGGAAAAGCCTAGAAAAAGACATCGGATTAGGTAGTGGGCAAGGCTTTGCAGAGAAGCGTAGGCAAGGAGTAAAACACGTTCAGGATGTGAATGGGAAAACGCACAGTATCATAGAGGGGCGGGGAGAGGGGAGAGTTGAAGACGTGTCTTCCCGAAGCAGAAACGGTTCATAGGCCCAAAGTCCAACGAAGCATCGATGTGAAGGGTGCTTGAAGCCATGGAACAAGCAACCGTTGGTCCAACAGAGCCACCACCGAAGCAGGTATTTAGTGAAAAAAGCACGAAATGTCTACGCATACAGACTGGCCGCGAATGCGTACAGCCCATGAGCAAGGGTAATTCGGAAAGGAAAGCAGTGCCACCGTGCTTTGCGAGACCATCGTCGACTGATACTGTATGGTGCTCTTGCCTTCGCTACTTGAACAGGGACGTGGTCCGTTAAAATCAGCAACTAGGCAATGGAACGAAGACGCAGTCAGTGCAACGTATTCCCACCTGCAATCCAGTGGGCAAACCTCTTGCACGTGATAGGACCAACTCCACTCTTTTGCTGCAGCTGGAATACGGCTCTCCAAAGGATACTTAGCCAAACCGGCGATAATGCGGATGGCGTGACGGCTGTGCCTTGAGCTCCCGCACATCTCGCGGGCTTTGTCATTAGATTATTAACGTAACGTGTTGAAGCCTACCATGCATTGGCCGGATGGTGTAGTTGGTTATCACGTATCCTTAACAAGCTTAAGCTGAAGTCGGATAAGGTCCTGAGTTCAATCCTCAGTCTGGTCACATTTCTTTTGTATTGCTGCTGCCATCATCCAAACGCTCCGGTGCGGTAAGCTTTTTTCTTCTGCAAGTGATGGGCCTCTGCTATGATGATTGTGCATGAGCTACAATTTCGTGCCCTTGAGCCCCACCTTGGCCTTTCTCTCGACGGACTGGACCATCTGCTTGCACATACTATTTCACATTTACACAAGTAACCGCCTAACCTGATCACTCCCCAATTCAAGCTTTACTCTGCATATGCACACACATCTCAACACCGTCACCACAAACAACGACTTCGCTCCTATAACATCACAATGCCGCCACCGTCTCATTCCACTGCAAACCCATCAAGTTCTTACCAGGAGCTTTGATACCGCTCAGATCCGGTTCCACAACCTCCTTTCCCACCGTGACAGCACCCTTGTAGGTGGCGCCAAAGTATTCTACGTCGCTGCCGTCTTCGTGCAGCTTGAGTTTGACGCCCTGGGCCGACTCGCGGCTCACGTCGCGGTCGTGGAAGTTGTGCGGGAGGAACATGACGGAGGAGGCGGAGGTGTGCATGAGGGTGTTGGGGATGTCGCCGCTGTGGGCTACGTGGTGGGTTCCTAGGTTGAAGTAGACGACGCTGGAGATTGCAGCATTAGCATCTGGTCTCCGCGGATATCCACCCACATCCATACCCACACCCACAGCTACACTAACAGACGCAAGGAAAGTGACCTTGCGCAACCAGGAAAAGTAAAACAGAGTGGACTTACAGATCCTTCTGCCTCACATCCTCCCCATCGACCATCTTCCCAAAATCAATCAACGGATCCTTAGGCTCCATACTATTATACTCGCTCGTGCTCTTCCTCTCCGTATCCTTCTGCCTCAGCACCCACAGATTCCGCTCCGCCCATTTCGCACTCTTAGCCAACGCCGTCGAATCCTCCATCGTCAGACGCGTCGGCGCGCCCATGCCGGTCCCAGGCGCAATCCTGTACCCTCGCTTCTCCCCCCACGCGTTCGTCGACTCATTGTTCAGCACGACGAACATCTCGCCCGCATTCGTGGGCCAGTCGAGCCCCGTTTCCGTCTCGACGGGCGTGTGCTTGAGGTGCATGGTGCGGCGGGAGAAGTCTTCAAACGAGTATTTGTGGTCGCGCTGCTCGACGCTGACGCGGTAGAGCGTGTTCTCCGAGCCGGCGATGTCGAGGTCCGCCTTGAAGTTGATTTCGTGGTCGTGCATGCTTGATGCTACGAGGTCGTGGACTTGGTAGCCGTACTCGTATTCGGGCACTTCGCCGCGCTTGGAGAGCTCGGTGGCGTGCTCGGTGCGGGTGCGCTCGAGTTGGTTGTAGGCGCCGAAGATGTAGCCTGAGGCGCGGACTTTGACTTCGATGGTGCCGTCGAGGTAGAAGATGTAGTCGAACGTGTAGTCGTAGTTGCCGACGGTCGAGACCCAGCGGACGACGAGGTAGTTGTTGCGGGAAATAGTGAGGTGAGTGGGTGTGGTATGGCGCTGCAGGGCGCTGTCTGCAGTGTATTCGAACACGCAGAGGGCGTTCTTGCGGGTGATGGTCGACTCGCCTTGGTGGAAGCTGGCGTTGAGATAAGTTGCGTACGAAGGGCAGTCATATCCAGGCACCAGCTCGTAGCTGTTAAATCCCATGCCGAATAAAGAGTCCATCCACACCATACCAACTTGCATAGGATCTCTCCCTGCGTAATGAGCAATGGCTTCTTGAAGACCAAATTCATAGGCGACCCTGTCGCCTCTGAATTTGACGTCCCAGATGCTCACCGCCGTAGCCTGCATCCAGCTAAAGAAGAACTCGAAGCCCATCCAACTAATGAAATTCTCCTCCACGTCGATCTTATACCGCGAGCCTTCCGGTTGAATCATAACAGGAGCATTCATGTCGCGGTCCGGAAGTCCCTTCGCTAGTGGCTCGGATGCCGTCCAGCTACCGTCGCGATTGGGAGGCAACTTCTCGACCTTGCCGGACTTCCAAGCATCGCGGAAGCTCTCGGTCGAATTGTACATGATGCCGTTGTAGTACCACTCGTTGATCTTCCACTTGCTGGAGTCTCTCCCGGAGATGGTAAATCGACAATAAAGCCCTTGAGCCATCAGCGACCACGCATCAAAGCGGACGCCGGGGGAGTTGATAGATGCCCAACTCGAGATGGTGTCGTTCTCCCAAGCAGCGGGACGCGCGAGAGCAAGCAATGGTGGTGCGTTGGCGATGTGACCAGGATTCACAACCTCTCCTAACAGATCCTTAATCATATCCGAGACCTCCTCGCCGAGATCCGAGAACCAGCCCACAATAGACTCAAAGTCTGGAAGAGGATTCCGGACAAAGTTCCTTCCAGAGTTGTAGAGATACGTCAATGGGAGAATCTGAGTATCCTCACTGGCTGGTAGCGGTCCGACCATGTACTGGACGATACCAGCCTTGTCCGTAGCTCCTTGATTGATGACTACGCGCGCCCACCTTTGAGGCGCAGCATTGGACTGCAGAAACTCAAGTGCATCTGTCTTGTTCGGAGGGAGCACTTCGACCAGAGCGATGTGGTTGTCCCAAGTGGTGGCATTGTCCACACGTGTAAGATTCAGGTCGTTAGGCTTAGTGTAGAGAAACTCCAACAGGCCGTCCGCTTCTGCATCGTTCAAGTCGGCCCAGATGTTCTTCCTTGGGGCCTGACATCTACTTTGAGCTACCTTGGCTTCAGGTAAAGCATCATTGGAGTGAGAATAGAAGGGACGGGAGGCAAGTAGGAAGACGCAGAGAAATAGAACGAGGGCTGAGGGTATTAACCAATTTCGCGCCTGTCTAGCCATGATGGGTGAGGTAGCATAGATTTAGCAGTGAGAATTTGTGGTAGTGGCAGTGAGAAAGTGAAGATGTTCTTATTGCTCTGCTATGATTACCTGCTATGTACATGCAGTGAGTGCCCGCCTTATCGCGGGGGAGCTTTTAGGGTGAGACGGGAAGTTGTGGAGTGCTCGTGTGGACCTTCCCTGCAAGGTAAAGCGTAGGTAATGCACGTAGCCGCGAGAAACTCAAGACTTCAAACTCTAGGTACCTTATGGTAGACAGTGGGATTTGGATAAACCGAATGTAGCGATCAGAAGGTACGGACATCGTCGGTACGATAGAGTCTTCCCTCGGATGTTATCTGGTTGTGAGCGCGGCGCACCTCGATAAGCACGTGATGATGTTTGTCAATCCGACGTAGTTATCGTCTCGAAACATCTTTCGGCATCAAGGGAGGCAACACTGGCACGCAAGGAATTTCCACTGATATCGTACAGATCATATACAGAGTATAGACACTAGCGTCAATACAATATCTACAACATGCTGCCCTATCGATCCTTTACCGGTTTCCCAATACACAAGCCGTCCTTATTCGTAACACGCAACAAAATACGAACAAGCCTACATCCTCCCCTGCGCCCCTCTCCCATATCCCGAAGAGCCGCCATTAGCACCCCCTACCACGTTAGCCCACCCATTACTCCTCTTGTTGCTCTCCCAATTCCTAAAGAAGCTTTGCCCGTTCCACTCATCCACAGGCACTAAGCTAGGGATACGAGTCTCGGGCCTCTGAGGGCTATACCGCCATCCCCCATGCAGCTCGTCCGCAGCCGCCGTCGCAGCTTCGGAGGGCACCGGCTTGGGTTTACACACCGTCCGCGGTTTGCGTGTAACTTTAGGTGCCGGTCCGTCGTTGAAGGGCGTAGTCGTAGATGCGCTGTTGCTGTCCGAGGGGCCAAGAGCCGCGCCAGTACCCAGCCGTTTCTGCCGTAGTATGTCCTTCAACTCCTCATCATCCGCCGTGATCTGCGCGCGCAAGTAATGGGTATCGGCCTGTTTCTTAAATGCCTCCATGACCGGGACCCTCGTCTCGTATGCCCACCGCGCCACATCAAGCGGCTCGTTCGGCTTTATCGCAGGGTCCAGCCGCGCCTGCTTGCCTTTGGCCAGAAGCTGATTGATGTCCAGACTCTCCCCGTGCGGAATGACCATAGGGTGCGAGGGTGTCACGCAGTCCATGTCCACTTCTTTGCGCAGGACATGATCAATGTCGACAGCGGAAAAGAAGGCGCAGGATTGCGGGAGATCGTCGATGCCCATCTGCTGGGCGAACATGGCGCGGGTCCACAGGTTCGCAACCTGCAAGGCCATGGCCGCTCTGTATTTATCTTCTTCCTTGACGAGGTAGCGTATCTCGTCGTGGACGGTGATGGCGAGGCGGGCGCGGAGATTGTAGCGGCGGGTCAAGTATTCCATGGCTACGATGAGGAGGTGGAGGTAGTCGACGCCCGAAGATTGGATGGCCCAGTTGACGCGGCTGGTCAGGAAGCCGCCTTTAGAGAGGTAACGGCGCATGAGGGCTTCGGTGATGCCGGCGCCGAGGACAGGGGTGCGAGGACGCTCTTCTTCGGCAAAGTCTTCGAGGCGGTTGAAGACAAGGCTTTCTGTACCACCGCGCCAAAACGCTCTGTCTCTAAGAGCTTTGCGCGTTGTCTTCTTGCCCTTGGTCTCGGCATACAAATTCTGACTCGTTTGTTGAGCCTCCGCATCAGTTAAGCTGGGATTGAACTGTCGCAGCAACATAGTCGCAAAACGTTGACCGGCACCGTAAATACGACCATAGTTGAATACCTTTGCATCGTTCCTGCTGATCCCAAGAATCTTTGCCGTCCTTGAATGCAGGTCTGTGGCCATCTTCTTGTCGCCTTCGAGCGTCATGAAGCCGATCGCGTTCCCACCGTGGAGCTGGAATTGTGCATCGCCAACAAGAGAGGCGATCCATAACTCTTGAGAGTCGACATCTGCACCGACGAAGCAGTAACCGGAGGGAGCTTTGATCATGGACTTGAGCTCTGAACCGACACGATTGACTTTAGCGTTAGAGGCCGTGAGCCATGTGTTTTCGACAGCCCGGCGGGTTATGGTTCCCATGGGGATGATCTGAGGTAGGATGAAGCCTACGTCGCCTTTCTGAGCATCGAGCTGCTTAGCTGCTTTCGTCTTGCGGCCACGTTGCTTGGTCTTTGAGGCCGGTAAAGCGAGGGCGGGAGCGTTCGCTGTCTCAGAGGCGTAGACGACCATTTGTGACATGATACGGTCACGAGCACTGATCCAATACGAGCAGGAAGCGTTCATTTCGAGAGCTTCTTTCGCGTAAGTGTATTCGGACGAAAGCTTGCCCGCTTCGAAGTACGGGAGATAGCTTTTCGCAAGGGGTGTGGCGCAACGTGCCTGAGGGCCGTCTTTGTGTGGTAGCTTAAAGTAGAAATGCTTTCGGTCGTCCTTCAACCTCAAGTTATCTTCTTCACCCATATCGCACGCGTTCATTCCCCTATTGATATATACGAGTGCTTCATCTCGAGGTACCTGATACGTGAAGCCAAATTCATCTGACCACACGAGCGGATAGCTGTCCCAGGCGAGGCGTAGCAGCAAGGGCGCTACACGAGTCCGAACACTAAGGTTGATAGGCGCGGTGCTTGTGGGGTAGAGGTCCTTGTACCACTTTGGCATACCAGGCATCTTTTGTCTCGCAGCCGGACGCGAAGGGTCGTCCTTCTTCTTGCCTTTCGCCATCTTAATCTCCTGACCTGACCAATCTAGTTGGCTAAGCCATGGATCGTTTTTGTACTTTTCAGGGTCTCCCTTGTGCTTCAGTGCTTGCTCCGCGAGCTCAATCAAACGCTGTTGCACACCGTC
>Ga0160429_1002210_pt1 | contig 10376 bp, 5 predicted proteins | sample SolpanmetagenomR_FD_108199 | JGI IMG/M metagenome (GOLD analysis project Ga0160429, IMG submission 108199) | Solar panel surface microbial communities from Lawrence Berkeley National Laboratory, California, USA - R | ecosystem: Engineered > Built environment > Solar panel > Unclassified ... | reverse complement strand
CGAGCAGACTGGACATGTCCAATGCTTGCATGAGCTCCTGCTGCAAGCTCGCAGCTCTTGGACGATTCGCCTTAGGTTCGTTGAGAGCCGCGCCTATACTTGGATTGGGAAGCTCCTTAGTAGGTGACCGCGCGGTGGGGTTCGCTGGTATGCTGCTCGTAACATCTAAAAGTACTTTGACCTGCATTCCCAGTCTCCGTAGCGCTTCACTCACAGCACAATATGTCTGGAAAAGAAGGGCTTCAGCATCGCCAGCATCCATAGCGCGTAGATTGCGTGCAAGGACCATGGACTTGTCTTGCTGACTGGTCGCTCGGCTAGCCCTTGTTGTATTTGAAGCGACTGATTCGGTATCATCGTCGGAGGAGCTCGGCAAGTACCGACGTATCAATGCCTTCATTTCTCGCATTACGGCTTCTTTGAAGGCTATCGTAGCTGGCGCGGTATGTCTAGATCGGTTAAGGCCATTCAGCACGGACTGGAGATCAGACCGAAACTGTTCGCTGATATTGGTATAAGCTGGTGTGATCGACGCAGTCCGAGCGTGGCCTCTGCCGCGCTGTGAACCGGCTGCCCATCTCCTTATAGTGTCTTTGTTAGGCACGCTCGATATATGTTGCCGGAGATCTGTCATTAGCACCTCCACGAATTTATGATCGAACCCTTTGCCAATTCTTGCTCGGATCTGGTCGATACCTTGCGCAAGTCCTTCCACCGCCTTCAGCCGCCTTAGATCGACGAATTTTCGAGACTGAAATTGCTCGGGTAGCAACCATGCGTAGTCTTTGGACTCTTGTGAGACATCCAAAGACCCTGCCGCGAATGTTTCTAACGTTTCGATGCGCTCTGTGGCCCTGTCAAACTCGCCCGAGTCCACGAGTTCTTCGCAGTGCTTCGCACCCTCTACAAGCAACTGTAATTGATCAGTCGCCTCGCCCAGCCGACGCAAATTTTCGCGCTTCCTTTTCATGCCGATGATTTCTAGCCCGCCAAGCGCCATCTCTTCATCGAGCCTTGTCAGGTCCTCTCGCAGCCGCTTGATCTCTGCGACCGATTCAGATGCCTCAGCTTGCAGACCTTTGAGAGAGCCGAGAGCCGCAAAGAACGACGTAGAAGCAGTGGATATGGATGATATTAGATGTATCTCCACAGTATCCATATACCATGATAGTTTCTCTTGAAGGATCGCATTGGTGGCGAGCACCTTTCTGGCGGGTGCCGGCGCGCCATTGGCAGATTTTGCTTCCTCACTCTTTGGTGGCGTAACAATCTCCGACTTCTCACTGACAACATCGAACGTCCGCGGATTTTCTAGTGCGAATTTCTCTTCAAAGTACACTGCTGGTATTGTAGTAAGCGGAGTGACTTGATGCCGTCTTATGCCTCCACTTGATCTTCGTCGCGGTATAGGCGATTCGCTTGAGGACAATGATGCCAGCGAATTATTGCGAGAAATGCTGGCGGGTCGCTCTTTGCGAGCGCCCTGCTCCAGGGCACCCTCGAACTCATTGCCTCTGCGGATATCTGTCCTGGGTATGGGCGCTTGTTTTGCGCTCGCATCTTCAACCTTGGCGCGTTGGAAGGCCTCAAACAACGAGCTGACTTGGGCTAAGTATGTGTTGAATGCCGATGACTCTACGTGTGGTATATTTGTGAGTGTTACTGGCGGAATGTCTCGGGTAGTAGGTGGTTTCGACGATGTTGGTGCTGCTGCATGTGGTAGGAGCCCAGTGCGGACTATTGGAGGTTGTAACAATGTGGAGATAGCTGTGCGTGTATTAATTCCTGCTTTTGCGCGGCATGATACCTAGTTACTCCCTAAAGATACGCACAATTCTGTCCCAGTTCCCTCACCGTACTGGGCCTGCCATGTGTGGATGTATCAAGCGATCCGCCCACCGAACTAGTCGTGCTCGCCGTGGAGCCGCGGCGCGCCGAATAACGCGTACTTGAACCGACTCTCGGAGGCCATTCGTTGTATGAGGCGATTGAGGGACTGCGCAGACCTGGCGAAGGCTGCGGCGACTCGAAGCTATCGATTGAGCGCCGATGGGAGGGAGAGGACATTGTCTCGCGGCGTATGAAGGAGCGACGGTCGGGCGAGGCATGGGTATAGCGAGCTTCATCGGTGGATCGGAGTGTGTGCTATCGCAGTATCATCATCTCCTACATGTCTCTATTTCATCGGCAATATGCGCATGGCTTCCTACGACTCGGTCACAGGCTGTCCGTTTGACGATCGTCTATTGAGCGGTATCGAAAACCGAAAGCGGTATCGCTCCATGTGGTAATCAGAGCTGTATCAGCCTAGCCTGGCTGCTGTTACTCTCACACGAGATGATGGATCGCGTTTCTTCGCGGGAGACACGTCGTTTAGTCCACTACTTATGTTGTCTTCTTGATGGCATGTATCTGTCTTCCCACTCGATGTTATAGCTAAATAGACGCTTGTCTCGTTTCACAATACAGCTCCTATCCAACCCCATTAGAGGCCTTATGATGGAATGTAGGTTATCCTCACGAGCTGCGGCATGTTGCAATCGCACGGATTGAAGCCAGTCTAGGTCCACTGGAGCAGGTCAAGCGGGATGAAGAACTGGGCGACGAAGCTGATTGTCAGTAAGCAGAGCCCTATGCCTGGAACTGTGGGCGCTTAGGTACCTAGGTAGGGGACGGCGGTAAAAGAGTACCTACTTAGGTAAACGCTAATTCCGTGTGCGCTTCTATAAATCCAGCCCAATCAGCATAACTATGCTTGCGCTTTTCCATTCAATCTACCATGAACATGAAATGCGTTAACACCCAATGGCGAGCTGTCAAAGCTTTGTGCGGCGCAGCCGCCCTTCGAAGACTCAAGAGGATCAGTCGATGACTTTATGTTACTTGAATTTCTTCGATCTCTGGCTTCCTTGTCTTCTACTGTCGCTTTGATTTCACTGTGTTCGTTGCGCCTGTACTTCTTGCAGGCAGGAAAGATCTCCCATCGTCGTTGTACTTGACATACATAATGTCGGACAGTGAGTCCAAGTACGATCATAACAGGTTGAATACGATTTCAGGTATGCCTGAAATGCTTGCAGAGGTGAGTTGTTTTAAGGGCTGACTGGCAGGCAGTGCACTCGCGTTCGGGCTGGCTCCGAACATTATCTTCAATCACATGGCGAGGTGAGTTGTACGCTACCTATCGGTCAGTACTGCCGGAAAACTTACACTGTGGCCTTACAGCTCCTACGCAAGCCTGGAAGCCGCTGTCACTTCGGCTTCCGTTCTTGTTGATAATTATAACCATATCACTAGGCCTTGTTGCTGCGATCCAGATCTTACTGCTGCGTAGCCAGCAATACGGCGGCGTGCTCTTCGCTCCCAACATCAACGATCTATCCGTAGGCCAGTCGTTCGGCTACCTCTACCTACCAACGATCATCGCCGTCTTCTACAGCTTACTTTGGGCATGCATCGACCTTGACGCAAAGCGGCTGGAGCCCTATTATCAGCTATCGAAACCGAGTGGAGCGTTTGGCAAAGATTCTTTGCTTTTACATTATCCATTTGACTTCGTTGCGTGGGTGCCACTGCGAGCACTAAAACGTCGTCACTGGCCGGTATTCTGGGCTGGCACAGCGATGGTAGTTGTTTTCTGGGGCATCACTCCTTTTCAAACGGGTATTTTTGCAGTGGAAACGATCAATATGGTGACAAAAGAGAGTATGATGGTCTCCACTGCCTTCATGACTGTGGAACAGCAGCAATCGAAATTGACAGCCAATTACACATATTCTGTGTATGGTATTATGTGGCTCAACGAATCTCTACCACCATTCATGACGCGGCAGTATGTGCTCGCACCATTCAGCGCACCAGAAGCTCTATCCACGGGCAGTGAGCATTACATGGCGTCGACCAAGCTCTATAGCTTGGATGTCGAATGCGATAAAGCGAGGATAGTCGAGGATGAAACGACCAGAACCTGGACAAGCTCTGTCGGCTGTAACATTCAATGGCCATACGGCCCAGACGGGAATGATACTGCGGGAACTGTAAATGCAAGATACGGCATCCCGATCGCAATCAAAGACTTCTCCAGTCTGTACGCTGGGTTCAACAATATGGATGGGATGGCGGACTTCTACATTTCACCGTATTGCTCGGCCAACGCCTCGCATAATTTTTTCTCCGTCTTCACTCAGAACAAGGCCGCCGAGAACGACAAGCCAAGAGTACCTTCTGCCGTGTTCTGTCGTGCTAAATACTACTGGCAAATGGCGAATGCCACCGTCACTGTACCCGAGATGGCTGTGGTCAGCGCTGAGCCGTACGGTGCTAAGACGCCTCTTCCTCAGGCCATGTTCAACAGCAGTTACTTCGAATGGCAACTTACTTCTGGGACTCAGCAAAACTCTGTGCGAGGTGACGTGCCGTCCACCGTCTGGCCTGATCCGTCTGGAGTGCTCGACCCGCTCAGTATCACTCAGGGACCGTCCGCTGCATCAAATTCACTCATCAGTCTGGCCCTGGGGGCATCCCAACGACCACTAGAAGACTATCTGGAGCCCGAGATCATGCGAAAAGCATGGGAAGACGCTTACCGCCTGATATTTGCGCGGTCTATGGCTGACATCCTTTCGAAAGATTTCGACAAGTCGGACCGTGTCTCTGGACAACGGACTATTACAACAGGAGCTGTGGTGGTAGTTCCTGCCTTCGCCTATCTGGTCGAAGGGTTGCTAAGCTTTGTCTCAATCTGCCTCGCCGTGCTTGCGTACATTTGCTGCGCACGGGAACGAAAGCTGTCGTCCGATCCCGCCACAATGTCGGCAATCATGAGCATGACCACGGACAACGATGCACTACTGGCTTCGCTCAAGGACTTGGATTCCGCAACCGAAGCAGACATCTGCGCAGCGATATCGGAAAATAGATACGAGCTTCTCCGGAACGAAAACGGCACGATGATCGCACAGCGTAAAGTCGTTAATACTCAGGCGAGCAGCCCCAGCAACACGCAGCAGTTTCCACCCCCACCCTGCGTTGTTACTCAGTCGAGAAGGGGTGTGCAGCCAGTAGAGTTTCGCATGTGGGCAGTAGGCGCCTTTCTGTCCATCAATATTGCGCTGGTAGTGACCTTGGCTGTTCTCTACGTAAAGTCCATGCCGTACGGGCTCAAACTCCGTCCCACGACCCGCTTCGTCCGCCAGCTTGTTGAGAATTACGTACCTACTGCAATCGCCACTTTTATCGAGCCCATTTGGCTTATGGTAAACCGGCTACTGTGCATGCTCCAACCATTCGAAGAGCTCCGCAAAGGGTCGGCAAGCTACAGACGATCGATCGGACTCGACTACCACTCACTGCCACCACAGCTAATGATAGCGAAAGCACTACGTTCCCGACACTTCTTGCTGGCTGCTGTATGCGGAATGACTCTTCTTGCAAACCTACTGGCCGTGGCTTTCAGCGGCTTGTTCAACGAGGCCGTGATCGATGTCCTGTACCCTCAAGACTATACTGTTACCTTCGACCCCCTGTTCACCAACAGTACCGCGGGTACTCCTGATCAGATTTATGCAATTATGTCAAATTTTACTTCGAATACGCCACTGCCCCCTTGGACCGACGCCAAGTACTTCTATGTCCCCTTTTCCTTGCCCAGCACTAGTAATGTCTCGACACGCTATCGCGCCAGTACCGATGCATTTGGTGCACAACTCATCTGCACAACCCTTCTGGCAGCGCCCACCAGAAACACATCTGAGCCAACAGTTACCGAGATCGACGGCCAGTTTGTGTATACGTCCACCAACACTTACGACGACCCCATCCAGAACGGCGCCGACCAGCAAGGCTCAGCGCTTCTCGACCCTCGAACGTACGGCCGGTCCACCAGCATCCTCGAAGGCGGCTGTCCCAGCGGCAGAGCTGCAGCGGAAGCCCTCTTCCTCTTTAACTCTACCTCCCCCACCCACGAAACCGGCTTCGCAGCAGGTTGGTTCCGCAAACTAACTCTCGACTGCAACGCCACCGACACCTTAGGATCCGGCAATAGCACTCTACTCTGGTGCACACCCATGCTTCTCCACGGCCGCACTAACGTCACCGTCGATAGCGGCGGTCATATTCTCGCCGCTGAACCCTTCAACACCTCCACCAGCGACATCGACCGCTTCTTCCTCAACAGCGACACCACTACCACGACCAAAAGGCGCCTCATCCGCAACGCAAATTTCCACTTCCTCGGCCACGGCGCCCCAATCCCCTGGAAAGCGCCCACGCACCCAGCGAACGAACCCGCCTTCGCGCTAACAAATTGGCACAACGATACCTTCCCAGGAGACTTCATAAACTACTTCATCACGCAATTAGACCCTTCGAAAGCGGCGCTGGATCCGGCGCTGTCGCCTCCAACCCGCTCAGACATGGCGCCGTTAATGGCGAACATATACGCGCGCGTCTTCGCCGTCTTACTAAGCTCACACACCAGCAGCTTTCTCGCGCCTGCGGCCACGGCACCCGCAGATGCAGAGGCGGCGGTTGTAAAAGGGCACGTCATCAGGCCTGAACTCCGCGTCGTGATGAGCAGACCGCTCTTCTTCATCTCAGAGGCTATACTCTGCCTCTACATCTTCGTCGCCGTACTGCTGTACTGTAACAGGCCCGACAGGTTTCTGCCAAGGTATCCGACGACTGTGGCGTCGGTTGTTGCGTTCTTTGCGGCTGGGCGGGCGGTGCGGGATTTTAAGGGTATGGGTGGCTTTTCGGAGAAGGAGGGGGAGAGGGCTGTGGGGGGGATGGGGAGGAGATATGGGTTTGGGAGGTTTGTGGGTGGGGATGGGGGAACGTATGTTGGGATTGAGAGGGCGGAGTTGGTGGGTGAGTTGGGAGTGGGCTCGATGGGTTGCAGTACGGTTGGGTATGGAGGTGCTGTGGAGAGGAAGAAGGGAAGGGGGTGGAGAATGCCGTTTAGAAGGCAAGATAGTGGAAGTGTGGCGTTTTAGGGTTTTGGGCGGAAGAAGCGCTGGGATGAGGTTGAGTTGTGCGTGTCTGCTAGACAGCGGATCTGCAATCTTTGAGGTTTGGATGTGATCCCTGTATAGCTGAGGATGTGCGTGAGGTCCGTGTCCCTGTGTTCGTGAACTAAAAGCAGCACAGTATAAGACGTGGCAATATTACTATAAGCTTCGTAATTAAGTTCGCCACCGTCGCAGGCAGCAGCTTATCTCGAAATATGACGGGCAAAGTCCCTTCCCGAGTCAGACTGCTCTGGACGGTGGTATTATCCCTGACGAGCTGAATTACGCGCGGAGACCTGGATCCTTACCTTTACTGCGTAACACTGCACGGATTCTATTGTCATCTTGGACGAGTACCACATGCATAGTGTACGGCACGCTAATGGGTCATTGCTCAAAGCGTTCGTTACGCGTCCCTATGGAGGCACTGTCCGATGTCCGGTATGCGTGCTCCGTGGCTCATTAGCAGGTGAGGGACTGTATGGAAGTATAAAAGAATGGTACATCAGAACTCCTAAATATCCGAGCGTATGCTTTCTCTGCTAGAGTCCCTTACGAAGGGTGGTGCACTTGATAGAGGGTAGTTGGTCGACATGAAGCTTAATGTAGCTCGAGGGGATGCAAGTACCAATTCGGCCGAGTCGATACGACCACATGACCGTAGCTGCTCCTTGGCGAGTCTTCATCTGCTGAGGCTGCAATAGGCATGATGAAGGTCTAGGATAGCAAGTGAAGTGGAGAGAAGAAGGATTGCGATCTGCCGGTGCCTGCAAAGGATATAGTATCCTCTAATTTCCGGGACTTCATTTATGAGAGCTGGGACTCGGAGCATGCGACAAGGACCATTTATCGGGGCGATCCGTTACCGGCTAGATCGTGGCGTAGTCGGGCTGTGTGGCTTGTAGGTTTTTGGTTGGAAGTTGGAAGTTCGCTTGCCGCTGGTGAAACTAACGAAACGGCCTCCTCGCGTCAGGCGAACTGCCTCCTCGTACAGTGGTCATACGACAGGCTGTGAATGCTGGCAATCAATTAACAGAAAGGTTCATGGAATTTAGCGGGGAAGAATCAAACGATGAGCAAGAAGCGGAACTGAAGAGATGAGTAGCAAGGGAAGTGACTGACGGGAGAACCCTGAGCTATCAGTCAAAGCGCATGACTAGCTTGTGAGAATGGATAGGAGATTATTCTAAGTAGCAAAATCAACTCATGAACCCCTTGAATTTCACGTGATGAATCTTGCCAGACGATCCTGCAGATTACGGGCAGGGAGATCAAAAGGAGCCTGTTCGCATGAACAGCAACGCGTCCTGGTCAGGAATCATGGCCGATCTTAAGGAATTCTCAACTGGGAGGCCTTGTGTACAGGCGAAAGGCTGCGAGCTGGACGGTCCGAGACTGCTGGCTCTGCTCCTGCATCCTCTGAAGGACTCGTCGTAACAGCTTGCGCTGGATGTACGAACAAGCACAGGAGTACAAAGTCGTTCAGTATGGGGGGTTCTTGAAGGGTTGGTTTCAGGTCAGGCCGGGCGCCTCGGTGCCGGCCAACCAGCTCGGCCATGATGGCTTCCGTTTCAGCACCAAAGAGCCGATGTGCGAGCAGAAGAAGTTGGAGAATGTGCTCGCCAGATACTGGACACGGAGCCGCCCGGTCTTGGGAACGTGACGTGAATGAGAGACGCAGTGTGAAGATGGAATGGTTGGAGTCTTGGACGCCGTGACCGTTGATTCGGCCAGACAGTCCCGTTACGCTAGTGCAGGGGTTCTGTCTAATCAGTGGACGATAACAGCCCTGTGCCTGCGCCGCGGATCCGCCGCCACACTTGACGGCAGGGCAGAGGGAGTGGACAGGGCAGGATCAAAAACTTCAACCTCCGGGCTCCTGGGCATCCTCCTACACCTTTCCCCATCGAACCTCATCTCCAGCTTCACTCGTTTCGAAACCGCGCCTCCGCAGCACTTCTCGACCAGTGCACTCACATGGCATCAATCACATAGTGGCTACACGCGCTCGGTCCGCGTAACCCTTTCACGGCCTTTTTCCTCTATCGTTCTATGACATGACAAGCTTCTTCCTACATGTGAGGAAATTGACCAAGGAGACGCACCCTCGCGCAGTCTCCGTCGCACAAGTCAGACCGTCTGTCCAATCTAAGTCCATCTGTCGCTCAAGCTGCATACTCCTCTAAACAACCGCTCTTCCAGTCACACTGACAAAGCGCGGGGAGGTGCATAGAAAGCCTACCAAGACGTTCATCTATTTGTTTTCTGCAGCCTATGATCTACCGTCGCTGTCTCTTGCATTACCGCGAGCACCTTGCGATCCCCACTAGACATGGGCAAAAAGCTTGATACTCTAACAGGCCCGTCAGACTGCTAGCCACTACTGCATGGCGGATCTCAGGGTATCTACAGTCTCCTCTACGCCATGCAACATATAAGTAGGCCCTGCTTGTCTCCCAATAATGTTTCCTGTACTCCATCGCATCATCTCGATACGTACTTCGAGGCATCAAGGCTAGACCTTTCCTCTTCTCTTTCTCTCTTGCATCTCTTTGCACTGCGTGCCTGTGGCATTGCATCACTGTCCTTGACAACATCAGCACTTCTGTGAAGTCACGAGTAACACCTTCTTTTACGGACCAAAGAACGAAGAAGAACATTGTCTGACCCTTCAGCTGTCTCGTTATACTGTCAAATGTACGTCTCGCCCTTTTGCCAAGCCACACAGAATGTCTCATCGGACAATGCTGGCTCCCCTCGCACATACTAGATCTTTCAGACCTCATCTTTGTCTCTGGTGGAGGAACAATGGGATTGTCCACCAGCATCGACAGGATCAACCAATTGTGTCTAACAATCCCTTCGTCGGTACACGCTATCGAACACGGATGGATCAAGATGGAAGCAGCAGCACTGTGCCAGAACTGACACCCTCACAGCCTTCGCCATATACAAAAGCATCCTGACATTCGCTCCCCGGACGGCCTCATAGATACCGATATCCATCACATACAACATTACAACGAACAGCAACTCAGACAACGATTCCTCAGATCGCTAGCCAGTCTACCGACACCGATCGCAGGATCCCAACCAACACTCACACTCACACCACGATCTCTACCAACACCAAAAATGCCTAGCATGAACGTCTTCCTTGCCAGCGCCCTCTTGGGCTTGGCCACCTTCGTCAACGCACACATGAAGCTGGCATCTCCCGTCGCCTTCCTCGAGAACGATTCCGACAACTTCCCACTGTCTGCTGACGGTTCCAACTTCCCCTGCAAGTCCACTGGCGGCAAGCTCACTGTCCAGACCATGAACAACATCACCGTTGGTGAGTCCAACAAGCTCGCCTTCGAGGGTGGT
>Ga0160429_1002209_pt1 | contig 10383 bp, 7 predicted proteins | sample SolpanmetagenomR_FD_108199 | JGI IMG/M metagenome (GOLD analysis project Ga0160429, IMG submission 108199) | Solar panel surface microbial communities from Lawrence Berkeley National Laboratory, California, USA - R | ecosystem: Engineered > Built environment > Solar panel > Unclassified ... | reverse complement strand
GTTGATGTTGTGGTGGAGACTGTGGATGTTGAGGTTGATGTTGATGTACGGGGGAGTGATGGTTTTGAAGGATTGGTGGAGGGGGTGGAAGTGGAGAGGGACATTGTGCTGGGGTGTGCGGTGTGAGGTGTGAGGTGTATTGAAGACGGTTCTTTTGCCCAGAATACTGATGTCGCGCCGAGCGTATTTGTTGCAATCACTAAGAGATTCGTCTATTCATATTGTAGGCATTTCATGTCGTGAGGGTGTCATATCGTGACAGTTGCTCTCTTCTGTCGCATAGAAATATCCCAAAGCAGTATTGTCTAGGCACTGTACGACCTCGTCTCAAGGGCCGCAAGCAAAGCCATCAAGTGTACCCAGTCCCTCAGGAGTTCGAGCCGCAATACAGTTCTAGCTGTCTCGGTGTGTGGCTCTTCTAACGCCAGCTTTTCATTTGTTGCGTAGGAACCGTGCGAAGGGGGGGACTTGAGTGGGTTGGGAAAAGTAGGGACAAAGAAAGGGAGAGAGGTAGAAAGTCGATATAGGAAAATCGTGGAAAAAGGTGAAGGTATTTATTGCAATGTTGAAGCAAAGAGGAAGGGATGTTCTGCAGAAAAAGAGACCGACGCGTTTTGACATGTGACTGACTGACGAAATAAAGAAAGCATTCTATTAGAACAACGAAATGGAAAAGCTTGCTGTATTGGAAGCAGTCAATCTACAAAGTGAAAGATATGGATTTTATATTAAATGTCTACCTAGATACAAAAGGACAAGATCGATATTACACATAATATTAGGGTCGTTGATGGGTTGCTTATCAGCTCGATAAAAGAAAAGAAAAAAGTAAAGACTGACGCTTTTTTGGAGGATGTACTTTCTATCGCTAAAGTGAAGACCGCAATTATTTTGCAAGAGACGACGACGTTTTATCAACTTACCCCCAATACCCCACAGCTCTTTCTCACCTCGCCCACAGGCGGACCCCAAATGGTGCCGAAGAGAGGAATCTATTCCCACTCGCACCATTGGACGTCAAAAGTACCTCTCTCTCCATGCCTCCCCACCACCCACTCAACGCGAAACAAACAAACACCAAACCCCCTTCTCCCAACCCCTCGTCGCCCTCTCAAAAAGTCGCCTACACATTGCACACCACATTTCACTCCCCATAGAACTTCTTCAAGGCAGCCTCAACCTTGACATAATCCGTGCGCAGCTTCCCCAGCTCCACCTCGATCGACTTGAGGCAATACTCGTCGCTCTCGTCCTTGAGCCCCGTCTCGTCCTTGCCGTGGCCCAGATGTTGGATCTTCTCGCAGCTGTTGCGCAGATGGTTGAGGCCCAGCGTCGCGCTGGAGCCCTTGAGGAAGTGCCCGAGCGAGGAGAGGGATTCTAGGTTTTTGGCTTTTCTGTGAGGACGATGCATTAGCGAATGTGGAGCGTTGTTTGATATGTGGTCGTAGGGGGTTGGAGGATATGGAATGCGCTTTTTGTGGAGAAGTTTGTAACGATTTCCAAGTGTACTGAAAAGGTGCGAAACAATGGAAGACAACGTACAGATCCTTCTCCATCTTATCAAACGTGCTCTCGGCCTGCTCGAAGAAGCCGTAGACAATGCTGCGGCTGAACTCCCTGTCATCGTCCTCGTCGTCCATATCCAGTATTTGCTCGAAGGCGGTGGGGTCGATTGAGTCGCCGCATTCGGGGAGATTCGAGGCGCCTTCTTCGCTCTGTTGGTGGTGTGTTAGTAATAGAGAGAAGAGGGACAGAAGAGGATGGGACGGTCTTTAAGAGGCTGTGGAGTGGATTGAAATGCATGGAGGAAGTATCGCGTAAGTAAAAGGGACGAGAACGTACAGCCATGTCTCCCGTCGTTTGTGTGGGTGTTTGCGGTGGAGTGTGATTGTGTATATTCCTTTGGGATGAGCAAAAAGAGGGCGGGTTCAATGCTTTGTCGAGTTCAACCTATAAGAACTAGAGGCTGAGGATTGAGAAGTCGGATGTTGTGATTGTGGCGCGTTCAATGTCGCACAAAGTACAAGGCTCGAAGGATGATTGCTATTTGCGGCGCGTGTAGGGGAAAGGGAAGAGAGACTTGGTAGATTGTATGGCAGGATGGAGGTCAAGATCTACGCTCAGCGTAAGAGAAAGAGAGCAGTTAATGATCGGAGAAGAAGTGTTGGTTGAATTGGCGATGAATGACGACAGGAGGGCGAAGAAGAGGGAGAGGTTTGAGGATGAGTAGGTTCTAGGTTCGAGGGGCGGTGCAGTGGAGAGAAGGCCTGGAGGTCGATGTGTAGCGCAAGTCAAGAGATAATAGATGCTAAGGGAGAACGAAAGGAGAGGAGGAAAGACAAGGTTGTCGCGTTGACACTTCTTCTTGCTCCAACTTAACTTAGGCTTGGAGTGTGCGCCTTATATTGCGTCATGCCGTCGCTCGTCCGATCGTTTATTCACATTCACCTCTCCCTCTCTCTCTTAGAAATTAAGTTATAGCATCCCTTCACAGTTATTCATCTGTCCTTCCTTTTGTTACACTACATTAACTATTACTCCTCCCATCTAACCCCTCACCTTGTATATGGCCTCGGCAAGCCTCTTGACATTCCCCGACGTGATCCCCGCCACCGAGATTCTACCATCCTTAGTAGCATATACCGAGTGCTAGCGGAGAAAGTCAGTACAAATCCGCCTTTCTTTTTTCGCGCCAACGTTTCTCTCCATCTTACCTCCTTGGCCAACTTGTCCATCTCCTCCGGCTTCAACCCCGTAAACGCAAACATGCCAATCTGCGACGTGATGTGACTCCAATCCTGCTTGCTGCCCAACTTCTCCAGGTTCTCCTTCAGCAACGCACGCATCTTGATGATCCGGTCCGCCATGCCCTTGACTTCGCCGAGCCATTGCTGGTTGAGCGAGGCGTCGTTGAGGATCTCGGATGCGATGCGCGCCCCGTGAACAGGGGGGTTGGAGTAGAGGGGTCGCACGAGGATCTTGATTTGCGAGTCGACGCGCTTCTTCTCCTCGGCGGATTCGCAGACGACGGAGAATGCGCCTACACGTTCGCCGTAGAGACCCTGGACGTAGTGTTAGTGAGTGTTTGTGAATACGATACGGGACTCAGCATACCATGTTCTTAGCAAATGACTGCGCGAGAACCATTCCGTGTCCCTCGGACAAAAAGTGACGAACAGCAAAGGCGTCCTTGTTGGTGTCTCCGCTGGCGAATCCTTGGTATGCCATGTCGAAGAATGGGTAGTGATCTCCAGATTTGACAGCGTCACTAATGGCCCTCCATTGCTCTTCCGTCGGGTCCACACCGGTCGGGTTGTGTGCGCACGCGTGAAGCAGGATCAGACTGCCCTTTGGCATCGACTTGATGTCCTCTACCATGCCGTCAAAGTCGAGCGCAATAGTGTCCTTGTTGTAATACCTGTACTTCTCAACCTTGAGACCCGAATCTTTGAACACAGCATTGTGGTTCGCCCAGCTGGGGTTGGGGATGTAGATGGTTTTGGCTCCAGGGTAGTGACGCTCGAGGAAAGCTCCGCCGATACGTAGGGCACCGGTCCCAGAAATGGATTGAGTGATTGCCACGCGGTCTTCCTTGATGGCGGGTGAGTCGGCTCCATAGGCGAGGATAGCGGCGGCCTTTGCGAAGGCGGGGACACCGGTGATGCCGGCATATTCTTTGTCCATGTTGGCCTTGACGATCTTCTCTTCTGCGGTCCTTACAGAGGGGAGGACGTAGGGTTTCCCCTTGTCGTCGCGGTATGCACCGACGCCTGTGGTTGTGTGTTTTCAGTCATTGTCGAGCTTTCATTGTTTCAGGCCAGGGCCATCCATACCCAAGTTGATCTTCTCCTTGTTGCTGTCGGCCTTGAAGGCTTCAGTGATTCCTAGAGTAATGTTAGGTTTTGTAAATTGCTTATGCAGAAAGTAGTCATACCAAGAATGGCCTGAGGGCGAAATTCAATGAGCAGAACGTGCAAAGTAAAGAAGTTTCAGATACATACATCCTGGACCGCAGTCAGTCAAGCTCAATGCACCTCCAATGCCTACTTGAACAACTCACAGGAGGACCTTGTGCAACGTTTGCCCAGGTGGAAGCAGCGCGAAGAGAAAGCAGCTCCTGCTTCTGAATGGCGCGCACACCGGACTGGCGAACGGCAGTCCTTGATAACGAAAACATTGTGTATGATGAGATGATGCTGCAAGCTTCGAAAACTTTTACATAAACAAAAAGTTGAACTTTAATCACTTTGGCATGACGAAAGCAATGATGCGGTGCTTCGTAGTTATTGACTTAAGCTTTGTGTACAAAATTACAAGAAGTTTTTTTCGCCAATTAAAATGGACTTCACGACGTCAAGCCGCAATTTGGCCGAAAAATTTATCATTTTTCGAACCAATTAACAATCATCAAGGACGGCGAGCGCAAACATTAAAGGCGACAAAACTGTCTAGCATCGCCTTCTTTTCAAGGAGTCTAACAGGGCATGAGCTTGAAGCTGCGTCAGCTCTTCAGGCAATATCACCATCACAATGTCTTCAACCAGAGTGCCCTAAGAGTATCTCCCCGGTCTGGGTTCAGGCCTCTTCATCAGAGCTTGATTTCAGTTCCACAACACTGCTTGCCTGGAGGACCAATTGTGTTACAACAGAGATATCACTTCAGACGTAATGGAACTTTGTCAAGAAACTCAGCTGAAGGACTGGACTTGGGATCTGGCTTGGAAACAATCAACTCACCCTTGAGCTCATGTCCTGGTTGTGGTGCATTGGCACAGACGGTAGAACCTGGAGCTGCTGGGTTTTACAACATCAAAAGGAGTGTAGTAGGATCTTTTTTACAGAATGAGCCGACTAAAGGATGGAGTACAAACTCTGAGACAGAGGATCAGGTATTCTCTGATGCGCTAGCCAATGCGCCAGAGGAGCTGAGAGAGTCCTTACAGTCGCGCAACGCTGCGTCGTCAGGTAAGAGCACCATCATCAACATTAAGGTCAAGGCACTTACTTTCAGCCAGAAACAGAGACAACCTCTGCGGAAGACCTCCCTCTCTGCGATAGATGTCATGACTTAATTCACCATCGCATCGGCGTTCCTATACATCACCCATCTCTGGACTCGTTACAAGACACAATCTCGGAATCACCGCACAAATACAACCACATCTATCATGTCCTCGACGCCGCCGATTTTCCAATGTCCTTGATTCCGAGAATTCAACGTATCCTCCATCTGTCCCCTCAACGAGCCAAAAATCGGAGATCTAAACACGCAAAGTACAGTCGCGGTCGATTGGCCGAGCTCAGCTTCATCATCACACGATCGGATCTTCTTGCGCCGAAAAAGGAGCAGGTTGATCGGCTCATGCCTTACTTGACACAAGTCCTACGTGATGCTCTCGGCGCAAGTGGAAAGGACGTCAGGCTAGGAAACGTGCGATGTGTGAGCTCCAAGCGAGGATGGTGGACGAAAGAGTTGAAGTCCGAAATCTGGAGGCGCGGCGGTGGGGGCTGGATGGTAGGCAAGGTCAATGTGGGAAAAAGCAATCTCTTTGAAGTTGCTTTCCCAAAGGGTCGCAACCAGGAAATTAACATCACCTCCATCCGTAACAGGGCCCGTCTCAGCGCAATCAACGGGATTGAAGACCGTTACGAAGATGAAATTTCTTTCCGCCAGCACGGGGAGTCCCAAGAAGAACTCGAAGACGACGAACGCCTTGCGGACCAACTAGACGATATAACAACCTCCTCCGATCTCCTTCCCCCAGCCCGCATGGAAACGGCATATCCTGTCATGCCGACCGTGTCCTCCCTCCCCGGCACAACCGCCTCCCCAATCCGCATCCCCTTCGGTTCCGGCCGCGGCGAACTTGTGGACCTCCCCGGTCTCTCACGCGGCGATCTCGCCTCTTTCGTTAAACCCGGCGATCGCGATTCGCTCGTCATGAAACAGCGCATCAATCCAGAACAATACGTCCTAAAACCAGGTCAATCACTCCTCCTCGGCGGCCTCGTTCGTATCGATCCATGTCTACCGCTTAACGCATCACACAAACACGACCTGGTCATCCTCGCATACCCCTTTGTCCCGTTACACCCTCATCTAACATCCACCCTTAAAGCCAACGAGATACAGTCAGGACAGCGCACCTCCGGCATTCCCACGGTCGTGGATGATGCAGGTCGGGCGGCCATGAGCTCTGCGGGCAGGTTCCAGCTAAAGTGGGATGTTACGAAACAGCGCGCGGGTCCGTTGACAACTGCGAGCGGGGCGGGACTCAAGGCGAAAGTTCTGCCGTTCCAAGTGTTTAGCACGGATGTGCTCATTGAAGGTGTTGGCTGGGTTGAGCTTGTGACGCAGGTTAGGAGGAGGAAAAGCTCGGTTACTGGGCATGCGAGGGAGGAAGGTTCTGGCAGACATGCCGCTGGAGTTGGAGTTGTACAGGATCGGGATGCTACCAAAGACTCTTTCGCAGAATGGGAGAGGCAAGTCGCAGGAGACGACGTTAAGAGCACATCGCAGGAGGGAGAAGCAGAAGAAGCGTATCCCACAGTCGAAGTCTTCAGTCCGAACGGTACGGGGATCGCATCGAGGAGACCTATGGGCGCTTGGTTACTTGGAGGCGAAAAGGCGGGTGGGACGCAGAAGTCGCGGCCGAGGAGGAGTATGGCGAATGCTAGGCGATGAAAGGACCATACTCTAGTGTATGTATAGTTCAAATCCGGATCAACATGTATGAAGAAGTTCGTGAAAATTGACGCATTACTAATGGTCTAACCTCGGCAGTCATCAGTGCGTGCCTCAATGCACTTACGGGGCCCTTCGTAACATAACCTCACATCATAATGTCGACCATACAAACATCAGATGGCTCCGACTTTCCACTAGCAAGGAATGAAGATACTAACATGGAGTTGCCTCCGGATGGTGGTTACGGCTGGATATGCGTGTTCTCGTGCTTTCTGGTGAACGGTTTCACCTGGGGCATCACCGCGGTATTTGAAGCCCATCCGGGATATCACGTTTTCCCCATTGACGTTAAGGTCAGTCGTATGGAGTGTATCTCTCCCACTATCTCAACTCGAACACCTTCCCCGAAGCCTCTCCTTTGGATTTCGCCTTCATCGGTGGCCTCAACTTCTCAGCAGCTATGGTTGTTTCCCCACTGGTCACCCTCGCAACACGGTTGTACGGCAAGCACACCACCATGGCACTCGGCATAGTCTTCCAGAGCGCAGGATTCGCAACGGCTTCGGTCTCGCGACGCGTTTGGCAACTGTATCTATCCCAGGGAGCCCTCGTCGGGCTCGGCATCGGATTCCTGTACATCCCGAGCACCGCCATCCTTTCGCAGTGGTTTTCGAGCAAGAGGAGCGTCGCCAACGGGATCAGCTCTGCCGGATCCGGCGTCGGCGGAGCGCTTTTCGCCTGGGCGACGGGGAGCATGATTGAGCGGCTTTCAGCGGCATGGGCTCTACGCATCACGTGCTTCATCGCTTTCGCTGCTAACACGATTGCTACCGTACTGCTTCGAGATCGGAACGAACACGTTCGGCCCTCACAGTTGGCTCTTGACAAACGTCTGCTCGTTCGGCTTGATGTCTGGTTGTTGCTGTTGTGGGCTTTCGTCAGTATGCTTGGGTACATGGTATTATTGTTCTCGCTGGCTGACTTCGCCGTCACTATCGGCTTAACAAATTCCCAATCAACCACAATCATCGGTTTACTGAACATTGGGACTGCAGTGGGACGACCACTTATTGGCATCTGGAGCGATAAGTTTAAGCGGGTTGATGTAGCTGCACTTCTGACGATCCTTTGCGGTCTCTCATGCTTCGCTTTCTGGCTTCCCGCGATGGGCTATGGACTGACTATCTTTTTCGCCTTGATCGTCGGTGCCATTCTTGGAGTTTTCTGGATGGTCAGTTCTGCTTAATCTTTGTGTTTGTTCCACCTCCTTCTGATTCGGAATGATAAATCCAGACTATTGGACCTCTTTGTGTAGAGGTAGTTGGCTTAAAGGAGTTACCCTCATTACTCTCCATCACCTGGCTGACGATCGTCCTACCGACCGCATGTAAGTTTTGCATCGAAAAAGCTGGAAAAAAAACACTTCACACAAAAATGTTGCATTAATTATTACAACTGTTCTTTAGTTTCCGAAGTCATCGCCCTCGAACTACGGCGCGACAATAAGAAGTTTCCGTACTTGTACACGCAGCTTTTCGCAGGGGTAATGTATCTCATTGCCGGCGCGTTCATGACTGCTTTGGCAATACTCAAGCGAAGGCAAGCAAAGGACAACACCGCTTCCGAAGTTCAACTTGCGTGAAAGCTTTACCTCTATGAAAGATTGTCCTTTTGAACACTGCAACATTCTATACCACATCGTGATGATTCGTGACGTTAATCATAATCACTCAGCTTACGTCACTGTACCCCACCTGCTCTTATGCTCTCGCCGTCCATTGCGTTTGACGCGCGAGTGGGTTCTGATCGTTCTGACCATTCTGACCGTTCTAAGATGACGTGATGAAGTGCTGGATTATAATGGCATTCCTTGCGTCCTTTATTTCATTCTCTCCTTCTTCCATTCTTTCTCTATTTAAAATGAACAATAATTCTCTTGTTTCGACTCTTGCTGTTGGGACTACACCGCGATATCAGAGTAAGAGTATCTTAATCTCACCCCATGCTCGAAAGACCCCTCTACCTCCCCCATCCTCCCTTATCCCTATCGTGATTCCTCCTTCGAATCTTCGCAGTTTTGACAAGTTTGCAACTTGATCCCTTTTCCTTTTCCTTTTCCTCTCCCAAAGAAGTTTCACAACTAGTCCCATCTAACCCGGGAAGCGTGGGCTATAGTTCCTCAACTTCATCGCGGTTTATCATTATTCCTGCCTACTTCCTGCCTACTATCCACCGGCACGGAATATATCCTGCTCGTTCCACGCTTTTCTATCACGATTTATGAATCATGAATGATACACAATGACTCCCGATGGAGGCCATTCCGTTGCAAACAGAAGCATGACAGCAAGTCATGAATACCATCTCGTAATAGTTCAAGAACAACAAGAAACAGCATCATCGGAATGGTTAACGTAGCACTGCAATAAATCCGCACACCACAGGACGTGATCCATCGAGAAAAAAAGAAAGAAAAAAAGATATCCACGCAACTGAATTGAAGGAAAGAAGGAAAGGAACCAATTGATCCAAAAACTCGCTCCAGAAAAATGTAATGTTCCAAAGTTTACCATACCATACTCACATTTCACCACTTTCCCTATTCGCACGAATTTCAAGCCACCAGCGACGAAGACGACGTCAATCTACCATGGCCCTGCAACATATGCATCTGCCTACGCCACGGCGTCCCCGCCCAATCTAACTCCATCCCCAACACATCAAATGCAGCAGCAGCACCACCACCAATACCACCACCACCGCCGCCGCTACCGATGCCCTCAACGTCCTCAAACTCCGCAGTAACCATCAACCTCTCCAACCTCCTCCCGCCTAACGCCCCCAAAACCCCTTCCTTATTGCAATCCTCACCCCTGACCATAACCCCACCAGTCAACTTCCGCCCCAAACCTCTCGCATCCACAGTCAACATTCTCTTCCTCGCCGGCGCAACCTCAAAACTCCCACAAGCCATTGAGACTTCACGCGGCAATCTCACACCCCCGATCCCTTGCAGCCAAGAATCCTCCTCGACGGCACCCTCGACGTCTTTCGCCGAGATGACGAATTCCTCGCCCGACGAGGGCACGCGGACGTACCACTTCTCGCCGCTGCCGCGACGGACGGGCCGAGTGGGGAAATAGGGGAGTGCCCAGGTTGAGTTTGTTAGGATGTTGTGGCGGTGGTATGTTTTGTGTGATGTTGATGGTGATGGTGGATTATTGTGTGCAGGGTGAGTTGTCGATTGGAAGGTGATGTAGTAGAGCTTTTCGATCGAAGGGAGGGCTGTTTGCGAGGTTGCGGTTGTGGAATCGCAATTCGAGAGGAGCACCCGACGCAAGGATTGTGTCATGACGGAGCGGCTCGCTGCGTCGCGGGCGTGCGCGTAAGATGTTGAGGATGCTGCGAAGGAAGTGCAGCATGTGCTGTTGTCGGTTAAGGCGGTGGTGCTGGCGAGCGGGGCGGTATTGTTTATGACGCATGTTTTCAAACGCGGGGCGTGCGTGGGGTTTAGGTGCGTGACGGCGTCGGTGGCAGGGTCATATGAGAATTCCGTGCTAAAAAGCATGGGGCAAATGTTTTCCAGTCGCAGGCGCAGGTGTTGTAGTTGCGGGAGGAGGTGGCGGATGGAGTCGCACAGATGTGTGGAGCCGGGTTGGTCTTGATCGTTGCGACGGGTGTCAAGTTCGAGGTTT
>Ga0160429_1002208_pt1 | contig 10385 bp, 11 predicted proteins | sample SolpanmetagenomR_FD_108199 | JGI IMG/M metagenome (GOLD analysis project Ga0160429, IMG submission 108199) | Solar panel surface microbial communities from Lawrence Berkeley National Laboratory, California, USA - R | ecosystem: Engineered > Built environment > Solar panel > Unclassified ... | reverse complement strand
CTTTTGAAGACGTTTTGCCGCAAACATTGTGGTCGAATTGAGACACGAAAGAGACTCTAGGATTCAACAGTGGATCTCAAGGGTAGAACCCAAATCGTTGTAAGTTAAGATAGAATTCTCCAGACAAGCACGGCTTTCACATGCAAGTGAGAAGTTGTTGGTGATGGGATGTTCGAGCGACAGCCAAGATTAAAAACAAAAAGGAAGAGAAGAGATAAAGCGGCTGGATTGCTAGATATTCTTCGTTTTAGTACGAATTGAATAAAAGATGTTTAGGATTTGGCTGAAGATGGACTCTGACTGGGTCAACCACCTTTGAGGGGTGGCATGTGATGCGATGCAGCTCTAGCCTAGACCCGCCAGCATAATATAACTTATATCAATAGAAAGCAACCTGAAACACAACCTCTCCTAACACAAGAACAGATCGGCTTCCAATACGGCCAAGCAGCGAAAACCGAGATCGATCGCTACGGCGCATCTTGGACTACGGACTGTTTTGTATTCGACGTTCGCTAGAAAGGCGGTGGAAAAGTTGGAGGAGGCGGGGATGGCGAGTTCAGCGCATGCGCTTATTGCGGATTGGGAAGAAGGTATCGGGTTGGAGTTTACGTCGAGTACCTTAGCGCAGCTGGGTATGGATGCGAATGGGCGGGCGTATTATACTAATCACATGCTGGCGGCGCATCCTGGTGTCGTGGAGATACCGCTATGGGTGCATTCCGGGCCGCGGGTTGAGTGGATAAAGGAGTTGAATTGTCAGGTGCAGAACAGGATGAAATCCCAGGATTCCGCCTTCTTTGGAGAAGTCTGTGAGGCTGTTCGACGATCATGAGGGGGAATCGGGCCCGATTTGTAGGCTTACGGCTGGGGAGGATGGGATTATGGGAGGGACGCTGTTCAATATTGTTATGAATTTGACTGAGAGGAAGGCGGTTGTAAGGCTGGGGCAACCTTGTATGCCGGAGGCTACGGTGGAGCTTGAGCTTGATTTCAGCCGTAAACCTGATGGGTGGAATGTTAATGTGTCTCTCTAGTCTGTATTATGATCGTCTACTTTGTATCGTAGCAATTCTCTGCTGGCGGAATCTAGCAACCCTTGTTGAACCGCCCTCGCGGATCATGTTTCGCCTTGACATGTGTCTCAACTTCTCCCAATTGGCCTCGAACACCTTCTCAAGATCGTGATTATCGGGAAGACAGTTTGGAAGAAAATCGCCAGGTGGATGGCTCTTGCCGGTGCGTCCTTGAATATATCAAGTGCTCTCTGATGCAGTTTGAATTCGGAAGCATCTCTTATGCTTTCACACGCTGTTTTTTGAACCCTCAGCATACCGCTTATCGAGCCTAGCTTTAACGTAAATGGCTTCCAATCCTAACTTATCTATTTTATGATAGTGTAGGTTGATCTTGTGTTGCAGGAAGTGCAATTCTTGAATATCGTTCTCTTGATTGTCCAAGAGTTTTATTCTCCAGCTATCAGGCACTCGTGATAATAAACGTTTAGGCCGTCAGATTTAAGCGCACGCATAGCTTTCTCTTCTTTTTGCGACGGCTGCGTTGAACATTTTATCGAGTGCCCAAACGTCTGTCTGCGTACCACATGCGGGAGAAAAGTGAGGCATAAATACAGTGCCGCGACTTAGTCTGGTTCCGCCGGGGGTGCGGGAAAAGTGCTTTAACGGGACCAGACTTCTTTCCTAGTTACTGTAAATGTCGCCACACGTGACGCGTGGAAGTCGCGTGTGGAAGAAGGAGGTCACGTTCGACAATCTGAGCCCTACGGCATCGTCCCTTTTGATCTCATTCGCTAACGTCCCCATTGACAACCTGAGATGAGTAATCTCGTGGATGATGCTCAGATATAATACAATCAAATAAAGAGTAATGATATGTGATTGATATAGCTGTTATGCATTTGTCTTGGGGGGTTTCTCAAGAGCAATCATGCCTACATTATTCAAACCTTATTTGTACACTTATGCGAACCCCCCGTCATTATTATTGACCCAGCTGACGCAAAATCTACATGCATTTTGACCCGAGACGAGAACTCTACCCCGGTTCTGATGTATTCGGCAAATGTCGAACAGTCCAATTGCCGCAGGTGATGCACGTTTTGACGATTTCGCCCCGCTCACACCCTCGTGGGGGAAAGCTTTTTAGGTGGTTGCCGGATTTGGCCGAAGACTGGCTAAGCAAGTATAATAGGAGACCTAGTGCTCCGTTCTCATGAATCTGCTCCGGTCAAATTTCACCTTTGCCTTCTAAAATGGACGACACAAAAGGACCACAAGTCTCTCACGAGCTTCACCCTGTATCTACAGTGGTCCGCGACCATATTGCTGAACAAGGAGCTGGCCATGAGACCGATGTTGTGTTACTCGATGCCGGCGCTGCACATCTCGAGAAGGGCCAGTTGCATGGTTTAAAGCTCGCGAAGGATAATCATACAGTATGTTCTGGATCTAGTATCGAACCAATTGTCATGACCATTTCCAGGTTCTCATTCCACAACCTTCCTCAGACCCCAATGATCCGTTAAACTGGTCATGGCGCAAGAAACACATGATGTTGTTCATTATTTCTCTCACGGGCTTCCTGGGTGACTTTGCTTCTGGTGCTGGTATCCCCCTTATCTTTCCCCAAGGAGCATACTGGCACATGAGCCCGCTCAAGGTCAACGAAAGTGGGAATCTGAATGTTCTCATGCTTGGTATTGGTGGTCTTGCCTGGATTGTTGTTTCAAACTATTGGGGTCGCGCGCCTGTCATGTTCTGGAGTACGCTTTTTGGACTATTCTGTACGCTCGCCTGCGCTGTCACGACTAAATACAACACCTATTATGCCTTCCGAGCACTCATGGGTCTTACTCTGACTGCATATCAAATCACCGGCCTCGCAGTCGTCAAGGATATGTTCTTCTTTCATGAACATGCTAGGAAGATTGGAATCTGGGTTGCGTGCTTTATCCTATCACCTTACCTCAGTCCATTTTTCGCAAACTTCATGCTGGCCTCGGAAGTGTCATGGAGGGCTGTTTTCTGGATGGTCTTCGCCGTGATCGCTCTCGATCTCGTCCTAATTGTTGGATTTGCTGATGAGAGTTACTACAACCGCAGTGCTGTCTTTATGGAAAGTCAACCAGATCGTGGAAGCCGCCTCATGCGTGTCCTTGGCATCTGGCAATTACGGAATCGCAGTTATTTTCCGAGTCTTGGATACTGCACTAAGCGTCTCCTCAAAACCATCACCCGACCGATAGTTCTACCTGCATGCCTGTATTAGTATGTGCTATATTCACTCCAATTGTGTCTCATGACTGACGCTATCTTAGTTGTATGAGCTTCATGTGGTCGGTCGGTATCAATATTACATCCTCAATTCTTCTTGAAACACCTATAGTTGCCGGAGGGTATGGATATCACAACAAAAATATAGGTTTCATCTACTTCACTCCCCTGGTCGCTGTTGCACTTGGAGAGTTCATAGGTCACTTCCTCAACGACTTCATCGCGAATCGTTACGTCAAGAATCATGGAGGTCTCTTCAAGCCGGAAGCTCGTCTATACACCAGCTACTTGGGCGGCCTATTGATGATACCCGGTCTCATCGTCGTTGGTCAGACTCTGGAGAAGCATCTTTCCGTTGCTGGTATTATCCTAGGATGGGGAATGGTAAGCTGCTTTGTGATTGATGGATATACAACGCTGATCACTTGTAGTACGTCATGGGAGTCGTCTTCTCGTCCGTTGCTGTTACTGCATACCTCCTTGACTCATACCCAACCGCCTCTTCTGAGATTGCTGGGTTCCTTAACTTCGCTCGTGTTATTGGCGGTTTCTCCGTGGGCTATTTTCAGAGTCCTTGTAAGTCCTTAATACTGTTTATGGATGGCAAGCATCACTAATGACTGTGTCAGGGGGTGAGAAACAGGGATATGCAGTATCTTTCGGCATACAGGCCGCCATCGTAGGTTGTGCTGTTATAATTATTGCGCTACTCCAGCGGTTTGGTGGAGCTCTGAGGACCAAGGGCGGTCAGCCCTTGTAAATTGCAAGTTGAGCGAAGTGTTAAGCGGGTACTGCATCTAGAGAATGGACTGTGTATTCCAGAACGAGGTGTTGTCTTCGTTTCCCACGCCTCTATCCTTTCTCTGATGCAGAAAAAGTGCCGTGATGCTCGACAACCAAAAGATATGCAATGATGATATTAATACGAGGCGTGAAGCTCTTGGAAAAGTTGTAGCACTGTGTATTCTGTGATGAGCCAAAGTGTGATCTGTCCTAAAAAGCACGACATGCCATGTCTTCCCGCACATTGGAAGTCGCGAACAGCATGTCCACGATGTCGAAGTCGTCGAGTGAAATGTTGATGAAGACCGTCCAACGTGTGGAGCTTGCAGTGGACATAAATGTTTCTTACGAATATCCCACTATTTTCTCTAGGCGCACCCCTACAGAAATTTCAATATCGCTGGAGGGGGTGCCGCAATCAACAACAAGTACCTTACCTATGTCAATCACAGCCAGCTCCTGCATGTGCGCAACTACAAAATTCACACCTACTGAAAGCGAGGAAGAATAATCCAAGACCCAAGCCCTTCTGTATCTACGCCTCTTCCACAATTTCATGCTCGAGATCCCTCTTTCTCTATTCTCTGTCAACATCGAGATCGGCGGAAGCACCTCCACATTAGCATTCGGCAATCCCTTCCTCCTAAGCATGACCTTTTCAATGACCGCACTCCAACTAGCCTTTCATAGAAGCCCGGAGACAACAACCCACAACAGCACCGACAACTACTACTAGTTGCACTGATTAACCCCTATTTCAACCTCGCTTTCAATCAGTTGAATCCCGAGACCGAAGATGCATGCATAAAAGCCTCCACAGACTTCGGCCCCATTATCCACGCCATTCAGGACGGCGAGACGGTGGGGGCCTGTAAGTCGCCGACTCACAAGCGTTCTGCCCATGATCGACATGTCTTTTATTGGGTTCGTGGATCAAGCCCGACTGAGAGTCCTTGTTAGTGTTGGCGGTGCTCTTTCGCATGTTGAGGTTGACTGAGGGGACTTGGTTGTTCAGATATATTGCTGAGTTTCAGCTATCGGCAGCCGATTGTTGAAGCGGCCTTGCCAAGGGAGTGGTGCTAGACGTCGGACTCCTTTGTTTAATGGGGAGGCTGTCATACCGAAGGTTGAGGTGGGTTCGGCTTGCACATATTTGAACGAGGACGGGACACTTTCATGAAGTCGAGTGGCAGGAGTTGAGTAATGGCAGTTATCATTGCAAAAAGCGTGCGATTATAGAAAGAGGCTATATGCAAGGACAATCATCCATAAAACAGCAAGACTGTATACATCTAATGCTGAACAGTAACACCGGCCACCGTCTCCAGCGTGATAGTAATAGCATCAACACCAAACTGCGTGCCCGCATTGATCTTCGCGGGATCCGCAACGACGCCCCACGTCAGACTCATTTGCGCGCCCAAAACACCGACTTGCTTGGGCACGGTGTAGAGAAAGCTGTGAGTCCTCCACGTCTGGTCGATATTGGCAGCCGAGAAGTCGAGGGTGTCGACCAGGGCGCCAGCAACGGAGACAGTGGCGGCGTAGGAGAGGGTGGATGCTCTGGCCGGCTGGGAGATTGTGGCGGCGTAGAAGTTGTAGGCGTAGCTGATGTTATATGTTGCGCCAGCAGTAAGGCTGACCGGTTGGTGCAAGGAGGGGAGGTTGTTGTCCGCGGTAGGGGCGAACATGCTGGCAAGAGTTAGCGTGGAAATCTTCGATCGATCGATGTTGTGCCGCAAACGTACTAGAATTCGCTGCCGTACGGGGTGGTGAATGGAGCGTCGGAGTTGGCTATGAGGCCGGACATGTCGAAATCGTTGACGTCGGTGTTGCTGCGCGCCCAGGGGGTCTGCTGGTTTACGTACCCATCGGTATTGGCGGATGCGATCTCGAAGCTGGGGTTTTGAATGACTTGTGTGTGTGTTGCGGTTGCGGTGGCGACGCGGCGGGTGGCGGAGCGGGTGGCGGATGAGACGGTCACGGAAGATTTAGGGATAGCGACGGCCGAAACGGCGGCTGCAAAGAGGATGGAGTAGATTGGGAAGATCATTTTGTGTGGTGTGTTGTGATTTTGGGGTTTTATGAGGTTTGCTGGGAGTGTTATGTTGGTTCTGAGATGGATATTTTGAGATCGAGATCTGTAAGATGATCGATTGAAGTTTATTGACGGCTTCGAGTGGTTTTGATAAGGATTATCCTGGTGAGTGACTTTAGTTGGGAAAGAGAGTGGTTGAGTTGGTTTGATTCTAAACGAATGTGGGTGATAAGTGGTAACGGTGAAGACCGAGTGGTGTAGTTGGTGAAAATGAGAGTGAATGAAAGTGTGCTGATAGTTTGTTATTGCTGTGGACTTTGCAAGCTTCATATACTTGGACCTGCGCCGGGCTGCCGTCGAGAAGGCGGGCGGCAACGTGTGAGACATCAGATGGAATAAGTTACGGAATTGAAAACGTTTAAGACGCGACGGCCGAGGCCTGGAAAGGGGCAAGAGATAATCACCAATAGAATACGAACAAACTCGTCCGTCATGGAACAGTGTATGAATCTAGAGGGCGTTCAAACAGCCCGTGCCCCACGAAATTCTTGAACTCTTGGCGTGTGCATAAAGGCGCTCGTCACAAGAACAACCTAAGAACGTTGTAACATTCGAGAACAAACAGCCTTGTCTCACTTCGACGACTCGGAGGGTTTTGAAGCGGAGGTTATACTGATAGGGTAGTTTTTCCCGCCAGGACGTAGGTTTCACATGGAACACAGAGCAGTTTCACAAAAGCGTTTAGTCACGATAATAGGATATGTAAATGCTTCCATTCTTGCTTCCTTTTGTCAATCTATAGCTCTATACTGTATCATCGAGGAGTGATGGATGATAGAGACGTGGTTGAAATGATTGATGGCCAGAACCGCGCTAAATGATTTATAGACTAGCGTACTTGGGGAATTGCGCTTCATCGTCTTGTCTTCGTGTGTACAATAAATTTGATAACCCCGAAGGTTGGACGGCTTGCAATGGTTTCTGAATGATTAAATTGATGCTAGAGAGTCGCACTCAGATTCACAATGCGATTGAAAGCCTCTCAAGATCTTGCCAAACTATTCGGAAGAGGCTTTGGACCGCGAAGCATTTGTCCCGAAAACAATTGAGTGATACTTAGGGGCCTTAACAATACTACGTTTTCTGTATTTCAATGATCTGCAAAACTTGTATGGTTACTATGATTGATCCATGCTTAGTTCTGTGTCAACAACGTTGCATGTACCAGAATAACTTTAGCGTTGAAAGCCCACATTAAGCGCATCGAGTCTGAGGATCGAGAGATGAATTACACTCGAGAACACCTTATCCCAGTGCCTTACAGTCAACTCATCCAAGCGCCTTGACGTTCACAGATCCACGTGTCGTGTCGTGGCACCGCCATGTCGCACCTTGCAGGGCAAAAAACGGCCATGTGACAGTGCCTCGAGTGGTCTTTTCCACATCGATGTGAAGTGGCGCTTTATAAGGCGCTAGAACCAGATTGCGGGTAATCGATCGAGTGAGATTTTTAATTTAAATTGCCGAAAACGTCTTAAACCGCGCGTATTTTAGAGTCGTGCTTACGATCACGATATGGCGGAGGTACAGGGGCGTAGATGAGTCGTGTTGCTTGAGAACTCCAGACCATGATATACTCAGGTGGAGGCTATGCACAAGAGCTTGAAGATCTATCTTGTTGATAGCAAGACCGCCGCTGTCGTTAAATTCGATAATACCGTCGACGAATGTGCCTATTGGCAACTCGAGTATACCAAACACATACTAGCAGTGACTTCGTATCATCCTTCATCAACGCTGCATGTCAACGGCATCATCTTTCATGCCTTGTGGCAAGACACATTATAAAGCTGATTACGTGAAGCGAAAAGCGTTCCGCGCGCGGAACTCAAGCACCACCTCGGCAATCTTCCGGAAACTTCAATGACCTAATCGAGAAGCATCTACAGTAATTGTAAGCTGTAATCCTTCACAACTCCCATATATGAAGTCTCTCCTCCTCTCCATTTTACTCCCAGTCATCCTCATTATAGGCGCTTTCCTCTACACCTCACCCACCGCCCAGTCTATGCTCCGCAACCCCACCAACATCCTACGCAATATCACCAAAAGAACAAGTACCACCACTATCATCTCTCCTCCACTAACAAATACAACTCTCCACAAAATGTCGACCTCCACCCTCTCCCACGCCAAAATCGTACCCCGCCGCTCCGCAGACCGCGGCCACGCCGACCACGGCTGGCTAAACAGCTACCACACCTTCAGCTTTGCAAACTACCACGCCCCGCAGTTCGAGAGTTTCGGCAGCCTGCGCGTCCTCAACGAAGACCGCGTGGCTCCGCAGACGGGCTTTCCTACACATCCCCACCGGGACTTTGAGATCTTCAGCTATATCTTGAGCGGGGAGTTGACGCATCGGGATTCCATGCATGGGAAGGGGAAGAAGGGCGAGATTGAGAAGGAGACTGGCAAGGATTTTTTTGTTATGGTGAGTTGGCCATGCATATCCGTCTTTTAGTTATAGCGTTTTTGCCCAAGGAAGCAAATGTACTAACGCACCAAACACGCAGAAACGCGGCGACATGCAATTCACAACCGGCGGCACCGGCATCGCCCACTCTGAACAAAACGAGCACTCGCGTGACACGGTGCACTTCCTCCAAATCTGGGCAAAGCCCTGGTCGAAATCTCTACCACCAACATACCATACCTCGACGACCTGGGACGCCTCCAAGCGCGCCGGTTTTGTGCGCTTGATCTCCCCGCTCAAAGCAGGACCCTTGGCGAGCAAGCAAGACGAGAAAGACGCGGTGCCGGCCATCCCGGGGACGATACCTATCCATGCAGATTTCTTGATGGGCGCAGGGATTGTGCCTGTTGGACAGACTTTTAGGTATACTGTTGGTGGAGGTGTGGTGAGGAAGAAGAACGGGAGGAATGTTTATGTGCATGTACCTATGACAAAGGGTGGGAAGGCCGAGGTTAGGGTTGATGGGAGGGAGGTTTTGCGAGAGGGGGATGGCGCGTTTATTAGTGGGTTGAAGGATGGGGATGAGGTTTCTTTTGAGAGTGTGGGGACGGAGGAGGTTGAGGTTGTTGTTTTGGATTCTGATTAGATGGATTTGGCATCCATTGTGTTAACTGTAGGATGATTGTTTTCACATTATGCGCACACAATTCGTAGATGAAGATTGATCAAAGTCGTTCGAATGCATTGTTATAAACAGTCCGCACGCGCAACGCTCTAAGTCTCCATGTCTGCAAAAAAAAAGGGTGGGGGAAAGCAAAAACGCCTCAATTAACACCAACCGAACTTCACAACATCATATATACAACATGCTGCTGCGTCTTGATACTGTAGATCTATCTATCGATCTCGCCAAACACTGCAAATATATTAGCTTGCGCTTCAATCCGGAAAATCGGACTTTAGACTCACCGAGATCCATAGTGCCGATAATGGCCACAGCGTCTGCCAACATGTGTCCACGAGCTACTTGATCGAATCCACCTAGATGAGCAAAGCCGGGAGCTCGAATCTTACATCTATAACTTCGTTCACTACCATCACTGACGAGGAAAACAGCCATCTCTCCCTTTGGCGCCTCGATCGCACTATAAGTCTCACCAGGCGGGACGGTGTAGCCCTTGGAGTAGAGTAGGAAATGATGAATGAGGGACTCCATGTTTTCTTTCATGGCGGCGCGCGGCGGGGGAGCGATCTTGTAGTCCTCAATTTTCACAGGACCGGAGGGCATCTTGTTGAGACACTGGTGGATGATGCGCAGACTCTGGCGGAACTCCTCCATACGACACAGGTAACGGTCGTAGCAGTCACCGTTTACACCAACAGGGACATCGAACTCGACTTGATCGTAGGCGTCGTATGGCTGACTTTTGCGCACATCCCATGGCACACCGGAACCGCGGAGCATGACACCGGAGAATGACATGTTTAAAGCCTCAGCGGCGGAGATCGTGCCAATGCCTTGGGTGCGACCCTTCCAGATGCGGTTGTCGGTGAGGAGTTCCTCGGTCTCGTCGATGCGGTCGCCGAATTGTGTCGCCCACATGTAGATGTCATCTAGGAGACCGATGGGGATGTCGGATGCGACACCACCGGGACGAACGTAAGCGGCGTGGAGACGAGCACCGGAAGCGCGCTCGTAGAACTCCATGAGCTTCTCACGCTCTTCGAAACCCCAAAGGAAAGGTGTGAGGGCGCCAACGTCCATGGCGTGGGAGAGGATGGACATGAGGTGGTTCAG
>Ga0160429_1002207_pt1 | contig 10387 bp, 10 predicted proteins | sample SolpanmetagenomR_FD_108199 | JGI IMG/M metagenome (GOLD analysis project Ga0160429, IMG submission 108199) | Solar panel surface microbial communities from Lawrence Berkeley National Laboratory, California, USA - R | ecosystem: Engineered > Built environment > Solar panel > Unclassified ... | reverse complement strand
CGTCATCAAAACAAACGATCTACTTCTACTTTCGGCGTTGGCTGCTCCAACAAAATCATAAACGTTTCCAACTGTATGTGAGACATTGAACCTAGAACGAAGCCGTGTACCATCACCAAGGCGGATTTGAAGAGTTATTACGGGTTCTGAATCGTTGACATTTACTGTTTGCGTCGTTGAATCCGACTCTTCCGCGGGTGTAGACGACGGCGGTTCTACCGTTGACATTGTGGTGGTATTAATGCCGCTCGGACCCGGTGTTGGACTACCCAATCTCTGACCTGATCCCGCAAATGGTTTGTATACTTTTTTGGGTTGGACATATTTCTCGTCCTTATGCGGTATGACTTGAAGATCTACCTCTTGGCCTGGTTGTACGCCTAAAAGCGATAATGGCGCACGTCCTTGGTTGATTAATGCTAAAGTTGGAGCATTTGCAGGATCATCAAAGCGATGCAATGGGCCATCATCTACAGAAAAACCATCCGACCATAAATGTAACAATCTTGTCACTCTCGTAATTGAAGGTGATTGTGAAGGTGGTATGCTGTCGCCCAAGAGTCTTGAAGGAGCATCATCACCTCCCAAAGTCTGGGCCCGTCCAGTGAAATTAGACTGAGATGTATCCTCCTCATCTGTACCTCCGGGACGTTCGCGGTTCCTATCATGGCATTAGCATGATCGTATCTGAAACAGATTTCTTGACTCACTGTCGTGCTTGATTCATAATGTTCTGGAAATGGTCTGTTGGACGGCGATTCGGATTTTGAACCGCAAGGCCAGACTTTTCACCACCAGCGAAAAAGTCCTGCTTATTCTCATCGTCATCATCATCGCTACCATCTCCTCCACCGCTTTGTAAATCTTTCAATGTCTTCATGCGTGAGGAGCTTTGTATATTGGTTGACTTTTTCTGGGCTCCTTGTGATTTCTCAATTCCACTGCTGGGAGCTAGTCCTGCAACATCCTCCTCCATGTCTGATTCTGTATGTTGGTCCCCAGCATCGTGATCTCCTGCCGTAAAATGTAGTTGTATCGCTTGTTCTAGATTCCAATTTGATGCCTCCAGTAATCCCCGAGCCTTTAACAAAGGTTAAAATCAATTGGAATTGTGAAGAAAGTAATGTTATGCACGATTCTTACCTCATGGGCAGCCGCACCAGTGATATTGCAGAAGCTTGATATCTTTTCATCTTGAGTAGAGTCTATTATGAGCTCGTTGTTGGAATAGCTTCATTCAGAGTAAGCAAAGATGTATGAAATCTGTACCAGGGTGACTAGGTACGTCATTTCAGTTTTCTGATGCTTGGAACTTTATTTCCAATTTGTAACTTCACCCCGCCATGATATATGAGGTCGAGATGGAGGGATTATGAGATATTCAGTACTGTACGAAATTAGATCGCCACGTTCGGAGACTATCAATTAGGAATCTAGTTTTAAAATTGCAAAAACCTTGAATGTAATCACCAATACACAATATTCGAGACCATATTTAGGCCATGTCTTCCTCATCTTATAAGAACGCTGGACATGTGGATCTTTACGCTTCACAAATGACGATACCATCTGACAGTGAAATATATGATGGTACACATGACCCGTCAGAATCCTCACCCTCACCCTCACCGAATACAAATCCCGGCGCTCGAATGGTAATATATTCTCCGCCAACTCTATGGAGTTTAGGCCGCAGCGCCGCAATAAATGTTTTGTTGCCTTTCATCAATGGCTTGATGCTTGGATTTGGTGAATTATTCGCAAACGAATTGGCATTTAGATTAGGATGGTCGACCTCAAAGGTAGGATTTGCATAAATACGAATAGATTGTGCTAATTCGGGCCTGACATGTATAATTTAGATATTCCCCTTGCATAGGGTGAATTCAAGACAAGTTGGACCGGGTGTCGAGATGAGGGACGATCCTATTGAGAGAAGAAGGCGATCAGGTCAAGAATTTGAAGCTTATACGTCTTTGGAATGATTGTATTTATATTTAATCGGTATTATTTACGAGTATTATTTTAGCATTGTCATAGTGAACCATGATCGCATTTCATTCTAAATCATTTAACTAAATAACTTGGTCTTGTCGAGCTGGGAATTTGATAATGATTGATATCCATAAAAGGACAAATGCTTCTTGATAGTCCACATAATAAATTCGCCAAGGAATTTTCCTATAAATAAATAAAAAAAAGAATGGACTTTTTATTTTCTCGAGCATATATATACATATGATCCATAAACACTATAGCATTTTGTTGTAAGGAAGATGATGCCCAGTCGAGGCCTAAGATACACAAATGTACACATAAAACCTTACCATGCACACACAGCGTCGCGATCTGTATGTAACTATCAAAACCGAATTCCATATAAATTCTAATTCTCATCTAGTTCACATCTCGAATTTATCGACCTCGGATATCCAGTCTTGGCTGTATATCGAATAATGCCCAAACTCTGCATTCAGTACAAAAGCGAAACATATCATATAATCCATTAAATTGGATATCGTCGACGAATACCGTTTCAAAAGATATCTCTACCACATCCTCCTCCACAACCCCAACCTCTATTCCTTTACATTCTCAACCACCACTTGTTGAAGTCACTTCATTCCTCGATCCACCACATCATCACCTCACTCATGATACATCTTCTCCCGCATTACCAAGCACCGACATCCCCGTCGACCTCAATGCCGCATCCACTTCCATAAAATCTACAACTTCAGAAATAATACAATCTCTCTCTCCCGATCAAATAGGATACTTGAACTCTCTCGGACTAGACTATGGCTATGGTCCTACTTCTATCCTCCAATGGCTTCTAGAACACATTCATATATATTCCTCTACACCCTGGTGGGCATCTATCCTCCTCACATCCATTCTCTATCGATTATCCCTCGTCCCATTGACCATCAAAGCAACAGATTCGACCGCAAGACTAGCATGGGTCCGACCTTACGTGCAAGTCGAACAGAACCGTATCCAACAGGCTTACAAAAACAACGACATCAAAGTCATGTCCGAAGCCAAGGCCGAAATGATGAGATTATACAAGTCGACCGGAGCGAGCTACAAGGCCGTCGTCGCAAACTTGGGGTGTAACGTCGTGTTTGGATTCTGCGGGTTCAGAATGGTGAGGAACATGTCTGCGCTTCCTGTTCCTGGATTGTTAGACGGGGGAATCTTATGGTTCCACGACCTCGCGGCTTTTGATCCTTATTATCTCATGCCCCTGTTGTCAGCGGGAGTAATGCACGTCACTGCGAGACTGAGTATGGTTGATAACTCCCCGGCGCAGATCCCTGGGATGCGGAATGCAATGTTATATTTCCTCCCCGGACTTACATTCGTGACGTTGTCGTGGTTGTCTGCTGGGATTAATTTATGGATAATAGGCGGAGGAGGTGTCGGGTTGATATTGACGAGATTGATGGCGAATAATACTGTTAGAGAAAAGTTGGGAATCACGCAGATGCCGCCGAGAGGTCATGCCGAACAGTTTGGTGCAGCTGCTACTAATCCGTGGATGGCGGCTTTGGCAAATAACGCACAAGGTACGAGTCCACAGGGGAGAAGAGATGGACAATGGAAGGTCATGGACGTGAATGCTCATTCTAGAAGCACTACTGGACCTGTCTACGAACCTCCTAAATCTACTCTGACGAAACAATCAAACGTCGTAATGAACGACAAGTCCAACTTTAGTAAGTTCTCTGACAAGGCAGCCGACGGGATTAATTCCTTGGGATCGAGTTACGAAAAGATGGGGAAATGGTGGGAAAACATCATTTCTAAACAAGCAGAAGCGAAAAAGGAAAAATCCAAACGAGCGAATTCCGCGACGGCAAAGACAGAGGCGTTTATGAAGCGAGCAGAGGAGTATGAGCACAGATATCAAGCTGATAAACAAAGACAGAAATGATTTACTGAATATACTTGTCATCATAACTACATGAGAATCTCCAAAATTTAATATAATGTGTATCCAAACTCCAAATCCAAATATTGTTGATTATCATCCAATAATATACTCCCAACATTCACCATTACTCATATCTTATTATAGTATTGAATAAATTCAAAAATGCTCGGCCATAGCTTGTCTAGCTAATAAACTCCCCGGAACGTATTCCTCTCCAGAGGTAAATTCTACCAGAGGACGTTTACCATTTCCAGTATTACCAGCTGATGGATTAGTATGATTCGAAGAGGCGACATTAGCAGTACTGAGTAATCCACCCGGTATAAACCCGTCATTATTCACGTTATTGTTAGTACTGTTGAGCAAAGGATTGTGTTGGTGAGGAATAGGAGGCAAGGGTATAGTAGGTACTGGCGCGGCTAGACCTACGCCGAGAGTATCTGATCCATTGCTAAACGACCGGGTAGCTTGGGAAAGCAATGGTGGGTAATCAGCGGAAACGGCGGATGGGAGTGGGAATGAGGGGAACAAAGGGTCATTAGTCGTTTGTCTTGTGACGGGCTGTGAAGTGGTATTAGATCTGTGACGAGCAAGACCTGCTGTTTGCGACGATGTAGAAGGATTTCGTTGTGTAGATGGTTGATCTTGAGGTGAAGAATGAATGTTTCGTTGTGATTGTGCTGTTGATGCAAAAGGTGATCGCCATTCTGGAATAGTATTAGATGACGGTGGAGGAGATGTCAGTGTTTTATCTGCCGATGTCGCCGCTTCAATTAGTCCTCCTGCACCGATGTTATCTGGATGAAATCCTCGTCCTTTTGGTTGGTGTTGAGGAGGAACTTGAGCTTGTGGAGTCAGATCAACAAGAGGTTTAGTGGGGACGGTATTATTTCGAGGCATATCTACACTACTCCGCTGTCCGACAATACTACGAGAGTTACGTTTGGAAGGACTTGTTGATCCCGATTTATGTTCGATAGACCGAGTCCGATCAACCAAATTATGAGCATTTTCTCCGTCGATTGATTTGCGATTATCAACCGATGCATTTTTTCCAATCATGTTTACCAAAGGCTCATCATCCCCCAACCGTGGTGATCGTGGAGCAGTGATACTACTAGGTACGGCCGACACTCGAGCATTAATCAATGGGATAAAGGTACCGAGACGGTATTTTGCATCCTCGGATGGGTCTGTTTGGTTGTCACTGGCACCCTGTACTTTTGCCTTTTCTCTGACAATATTCATAAGATACCAACTTCGCCATTGCTGAACGGCAGTATAAAACCCAATAGCGTGATCTTTCTCACCTGTACAAAAGAAATGAACATAGGTAGATAAATCTTCAAACATGGCGGTTTTTTGTTGACTTTTGATTGCGAAACAAAACTTTTGAGGTGGTCTTACTTTCCGTGAAGTCTGTCGTAAGGTAGGCATGTAAACATCAAAATCCGAGAGGTGACAGACGTTGACATAATATTGATCGGCCGTCTCCGCATTTTTCTTGACTACAACCTGACCATCAGATTTCAGTGTGACACATCTTTCATCCCACTTTCCAACCTTGTGAGAATAAGTCAGAGTAAAAGTCTGTGCTTCTGGCTGACTCTTTGGCGCTTGTGATGAATTTAAAAGAGTAGGGTTTGAGCCTGCTTGATTACCTGGCATGACTTCAAGCGTATCTCGCTGATCTTCATCCCATGAATTCAAGACTTCTCTTATGTATTCATATCGTCTGAGAGGTCTTTGTACCCCTACTTTACCGAACAACTCTATCAGAACAAACGTCTTTGGATCAATTGGCTCAGAAAAGCAATTGCTAGCAGACTGTATCAAATCTCCGGCAGTCGTGGCTGGAGTTATCGGGAATTGTAATCTTGACTTTCCACAAACTACAGTCACTCGCTACAATCAAATTATTAGTCATGTCATCATAATATCGTATCGAGGACACAGATTATTCACTTACCCTTTCTCCCGCATTGACTGCCGATTTTGGTGCGTCCATACCTGCATCCATTGTTTCTTCTATCGGTCGTGGAGAATTTGAAGTGGTTGAAGTAGTAGCAGTAGAATGTACGCTTGATCCGACTTTCTGATCCGTTTCTTGTTCCTCACTATTACTCTTTTTTCTCTTGAACAAGTTACTCAGCCATTTTGAAGATTTTCGTGGCTTGAGATCAGCTCGAGAGGCCGTAATGTTCTTTGGCGCATCTGAATCGGACGATATTTGTTGTTTGACTGGACTAACCGGTCGACTTCGCGTTGTTCTAGTCTCAGTCGCATGAGTACTCCCACTGTTTTGTCTAGTTTTATTTCCTTCTTCTGCCGGAGGAATGTTGGATTGTATAGAGTATATCACTGTTTGTGACGTTATAGGACCTCCAATTTTTGACGTATCCTGACCTGGCTGTGCCCATTTCGCGTCAGGAATTGGTGGAGAAGCTTGCGCCGCAGAGGGGCTCTTCAGAGACATGCTCGGACTCTGCGAAGTCGCGTCTTTTGATGATTTCCGGTGATACCGAGAGCGACTGCGATTCAGTGTGTCTTTGTCCTCTTGCTGTTCCTCGAGGTCTGACGGCTTTTTGACAAAAGCCGAGTCTTTGAGCTCTGGACTACGAATTCCAAGATATCGTGATTGTACTTGATCTGTATTTGACATCTTCGAATCGTGGGCTTTTTGTAATATATCAATTGTCCAGATTGGGGTTTATTTATGCACGGGCATGTACTGCAACTGTTTACCACCGGTTACTTACCGGTTTCTATCAAAGCTGTACAACCAGATTTAAAAAATTAATGTGACCTTTACAGAAGACTATATGCGCACGATGAGAAGTTTGGGGTTCATTTTGCTAGTAAAGTAAATATGAGCGACAACATCACCTGCGCGTTAAATTGGAACGACAGATACAAGTATGTCTTGAATATGAATGCAATTTGAGTAAAGCAGCACGACGGTCCCGGCAGATGTAAGATATAAAGTTATGTAAATTGTGGAGTAAATACTACGAGTACTTGTATTCTAGTTTGAACTGTACAGTAAGTTAGTAAATAACTTTATGGTAGAGGTCATAAGCATCATGTTGTAAATTAGATATATATATATTACACGTTATAGTCAAGGCAATAATCAATCGCTGAGGTCGGGATTGGCCACGAATAATCTGCCAACTCCATTACCAATTCCCCGATCATCTACGCTACCTCTTCGTCTCAATTCATCCGCTGTCGGTTTATTTCGGAATTCCTGCTCAAAATCGGCCGTCTGTTTCTGTGGCATAGTGGACACATCACCAAAATTACGCTCGTCAGAACTACTCGAGTCCCCACTGTTGCCTGTGGGAGTCGTACTTGGCGGTCGATCGAAAAAGTCCGAATTACTGTTGATTTTTGGCGGAACCGTCAACGAATTGTTCGATGAGGTCATAGATGGTGCAATTTCTGGATTTTCCTTTGGCGCAGGACCGGAAGTGTAGCTCATCCGCTGTGGTGATGTAGAATTGCCGATGGGCTGATTACGTGTGGAATTTCCTCCCGCTAGACTGTTCAGGTGGCTTTGAGATGGCATGCCAAGACTGGCGCGATGATCTGCTGATGAAAAACTCGACCTTGGCGATGAGCCATTTCTATGTTGTAGACGTGAATGCTGTTGTTTATCCAGCTCGTCGTCTCCGTCGTCTACTTCTGTAGCTGACAAGCGCAAAGGCACACCAAAGACCGCTGCTTGAAATGTGCCCGGCTTAATAGCACCGTGATGCCGGATTTTCCCTCTTACTGCGCTGCTGCCGGGAACAAGTTGTGATATGTTTGATCCACCTACCACCGCAGCGTTGGCTCTTAGTTTTGCTTGTTTCTGTTGGGCAAGAAGTAATGGATCTTCTTGTTGAGCAGAATCACACCATACAGTTGCTTTTTGTATTCTTAATCTTGCCACATATGACATTGCTTGAGCTGGGTTGTGAGATCTTGATGACGTCGATCGTCGAACATTTGATAAGGAGGAGCCGCTTGAAATTGTACGATTATAAGATTGGTTGATAGAAGGGGTAGAGGTCAAGCTGAAGGTCGCAACATCCGGGGATGTCCGCTGCGTTGCTGTGTTGAACATAGTTACAGTATCAGAGCCTGATGGTTGATAATTTATTGATGGTGTTCGTAGATGCGAGTTATTCATTGACGATCCATATATTGGATCTATCATCGAAGAAGTCGGCGGATAAGATTGGGGAAGTGGTTTCCGGTGTGGAATTATCCCCGAATCATTTGTATAACTAAGTACCGCAGACATTGCAGTGCTGAGTATTGAGTCAGATTAAGATGTTATCTTGGTCTGATTTATGCCCTGACAGGGATGAGAGGAGGTTTGTTATATTTGTCTTTTGGTTTCTCGTATTGATGTGATTTATAACAAGTTTATCCAAAAGTCGGACGACTCCAGACTACCAGCGTCATACAGTAGAACAAGACGTAGTCGTGAATATAATATCACCGCACCAGTGAAGGTTTCCAGGCTTGTCGGTTTTGTGAGACGGGATGCGACTCGATATATATACCAAAAACTGCTGTAAATTATTCGGAAGGGACTGGCCAAACCAAAGAAGATGCACAAACCAAACTCCTGGGGTAGTAACTCATTAGAGTTTTTAGCCTGGCTTACGCTGAGGTTTCTAGACACGACACACAGTTTCAGAACTACTGGATTTAATTCAACATCAATCGGCCATCACCAGTCAAATTCGATATAGCTTGACCATTACTTTATCAAAGACGAGTGAGAAGTGCTTGGATCGATCTGTGCCATCATCTTCTGTAGGACACTCGTCTGGAGCACAAAAAATACCGTGGCTGTGAATTTACCAAACTTGGAACTAGTGCTCACGCTAACTCGGACCGGTAACATATTTTATTTTACTGGGTCAATAGAATTTACGCCTTAGGCTCCAACACAGTATCAAGATGGTTGCAGTGGCTGTGATTGGATCTCTAAATGTCGACTTTGTCACAAAAACGAAAAGAATGCCTCAAGCTGGCGAGACTATACTAGCCACATCATTCGACACAGGTTTTGGTGGCAAGGGTGCCAATCAAGCTGTTGCTTGTAAACGACTGAGTCCTGATCTAAAAGTCTACATGGTCGGTTCGGTAGGAGACGATTCTTTTGGTCAAGATTATAAAGACGCTTTGCATGAAGAAGGCATTGATACTAGTCTTGTCGAAGTCATATCTGGACACAAGACAGGCATCGCAAACATCATTGTAGAAGAAGACTCAGGCGAGAACAGAATTATGGTTGCTTCGAACGCCAACTTTGTGCATGCGGACTTACAAACAGATGTTGTGCCAAAAGATGTCAATGTCATATTGCTTCAACTAGAACTGCCAGTACTGCAGGTAATACGCTTCTCTCCATCACATCGCAAAGAGTATAATTGATTCTATCACAGGTTCTACATAATTGTAAAGTTGGGAGAAAACAGAACAAATGCGTCATACTTAACCCAGCCCCTGCACTTGACCTACCCGATGAAATATTTGAATGTTTAGATTGTTTGATTATGAACGAGACAGAAGCCCAGTTTTATTCTCAAGGAGCCGAAGATGCATGGCATACCTATTTCTTCCAAAAAGGTGCTAGACATCTGGTTATCAGAACTCTAGGAGAGCATGGTCTTGAGTATGTTTCAAATCGTGGTGCTTCTGCGTTCAAACTCTGCAAGATACCAGCATGCAAGGTTGATGTGAATGATATTGTAGACACAACTGCCGCGGGAGATACGTTTGTAGGTGCTTTGGCTGCTAAGATCGCCGAGAATGGTGGTGTCATTCCAGACGATCCATCAGATTTGTTGAATTTTGCAAATTCAGCAGCCGCCGTGACGATACAAAAGAAGGGCGCCATGTCGTCGATACCTTATTTAGTAGAAGTTGAGAGTATGGTGAAATAGAATCCTGTAAATCAATCGTGGTGATCGCCTAAAATACTACAATTATCAACTAGTAGCATTCAACTACAGTATTCAACAACCCCGTCCGTCATGTTAACCAATCGGACACAAAAAGTCTTGGCAATTTTTTGGAAAGCGGATTGGAGACGTCACAGCTTCCCAGATTTGAGGACGCGGGGCAAGATCTTCTGTCAGAATAGTGAATTAAACATGATTAATTATTATTTCTGTTGAATGCTCTGCATTATTGATAAACTTCACGTGAATAACCAAAGATCTTGTTACTCTGCAGCAGCATTAATTCCCGTGTGAATAGTGTAGCGGCTATCTCTCTTGTGACAGGTACCGCCGTCAGCAAGGTTATTCAACACTTTATTCTGCCCAGTGCAGGGACTCGAAAATGGAGAACCAGGTATGTCGTTTTAGGTAGCAAATTAAGCTCTCCCTAGAGTATGTTCTGACAAAGAAAACTAGGTGACTAGTGACATGGCCGTAGATT
>Ga0160429_1002205_pt1 | contig 10390 bp, 21 predicted proteins | sample SolpanmetagenomR_FD_108199 | JGI IMG/M metagenome (GOLD analysis project Ga0160429, IMG submission 108199) | Solar panel surface microbial communities from Lawrence Berkeley National Laboratory, California, USA - R | ecosystem: Engineered > Built environment > Solar panel > Unclassified ... | reverse complement strand
CTGGTGATGCCCGGTGACAACATCACCATCACCGTCGAGCTGATCAAGCCCGTCGCTAAGGAAGAAGGCCTGCGCTTCGCCATCCGCGAGGGTGGCCGTACCGTCGGCGCCGGCGTCGTCGCCAAGGTCACGGTCTAACAATGGTCGCTCCCAAGATTCGCATCAAGCTGCGCGGCTTTGACCACAAGGCGCTGGACACCAGCGCCAGCAAGATCGTGGACACCGTGCGGCGCACCGGCGCGGACGTGAGCGGCCCCGTGCCCCTCCCGACCCGCATCCGGCGCTTCTGCGTGCTCCGCAGCCCCTTCGTCAACAAGGACAGTCGCGAGCACTTCGAGATCCGCACCCACAACCGTCTGGTGGACATCATGAACCCCACCAAGAAGACCATCGACAGCCTGATGACCCTCGACCTGCCCACCGGTGTGGACATCGAGATCAAGACGGTGGGAGGCCGGGCATGAAGGGCATCCTCGGCACCAAGATCGGCATGACCCAGATCTGGAAGGGCGACCGCGCCGTTCCGGTGACGGTCGTGCTGGCGGGCCCGTGCCACGTCGTGCAGCGCAAGACCGCTGCCACCGACGGCTACGAGGCCACCCAGGTCGGCTTCTCCCCCAAGAAGGAGAGCCGCATCAACAAGCCCGAGATGGGCCACCTGAAGAAGGCGGGCGTCAGCGGCGTGCGTTACCTGCGCGAGTTCCGCGACTTCAAGGTCGAGGGCGACGCGATCAACGTCGACATCTTCAGCGAAGGCGAGAAGATCGACGCCACCGGCACCAGCAAGGGCCGTGGTCACCAGGGCGTTATGCGCCGCTGGAACTTCAAGGGCGGTCCGGCCTCGCACGGCGCCAAGAAGTGGCACCGCCGTCCCGGATCGATTGGCCAGCGCAAGACGCCCGGCCGCGTGTACAAGGGCAAGCGCATGTCCGGCCACTGGGGTACCGACCGCATCACGGTCCAGAACCTCGAAGTGGTCGAGGTGCGCCCAGACGAGAACCTGATCCTGATCAAGGGCGCGATCCCCGGGATGACCGGTGGCCTCGTCGTGCTGCGTCAGGCCGTCAAGGTGACCAGTAAGGGAGCGAAGTGATGGCTCAGATTACCGTGGTGGGCCAGAATGCCCGTACCATCGAGCTTGATTTGCCCGAGGCGAACAAGCACGTGCTGCACCAGGTGGTGACTTGGCAGCTCGCCAAGCGCCGTCAGGGCAGCGCCAGCACCAAGACCCGCGCCGAAGTCTCGAAGACCGGACACAAGATGTACGGCCAGAAGGGCACCGGTAACGCGCGTCACGGCGACCGCAGCAGCCCGACCTTCGTCGGCGGCGGTGTGGCGTTCGGCCCCAAGCCGCGCAACTACGCCTACACCCTGCCCAAGAAGGTTCGCCGCCTCGGCCTCGCCATGGCGCTCAGCGACCGTCAGCAGGAAGGCAACCTGATTGCGGTCGACGGCTTCGGCCTCGACGGCAAGACCAAGAGCTTCCTCGGCTGGGCCGCGCAGAACGGTCTCGACGGTTCGCAGAGCGTGTTCCTGGTGACCGACGACGAGATGACCCGCCGCGCGGCCCGCAACGTGCCCTGGATCACGGCGCTGCCGGTGGCTGGCCTGAACGTCTATGACATCATGCGTCACGACCGTCTGGTGATCGATGCCATCGTGCTGGAACCCGCTCAGGAAGAGACCCAGACTGAGGAGGCCGCACAGTGAACGCCTACGACACCATCAAGAAGCCCGTCATCAGCGAGAAGAGCTACGCCGGCATGGACAAGGGTGTGTACACCTTCTGGGTGGAGCCCGCCGCTACCAAGACCGACATCAAGAACGCGGTGCAGCAGGCGTTCGGCGTGACGGTCGTCAAGGTCGGCACCTTCAACGTGCTCGGCAAGATGAAGCGCACCGGCAAGTTCGAGGGGCGTCGTCCCAACCGCAAGAAGGCCATGGTCAAGCTCGCTGAAGGCCAGGAAATCGAAGCCCTGAAGGGCCTGGTCTAAGGAGGAGTTGAACATGGCAGTCAAGAAGTATCGTCCTTATACCCCGTCGCGTCGTCAGATGACCACGGCCGACTTTTCGGGCCTCACCAAGAAGCGTCCCGAGAAGAGCCTGACCGAAGGCATCCACCGCACCGGCGGCCACAACAACAAGGGCCGTGTCACCAGCCGCTTCATCGGCGGCGGTCACAAGAAGCTCTACCGCCATATCGACTTCAAGCGCCGTGACAAGGCGGGCGTGCCCGCAACTGTCGCTGCCCTCGAGTACGATCCCAACCGCAGCGCCCGCATCGCCCTGCTGCACTACCGCGACGGCGAGAAGCGCTACATCCTGGCCCCCGAGGGCCTGCAGGTCGGCGCGACCGTGGTGAGCGGTCCTGAGGCCGAGCCCAAGGTCGGCAACGCCATGCCGCTCCGGTTCATCCCGGTCGGTGCCGTAGTGCACAACGTCGAGCTCGTGCCCGGCCGCGGCGCCCAGATGGCCCGCAGCGCCGGTACCAGCGTGCAGCTTCAGGGCAAGGAGAGCACCTACGTGCTCCTGCGCCTCCCGAGCGGCGAAATCCGCCGCGTGCACACCGAGTGCTACGCCACCATGGGCGCCGTGGGCAATGCCGAGCACAAGAACATCGTGCTGGGTAAGGCCGGACGCAGCCGCTGGCTCGGCCGCAAGCCGCATCAGCGAGGCAGCTCGATGAACCCCGTTGATCACCCTCACGGCGGTGGTGAAGGCCGCACCGGAGCGGGCCGTCAGCCGGTCAGCCCCTGGGGCCAGCTCGCGAAGGGTCTCAAGACCCGGCGCAAGCGCAAGGTTTCTGAGCGTTTCATCGTCACCCGCCGCGGCGGGAAGTAAAGGAGGGTAGGACATGCCCCGTAGCCTGAAGAAAGGGCCGTTCGTGGACGACCACCTCCTGAACAAGGTGGACGCTCAGAACGACCGCAAAGAGAAGCGCGTGATCAAGACCTGGTCGCGCCGCAGCACCGTGGTGCCCGAGATGATCGGTCACACCATCTCGGTGTACAACGGCAAGCAGCACATCCCGGTCTTCGTTTCCGAGCAGATGATCGGTCACAAACTTGGCGAGTTCAGCCCCACCCGCAGCTACCGCGGCCACGGGTCTGACAAGTCCGCCAAAGGGAGTAAGAAGAAGTAATGCAGGCCAAAGCGATTGCGAAGTACATCCGCATGACGCCCCGCAAGGTTCGCCTCGTGGTCGACGTCATTCGCGGCAAGGACGTCAAGGACGCCGAGGACCTGCTGCGCTTCATCCCCCGGATGGCCAGTACCCCCATCGACAAGGTGCTCAAGAGCGCCAAGGCGAACGCCGTCAACAACCACGACATGATCGAGGACCGTCTCTTCGTGGCCCAGGCCTTCGTCGACGCCGGCCCGACCCTCAAGCGCCTGATCCCGCGTGCCCGTGGCAGCGCCAACATCATCAAGAAGCGCACCAGCCACATCACGATCATCCTGGAGGAGCGCCATGGGTAACAAGATCAATCCCAACGGCTTCCGCCTGGGCATCACCAAAGGCTGGAACAGCCGCTGGTATGCCGGGAAGAAGCAGTACAGCAAGCTGCTTAACGAGGACGAGAAGATTCGTAACCTCGTCACCAAGCAGCTGAACGCGGCGGGCCTCGCCCGCATCGAGATCGAGCGCGCGGGCCAGCAGGTCAACGTGATCATCTCGGCGGCGAAGCCGGGCATCGTGATCGGCAAGGGCGGCGACAGCATCAAGAAGCTGCGTACCGACATCGAGAAGCTGGTGTCGGCCGGAACCGTGGCCGTGAACGTGGCCGAGATTCCCAACCCCAACACCTCCGCGCCTCTGGTCGCGCTGCGTGTGGCCGAGCAGATCGAGCGCCGTTTCGCGTTCCGCCGCGCCATGAAGCAGGCGGCCCAGCGTGTGATGGAGTCGGGTGCCCGCGGCGTCAAGGTGGTGCTGTCGGGTCGTCTCGGCGGCGCCGAGCAGGCCCGCACCGAGAAAGTGCTCGAAGGCCGTGTGCCCCTGCACACCCTGCGCGCCGACATCGACTACGGTACCGCGCTCGCCCGCACCAGCTACGGCATCATCGGCATCAAGGTGCTGGTGTTCAACGGTGAGATCATCGGTGGCAAGACCGAGACCGTGCAGCGTCCGGCCCGTCCCAGCGGTGAGCGTCGTCCTGAGGGCGACCGCCCCAACCGCCGCCGCCCCACGGCCCGTCGCCGTACAGGAGGTGAGTGATGCTTCTCCCGAAGCGCACCAAGTACCGCAAGCAGTTCCGTGGCCGCATGCGCGGCGACGCCAAGGGCGGCGACTACGTGGCCTTCGGCGACTACGGCCTGGTCGCGATGGAGCCCGCCTGGGTCAAGAGCAACCAGATCGAGGCCTGCCGCATCGTGATGAGCCGTCACTTCCGCCGCGGTGGTAAGATCTTCATCCGCATCTTCCCCGACAAGCCGGTGACCAAGAAGCCGGCCGAGACCCGAATGGGTAAGGGTAAGGGCGCCGTCGAGTTCTGGGTAGCCGTGGTCAAGCCGGGCCGCGTGATGTTCGAGGTGTCGGGCGTGACCGAGGAGCAGGCCAAGGAAGCCTTCCGGCTGGCCGGGCACAAGCTCCCCATCGGCACCAAGATGGTGAAGCGCGAGGTTTATGATGAAGCTCAGTGAGATGAGGGCGCTCAGCGCCGACGACTTCGCCAAGGAAGTCGCGTCCCGCAAGAAGGAACTGATGGAGTTGCGCTTTCAGGGCGCCATCGGCAACCTGGAAAAGCCCCACCGCGTGCCGCAGCTGCGCCGTGAAGTGGCCCAGCTGCTGACCATCCAGGCCGAGAAATCGACCCAGGGGAGCAAGTAATGGCACAGAAGACCCTCACGGGCGTCGTGGTGAGCGACAAGGCCGACAAGACCGTCTCGGTCAAGGTCGAGCGCCGCTTCACGCACCCGCTCTACGGCAAGGTCGTGACGCGCAGCCAGAAGTACGCTGCCCACGACGAGACCAACCAGTACCGTCTCGGCGACACCGTCGAGATCCTCTCGGTGCGCCCGATCAGCAAGTCCAAGAGCTGGAAGGTCACCAAGCTGGTCGAGCGTCCCCACGGTATCGAGACCACGGTCGTCGAGTCCGAGGAGACCGGCCACACGCACGCCAACCAGCAGGCCGCGGGCGGTGAAGCATGATTTCCGTGCAGACCCGTCTCGACGTCGCCGACAACAGCGGTGCCAAGGAACTGATGTGCATCCGTGTGCTGAACAGCGGCATCGGTGGCAAGGGCCTGACGAAGGGCGGCGGCGGTAACAAGCGCTACGCCCACGTCGGTGACATCATCGTGGCTTCCGTCAAGGACGCTGCTCCCCGCGGCACCGTCAAGAGTGGCGACGTGGTGAAGGCCGTGGTCGTGCGGACTGCGTTCGCGGTCAAGCGCGCTGACGGCAGCACCATCCGCTTCGACAAGAACGCTGCCGTGATCATCTCGAACAACGGTGAGCCCCGTGGCACGCGCGTCTTCGGGCCAGTGGCCCGCGAACTGCGCGACCGCCGCTTCATGAAGATCGTGTCGCTCGCGCCGGAGGTGCTGTAATGCCCGCACCCAAGCAGGGAACCCACCACAACAACAAGCTCCACGTCAAGAAGGGTGACACCGTGATGGTGCTCAGCGGCAAGAACAAGGGCCAGACCGGCACCGTGCTCTTCGCCCTCCCCGAGACCCAGAAAGTGGTCGTCGACGGCGTGAACATCGTCAAGAAGCACGTCAAGCCGAGCGCCAGCAACACGGCGGGCGGCATTGAAGAGCGTCCCGGCGCCATGCACGCCTCGAAGGTGGGCCTGGTCGATCCCGAGACCGGTAAGGCCACCCGCGTGCGCAAGGAAGTCCGTGACGGCAAGAAGGTCCGGATCGGCGCAGGCAGCGGCAAGGTCATCGACTGATTGGGTTGCCCCCGGCCACCTGAAAGGGTGAGCCGACATGGGGGCATCCTGGGCGACCCGTCCGCCCGAAACCTCTGGGAGTAACATGCAGCAACTGAAAGGCAAGTACAACGACGAGGTGCGTCCCGCCCTCATGCAGCAGTTCGGCTACACCTCGGTGATGGCCGTGCCGCGCATCACCAAGATCGTGATCAACGAAGGCCTGGGCAGCAGCAAGGAAGACAGCAAGGCCATCGACAAGGCCGTGCGCGAACTCTCGCTGATCGCCCTCCAGAAGCCGATCATCACCAAGGCCAAGAAGAGCATCTCGAACTTCAAGCTGCGTCAGGGCATGCCGGTCGGCGTGAAGGTCACGCTGCGCGGTGAGCGCATGTACGTCTTCATGGAGAAGCTGCTGAACATCGCGCTGCCCCGTCTGCGCGACTTCCGTGGCATCAACCCGAATGCGTTCGACGGCCGTGGCAACTACAACCTGGGCATCAAGGAGCAGCTGATCTTCCCGGAGATCACCTACGACATGGTCGACAAGGTTCGTGGCATGGACGTGACGGTGGTCACCACCGCCAAGAGCGACGAAGAGGCCCGCGCGCTGCTTCAGGCGATGGGTTTTCCGTTCCGGAAGTAAAGGATAATCTGATATGGCGAATACCTCGAAAGTTGTCAAGGCCGCGCGCGGCGCCAAGTTCGGCGTCCAGAACTACAACCGTTGCAGCCGTTGTGGCCGCGCCCGCAGCTACTACCGCTTCTTCGGCCTGTGCCGCATCTGCATCCGCGAGATGGCGCACAAGGGCGAGCTGCCGGGCGTGCGCAAGGCCAGCTGGTAAGACAGAGCTGGTCAAGCGTGCCTTGACCTGCTAGACTCGGACGCTGTGACCCTTTGCTGTCACGCGCTCCATATTCAACCCCCTGGATACGAACAGCTCGTTTTGAACTGTGATCGTCCAGACCCGGGTCGGCACCACAAGACCAGAAGCCCCACCGTTTGGGGAACAGGGGAGAGAGCCGCCGCGCTCTTTCCCCTTCAGCCGGGCCCCGTTGTCGGGACGATTCCGGCTGAGCATTCCAGTGAGAGGCCCATCCATGCTCAGTGATCCAATCGCCGATATGCTGACGCGCATTCGCAACGCGACGCGTGTCCATAAGGAGACGGTGGACATCCCCGCCTCCAAGTTCAAAGAGCAGCTCGCCCAGCTGCTCGTTCGTGAGGACTATGTGGCCAGCGCCGAGCGCACCCGCGACGAGGGCATGAAGTTCGACGTGCTGCGCGTCACCCTGAAGTACGGGGCCAAGCGTGAGCAGGTCATCAAGCACATCGAGCGCATCAGCCGTCCCGGCCGCCGCGCCTATGTCAGCCACGAGAACCTGCCCCGCGTCCAGAAGGGCCTCGGTGTGGCAGTCGTTTCGACCAGCCACGGCCTGCTCGCCGATCGCGACGCCCGCAAGCAGGGTCTCGGCGGCGAAGTCATCTGCGTGCTCTGGTAAGGAGGAGCCATGTCCAGAATCGGTAGACAAGCGATCACCGTTCCGGGTGGCGTCACCGCCACCATCGAGAAGGGTCTGTTCAAGGTCAAGGGGCCCAAGGGCGAACTGAGCGTTCCCCACAACCCGGCCATCGAAATTTCTCAGGCGGACGGACAGCTGAACGTCACCCGTCCCAGTGACCGTCAGGACCACCGTGCCCTGCACGGCCTGACCCGCACCCTGGTCGCCAACGCGGTCAAGGGCGTGTCCGACGGCTTCACCATCAACCTCGAGCTGCGCGGCGTGGGTTACCGTGCCAAGCTGACCGGCAAGACGCTCGAAATGAGCATGGGCTACAGCCACCCGGTCGTCATCGAGCCGCCCGCCGGCATCACCTTCACGGTGCCCGAGCCGACCAAGATCGACATCACCGGCATCGACAAGCAGCTCGTCGGCCAGATCGCCGCCAACGTGCGCAAGGTGCGCAAGCCCGACGCCTACCACGGCAAGGGTGTGCGCTTCGTCGGCCAGAAGATCGTCCTCAAGGCTGGTAAGGCCGGAGCCACGGGCGCAAAGGGTAAGAAATGAGCAACGAAACGAGCACCCGCCGCAAGCTGCGTAACCGCAGCAAGGTGCGCTCCGCGGCCGCCGGGCGTGTACGCCTGAGCATCTACCGTAGCAGCAAGTACATCTACGCCCAGATCATCGACGACGCGGCCGGTAAGACTGTGGCGCAGGTCGGCAGCAAGGCTGTCAAGACCGGCAACAAGACCGACAGCGCCGCTGCCGTGGGCAAGGCCGTGGCCGAGGCCGCGATCGCCGCCGGCGTCAAGCAGGTTGTATTCGACCGTGGTGAGTACCGCTACCACGGACGCGTGAAGGCGCTGGCAGACGCTGCCCGGGAGGCTGGCCTTGACTTTTAACCGACGCAACGACCGCAACGCGGAGCGCGAGAGCAGCGAATTCGAAGAGAAGATGCTGTTCGTCAACCGCACCGCCAAGACCTACCAGGGTGGACGCCGCTTCCGCTTCGCCGCACTCGTGATCCTGGGTGACCGCAACGGTCGCGTGGGCATGGGCATCGGCAAGGCCAAGGAAGTGCCGGTGGCCATCGAGAAGGCCAAGGCAGTGGCCCGCAAGAACATGATCCAGGTGCCCGTCGAGAACGGCACCATTCCCCACGACATCGTGGGCACCAACAGCACCGCGCAGGTGCTGCTGAAGCCTGCAGGCCCCGGTACCGGCGTGATCGCGGGCACCGTGCCCCGCTCGATCGCCGAGCTGGCGGGCATCACCAATCTGCTGAGCAAAGAGCTCGGCAGCCGCAACAAGATCAACGTGGCCTACGCCGTGTTCGACGGCCTGAGAAACCTCCGCACCGCCAAGCAGGTCCGGGCGCTGCGCGGTTCGCTCAGCGGTCAGGCGGGCCAGACGGCCCCGGCGGCCACCACCGAGGTGACGCAGTGAAGATTACCCTCGTCAAGAGCCCGATCGGCTACAACAAAGACCAGCTTGCCACCGTGCGTGCCCTCGGGCTGCGCAAGATGGGCCAGAGCCGTGAGCTGCCGGAAACCCCGGCCATCGCGGGCATGGTGCGCAAGGTCATTCACCTGCTGGAGGTGACCAAGTGAAGCTTCACGACCTGAAGCCCGCTCCGGGCTCGACCAAGAACCGCAAGCGCGTGGGCCGTGGCCCCGGCGGCACCGACAAGACCGCCGGCCGTGGACACAAGGGTCAGCTCAGCCGCAGCGGCGCGGGCAAAGGCCAGTTCTTCGGCGGTAGCGGCAGCACGCTGATCAACCGTCTGCCCAAGCGCGGTTTCAACAACGTCGGCGTCACCTACGAGATCGTGAACCTCGCTGATCTCGAGCGCTTCGAAGCCGGAGCCGTGGTCGACCGCGCCGCCTTCGAGGGTGCGGGCCTGGTGCGCCGCCGTGAGCGCGGCGTGAAGCTGCTGGCGCGCGGCGAAGTCAAGGTCGCCGTGACCCTGCACGTGGACGCCGCCAGTGAGGCGGCCGTCAAGGCCGTCGAGGCGGCCGGTGGCAGCGTGGTGTTCCCCGAACCCAAGGCGCCCCACTCCGTCGAGACCAAGCCCCGCTGATGCTGAAGGCCTTCCGCGACGCCTTCCGTATTCCGGATCTCCAGCGGAAGATCATCTTCTCGCTTCTGCTGCTGGCGATTTACCGCTTGGGCAATGCGATTCCTACCCCCGGCGTCAACTCCGAGGCGCTTGCCAGCAGCAGCGGCAACAACAGCCTGCTGGGATTGATTGGCCTGATCTCGGGCGGCAACCTCGCGCAGTTCTCCATCTTTGCGCTCGGCGTGCTGCCCTACATCACGGCCAGCATCGTGATTCAGCTGCTCACCACCTCGGTGCCGGCCCTGGAGAAACTCTCCAAGGAAGGCGAAGAGGGACGTAAAAAGATCAACAGTTATACCCGTTACGCGGCGATCATCCTGGGCACGGTGCAGGCCACCATCTTCAGCGTCTTCGTGACGCGGGACGCGGCCAACATCGCGCCCGGCTGGGACCCGGGCATCTTCACCATTCTGATCATGGTGTTGACGCAGGTGGCAGGCATCGCCTTCACCATGTGGATCGGTGAGCGCATTACCGAGGTTGGCCTCGGCAACGGCATCTCGCTGATCATCATGGCGGGCATCATCGCCCGCTACCCGGCGGAGATTTCGGCCACGGCGCAGCTGTTCCGCAGCGGCAACCTGACCATCCTGCCGTTGCTGGGGTTCCTGCTGGTGGTGCTGCTGGTCATTGCGGGCATCGTGTACGTGTATCAGGCCGAGCGCCGGGTGCCGGTGCAGTATGCCCGTAAGCAGGTGGGCGGCAAGAGCTACGGCGGTCAGGCCACTTTCCTGCCGATCAAGGTCAATCAGGCGGGCGTGATCCCGGTGATCTTCGCCTCGGCCATGTTGATCCTGCCCAACCTGATCCAGAGCGCCACGACCACCCGCGCGCCTGAGGTCAGCACCTTCATTCAGCGCTATCTGGCTCCCGGAACCACATGGTACACG
>Ga0160429_1002204_pt1 | contig 10394 bp, 7 predicted proteins | sample SolpanmetagenomR_FD_108199 | JGI IMG/M metagenome (GOLD analysis project Ga0160429, IMG submission 108199) | Solar panel surface microbial communities from Lawrence Berkeley National Laboratory, California, USA - R | ecosystem: Engineered > Built environment > Solar panel > Unclassified ... | reverse complement strand
CAGAGGCTCCACACACATCAGATCGTTTGACGGAACCATGATGAGCTTACCGCAAGTCCCGAAAAAGGTCACTGCAGAGTGAGGGAGCGGTTATGTGATGTGGGAGTCTAAGCTTCGATTTGAAGTGATGCCTATCTATATGCCGCTAACCCTTCCCAACGCCTACCAGCTTGATTGTGTCCATGTATGTCCCTCCCCCAAGCGCGGCATGCACTGAAGCGACCTGCGAAGTCTGCCTCTTTCTCTCGTTCTCGGCACCTGTCAGGTCTGTTAGCCCACTGCCAAGTCTTGCAGGAGAGGATGAGCAGTGACAGTGCTGCGATTTCATAGGAGGGCAATGTTGTTCTCATCCGCCGATGGCGTCGAGTAGAATGATAATGTGTAATCATCTGCTGGAAGTATTCAATCAGAGGAAAAGGACAGTAACTCACCCTAGTGGTAGTGTCTGGAGAGAACGGACGACGATGTATCGATGAATGTCTGGCATGTTGTTCAGTCAGCGCCCTTCTTAACAGTGTGATATGCAGATTGAAAATGAGAGTGCGAAGGCTCATCAGAATTCTCTTCAGTTATTTTTTCACCATATTTCTGGCTTGACAAGCAACTCCGCAATGACCTGTGCGAAAGACGACGGTTGCTGTGAACAGCAACCAGCCCATCGATCGACGGCTATTACATGTGAGAGCTACCAAACCAAATAGTATGACAGTTGGCTCTGTTGTAGTATATATGGTTCTCATCATAACACGCAGTGTCGAACTTCAATTTGAACTCAGACGTACCTTTTGATGCAGATTCTTTCCTTCGCGATGGCCCAAGTATGGCGAGCTCAACTCTACGCACTCATGGTGTCGTTGTAGGCTGCAGAGGCCGTGGTTAGCAGTGAATCGTCGAAGAAGTTGAACGTTACGGGGCAGAGATGCCTGAAGATCAGAGAAAACAACATTTAGCGCTGAAAAGTGCGCGTTTCATTGATGGTATTTCTCAAGTGCTTATTGTATGGTCATTCCAGAGGGCGTGTCGGAAGATGTAGCAAACGTTCCTCTCGCACTTCTGCGTTGAGTGGTGCAACTCATGGCTTGATGGCTAAGTGTCAGAGCTGAGGTGTCGAGATGGTTGGATCTGAAGATGAGAAGAGGAGGGTGTAGGGCAGGCTGAGAGAGGCGTGTAGGCGAGCCAACGATAAAAAGGTGCGGTAAATGGACTCTGCTGTTGCTGATATCCAATGGGTAGTCAGAAGAGCCGGAATGATCAAGGTGAAGAGAGTGGAGAATTGTTGGCGCTGATGTTGTGCGGTGCGAGGACTTTGCTGAATTTTAGTGCAAGGTCACGCGTGGTTGTTATGTTGTGGGTCTTCGGACAGAAGCTTGGCTGTGCGTTTGATATAGGCCTCCATGACGACATTGGTAGCAGTGTTGGATCTGGTTAGAGCACGGGAAGGGTCCTCACAGGAGCAACAGGTAATGAAATTCACGAGATCTCAATTCGGTCTCGAATAAGAGCTAGCTTATAATCAGTGGCCTCCTCATAGCTCTTAAGGTCCATTGGAAGGTGAGTGCTATACATGGTCCCCCTTTCTTCTCCCCACAGCAACGAGCATACCTGTCTCTTGTCTAAGCTCGGGCTACACAGCTACTCTAAGAGGATCAACGACTTATCACAGAAGGTAAATCCACGCCCCGTATGAAGAAGCCTCCCTGCGACGACCCATGCAGCCGCCTATAATTTTCACACCCGCTTACGCACGTCTTTCTCCGCTGCCGAACCGCCTACCAAGTCCCCTCACCCCTTGGAACAAGTCCTGAGCTGCCTGTTGCTGTTTCACAATACACGAGAGCGGAGAAACACTGCCACATTCTATGGAGTGGCATGTCACAAGTTATATTAGATATCGTCTTTCAAGTTGAGGAGTCAAAAAATCTCTTGGCCGATCAAGCTGTATTACGAAATGGGCGTCTGATAACCCAGTCCCGGTAAAAAGAACGGGGCTGGCGATACCATACTCTTTCATCACCTCGGCAAGCAAGTTCGACGCAAGAAAACAATAAGCGCCTCAAGTACATAACAGTGGGGGTATTGGACCTACATCTAGACGCCCCGTCTCTTGAGATGACTAGAGGATGGTGGTTGTGCACCTTGTTTCCAAGGTAAATCTCTCCGAAACGTGTGTCTCTCAACTGTCAAGGCGGCTGCTCAAGACACTCACACCTGTTACTTTCGCAAAGACTCACTCTTCACAAGCATTGCACAGTCACTGCGAGAACAAAGGACTATAAGAACAAAGGGATATACCTTTCGTTTGTATGGTGCAGCATTCAGCGCAGGAAGCTCTCTTTGAATTGCAAGTTCAAGCTTCAATGAAAGGCCAGTCGCTCTTCATCCTTCTGATTTCGCAAGTTCCACCCACTTCCGTGAGCAGTACGCGTCAATCAGCTGCACGGCACGATCGCTTCCGCAGCGACGTACGTATTTGTGACAAATTTGACTCAGAGACAGACAGATAACGCTTTTCCATGGAGATCTGATTCTCAATGTCGCATTCTTTGTTATAGACCTAACCACGCGCGATGCTGACATGCCAGGATGCTGGCGGTCACGGCCGTGTAGAAAAAGTGCACTCAGCCTCCACAGACACTGTAGATACCTAGAAGATAGACTCTCGAATTACGCGGAAAAGAACCTCAATTCATACATTGTTTGCTTTGTCAAGCGTATCCGCTCCGTGCCGTTAATACTTCTCGAGCATGAGCGAAGCGTGGAGGGCCGATGTTGTGCAGGCCAAGAATCTCCGGAAGAGGAAGTGAAGATCGGACCGTTGGCCAACGTTGTGACCAATCATGGAGCAGGTAGCTTTTGCATAACCCAACAACTAGCCACATTCATGTCATGACACGCTTATTACCTCGCACAACAGATACGATGCAGGTGACAGGGAAAGGGAGTATGAGCCATGCAGAGACGGACAAGGTGCCCGTCCGTGCAACTTCATCTAAAAGTCAGTCAAAGGGGAATAACGTAGTATAGAACGCGCTAATTTGCAATGTCTAAGGTAATGTCATCAAACGCTTTGAGACCCCAAACGCCGACGAATGCGATAAGAACGTCATATGTCTGACTTAGTGAGTACCGTTAACGCCATTCGATGTGCCGTTGGTCTCCGGCTTCTTTGTCCCAAACTCTTTCCTGAACAGCGCCTCCATCTCTCGCCGGACCTGGACAGCTTGACTCTTCTCGCTGTACTCAATGTCCGACCAGCTCAACCCTTGGCCCTGCTTGATATCATTCTTGAGCACGAATCCGTGGGCGAGACCAATGGGGAGACCTTCGATGGCCAATGAGTCTTCAGCCGTCATAAGCTTACCATAGACTGTAAAACCACCTTCGCCGTCAAGCTTCTCTCCGGCCTTCAAATCCTTCTTAGCCGTAGCGACGACGTCTCCGGACCACGTCTTGCACTGTCCCGTAGGCTCGCCGCGGCACATTATCTGGGCAATGGACACACCGAGCTCGAGACCGATCAAGTGGTAAGGCTTGTATTGCGCAGCAAACCTCCCGCTCTTGTCAGTTTGCATGCCGTACTGAGCAAACCACTCCTTTTGGTAGGGTCCTGGGGCTTCGATGACGACGTAAACTCCCCACCGGAGATCGTTGAAGACAGGTCGACCATCGATCTCGAGACAGCTGACTACCTCTACGGTACCCTTCTTATCGAGCTGACCACCTTCTGACTTGGGGATCAGTACTTGAGGCAGATCGTGACGGCCGCAGGGAGGGAACATGAGACCGTTCTTTGGTGGGCTCAGATCGCAGCCGTTTGCGACGGCGGCCATCTCGAGAGCTGATTTCGTGCCGTCCAAGAAGGAGTTAAACATTTGCGGGTTGAAGTCTCCACCGGCCAACTGCTCCTTAGTGAAGCCGTAGTAGGACCATACAGTATCCGGGGTGGAGGCATGGTACTCTGGCAGATGCTTCGTTCCCTTTCCAGCGCACACGACACTGAACCCGGCGGTGCGGGCCCAGTCGACCATCTCTGAGATCAACGCGGGTTGGTCACCGTAAGCCATTGAGTAGATGATACCAGCTTCGTTGGCTTTCCGGACAAGCAGGGGACCGGCGAGCACATCAGCCTCGACGTTGATCATAACGATGTGTTTCTTGTGCTCGCAACAAAGCAACGCGTGGCGGACACTAGCAGCAGGGTTTCCGGTGACTTCTAAAATAACGTCGGTTCCAAGAGTAGCGATGAGTTCGGCGGAATCGGTGGTAATGGCTGTCTTGTTTTGCTTGATGCCCTCTTCGAGAGACAATTTGGCGGTTGCGTCATATTTGTCCTCTGGGAAGCCGACTTTCTTGAGAGCAGCTAATGCTCGGTCCGCTGACAGATCAGCAATACCGGCGAGTATGAGAAGCTTCAACCTTGAGATCGACCAGTGGAGGCTTCGGTGGCACGAGCGACAGGGTAAACCCATACATCACCTCTTATTGGATGCGCAAAATACAAGACTAAACTTCAAGCAGATCTGAACAACTACATTGGAACATTTCCACCAAAAGGCATTATATTATACTCATACTTTGCCAATTTACAGCTCACCTCGCTGGCTATCCGCGGGATCAACATTGCTCAAGATTGCCTATGCACTGAATGCATGGAATTTGCCAACATGGCCATATCTGCCGCAGGCAGCATTCTCACATTTGTACTTGAAGGAGCAGACCTCCGCCGATGTCTCGTAGGCACTCCACTCTATGTACACACTATGATCACATTCGCTTCGGTGTTCCTCATGAAGGTCGCCACTAAATGGAACTCCGTTGGCTTCAATCTCAAACCTACGTTCGTTTGGGACCTGGATGGCCGCATGATCAGATCGCTGAAAGAGACCGTCACTAGCAACCGCCATCTCCTACACCACATCGCCGCAGGCCTAGACAAGATGCTTATCACTTCCAGTAATTTGACCTCTCCGCGAGCAAGCGCTTCTCGCGATAGTAGCGGAGATCGCGGCACACAACATAGCAGCGACCACCCGCATAATCAAGCAGCACAGCGATATGCATTTCCTCACGGCCATCAGAGTGACTCGAGCGCCATGCAGACAGGTTGGGAGGGGTACGAGGGTATAGACTCTCAGCTGCAGGCTGGGTACGATGAAGGCGCGGACTTCGATCCAGTGATTTTGAATGACAGCTTGTTGTTTGAGGCTTTTGGTCGGATCCGGCATATGGTGTCTACAATCTGTTGACGAGTCAGTTTTCTGGTTGAAGAGTTGAACAGTCATGCTCTGTTAGCACAAGATTCAGACTCTGGCACACCTCTTTGTCCAGCCTCCTCTTTCGCGCCGAATTGCCACTTCCGCACGAGCTTCACAAAGAAGCATTCATCTCCTCCAAGGCATCTTCCCTCCCAAGCACTTAGAGGCTGGGCGCCATAGCGCGGAGTCACTCCATGAGGCTGCTGTGTGGAGCACGAGACGGATGCGAACTGACTAGATTCCCAGACATTCTGAAAGGATCTACTGCGGAAAATCTCTTGTCGTTGTCTTCCTTCTTCATAGGCTCGGCTAGCAGTATTGTTCGGCTGAGAGCGGGACTTAACGACGCGTCTTGGAGCGCTGATACACGGCAACGCTGGCAACGGGCAGACCTCGTTAGGCCAACAAAGGCTGACAACGCTTGAAAGCCATCCCGATGAATGGCTGGCGTTCACTACAACGTCTGCGCCAACCAGTATTCCGCAGCGTGAAGGAGACGCCACAAAGAGGCTGTCTGACAACCAACCGTATAGCATCCGCATCGCTCCCTTCGCCTCCATACACTCATCCATCCTTGTGCCACTCTATATTCGTCTTATCGTCTTATCAGGGCCTAGCTTAAGAGATGAACAATGTGCGTCTGGACAGGTAAGGGCGACGGTTACGGATGCGATATCCAACCCACAGAACGCATACGATCACACGCTCAAGCGGTTCGTACAAAGGCTAGTGGATCAGGCTAAGAGCTCGGGCTACATCTTCACTCTGGGCATATTGGAATTGTGGCAGATGCGATATGGAAACTTCATGTGGGAGTTGTGACAGTAGCACTGCAAAGAATGACGCAGGCCTGCAACTCTTCACCTGAAGTCCCCAAGGAACTGCAATTGTAGAGGTTAGGCAGGACCTCACCGCGGAATCTGTATTTCCGAAAGGCGGCCGCTCTACATCTCCAACAAGCTCCTCCGTGTAACCGTCCACGATATCCAGAATACTCAATCACAGCTATTTACAAAGCTACAGCGATACGGTTCGTCTGGAACCTCTTCGTGTTCGGAATCAGCAAGCTGCAAACCATAGATAAGATGCCAAATGCTATGCTGGTATACCTGCAAACGGTCAGTATCACGGCTTACAAGATCATCTTCAGGACTCACCAAACATATCTCAACGCTTCCGCATAAGCCCACTGCGTCCCCTTCGTAGCTGCCGCAATCACCGCAGGCGTTACGCCAGGAATGTCCGCAATACCAGCAGGCTCCGTCAAGAAGGTCGTCACGAATGCCACAGCCTGCGCAGGTGGCAACCCAGCTCCGACCGCCCATTCACCAACGTACAGCGGCAGTCTCGTCGTAAGCTTATTGGCGAAGATGTTGTAGTAGATGCTGTACCCGATACTGCCACCTGCAGTTCTGACCGAGAGGCTTAATGCGGCACAGGTAGTAATGAGTGCATCAGGCGCGGCGATCATGGCGATGGTGGCAGACGGCACAATCAAGCCTCCCAGGCCGAAACCGGCAAGCGTTCCGAGAGCGATGATCAACGGTGCATTGTCGGGTGATACAACGGCCAATCCACCACCGAAACACGTCAGGATGCCGGAGGCAGCAGCCACAATGTATCTAGATCCTCCAGGGAAAGTGGACAGTAAGCTGTTGAAGAAAATGGCGCCGACGGTGACGCTGAGGCCAGGCGCCAGACCCCTGAGGCCGACTTGCACCGGGTCTGGATCGTAGACCGAGGAGATGAGGAGCGGCCAGAAGTTGAGCAGGGAAAAGAAGTTCATGCCCGCTACGAAAGCGACGGCGTAGGCGAGCGCTACGACGCGTTGGCCGCGGAAGAGCTCGCCGGGGACCATGGGATGGCGGGCGCCTTTCCATTCCCAGAGGATCCAGGCGACGATGGTGGCGAAGCCGATGAGGAGGGTGCACATGACATAGGCGGAGGTCCATGGATGCGTGTAACCGCCGGCCTGAAGGGCGACGAGGAAGAGAGTTAGACCGATAATGGAGAGAGCTCCGCCGATGAAATCGATGCGTTTGAGAAGTGCGGTGTAAGAGAACCCTTCTCCGCGGGGGTGAGCGTGCGGGAAGTAGGTGAATGCGAGGCCGACGGCGGTGATGCCGTTGTAGATGAGGGAGATCCAGGCTCCCCATCGCCAAGTTGAGTAGGTGCTGAAGAGCTCCGAGTACATGACGTATGGTGTAAAGGGAAAGACGAAAGCTGTCAAGGCGGCGAGAGAGTAACCGCGGTGACGGACGGGTACGGTCTCGGCGAGTCTAGGGATTGATCAGTGATGCTGTCTGTCATGTGAGGCTGGAGTCTACTCACCCAGCCAAACCCGTGAGCTCTCCAATACCCGCGCCAGCACCAGCAACGGCCATCCCAGTCACGCCTTGTCCAAAGCTGTGTGCGGTCCCAAGAAGGATGCAGCCGATGCACAACAGCGCAGCACCGAACAAAGCAATATACCGTTTGCCGAACAGGTCCTGTAGGTATCCGACAAAAGGTGCTACGGCAGCAATAGCAAGTGTGTTGGCGGTTGGCAGCCACCCTCTCCCAGCCGATCCTCCTATTTCTTCGACAATGAAAGTCAAGCTTCCGCCAGCAAAATAGAGCAAAACTTGCGAGCCGGTGTAGAGCATGGCAAGGAACGCAGAGGCAGCCAGCTTCTTCGCGGTCCACACTACTTTGCCGTCGGAGTCGTCGCCCTTGAAGGCATTGTGGTTTTCGATGTCAACCTGCTGGAGAGTCTTCTCCTGGGTGAGGTCTAGCTCAGGCGGAGTATCGGTCACGTTCGTGTTGACGCGTTCCATGTGCTGGGCTTCTTCTTTCTCCATAATGGTACCGATGGATGGATTTCAGGGTCCACAGATGCGGGTCGGACTGAAGACAGGCAAAGTGGACGTTTGCTCTGAACGTGCAAACTCCTCTATCCTACCTTATAGCCCGTAGCATGTCGTGGAGCATAGTGAATTATAGTGGATCATTTGCCATTCTTCCCCGCAGCCAGGCCGTACGAGTATTGGCATCTTCTACACCAGGTGGATGGGAGCTCAGCCAAAGCCCCATTGAGCATCACAAGGCTTGGTGTTGGCAGCGGTATACAAGCGCTGTATGGTCCAGAACAAAGTCTTGCGTCTCTAAGAGCCAGTAAGAACGTGTTCTAGCCATGCGGAGCCACTACCATGCATGTGGCACCTGCAGCCACGTTCTTGGGAGTGGAAGTGGAGATGCGGGGAAGTCTGGGGAAATATAGCCGAGCCTGGTACGATGCAAGTCGGCAGCGGCACATCACCACAGACACGGTGATTCTCGGTGATTTTCGTGGCGACGATGGCAAGTGTCGCTATCTAACGCCGGCAGCGGGCTAGAAGCAACGTAAAGGGTGCTGTCTCGATATGGACTTCTGCTTCGTGCTTTTTCGCAAGCCGCCTACCGCTCCAGCTACTTCTGAGCAGGGATGAGACAGTGTCCAGGTCCTCGATATGACCATTCGTGCAAGCTATGAAGCTCAGTAGCCTTTGATTACGTCAGTCGTGACGCTAGCAGGGAAATTGAACAGCCGACGAAAGATGTTACCGGAAAAGGAAGTGCGTTGATGGGAGAGCGACAGCATATAGGACTACGAGTTCTTCAAAGACGTTGTCGTACTCTTGCCCCCTTTCGTCGGTGCTTGGTGTCTACAGAAACAAACGGGCACATACTGCAGCTGACTTGCGCCATCACATACACGCTACCCACATTCAGGGCCATCATTCAAGCCACATCTCAAACGTCACATTGCATGCTTTTCGAGGTTCGAGCCGCAGGTTAGGACTGAAGTGCACCCACAACAGTCCTATAGTGGCTTGGCCGTACACCGCGTCTGCTCGAAGCTCGCGCCATACTAGCTTTGTAAACTTGCCACTCACCACATTTAGGGCAGACGAGCGCCTCGGTCGCTTGAGAGCATGCACTCGAGCAGCGTGATACTTGAGCGCTACCCTGATTGATGGGAAGATACGTTTTTGCGTCCAGTGCCTGTGAGGCGATACAAACGGTTCTGGCAAAGGCTCTTACAAGGAGCGGAGCAACAATTTCTGAGCGAAGGACGATTATGTTTGATACTTGAACCACGGAACGATGTGATTGAGCCTGCTGCGACCAGAAAGCCGGGTCAGGGGACACAATTTACTGGAGAGTTTGCGGATAGCGGAAGACTCAGCTGTATGCTCAAGTCACTGGACGATGCACACAGTGGAGGTGGAGGTAGAGAGTAGATGCTATCTAACAAAGTGCACAGGAGTATTCAGAAATTCTTCTGAGCTTGATGACGAGGCGATGGCGGGCCTTGTTGTACCTTCCAAGTCCTAGTGTGTTGAAGCAGATTGATAGCAGGCGTGTCTGGCGGTAGTCTGTGAAAACTTGTCCAGACGATTTACGGCCTCAGTCATGGCGCTGTTTGACAAGACGCTTGTCTCAATAGCACGGGATGCTCTAAGCTCGAATCCAAGGCCTGCTCCTGGGCATCACGCATCGACGGTCGCTAAGAACCTTCACCTGACTCAGGGCCTTTCCGGACATGCCTCTTGTTCTGCTGATACAAAGGCTTCCTTCCATCACTTGACAGTCCTTATTCATCTGTCCCGGATCTCCCTTTGTTCATTGACTGGAAGTGACCACCTTTGAGTTGTTCTGGCAACATCTCGATCAGCTTGTCCGATGTTTTTTTCTTAAGGATTCCCAAATGCTGCAAAGAAAGGAGGCATTGGTTCAGCAGAGGGCGTGGTAAAGCGTGCCAATTACGGCCGACATAATGCCTTTGATGAGACAGCCTACGGCCCTGAAGTCGAAGACCTGGCTGATTAGTGGCAGATTGTATCTTTCTATCCGTCTTTTCGTTGGTAAGCTTCACCAAGAAAAGGAATCCGCGTGTCTCCACCCGTCCATCCAAAGGACCTGAAACCGGCCCATTTATGGATAGGGTCACCTAGCGTACGATCTGGCCCGTCGATGGACTTTGATACCTGCGATGTCTGAGCATTTGTGAGCTCATCACCGTCTGAGGGCGCAGAGCTTGAAGATTTCGTATCTTTGCTGGGCTTATTCAACTTTCGATGGCATTCAGACTGGTGCGTCTGCTAGCGTTGTACATGT
>Ga0160429_1002202_pt1 | contig 10396 bp, 5 predicted proteins | sample SolpanmetagenomR_FD_108199 | JGI IMG/M metagenome (GOLD analysis project Ga0160429, IMG submission 108199) | Solar panel surface microbial communities from Lawrence Berkeley National Laboratory, California, USA - R | ecosystem: Engineered > Built environment > Solar panel > Unclassified ... | reverse complement strand
GAGGGCGAACTGAGCGAGCGTCATTCCGGCGGGCACGACCGGCTGCAGGCGGCTGACCGCTTCCAGCCCGCGTTCATAGTCCACTCCCGAGAAGGTCTCACCCCGGTCGAAGGCTTCGCCGTGGCGGTTGAAGGCGCGGTGGTCGTCGGAGGCGAAGGCTGTGTCGGGACGCAGCTTGCCGGTCAGGAGACCACTCGCCAGGGGAACACGGGCGATGATACCGACATTCGCCTCGCGGGCCGCCGCGAAGAACGTCTCCGCGGGCTTGAGGCGAAAAGCGTTGAAGATGATCTGGACGCTCGCCACGCCTAGATGCCGCAGCGCCTCCAACGCCTCGTCCACAGTCTCGACACTGACGCCGTATCGCTTTAGGAGACCCTCGCTCTGCAACCGGTCCAGGGCGTCGAACGCTTCATCCTGTCCGTATACCTCACCTGGGGGGCAGTGCAGTTGCAACAAATCCAGGGTATCTACCTGCAAGTTCTGAACGCTGCGCTCGACGAACGCGCGCAGGTTCTCGTAGGTATAGCCGACCGCCGTATGGGGGTCGAGGCGTCGTCCAGCCTTGGTGGCCACGTAGAACGGTTCCGTCCGCTCGCGTCGGAGTTGCGCGATCAGGCGTTCGCTGTGACCGTCGCCGTACACGTCCGCCGTATCGAAGAAGTTGATGCCCAGGTCCAGGGCGCGGTGAAGCGTCGCCAGACTTTCCCGGTCGTCCGTCTCGCCCCAGGTACCGCCGATGGCCCAGGCGCCAAAGCTGATGGTGGAAATCTCGTAGCCGGTCTTGCCGAGTGTTCTGTACTGCATATGACCTCCGGTGGGTTCCTCCTGCGGGCAGGCAGACCAAGCGTTCGAGTGGCGCAGAGTGACGCCAGCGGTTCTCTGCTCTGAGACTCGAAACGTAAGTGCCGACAGTCGCTGGCTAAAGCTACGGACAGTATGCGGTGAACGACGCTCAGACATTCCGTCCGTTAAGGTCAGCCTTTCATGTGGCCACCGTTCTGGGTTCAGGGAACAGACACTCGCCACCTGGCCGTTGGTGCTGCGCCTGCTGTTCCACAAGGGGGCCGATAGATGTTCGCACCGGACGCACGAACACCCCTTGGCGCCCGGCCTTAAGGGTCAGGCAAAGGCCGACGGCGGCAACAAGCCTTATGGTGAGGTATGACTTCGCCGCCCGAGGCCGATCTCGGGCCCTTCTCCTCTCTCGCGGAGCGCCTTCAGGAAATTACTGAAGCGCTCGCCGCGACCAACACGCAGCAGGAAGTCGTCGAGATCGTGTTGACGCCCGCCATCCGCTCGCTCGGCGCCATTGCCGGCGTCGTCCTGCTCGTCGATCAGGCCGACCGGCAGTTGAAGATCGCCGGCAGTCAGGGCTATACGGTCGGCGCGTCCAACCTCTGGAAGGGCGGGCCGGTCGGGGACCACCAGCTGATCTCAGACATCCTGCGCATGCGGGAAGCGTCGTACTTCGAGCATGTCGGCGCGTTGAGAGCCGCCTACCCTGATCTCGAGAACCTGATCGGGGCACTGGCGTCCGTCGCCAATGCGGTGATCCCGATGTTTCTCGACAACCGGCCCCTCGGCGTCATCGTGCTCGACTTCAAGGAACCGCACCACTTCACCTCTGCCGAACGGCGCTTTCTGCGGATTCTGGCCGCCCAGTGCGCGGTGGCCCTCGGCCGCGTCGCCGCGACCGTGCTGCTGGAGGCGCGGGTCGAGGCCAGGACCCAGCAGCTGAGGGAAGAACGGCGGGCCCAGGGGGCGTTCGTCGCCTTCACCGAGTCGATCGGTAGCGAGAGCGATCTGTTTGCCCTGATCCGTCAGGCGGTCACGGTGCTTCAGGGTCGTTTTCCGGGAGCCAGCGTCGTGTATTACGAGCCGGAGTCGGAAGGCCACCTCTGGAAGGCGCGCCTGTGGAGCGACGACCTGAGCCCCGATCTGCTCGTGGTGGTGTCTGCCGGCCTGCCGAGCGACACGCCTCTGTTCGCGAAGGTGATGCAGACCCGGGAACCGGTCTTCACCGACGGGTGGGATGCCGAACGGGAGAACGTGGCGTCGAGCGAGCAATACGGCGCCGCGGCCATCTACCCGCTCCTGATCGGCGGCGAACTGCACTCGCTGCTGTCGGTCGGTCTTCGGAACACCCGCCGTTGGAACGACGCGGACCGCGCCCTGCTGCGCGCGGTGGGACGCGGCCTCAACCTGGCGCTGGAACGCACCGAGACCTCGCGTCAGCTGAAGCGCCAGAACGCCGAGTTGCAGGCCCGCACTCACGCCCTGGAGGCCTTTGCCGAGCTGACCCGCGACCTGACCCTCACCACCGACCCGCTCCTGCTCATCCAGCGCGCCCAGCAGGTCATGATGTCAATGCTGGCGAACGGATCGGTCCTGTACTACGAACTGCAGGACGGGCGCTGGATCAACCGCCTCCAGTACGGCAGCCTGAACTCGCCCGCGCTGCAGGCCGTGATCGACCTCGGGGTACCCTACGCCGAGGCCAGCACCCTGCTAGTTCCCTGGACCACCGGAGAGCCGCAGTTTCAGGATGTCTACGACCACGGCAGCGACGCCCTCGCCCCGGGGACCGGGCCCCACATCGCGGCCACCGCCAGCCTGCGGGTGAGCGTGAGGGGAACGCCGCTCGGCGTCCTGGCCATCGTGCTGTTCGAGCAGCGGGCCTGGTCGAACGTCGACCGGGTGGTGCTGGAGACAGCCGTGCAGAGCCTCGAACTGGCCCTCGACCGCGCCGCACAGACCCAGACGCTTGAGGAGGAGCGAACGGCGCTCGAAGCGTTCACACGGTTCACCGAGGCGGTCGGCAGCGAGACCGACGTGCAGGTGCTCGTCCATCAGGCGATTTCGCTGCTCGTCGACACCTGTGGGGTGGACGTCGCGTACCTCGAACGCGGCGGAGAGCTGTTCAGGGCCACAGCCTGGAACCCCCTTTTTGATCCGGCCCTGCTCACCCGACTGGAGGCAGGCTTTCCCCTCAGGCAGTCGAACCTCGCCCTGCTGCTACGGGCGCACGCGGCCGCGTTCATCGATCACTGGGACGCCGCCGCCCAGTGGATCGAGGAGTCGGCACACCTGAAAGCGGTCGCCGGATACTCGCATGCCCAGGACGGTGAGATGCAGAGCGTGCTGCTCATGGGATCGCGCACGTCGGCCAGCTGGACTGAACGCAACAAGCGCATCTTCCGCGCGGTCGGCCGCAGCCTCGACCTCGCGCTCGACCGGGCACGCCAGACCCGGACGGTCACCGATCAGCGCGACGCCCTCGATCACCGGACCCGCGAACTCTCGGTCGTCAACGAGGAACTTCAGGCCTTCTCGTACTCCGTCTCGCACGACCTGCGCACTCCGGTGCGGCACATGATCGGATTTCTGCAACTGGCCCGGCGGTCCCTGGAAGGCAAGCTCGACGAGCGCAGCGCCCGGTACCTCGAAGTCGTCGAGCAGGCGGGAACGCAGATGAACACCCTGATCGACGCCCTGCTGAACCTGTCGCGCGCCGCTCAGCAGGCCATGAGCCCTCAGACGGTCGACCTGAACGCCGTCATGGAGCAGCTCCACGGCGGTCTGTTGCCGGACCTGATGACGCGGAACGTTCGGTGGGAAGTGTCGCCCCTGCCGTCGGTGCTGGGTGACCCGGACGCGCTGAAGCAGGTGCTGACCCAGCTGACCGAGAACGCCCTGAAGTTCACCCGGACCCGTGAGGTGGCCGTCATCCGGGTCTGGGCAGAGGACCAGGGAGAAACCTGGGGCATCTTCGTGCAGGACAACGGCCTGGGATTCGACCCGCGCTACCGCGACCGGCTGTTCAACCTGTTTCAACGCCTGCACAGCGCCGATCAGGCGACCGGAACCGGGGTGGGGCTGGCGAGCGTCCGCCGACTGGTGATGAAGCACGGCGGGCAGGTGATCGCCGAAGGAGAAGTGGGGAAGGGAGCGACCTTCGGGTTCACCCTTCCCAAAGCTCCCCCCTGAATCCAGGGTCAGGTCGGGACCGGCACCCCTTTCGCTTCCGGCATTCCGTGAACTACTGCAAGAGCATCTCTGTTGGGACACGCTGATGTCAGAACAGGTCAACTGTCTGTCCTGAACATCGCCTCGACCACCTCAGTCAAAGTGACCCGACACTGGCGCGCCCCGTCTTGAGCAAGCTACAGGCTCAAAGGAAGTTCCACAGGCATACCCCCCTCCTGTGACGAGCGCTGAAGGGCCAGCACGATTTCCTGGTCGAGCCGCGCCTGCACCGGGCCGTAGCTCGGCTCTCCCCCGGTCCGGATCGCCTCCACCAGACTCATCAGGCAGCCGGCCACGGCGATCTCGTCGTCGTGCCACTGCACCCCGTGGCCTTTGTTAACCGGACGGAACGGGTTGTCCCAAGTCACGGTGGGCCGCTCCGGGTCCGGGGTATGGGCCACGACCGACAGCAGCGCTCCGCCGTCGTTGCGCTCCAGCCGCCGTTCGAGCGTGATGAAAGCGGGGGCTTCCCCGTCTGGGGTCAGCAGGCTCAGGCGCTCGTCGCTCTCGGTGCCCGGCCCCAGCAGGCCCGACGCCACCGTCACCCCCATGCCCTTCTCGGCCAGGAACCGGCTGCTGCGCCACCAGCGTAGGGGCGAGTCGTAGCCGACGCTGGTCCAGTGAAAGACGCCCAGCTGGCCGCCCTCGAAGTCGATCAGGCCATGTTCCTGCACCTCGGTCCGGACGCCGTGCACCTCTTCCAGCCGCGACCAGTGTGCCGCCAGACCATAGGAACGCACGGCGCCGGTCACGCGCACGGGCCGCGCCCCGAACCCCAGGTAGCTGCGCAGCACACTGACACCGTGATAGCCGTGCCCGGCAAAGTCGTTGAAGCTGCTGTGGACCCGCCCGAACAGGCCGCTCTCCAGCAGCTTCAGCTTGATCTGCTCCAGCGGGCGACGGTGAAACTGCTCGGCCACCTCAATCTTCAGCCCCCGCTCCCGGGCCGCCGAGATGATGGCGTCGGCTTCCCCGAGGTCGTGGGCGATGGGCGTCTCCAGCAGCAGGTGCAGGCCGTGCTCGGCGGCCATCAGCCCCACCTCGCCGTTGGCGTCGTAGGCGACCGACACCACGCCGAGCTGCGGCGCCGTCTGGGAAATCAGGGCCGCCATGTCGGTGAACCACGGCGCGCCGAGGCTCTCTCCCAGCCGCCGGGCGGAGTCGGCGCTGCGGCCCCACACTCCGACCAGCTGCACCTGCTCTGGCAGCGCCTGGATGATCGGGCCGTAGAGGTAGTCGGAACGCGCGGCCGTGCCCAGAATGACCACGCGCAGGGGGGTGCCGGCAATGACCGGCGAAGGGGGAGGAAGCGTCATACCTGATTAGAGCCGACGCGCATCATTCGCACCGCAGGCGAACCTTCATATGTCGCTCGAACTTCCCCGCCAGCTCGCCTGAAATCCAAAGGTATTCGTTGATGACGAAAACTTAAATCGCTTTATTTCGCACTTGGAACTATTATCTTGCTGCAACTATGAGAAGAACAGAACCATCAGGCTTAGCCCCCCCTCCGCATCCTCAGGCCGACAACGTCCCCGAGCAGACTCAGCTCGCCTCGCAGCTCGGCACGGTGATGAGGTGCCATCAGGCCTACGTCAACGCCTATCTGTACCACTCTGTGCAGGAGGACATGGACCACCTGAACATGTCGTACCGGCAGATGGGCGCACTCTTTCAGCTGCGGGCCCTGGGCACCCAGAGCGTCTCGGAACTCGCCGCTGCCGTTCACCTGACGCTTCCGGCGACCAGCCATCTGCTCGAGCGCCTCGTGCAGCGGGGCCTGATCCGGCGCAGCGAGAATCCTCAGGACCGCCGCCAGAAGCAGGTGGCCCTCACCGAACAGGGACTGCAGTTCCTCACCGACCTCGAACTCAGCGGCGCACGCGCCTACACGCGGCTGCTGCAGGACGTCCCGACCGAGATTCTGCGGAAACTAAAGAAGTGCTTCCAGCAGCTCGGTCCTCACCTGCCGTCCACGCCGGGCGACTTCGCGCACCTGGCCTCCGACTCTTCCCGCTTCACCACAAAGGAATCCTCATGACTCAACCCTCCTCTCCCGGCGTGACCGGGCAGCCGGTCAACTACGCCGAGACGCTCGACCTGCGCACCAAGCAACTCATTGTGGCCGGCGTCCTGCTCGGCCTGTTTCTCAGCGCCCTCGACCAGACCATCGTCAGCACGGCGCTTCCCCGCATCGCCAGCGAACTCAACGGCCTGTCTCTGTACTCGTGGGTGACCACCGCGTACCTGCTGACCAGCAGCGCCATGGTGCCGATCTACGGCAAGCTCTCCGACCTGTACGGCCGCAAGCCCATCCTGATGATCGGCATCGTGATCTTCCTGTTCGGCTCGGCGCTGTGCGGCCTGAGCGGCGAGGCCTTCCTGGGCAACCTGTTCGGCGGCGGCATGATGCAGCTCGTGGTGTTCCGGGGCGTTCAGGGCATCGGTGCGGCGGCGCTGGCGTCCGTCGCCTTCGCCATCGTCGCCGACATCTTCGCCCCACGTGACCGCGCGCGGTACCAGGGCCTGTTCGGCGCGGTGTTCGGACTGTCCAGCGTCATCGGACCGCTGCTGGGCGGCTTTCTGACCGACAGCCTGAACTGGCGCTGGGTGTTTTATGTCAACCTGCCGCTGGGCCTGATCGCGCTGGCCTTCATCTTCGCCAAGATGCCCCGGCTGGCGAGCGGTCTCAAGGCGACGGTGGACTACCTGGGCGCGGCCCTGATCATCGTGTTCACGGTGCCGCTGCTGCTGGCCCTGACCTGGGGCGCCGACGGCAACTACGCCTGGGGCAGCCCGCAGCTGCTCTCGCTGTTCGCGCTGTCCATCGCGGCGCTCGTGGCGTTTCTGTTCGCCGAGTCGCGTCATCCCAGCCCGATCGTGCCGCTGAGCCTGTTCAGCAACCGCACCTTCACCTGGGTGATGGTCTCGCGCTTCCTGGTGGGCGCCGGCTTCCTGGGAGCCATCCTGTTCCTCACGCTCTTCCTGGTGAACGTCCGGGGCTTCAGCGCCACCGGGGCCGGCACCGCCACCATCCCGCTCACCATCGGATTCATCATCGGCGCGCAGAGCGCGGGCCTGATCGCCGCGCGGATCGGGCGCTACAAGTGGCTGATCGTGGGGGCACTCAGCGTCGCGACCCTGGCCTTCATCTGGCTCTCGACCATCACCGCCGACACGCCCTACCCGCTGCTGGCCGCCCGCATGGTGCTGGTGGGCCTGGGACTGGGGCCGACCGTTTCTCTCTTCACGCTGGCCGCACAGAACGCGGTGGAGCGCCAGCAGATCGGGGTTGCCACCAGCAGCGGCACGTTCTTTCAGCAGATGGGCGGCACCATCGGCGTGGCGCTGTTCGGCGCCGTGCTGACCGCCACCCTGAGCACGCAGTTCAGCACCAACTTCACAGAGGTCATCCGCACGGCGCCGCCGCAGCTCCAGACCCAGCTTCAGAGTCTGCAGGGCGGTAAGAAGAGTGTGCAGGGCAGCCAGAGCTTCGATGTGGCCGCCACCAAACAGAAGGCGGAGGCCAGCATCAAGGACGGCTTCGCGCAGCAGTACCGCGCGGTCGAGACGGCCGTCCGGAGCGGCGACCCCGCACAGTTCGCGGCACTGAAGCAGAATGCCCAGCTGCCGGCGGCGCTGCGCACCGGGCTGGGACAGGTGCCGAATCAGGCGGTACAGTCCTCGGCCGGCCAGACGCAGATCCTGACCCGTATGTGGCAGAGCTTCGACACCGCCCAGGCGCAGACCATCGCTCAGGCGGACCGCTCGGTCGATCAGGTTGGCCGAGCCATCAAGGTCAGCTTCGCCAACAGCGTGGCACACATCTACGTGGTCGGCATCTTCGTGATCGCCCTGGCCCTGATCGCCGCCCTGTTCATTCCAGATCGCCGCCTGGAAGGCCGTGGTCCTCAGCCGGCCCCGGCGCCGGAAGTTCACTGACCACAGCTCGGGCCTGAGTCGTTCCGTCCAGGCCTGTTCGCGGGTGGCCTCCGAACCTGGAATTCCAGGTTCGGAGGCCACCCGCTCTGCTGCCAGGTACATATTCGGACGGAACGACTGAACCATGAAGCATCTGCCGGGTGCCGGCTGAGGCAGGTCTGACGGCGGCGCCTAGAATGACGCCGAGGTTCGGACGTTGCCCAGGACCGCAGAACGTGGCGGAAGACAGGCCCGACCGATTCATACGCATGAGTTGGGTCGGCGTTCTGCCTTCTCGTGGCACTTCACCTCTAACCCCCTGCATCCCGGCTGTAAAGGAGAGGCATGAAAGTTCTGTTCATTGGCGGAAGCGGCATCATCAGCTCGGCCTGTTCGCGTCTGGCGGTCGAGCGCGGCATCGACCTCTACCTGCTCAACCGGGGCACGTCCTCGCGGGCGGTGCCGGAGGGCGCGCACGTCCTGAAAGGCGACGTGAGAGACCGGGCCTCGCTGCTCGCCGCGCTCGGAGACCACACCTTCGACGCGGTGGTCAACTGGGTGGCGTTCACGCCCGAGCACGTTCAGGCCGACATCGAGGTATTCAGCGGCCGCACCCGGCAGTACGTGTTCATCAGCTCGGCCTCGGCCTACCAGACGCCGCCCGTCAGCCTGCCCGTCACCGAGTCCACGCCGCTGTCGAATCCTTTCTGGCAGTACTCGCGCGACAAGATCGCCTGCGAGGACCTGCTGACGCGCGCCTACCGCGAGCAGGGCTTTCCCGTCACGGTCGTGCGGCCCTCTCACACCTACGACGAGACGCTGCTGCCGATGGACGGCGGCTACACGGTGGTGAACCGCATGCGGCAGGGCAAGCCGGTGATCGTCCACGGCGACGGCACCTCGCTCTGGGTGCTCACCAACCACCGCGATTTTGCCGTGGGCTTCGTGGGCCTGCTCGGCAATCCGCACGCCGTGGGCGACACCTTTCAGATCACCAGCGACGAGTTGCTGAGCTGGAACCAGATCTTCGAGATGGTGGCGGCCGCTGCCGGCACCACGGCCCGGACGGTGCATGTAGCGTCCGAACTGATCGCCGCCTTCGACCCCCAATGGGGCGCGGGACTGCTCGGTGACAAGGCGCACAGCATGATTTTCGACAACACCAAGATCAAACGGGCGGTGCCGGAGTACCGCGCCGTGATCCCGTTCGCGCGCGGCGCCGAGGAGATCATGGCCTGGTATGACGCCGATCCGGCCCGGCAGGTGGTCGATGAGCAGCTCGACCGCCTGATGGACGAGATCGTAGAGGCGAGTCAGGCCGCCTTTCCGAACGGATAGGGCGCGAGCGACGAAGAGTCGGGGCTCAGGGAGTTGGCGCTCAGGCTTCCGGCACAACCGAGGTCGGTGATTCAGAACGCGGCTGGAGGGCCAGAGCGGCCGCCTGCTTGGGCGACAGCAGACGGCCCTCCTGCTCCAACGCCTTCGCCCGGTCTCCGAGGAGCGCCGTGGCCTCGTCGACGAACCCGCCGGACCCAAAGCCCTGGGCGGGCAAGGCGGCCGCTTCGAGCATCGCCTGGGCGGCTCCGGCCAGTTTCAGGCAGGTGGCCGGGTCACCCTCGCCCAGCGTCAGGGGAGCGAACAGCAGCAGGGCGGCCGCGAAGCCGCGCGTGTTGCCCATCTGAAGGTACAGATCCAGCGCCTCGGAGAGCAGCCGACGTGTGGCGGCAAACTCGGCCCTGTTGAGGTGCTGGCTGGCGAGGTTGTACAGCGAGTTGGCGATGCCCTGCTGGTCACCCAGTTCCCGCTTGATCTCCAGGCTCTGCAGGGTCAGGCGCTCGTATTCGTCGTCGTCGTCCAGGGTGTTCGCCAGGTTGCCGAGCAGGTGAGCGACGCCCTGCCGGTCTCCGATCTGCCGTTTGAGGGCCAGTGCCTCCTCGAAATAAGGTCTGGCCTCGTCGAACGCCTTCTGGTAGCACTTCACGATCGCCTGGTCGTTGAGCGTGCTCGCCAGCGCCCAGGGCTCGTTCAGCTCCCGCTGGAGCCCCTCGGCCTGAACCAACAACGCCTGCGCGGGTTCGAGTTCACCGCGTTCACGCAGCCCCAGCGCCAGCCCGTGCAGCGTCTCGGCTTCCAGAGAGGGGTGACCCAGAGAACGGGCCAGGGCCAGCGCCTCCTCCAGCCAGCGCTGACCCTGGGAATGGTCACCCAGGTTGCGGGCCAGACCACCGGCCCGGCTCAGGGCGGTGGCCCTCGCCAGGGTATTCTCCGGACTGGTCGCCCCGGGGGTGTCTGCGGCCTTCAGCAGCCATTCACGCCCCTCGCGGTGGTAGCCACGCACGTACCAGAACCAGTGCAGCGCGTTCACCAGGCTCAGGAGCGCCGCCACACTGGCGTGTGCCTGAGTCCAGGTCAGCGCGAGCCGCAGGTTGTCGTGCTCGGTCTGCAG
>Ga0160429_1002201_pt1 | contig 10399 bp, 15 predicted proteins | sample SolpanmetagenomR_FD_108199 | JGI IMG/M metagenome (GOLD analysis project Ga0160429, IMG submission 108199) | Solar panel surface microbial communities from Lawrence Berkeley National Laboratory, California, USA - R | ecosystem: Engineered > Built environment > Solar panel > Unclassified ... | reverse complement strand
GGGTACTTGCGAAGGTGATCTTAGAGCTAGAAGCCACAGCGGACGCCGCAGCATTGCCAACCATGCAATACGCGTAACCTCCCCAGAGGTTGTCACAAGCGGTGTCAATGTAAGTGTTAAGCGAGCGAAATTGATCGAACGTAATGTTGTATGCATTGTCGATGAGGTAGCAGTTCTCTCCGCTTGCCACAGTGTGCCAAGTGCAGCAGTTCGGCGTGGTTCCAGCAACGGTCGGAGCCGGGGGCGCGACGTAAGCTGTGTTAGCGCAAGTAGATACGGTTGGCGGCGTTGGCGAAGACGAAGGACTCGTGGGCGATGACGAAGGACTAGTGGGCGAGGACGAAGGACGCGTGTCAAGAAAAGAACAGCTCGCGGGTCCATTGCCCCATCCTGATCACGTCAGTATACAAGAGAGACCCGAAACCTGACATCTAATATTTTACTAACCATTCCAACCTTGAAGATAGTTGGCGATGTTCGACACATAAGCCGGTGTAGCTCCTTGGCCATCGCTCAATTCTGCAGCATTTATCTTGCCAGAGTTGTATGCACGTAATACCGCATACACATTTCCCGATGTTTTTGTGGCAGTGTCGGCGGCGTCGTTGAAAAGCTGGACAAGCCCTGGGCCATATGCAGTTCCTTGAGTGCCATCAATGATCATGCGGGTAATGGACGTCTGCAGTTGGGTTGAATCATATGCGGAGGAGTTGTATGCCTGCATGAGGCCGCAGTTGTGTACTCCACCGTATGATGTCGTACAAGGTACTCTGACATTGCCAGTAGACTAGAATGGTTTAGACAGAAAGACTCCACGTGAGGTATGCATCAGCTCACCTCATCAATTGTGACTGCTAAGATAACCCGAGGATCGACCTTTGCGATGCTTGAGATGTCGACAATGGCATTGTAAATAGCCTGTTGTTCTGCTGCGCTATCTCCAATAGGGGTAAGAGCATCACGAGACTGCAATGCCCACATTGCGTTGAAGCTCATCCAAGATGATATAGCCGGGAAATTGCCGGCAGGGCCGCTGTAGCAGACGTACGAAGTTGGATTTGACCTCCCGGACGTTCCGCTCGAGAGGTTAGCATCATACCACGTAAGTCCTGCAGTACTGGTCACACTGCCTGTGCCATCTCGGGCAGTAAGGAGAGTAGTGGTGGATGTGTATGGAGCGGCTGTAGCGTGTTTCAGAAAGGATAAGGCAGAAACGAGTGATAATGAAATCATCTTGTGACATAGAATCAAAGTATGCGTGAAAATGGAAAGGAACTAGCAAAAGATAGTAGTGGAACGAAAGAATGTGTTAAAATCCAAGCAATAGATAAAAAAAACTTTAAAAACGTAAGTACTTTTGAAGGACGGCAGCAAAAGCACAAAACAAGCATCAAAGCTGGGAAGGGGGACATTTTCAACATCAGCCAGGAAAAGGCCGGTTCACAGGCTGAGACCGGAATCGTGGAGCGTCCATGATCAATTTCGCGACATTTCCGAGTACAAATCGCTAGTCATGCGACCGCTGATGTACTGCTAGAGCGTCGGGACATTCATCAAAGTGTCGCACATTAGTTTGGTCTCGATAAAACTTAGTTCAACGCGAGGCGTCAAGCGCGATTGACGTCTAAATATATAGGGGGGTTATCACGTGAGTAGACGTGATTATATGTTTTTCCAAAAGATATCGGTGCTCAAGATGTGCTTGGGTTAAAGAACAACTCACCTTAAAATCATCCAGAACCCATACTTAGTCCTTAAGAGATCCTGTGTATGAATATACAGTATATTTCTTCAATGTATGATGTCGCAATTCGTTCGTCTTGCAACAGACTAGTTGGAAAGGCGTGTAGAGAGGATGGAGAGGCATACTGACAGAATACCTACCACTCACTGCATTTAGCTTTACACAGTCCAATCCGCTCCATCCTTAGCATTGTCTACAGATGGAGGAAGAAGATACAACTTGCTGCCAAGCACAGTTCACCTGTACGATGTGAGGTATAGTTTATTAGTGGGAGAGAGAAATCAGTCTTGTGCCCGAGCCGACTTCTTAACCAGACGATCCTTTACATTGGTCCAGAGCACGTAAATACTGGCATGCATCTCTGATCTGCTTCAATACTGGCCTCACCACCGCAACCTCAGATGATGCTGGTTCTGCTGCAAACTCTGTCACCTCAGACTTAGGCGTGTCATGGACATCCATCAACGATGCAGCCGGAGTGCTTATTGTAGGTATTGGATATGCCACGCTTCTGTTCTCGCCGATAGTATCACTTTATGGTCGACGACTCAACTACCTGATCTGCCTAGTCTTGTCTGTTGTTGGAGCTATTTGATTTGCTGGGGTGCGAGAGACCTCGGATTCCATTTGGAACCAGCTTTTGTTACGGCCCGCCGTGGAACTACACTAATGCGGCGGTCGCTCTCATGAATGTGCCTTTATCATCGGCTCAGTACTCGGCTGCATCTACGGCGGCTATTTCTCAGATAATTTCGTGAGCTGGATGGCACGCCGCAACAACGGGATTGCCGGAAACTGAGCATCGGTTGTGGCTCATGTTCTTGCCAGCAGTTTACAAGTCCCCTCGGCTTCATTTCTTTTGGTATTGGCACGAACAATGGATGGTCCTGGCGACTGCCCTATGTCAGCCTAGGCTTCATTGCATTTGGATGGGGCTCCTTATGAGATGTGTCCATGAGCTACTTTGATAGACTGCTACCCTGAGATGGTAATGGAGGGTATGGTAGGCATTTCGGGATCAACAACACGATCGCACTTGCTTTCACCTTCCGGTCCTTGGCTTGAGGCGCAATCCGTTGCCAATGTAATGAATATAATGGGAGTAGTGGTTTGTCTTTATTCTGGCCACGGCACCTATGATAATCTACGGAAAGCTTATTGGTCGCCGTAACTGTTGACAGATATAAGCGATTTGTAGAACTTCGAGACGTAATGTAACTTATGTGCGATCGGACATGTATATTGCTTCGCCTTTGAAGGGATACACAATGAAACTCTTGGATTCTATAGTTCTATCCAGACTGATCATCGACAACTCTGATATTGTGAAGATTACAGAGTTTCGCAATGGTGTCACATGACAACTGTCTGTAGGTGTTGCATGTTTGACCGACTATTACGTGAGCGCAAGATAAGGATATGTAACAGCAAATGGAGGATCGAGAGTCCAATTCGACAAATCCCTTAGATGTGAGTGGAGAGCTGGACTTATTCTAGTCGCGCCGTCCAACTCTGTAACGTAGGTGAGCGTCGGATCGTGCTTCCACGAGATGTTCAAATTATGGCAAAAGCTCGTTACCCAACTGATGAACTCCAGAGTCGGATACTGAAATGTGATCTTGTTCCGCATTTCCGGCCACGGGATGGTGTCAATGTAAAGCGGATGACTGGTTTCGCTCTGTGGAGGCTTTGGCAGATACCACTCCGGGAGGTGTCTGGTATTTGCGGGAGTCGGTGCAATCGCCCACTGAAATGGATTAGGAGGACTAAACCCAGACAAAGAGGAACGGAGAAATACCTTGATGAAAATGTAATTCAAGTAGAAAAAGGCAAGACATTCCGGGAGCCGAAAGTTCCACGGGATCATCACTTCAGCCAAGAACATCGTGATTGGATCAGTGTCAGTGGAAATACGCTCGGGATAGACAAATATGTCTACGCTCGGAAAACCAGGTTCGGCAACCTGTTTTATAAAATGAGCTGAACTCGACGTCCGGTATTGCTGTATAAATGCAGTAAGCTTTGCGTCCCACATATTGGTGGGCGGGCAAATCTGTGATTTGGGAGGGTGGGTGAGTTCTGAAGGATGGGGAGATAATGGAGATTGATTTATAGCTGTCAAAGAACCCGATGAAGATGAGGCTAAATGATCAGCAAAATTTCGCAACACAGGTATCTCAAAACCTACTGCCAATATGAAATAATCCTCTGACTGCAAATTTCCGAGCCATTGGCTTGCTTGAAGCCTCCCATACCATGTTGTCTTCGATTCGTGAAGAAGGGGACATGCCCTGAGATGTCCAGGGATCATGCGGATTTAAATTTGAACCACTGAGCGAAGCATAGCCATTCTCGGCTTCCACTTGTGTCTGGTGTATGGGATATGTACGTGTTTCGAAAGATTGTCCGTTGTCAGGATTTATATGAGTAGACGAGTGATCTCGACTGAGATACTCTGATTCCATTTGGTTATTGTATGAGCGAGGCGATGTGGCAGCCATCGAATATGGGCGATGGCCTTGACTGTGATCTCCAAGCCCTTTACCCAAATCATTATACACCGTACTACCCCTTTGTGTACGGGTCTGATCCTCTGGAGACTGAGAAGGAGTTGGCCAGCTCGGCGATCTAAACATTCGTTCTATAGGCTTGTTGTCTGCTGGCTTGGAACCTGCTGCAGCTGACCTGCACACTCTTTCCACCAGAGTTGCAATGGAACGGAGTGCAGTGATAAGTTCATCGTTTTGTGCCCGTAAACCCTCGTTTGCCGATATCAGATGGGATAGCCCCTCGTAAGAGGAAAGCTCGTTGACACGGGCTTCAAGATTGGCAATATGTTGCTTGGTCCGGTTTCGCACATTGCGCTGAGACTGGCGGTCTTGCGCTCGTTTCTTCTCGCGCTGCGCAGGTGTTCGTTTGATAGAGCCAGAGGAAGAAGGATCGGCGGCAGCATTGTTTTGGGTTTGCTGTGACATAGCGCTGGGTAACGGCGTAGCTTACGAGTAGCGTGAGGGAGAAGCACCGTCCATGTCAGACATCAGAGAAGAAGCGGAGTCAGTCCGGGAAGCATGGCCGGGAAGAACACGAGTTTTGACGACTTTACTAAATAAAACGAAAGGAATAATAGCTTCTCCAGATGCCAGCACTACCATTATTGAATACTTTTACGCTCGTTCGCGGTGTCGCTATACTATGAGTATGAGTATAGCAAATAAACCTAAGACAAAGATACAATGATGCCGATCTGGAAAGCTCCTTTCTCGCCATGTGATCTACATTTACCGCCGGTGAGGTGGGCACGACAAGTGCTTAAGTTACCCAGTAACAAATGTTCGGCCAAAAAGTAAAATGTGTTTCTTCGTGATGCCGCCTTTGAGATACAAAATGCTAGTGAGATGTAAACATCTCCACTTGTAGAGTGCGGCCTATTCACGAGGGTATTCTCGGTCAGTTATCCAGCAATAGTTTATCTACATCGCGTGAAATCTATATTCGTGTTGCTGCAGTGACGTTGAAACATTAGAGACCACATATAAATGACACTGGAGTTCCCATGCTGGATAACAAGACCAGAGCAAAACATACCCGACAATCGGTCGAGAAGGTCACTATACCTTATGGTCTCAATCGTGATGAAGACGTTGAGAACGTCATGCTGGCTTTTGATCATGGGCAGATCAGTTTCATGAACTTCACTCAGGCCTATGTTACAGTCATTCACCTTGCTTTCGATTCGGCCACTAGGGATCCGGAGGTTCGTAATTGTACACGTCTCTCGTCCTCCACTTACTAAATCTCTATAGTCTTTGAAGGAAGCGCTAAGAGTAGCTCTTGCCTCACATAGTGTTTGTCGTTCTTTCCTTGTCTATCCAGTCCCTTACTGGGAACTGGTAGCGAATTTGATTGAGGTGTATTCAGACAAATCGCTCTCCCTAATTTATTAACGCCTTTCAGAGGAGTAGCACGAGGACGTCTATAAGCGCTGGCTCACCAACTGGGTGTCAGGAACTGGCACCGGGTGACAGCAGTCTTATGAGAACTTATGTGCTGTACAGTCCTTAGCTTGCTCGGACGTGGACCTGGTTTTTCGGGGCGGGCTTAGGTGGAGCAGATGGTGAAACCCGCACTCTAATTGTCCGGTGGGATGAAGTGAATATCACAAGGCCGGCCTGAGGTAGAGAAGATAGTGCGATGTTGAAGGGCCTTCATAAAGTGGATTACAGAGCAGAATGGTGCGCGTGGAAGGTAAGAGGTTTTGTCATGTGCTGAGCGACAACCGTGATGATTAATCTTTTTGTTTCATATATCAAATGAGCTTCGAAATATATCTTGCGCTTAACGCGTGCAGACCGACTCCTAGATCCCATCCTCCAGCAAACCCTAAAGGGTTAGGCCGCTCTCCTTCTCGTGCCATTAGGGGTGAGCAAAGTAAACGTATACTCGGCAAAAAACAAGAAACAGACCGTACCGAACAACGGCCCTCGTGTAGGAAGGTGTCGGACTGTTAAGAACAGCAGTCGATGAGTAGATTTTAATGCGGATTTCCCAGCTTTCCGTCGCTGGGAGTGGCTTGATCATCCTTTTTATTTACATCACCAGGCTTTGGGGTGACCTTTTCGACAGCATCTTTCTGAACATAGCGCCATTCAACGATTTTCCCAGCAGGTGTTGTAAGCTTCGAGTACTTACGAAACGGTGTTGCAGTTTTCGAGATCTTTGCAATCGGCTTATGATTTTCATTTGTTGTTGTGAAATGCTTGGACGGCTTCGCTGTGGATTGCTCGGGCGGTGCAGGACTCTTACTTCCTCCTCTAGATGTCTTCTCTCCTACTGCAGCAGGCCTTGTATTGTGTTGGTCATTACCTCGTACGCGAGGATCAGGTTTTTGTTGACCAATTACCTTTACTCCAGGTTTCTGCATGGGTTGCACGGAGTTTTTGACTGATGGATTGTCTGTCGGAGTCGCCTGGGCTATCTTTTTTCCATCAGATTCCTGTGTTGCCTTCTTGACCGTCGGATTGACATTTTGGGCGGGTATGAGTGCAGTCGTAGGTGCCTTCGCATATCCTACAACTCTTGCAGGTGGATTTGGTTTCGGTTTGGCCTGTGCTGGTGGCGTAGGAGTAGCTTCGCTATTTCCATCACTCCTGGTACCGGCCTTATTGTTAGGGGAGTTTTCAACATCTGAGACTTTAGAATCGGAGTTGGAGGCCTTTTCGTTTGCTTTGATTGCTTTCTCACCACTAGGAGATGGCTTGTGAGCTGGATTGCTGGAAGGTACTAGCTCCCGCTTTTCCTTCGTCCACTCCGATGGCTTCACAGGCACACCACCCACTACTGGTTGTATTTTACGTTCTTCGTTGCTCGGTCCAGGCGGCTTTGGGGCCTTAACGCTGGTGCCAATATCCTTCGAATTTTCCTTTGAATTTTCCTTCTCCTTCTCTTTGGCTTGGAACTCTCGCTTTTCGGCGCTAATCGTCTCGAAGACTCTTTCTTTCCTAACATCTGCGTCACCACCTTCAGCCTTCTCAGGTACTGGAGTTCTCATAATGTCTTCCTTCAAAGCGCCTAGAATCTTCTTAGCATCATGTTTTGAAGTCTCCTTATTCTTTTGGCCAAGTCTACAAAACTCTGACTCTAACTCCTCCCACGCTTTTGGATCCTTGTTACGTGCCGCGTCATTTACACTGTGTTGACCTCTCGTCCTGATGAGAGTCTGGACCATCTTCTGCTTAGTTTCGTTCTCCTTTCGTTCTTTCCTCAGGCGGACTCGCTCCGCACGCATTTCCTGAATGGCTTTATTGAGGACAGCAATTTGCTGTGCCTGCTCACGTTCCATGTCGTGTTTCGATTTCGCAAGTGCCTCAGCGTCCGCCCATTTCTGCTTCTGGAAGTCGAAAGCTTTTTTATATGCCAGCTTCTGTTCCTGATGCCGGAAATACGGGATCACGACGGTATAGATCTCCGTATTAGATTCTTTCAGGCTTTCGAGAAGATTGTCCACCTCGTCTATGTGTTGCCAGAGGTATATCGGTTTGAAAAGCTGAAGTGTTTTGTCCCATTTCTGGATCAGCTTTATCAACTTTTTAAGCTCGACCTTCAGCTGTTTGATAACCCCTTGAACTACCTTCGTTCTGTGAGTTACGCGAGTTAGGGTAAATCTTTACTACTGATGAAGAAGCGGCTACACTCACAGCGAATCCTCGATCTGGAGTTTTCCGGCTTTATCTTCCAGTAACTCTTTTACAATAGTCTTAAGGTATACAGAGGTTTTTTCCACAAGAACACATGCATCTTCAAGCTTCGCGGCTCCCTCTTTACATTTTTTATATATCTTTATTACGCTGTGCGCGAGTGATAGAGCTTCACCCACACCGAAGCTCATCTTTTTCACCTGGCAAGGGGATAGTTAAGAATAAAAGAAGGATGTCAGCCTGAGGAAACCATGAATGTTTTTGCAACAACGTATTGAAAGAACACGCTGACATAAGCCACGAATCCGCCTTGACCCGGGGCTGTACTGATGTTACACGCTTATCTCGTACTTTCTTTCGGCGCCTCTTGTTTTGCCAATGCGGAATATCGAGCGATGATCCCATCTTCCATTTCGATCGCGATGTCAGATGTTTATAATAAACCGGACTTATTTCTTCTAGTCACAATTCATAACCGCACCCGCATCCTATTAATGTCGTCAGTGCTCAATGCCATGTCACAAGTAAAAGAAGTTGTAACCTTCTTAAATGTGTTTGGGGAAATGCAAATCCAAAGTGGGACATTTCCCATGAACGCCAATGTCCTAACGCGTGATCAAGACCCTACTACCAGTGTAATGACGATTTTACCCCGCTAAAGCCAATCTCTCTTTCTTCTCAAAACTCCCCCTCCATTAATGATTCCAGTTCAACTTCGAATCTCGCGGTACTCGTACACATAATCCTAACACTTCAGAATGGTCTACACAATCACTGTAAATCCAAATTCCTTCCTCTCACTCTCATGAAACCACCCCAACTCCATCACCAAACATGCGCAACTAACGTCTCCATCTGCCACACACCAGGTCCACCTCCGTGCCAAAGACGACGCCTCGGTCCCGAAACTCAAGAACAAACTCATCGAAGCCTCACGTGTGTACTCAAAGGACAAGGAGACGGTCTCGTGGTTCGTGATGCAGAGCGTGCACGAGGCGCGTGATTTCACGATTGTGGAGCGGTACGAGAAGGAGTCGGTATGGTATTTTTGCATTTTGCGGTGTCGTTCTAAGGGAGAGGGGTCTGGAAAGAGATTACATGATGGGGTCTTTGGCTAATGAGGCGGTACATGACAGTCGCAGGAGTATCATCTTAATAACCCGTACTGGAAGACTTTCGATCCGTATGTCAAGCCGCTGCTGGAAGGAGAAATGGATTTGAGGAGGTTCGAGGAGTTGGATACTAGTAAGGATGTGGTTGTTGAGTAACTTAGACGCTTATTAATGGTCACAATATGGTTAATATAGCTATGGGTTGTCAGAAAGGAAGTTAAACACTTTGCTCCTTGGCTTTCGCCATCCTACCATATACATAAGTATACAAGCTACCCTGGCCCCTCCGTACAGAGCTACTCACCCCTTGGAATTTTACAGGTGTCAATTCATGTTCATCATATCCACCATCTACACCACCGGTGGGGTCATCGGCCCTCATCTCGTCAGGGCCTTCGCAAGGCCACCAAAATATACGAAGAACGAGAATCCTGGCTGGTTCCGAGGGATGATTCTTCTTTCCAGCTTGCATGATTCCTCTTTTGTCTCCTATCCTCTCTGAGTTCTGCATCAACTAGAACCCAGTCCAGCCTGCTACGCCCTTGAGAGATGGCAGAAGCCTTTGTTGAGGAATCTCCACAATGAAAGAGAACAGCGGCATCCAAGGCATTGAAACGTGACAGACCCGACGTGAGAGCGCTGCAGCCCAAGGATTCGATGCGCTGCACGTCTTTCCAAAATTCACGACGGGCGTTCTTCCACGCCTGGGCTCCCTTCCATCCTCAGCCCAGTCTAACGGCCGTAGTCATGGTTCGCCGCATCCGGCCTCAACCCTGTAAGCGGCTTCTTCTGATTATTAGCCGCACAAACCCTCTCGTTTGCCAACGCGCGATACCGCCCCAGGATATCCGTACTAGTCAAATTACCCTGCGGATGGAAAGCGTAATGCGACACAATAGAGTGCGAGTCCACGAGAAATGGCATGCTCAGCTCCGACGGCACGCCTTCCGTCATCGCCCATTCGTCGTCCATGCCGAAGAAGGGGCGCGACAGGAGCGTGCGGCCCCAGATGGCAAGGAAGTTGACGTTGTAGTGATAGTACTGCAGGTTCCAAATGCCTGTTGGATTGCCCATCCAGTACCGTGTAAGCTCGTTGCGCTCAAGGTTCTCGAGGAAAGAGTAATGCTGTTGGGCAGCTATTCCCCAAGACGTCCAGGCGGGGCCCCAGGCATCGTAGGTGCAGTTGATGATTGGTGTCTTGCGGAGATTTGCGGATGTGCGTGGAAGTGGTAGCCAGCGGTGGCCCTGGAACGGAGGTTCAACACTTACATTCCAGTATTGAGGAATCGAGGCATTCGGATATGCGGGGAGTAGTGACGGTCTCCACTCGTCTATGGGTACTGTCTCGG
>Ga0160429_1002200_pt1 | contig 10401 bp, 10 predicted proteins | sample SolpanmetagenomR_FD_108199 | JGI IMG/M metagenome (GOLD analysis project Ga0160429, IMG submission 108199) | Solar panel surface microbial communities from Lawrence Berkeley National Laboratory, California, USA - R | ecosystem: Engineered > Built environment > Solar panel > Unclassified ... | reverse complement strand
GAGCTACCGGGTCGGCTTTCTTGACACTGAGCAGCGCATTGTAGGCGTCCCAGTCGGGTTCATTGCCACGTTTGCGTACAACATCGCGTAGCCGCTCTAGTGTCATGTCAGGATTTTTATCCTGCACAGCGCGGCCGTAATGAATTGGCAGGTAGGGGTAAAGTTCATCTACGCCCTTGTCCTGCAAGATTTTGGCGGGGCTTTTCGGCATGGTGGGGAATGGGTGAAGAGAAAAATAATAGCGCATTATGTGCCCTTCCTTGCTATTTGCACGTACATTTGTCGCACCAACGGGCCAGAAAGGCCGATAACCGAAACAAATATACGCTATAAAAATAGCATACGCTACGATAATAGCAAAACTTTCTTCACTTTTCCACCATCTATCATGGAACAGACCCCCGCATCGCGCTTTATCGATGTGCTGGGCCGCCTGGGCTACAAAACGCAGCAGCAGATTGCTGACCTGCTACAGATAGCCAGGCCCACCGCAGGCACCATCGTTCGCCAAGAAAGAGAGCCGAGCTTCTCAGACGTATCCCGGCTAAAGGCTGAGCACGATGAGGTAAACATTGATTACATCTTCACCGGCCGGGGTGATGCGCTCCATCGCAACCTCAAGCCCGCCGCCCAGCTCCCGCCCCCGGTACCCTCGAAGCTAGAGCCGCTACAGGCGCCGGCCGGGCCGGGCAAGCAAACCGACGAAGAGTTGCGCCGGCAAATGGCCGTCGTGGCCGAATCGGCCGAGCTGCGCGAAGTAAAGAGCGAGCGCGACCACCTGCGCAAACAGAACGAAAGCCTGTTGGCCATCATCAGCCGGTTCAGCGGCGCCTCGGACACGCCGGCTGCCGGCGGGCTGGGAAAGGCTGAGGCTAGCGCAGAAGCAGCCAGCGTACGCGACACCGTAGACGAGATTGCCGAAGAGTATCCAGTCGCCTACCGCATTGTGTCGGTTAAGCGCATTGGCTTCGAGCCCTCGCATCTGCGTATCGCGTAAGCCTGCTGCGCTAGTCTAATTGCCCACCTTCGGGGGCCGATTCGGTACCCCCTATCCCCGAAGCCACGGCGCAAGCTGCTAAATTATAGTTCTTTACGCGACAGAGCCAGTAGTGCAACTGTTGCCACAAAAAAGGCCCTGGTGTACTGCCAGGGCCTTTTTTTATAGTCAAAAATTCGTGATTCGCCCCGGCCGGCTAGCGGCCCCGGATGCGGTCAAACAGGCTGGTGTTGCGCTTGATAAACACGTAGCGAATAGAAAATGCCGTGGGAAAGCGGGCGTAGTCGTCGTTACCAAACTCCAGCGAAGGCTTAAAGTCGAAGCTGAGCGCGACGGGCAGAAAGGCCACCTTGTACTCAACGCCCACGATGCCGTCGAGGCCGCTAAAGCCGCCGGTGTCCTTGTTGTGGCCCAGGTGCCCACCGGCCCCGAAATAATAATTGAGGCTCGGGCCCAAGATGCCGAAGTGGTATTCGCCCAGCACAGTGCCGCTGTATTCGCGCTGGCCCAGGCCGGCGATGCCCTCAATGGTGACGCGCGAGGCTACGAGCTGCTGCACCGTGAGCCCATAGTTGCCACCCCCCAGGCGCACCCCAGCGGCGGTAATATATTTCTGCGCGGCGGCGGGCCGGGCAAACAAAACGAGCAGCAGCAGCGCGCTGCCTATAAAACGACTAAACATAAAGCAGCTAGCACAACGACCCTGCCAAAGCACCAGGGGCGGACTTTTAACGTAGGTAGTGGCCGGGTGGTGCCTGCCGGGCCGCAACACAATGCGCGCCTTGGGCGTGCAAAATTTCGGTTTTTGCACCCTTTCTTCGGCGGCTAACGTCTGTTAGCCGGAACTTTGCTCCTAAATCCTCTACCTCCCCCACAATCCTACCCTTCCGTGTACTTACACCACGTGGCCGCCTACCTGCCGACGGCCGTCGTTACGAACGAACATTTTACCAAGCTCAACGGCTTGGCTTCCGACTGGATAATTGAGCGCACGGGTATTCGGGAACGGCGGAAGGCGGCGCCTGGCGAAAACGCCAACACGATGGCCATTGCGGCCACGCAGGCGCTGCTGGCCGAGTTGCCCGCCTTCGACGCCACTAGCATCGACCTCATTGTGGTGGGTACCTACACGCCGCACGATACAATTTATACGGCGGCCCATGCCGTACAAAGGTTCTTGAACATCAACGAGATACCCGTCGTAAGTATCTCCTCGGCCTGTTCGTCGCTGCTCAACGCCGTGGAGATAGTAGAGGGTTATTTTGCCTTGGGCAAGGCCCGCCGGGCGCTGGTGGTGGTGAGCGAGCACAACACGGCATACAACAACGAGGAAGATACGATGGCGGGCCACCTGTGGGGCGACGGGGCTGCCGCGCTGCTATTTGCGAAAGACGCCCTAGCGCCCGGTGACCTGCACGTGCGGCAGGTGCTTACCGGGGGTGCGGCGCCCATGGGCAAGGCCGACGAGGCCGTGACGCTCAAGCCCATTGATAAAGGGATTGTAATGCCGTTTGGGCGCGACGTGTTTCAGCAGGCCTGCACGTACATGGCGCGCATTACGCAACAGCTGCTGGATGCCAACGGCCTGACGGTGCAGGAGCTAACGTATCTGATTCCGCATCAAGCTAACCTGCGCATCTCGGCCAACGTGATGAAGCAGCTGGGCCTTGACCCGGCCCGAGCCGTCAACAATATTGACCGCCTGGGGAATACCGGCTGCGCCGGGGCGGCCATTGCCCTGGCTGAAATCTGGCAGCGCCTGCACGCCGGTGACCGGCTGATTGTCACGGTGTTTGGAGGCGGCTATTCCTACGGGGCCATGCTGCTGGAAAAGACTACAGAAGGCTAACTTAGTAACCGGTGGGCTGGTCAGGCAGCCATTTTTACTTTCAACACTATGCTGCCACCCGCCGCTGCTTTCCTGCCCGAAATCACGTTTCAAACCAGCCGGGCCAGCGGACCCGGTGGCCAAAACGTGAACAAAGTAGAAAGCCGCGTGGAGTTGCGCTGGCACCTGGGGCAGTCGCAGCTCCTGACCGACGCCCAGAAGCAGCTCATCCTGGAAAAGGTGGCGGGCCAGCTCACTACCGAGGGCTACTTGCTGCTGGTGGCCCAGGACGACCGGAGCCAGCTGCGCAACAAGGAACTGGTACTGCTGCGGTTTCATCAGCTGCTGGGGCGCAGCCTGCACCGGCCCCGGCCCCGGCGGGCCACCCGCCCCAGCGCCGGCGCTGTGCGCAAGCGTCTGGAAGGCAAAAAGATGCAGAGCGAGAAAAAAGCCAGTCGCCGGCGGCCCGACTAGCCGCGGCGCCGGCCGCGCTACCCGGCAGTTGGGTTACGCGGCGCTCAAAAACGAGTAAGCCCAATCCAGCGGGATTGGGCTTATAGCACAAGTACTTAATGAAGAGGGAACTGGGGTGTTCGGTAACCCGAACGAGCGAAAGAGAGTGGATAACAAGCGGTTTTCATAGTCAGAAAGCGTGCGCAGAGACGAAGCCTCACGGGGGGCTACCGTTTCTGCTGCAAAGAACTTGCACTAAAGCAAGGAATTTTAGCGTATAAACACGTGGTTTTGAAACCAGGTATTTATACGTGGTTGCGCCGAGCCACTTGCGTGGGCTACGATTCTAGCAGGCCGTGGCGGGCGGCGTACACGACCAGGCCGGCCGAATTGGGCGCACTGGTTTTTTCGAGCAGCTTCTGGCGGTGCCCCTCCACGGTGCGGCGGCTGATGAAGAGCTGCTCGGCAATATCGGCCGCCGTGCAGCCCTGGCAAATGAGGCGCAGCACCTCGTGCTCGCGCGTAGTGAGCTGCACCAAGTCGGGCTGCTTGGGCGTGGGCGTGCGCTCGGGGTGCTGCACACCCCGGATGAGGGCCCGCGAGATGCGCGGCGTAAAGTGAAAGCCAGTGGTGAGCACTTCCTCGATAGTAAGGCGCAACTGGTCCTGGTCCACGTCTTTGGGCAGGTAGCTGCGGGCGCCGGCCTTCATCATCTGCGTAATGTATTTATCGGCCGAGAACATCGAGAGCACGATAATTTTCAGGTCTGGAAACTCTTGCAGCAGCAGGCGGGCGGCCTCGGGGCCGTCGATGTTGGGCATTTGCAGGTCGAGCAGCAGTACATCGGGCAGGCGCTGGCGGCAGGTAGCCAGCAGCTCGGGCAGCTCGGCGGCTTCCGTTACGGCCTCGACGTAGGGCAGCGCTTGCAGGATGTAGCGCATGCCTTGGCGGAATAGCTGGTGGTCATCGAGCAGCGCAATGTGGATGGGGGCAGTGGGCGTTGGCATAGCTAGGGGAAGGATAGAGGTAGGAAGGCTAGAGGCGGGTAAGACCCATTTCGACGAGGGTGCGGGTGCCCTGGCCGGGGGCCGACTGCTGGCTGAGGTGGGCGCGCAGCATTTGCACCCGCACCTCAATGCTACGCAGGCCGGCGCCCCCCGTAGCCGGGCGGGCCGCGTCGAGGGCAGCCAGGTCAAAGCCGCAGCCATCATCCTGCACGCTGAGCGTGAGGCTGGTGTTGCGCTGGTGCAGCCCTACTTGCAGCACCGTAGCGCCCTGCGCGTGCTTCTGGGCATTGTGAATAAGCTCCTGGCAAATGCGGTACAGGGCCAGCTCCTGGGAGAGGGCCAGCGGCCACGGGTAGTCGATGGTCAGCTCCACATCCAGGGTGCTGGTTTCGTTGCACACATCGGCCAGGTGTTGCAGCGCTTCGGCCAGGCCAAAGCGGTCGAGCACGGCCGGGTACAGGCTGTGCGAAAGGCCGCGCACATCGTGCACGGCGTTGCCCAAAATCTCCTTAATCATGCTCGTGAGGTTGGCAGCTTCCTCGGCCGAAGTGGTTTCCAGGCGGCCCACTAGGAGCTTGGCCGTGGCCAGCGTCGAGCCGATGCCATCGTGCAGGTCGCGGCCAATGCGCTCGCGCTCATGCTCCTGCGCCTCGATTACGGCCGAAAGCAGCTGCTGCTGATACTCGGCCTCGGCCACCCGCAATTGCAGCTGCTGCTGCAACAGCCGCTTTTGGTAGGCCACGATAAATAGCACCAGCGCCACTGCCGAAAGCAGCATAAAGCTGATGCCGCCTATCAGGAGTTGGCCGAACGCTATTTCTGGGGGCGCATCCATAAAGCTACGCAGTAGCACGAGTGCAAGACAATGCTCAGCAAGGTATGCACTGCCCACACATTTCGATTGAACTGCAATGAATAGTGCTGGAGCAGGTAGTTGCTGAACAAGGCTATTTGCAGATAACCTAAAAAGTAAACCAGCAGCCCGGTCGAAACCCAGAACATGGGCTCCTGCGCCAGGTACCGCACCTGTAGCTCGCTCAGCAGCTTCCAGAAGTACAGCCCCACCATCACCAGTATCAGTAGCGACTGCACTATTTGCTGGCCCGGCCGGTACCAGCTCACGCCCAGCACCAGGCTATCCACGAGCGCGTATACTGTGAAGCCCCCCACTACCCAAGGCGCTACCCGCGAAAAGGCGGGTAGCTGGAGGGTGCGTTGATAAAGCAGCGTGAGCAGGGCCAACTCCCCAATTGTGTAAACGGGCATGAGAAACAAGCTGTTGCCATGCACCAGTAGGATGGCCAGGCCCGCCACCTCCAGGGGAAACTCAAAGATGGTAAGCGCCGCCAGGTAGCGTAGCTGCGTGGATAGCTGGCGAAAGAGAACCAAGCCCATGCCACCCGCCACCACCGATATTGCTACTGTAATGTAGAGCAGGATGGCGGGCAGTGTAAGGGGAATAGTGTTGGTCATGAGCTAACGGAGGAGGGGCGGGCTGGCCCGGTTGCTAGGCGCCGGGAGGGCTGGTCGTAGACAGGTCGTAGAAGGGGTCGCTACTGCCATCCGGGATGAGGGCCATCGCGAGCTGCTGCGTGTCTTTCTGGTAGATGCGCAACAGCAGGCCAAAGGTCTTCTTGCTGGCCGTGCCCTCCGGAAAGGCGGGGTAAAACTCGTGCAGGCCAAAGCCCACGCGCAGCTCGTAGTTAGCCGCGTCTTCAGGGTTATTGAAGAAGCTCTGGGAATAGAACAGGGGGTCCATAAAGTCATCCAAGTCAAACATATAGCCTTGGAGCGGGCCGTAGCTGGTCATAAACAGGTCGGGCGTTACCACCAAGCCGGGCTTCATCCAGTTTTTGAGCCACACGCCGGCCAGGCCGTGGGGCAGCTGGCCGCCAATGCTGGCCAGCGCGGTCATTTTCAGCGAAAGGGCTTGGTCATCGCCCTTGGTCGCCGCTAGCTCGTTGTTAGCAGCGGGCTCGGGGGCCCGGTTGTTACCCAGGTAGTAGGCCGATATGCGGCCGTCCTGCGCGTCGGTGCTGAAGAGGGCAACGGTAAAGCGGGGGCGCAGCGGGTCGGCATCGGGGCCCTCATCGGGCTTGAGCAGAAACTGCACCTTGATGCGCTGGCTGCCTACCGTCGATACCAGCCACACGATATCTTGGAGCGGAAACCGAACGAAGGACGACTTGTCGGGCTGGCCGGGCTGCTGAAAGATGGCGGGCAAGCTATCGCCGTGCCGAACGGCATCGACCCAGGCGGCCGAGTACGCATTGAATTGCTGTTGGTTGATGAGAGAAGGGTGCGGTTGTGATTCCATTAGCAAAGTAGGAAGAAAGTGGAGGGGGGGTAAAGACGGTTGAATGAAGCATCTTTTAGGTAAGGGCTAGGCCGGTGGAGCCGCGCTACGTGCTATCGGCGCCCGCTCAGAAAATAAAAAGCCCCTCCGCCAGTAGCACAGGGGCTTCTACGTATTGACCTTCTACCAATAAAAGCCGTGTTTCAGGATTGCAAAGGGACGGTAGATTACGGGCTGTAGTAAGCGTATTTCTACGTGGTTTTCAAAACAGGTATTTCTACGTGGTTTGCCGGCCAGCCGCGGGCTATAGCAGCGTGCCGCGTAGCATTACCAGCGCCACCGTGAAGTAGATGATGAGCCCCGTCACGTCCACGAGGGTAGCCACGAAGGGCGCCGACGACGTGGCCGGGTCCAGGCCCAGGCGCCGCAGTATCAGCGGTAGCATGGAGCCCGCGATGCTGCCCCACAGCACGATGCCCACCAGGGCCACGCCCACCGTGAGGGCCACCATGAGCCAGTGCGGCCCGTAAATGGGCGTGATGCTCTGCCAGATGGCAATGCGGCTAAAGCCGACTACGCCCAGAATGACGCCCAGCATGAGGCCCCCGGCCAACTCGCGCCGCAGCACCCGCCACCACTCGCCGAGGGTAAACTCGCCGAGCGCCATCGCCCGAATGATGAGCGAGGTGGCCTGCGAGCCCGAGTTGCCGCCCGAGCTGATAATGAGCGGGATAAACTGCACCAGCACGATGGCCTTTTGCAACTCGCCCTCAAAAAACTGCATGGCCGAGGCCGTCAGCAACTCCCCCAGGAAGAGGATAACCAGCCAGCCGGCGCGCTTCTGTACCAACTGGAGCAGCGGAATGGTGAGGTAAGGCTCGTCGAGCGCCTCGGAGCCGCCAAACTTCTGAATGTCCTCGGTGTCTTCTTCCTCCCGGATGTTGAGGATGTCGTCGAGCGTCACGATGCCGAGCAAAATGCCTTGGTCGGGGCTCACCACAGGCAGGGCCACGCGGTCGTTGCGCCGAAATACGTCGATGGCCTCCTCCTGGTCCTGGGCCGCCGTGAGCTGCACAAAGCGGTGGTCCATGAGGTCGCGCACGCGGGTGGTGGGCGCGGCCAGCAAAAACTCGCGAATGCGAATGTCATCGATGAGCTTGCCGCGCGCATCAGTCACGTACAGCATGTTCAGCGTCTCGGACTGCCCGCCGTGCTGGCGCACGAAGTCGAGCACCTGCTGCACCGTCCAGTTCTCGCGAATAGCAATGTAGTCGGGCGTCATCAGGCGGCCCACTGAGTACTCGGGGTAGCCCAGCAACTGCAAGGTTACGCGGCGCTCAGGCTCCGAAAGGTTCTGCACCAGCTCGGCCACGAAGTTGGCAGGCAAAAATTCGAGCAGGGCCGTGCGGTCATCCGGCGACATCTCGTTGAGGATGTCCGTTACCTTATCCTGGGCCAGGTTTTCGAGAAAATGACGCTGCACCTCCAGGTCGAGGTACTCAAACACGGCCGTGGCCAGCTCCAGCGGCAGCAGCCGGAAGATGATGAGCTGCTCGCGCTCCTCCTCATTCTCAATCAACTCCACCAGCTCGCTGGCCTGAAAGCCGCGCAAAAGCTTCTTAAGCTTGAAAAACTCGCCCTCCTGAATGAGTGTCGTGATGTGGTCCACGGTTTCGGGCGCAGTCATAGGCAAGGCAGAAAAGAGGTGGTTGTTTCGCTAGGCAAAGTGGGGGTGGCGGGCAAAATTACGTCCGAACCGGGCCTGGGTTGACAGCGCGCCCGGCATTTTTGGCGTACTTCGTGGCGTATCCCCCTTTTGCTCGTTGTTTTGCTTACTGCTATTCCCCCGTCTGCCGCTGCCGCCGCGCCCCAAGGCACCATTGTGGTATTGGGTGGCGGCCACGACGACCCCACGCTGGCGCTGCTGGCCGGGCTGCTGCCCAGCCGCACGGCGGTCATTGAGATATTGACTACGGCCACCGCCCACGACCCGGCCCGCACCCACGCCGCCTACGCTCGCGTGCTGCACAAGCTGGGCTGCCCGCACGTGGGCCACCTGCAAGTGGATGAGGACCACCCCGCTGATGCGCCCGCCACGCTGGCCCGCCTGCGGGCGGCCACGCTCGTCTTCCTCACCGGCGGCGACCAGGAGCGCCTGACCGAGCGGCTGCTGGGCACCGAGTTTTTGGAGGTGCTGCGCCGCCGCTGCCAGCACGAGGCCGGCTTTGTGCTGGCCGGCACCAGCGCCGGCGCTTCGGCCCTGGGCAGCCAGATGCTCGTGGCCGGCCGGGGCTGGCGCAGCCTGCTGGCCGGCGGCATCGAGGTGATTCCGGCCCTGGGTATCCTGCCCAACCTGCTCATCGACCAGCACTTTGTGGAGCGCGCCCGCTACCCGCGCCTGCTGCACGCCGTGCTGGCCCACCCGCACCTGCTGGGCCTGGGCCTGAGCGAAGAAACAGGCATCCTGTTTCGGCCCGGCCACTTACCCGAAGTATTTGGCGATGAGGTGGTAGTGCTCGTGGATGGCCGCCACCTCACGGCCACCACCTATGCAGGCCGTGAGGTGGGCAAGCCCATCGGCGGCCAGGGCTTTACCCTGAGCCTGCTGGTGGCCGGCGATACATTTGCCATGAGCCATGAGCCATAAGCGCGTTACTTTAACTGCCACTCGCCCCCTGTTCACTACGCCTTGGAAAGAAGCGGGCACCAAAAGTGGATAAATTTGCGTTGGGCTGCCGGATAAACTATACTGTCTTTCATGTCATTGCTTCGTTTTCGCTTGGGGCTGGCTAGCCTGCTGGGGCTGCTGGCCGTGGCGGGCTGCACCCGCAAAACGGTGTCGTTCAGCTCCCGAACCGGGGAAACCGGTTTTACGGCCCTCGCCGCCCCCGGCGACACCCTCACCACCACCACCCGCAAGGGCGCACCCAAGCTCAGCATTGCTGGCCGCAAAGCCGTGCTCACCAAGGAGGAAGAGCGTGCCGCCAAAGACCAGGAAAAGGCCACGCAGCGCAAAAAGCCCACGAAGAAGAAAATCTTCTTGGGTGAGCGCATCAAAAAGGCCTACGTGAAGGCCGGCGGCAAGGGCCGCAACCAGGTAGTGGCGGTTTTTTATTACCTCAAAACCTTCAAGCAGCCCGACCCGATGGCGCCGGCGCGCTACTACTATAGCCCCAAAAAGCACAGCATCTACAAAGCCGTGGGCCCGCTTGACCCCGCTACCGACAAGGTGCTGCACGGCCCGTACAAAAAGATGCAGAACAATAAGGTGCTCGAAACCGGCTACTATGCCAACAGCACCCGCCACCTGCGCTGGGAGAAATTTGACGTGAAGGGCAACCTCGTGTCGAAAGTGCACTACGAGATGGGCTTCCCGCGCGATGCCAACATCAGCTACTACGACGCGGGCAATACGATGCTTAAGGAAGTAGTGCCCTACGTAAACGGCAAGCTGGAAGGCGATTACGTGAAATACCGCAACGACGGCCAGCGCGAGTGGAGCGGACAGTTTGAGAACGGCCGCCGGGTAGGGGAGTGGACCAATTACTGGGACTACAAAAACTACCGCCACTACGTGTACCAGTACGGCGACAGCGGCTACGAGCCCGAAGTAGAAGAGCCCGAGCTCGTGCGCGAGTACAGCCACGGGGGCTCGGTCATCTTCGATAAAGAGAAAAACCTGGATGAGCGCGGCGAGGCTGACCCCGATGCCACGCCCGTGAAAGATGCCCGCCGCCCCGGCAGTCACGGCGTGCCCGCCCCGCGCCCGCCCGTGCGCAAAGCCCAGGACCGCCGCCCCGGCTACCACCCGGCCGCTACG
>Ga0160429_1002198_pt1 | contig 10410 bp, 6 predicted proteins | sample SolpanmetagenomR_FD_108199 | JGI IMG/M metagenome (GOLD analysis project Ga0160429, IMG submission 108199) | Solar panel surface microbial communities from Lawrence Berkeley National Laboratory, California, USA - R | ecosystem: Engineered > Built environment > Solar panel > Unclassified ... | reverse complement strand
TACAAGCTCGGCACCGGCCCGCTGTACTCGTTCTACACGCCGTACCACCTGTGCCACTTCGAGGTGCCGCTCACGGTGGCCCGCGCGGTGCTGTTCGGCGACGCGACGATCGTGCCCGGCGACGAGGTCAAGGTCGAGGTCGTCACCACGGCCAAGACCGACCTCGCGGCGGGCAGGGAGATCGACCGGCTGGGCGGCTACGACACCTACGGCGTCGCCGAGACGTACGCGGCGACGAAGGCGGAGAACCTGCTGCCCATGGGTGTGGCCGAGGGCTGCGTCCTCAAGCACGCCGTGGCCAAGGACCAGGTCCTCACGTACGACGACGTCGTGCTGCCGCAGGGCCGGCTCATCGACGCGCTGCGCGCCGAGCAGGCGGCCCTGCTGGCCTGAGCCGGCCTGCACGCAGGATGCCCCGACGCGCGTCTCACCGTCACCGGGTCAGGCGCGCGTCGGACCAGTCGGCGTGGTCGTGAGCGGTGCCGTCCGCGGTCGCGCTGACGGTGAGACGCAGCCGGCGGGCGCCGATCAGGGGCACGGAGACGTCCCGGGGCGCGCTGAGCCCGGTCATCGTCGGACTCCGGTACCGCAGGACCCCGTCGACGTAGACGCTGAACACGACGCTGCCCCGCCCCGCCGTCTCGTCGTCGATCCCCACCCGGGCTCGGAAGGCGGACGTCGCGGCGGGCACCGCGAACTCGAGGTCCGAGGCGCTGTGGACACCGAGGCCGGTGGTGGAGGGCGCTCCGCGGAGGGACATGCGCCGCCCGTCTCCCGCCGCCTTCTCCCCGTTGCTGCTGTCGACCTCGTACGGACCCCAGCCGTTGCTGGACGCCACCGGCCGGAGGGTGCTCAGCGGTACGTCGGCGGACGGGAGCACCGTGAGCGATCGATGAAGATCGTTGGTACCCGTAGCGGGGTCCCAGGTGCCGACGTCGGCCAGTTGCACGCTGTACTCCGCTCGCGAGGACAGCGCCGGAGAAGGATCGGGCAGGGCCAGGCGAAGCGCGTACGAGCCGGGCGCGGTGGGAGCGATCACGGGTACCTGAACGGTCACGCTCCCTCCCGGTTGGAGCGTGCGCACGTCCACCGGGACGGGAACCACCGATGTGCCGGTGGGGCCGACCAGCTGCAGGACGACGGGTCGCGCGGACATGGGCGCCGCGTAGCCGTCGTTGCGCAGAGTCAGCGACACCGAGGTGTTCGTGCCGGAGGTCACGGAGGCGGGGAACGACCCGCGGACGAGGACCAGTCGGTACCCGAGGCGACGCCGCGCCTCCGCCAGTCCTGCGGGCCCCCACGACGCCAGCACGTCGGGGTTGTAGTCCGCGTTCAGGAAGGTCCAGTGGAAGCGGGCGAGGTCAGTTGCCGCTGATGCCCATGAGGACCGGTCTCCCGCGACGGCGCACGTCTCGCCTCCCACGGGTGCCTTCTGCGCACGCTGTTCTAGCCACGCGGCGTCCGTCGGATCGGGGAAGGTGCCGAGGTCGTCCGCGCTCGCCAGGAAGCAGTCGTCGTGCAACCCGATCCGGGATGCGACAGACCCGAGTGCGGGCCGTCGGGCGAGCGCGGGGTAGCGCACTTGCAGGTGGATCCTCTGGTCGATGCTCGTGACCAGTGCCCTCAGAACCGCGTCGCGCGCCGCCTGGTGCTCGTCGTCCACGACCCACGGCTTCGCCGAGTCCCCCGCGAAGTTGCGGGTGTAGTACCACTCACCCCAACGGCCGACGAAGCCGGCCTGCACCGCGGCCACCACGTCGGCCCCGGCGTTGAGCACGGGAGCGAGCTGGTGGATGTGAGCGACCACGCGCGAGGCCGGGGCATCCTGGTCGTCTTCAGAGGAGTAGGCGAAGCGCAGCACGAGCTTGACGCCGGCCGTTCGCGCCGCGACGAGGTCCGCGGCGACGGACGCCACGAGGTCGGGAGTGAGGACGTCGGTGTCCCTGAAGGCTTCCAGGTAGTGGATGCGGTAGACGAGCGTCACGCCCTCCGTGGTCCGCCAGCGCGACAGCTCCGCAGGGTCGAGCGGATCGCGCCCCCCGGGCGTCTCGTGTGTCTCGCTGTAGTGGTAGAAGCCGCGCTCGGGGTTGGCGATCGGCGCGCTGGAGGCTTCGTAGGCCTGGTCGCTGGCCGGGCTCCCTTCGCCGTCTGCAGCGGTGGCGGGTCGCCCCTGAAGCCCCGCGGCGAGAGCGGCGAGAGCGGCGACGGAGGCGAGGAAGCGCGGGTGAGCGGACGAGCGGGTCATCTTCCCGCTTCGGTCGCTGCGGTGAGGACCTTGAGCTCGAGTGTGCGTGTCATCACCGGACGCGAGTCACCGTGGGTCACACGTCGGCGTCGCTCACCATGGCCCTCCGGTACAGCACGCCTTCGTGGGGTAGCAGCACGACCTTGTCCGGCCCTGGAGTCCCGTCCGCTCTCTGCAGTCCCTCGGGAACGGGGAAGGTGACCTTGCGTCGGCGGCTGTTGTTGACGTTGACCGCCGCCCACCCACCGCGGAACTCGCGGCTGAAGCCGTTGCCGCGCTGACGGACGGAGCCCAGTGGTTCTCCCAGATCCCAGTCCAGTTGCGGGATGAACGGGGTGCCGGAGTAGCCGTCGTGGGCGGTGCCGGTGAACGCTCCACCGCTGCCGCCACCGAAGATCCAGAAGGCGGCCAAGCCGTAGGTGAAGTTGGGATGGTCATCGCTACCGTCGGTGGCTACCCGCAGGATCGTCAGGCCAGGGCCGGCAGCCTGCTCCGCCTGAGCCAGCACCGTCTGCGGGTCGAGGAAGTCCTCGGGGCCCCACGCCAGCCAAACCTCCTCGAAGCCCCCGCCGAAGGCGGCGTGGCGTGCCCAGCGGCCCGGGTCACGCCGCGATTCGGCGATGTTGGGCACGAGGATCTTGCCGGCTCCGTTCAGAGCAGTCCCGACGTAGGGCACGAACTCGTCCAGGGAATGGCGGATGTCGGCCATGTCGCGCCCGCCTTCGATCGGGGGCCGCAGGCCGTAGTAGTCGTCGTAGACGTCGTTGTCCGCCATGATCCCGTCCCACGGGGCCCCCTCGAGCTCATCGAGGACGTTCTCGACCCAGCGTTCGCGGTAGTCGCTGTTCCACAGCGCCATCTGCCAGTGTCCGGGGTAGCCGTTCCAGGTGATGCGCGAGCCGTCGAGCCGGTGGGCGAACCAGTCCTCGCCGTTCTCCTCCGCCTCATCGTGACCGACGCCGGAGGTGTAGACCGGCCCGGGTTCGTAGTCCCGGGTGGATGACAGGCACTTGTAGGTCAGGACGGTCATGTCCGGGCGCGCATCCTTCAGCTGTGCGGCCGCCGTCCTCTCCCACGGCTGGAGGATGACCACGCGGTAGTGCTCGGCGGCGAAGTCGAGCTGACCTGGAGTCAGGGGGTCTCCGTAGCGCACCCACGCGCCATACCCGCGGGCGGACCTGTGCCCGGCGATGGATGCGGCCTCAGCCGTCGACGCGAACCGCAGGGTGGCGTCGGGTGAGCCGTCGGCTGTGGGCGGCGGTGCGGAGGTGGGCGTGTCGCTGTGGTCCATGGTGCTCACTGGTGGTTCTCCTCGTGGTGGGCACTCCCGCTGCGCGTCTGCGGTGGCAAGCCCACGGCGATGGCCGGGTCTTCGGTGAGGTCGATCACGTGCGGGGGGTCGCTGATCAGCGCGCTCGGCGGGGCCTCAGCCACGACCCGAGCCCTCATCCGCGCCGCCGATCGTGCTGTCGCTCGCGCTCGCGCCAGCGCCCGTGCCGTGGGGCGGCGAGCCGCCGGTACCGACGCCACCGCGGAACTGCGCCGGTCGGTGCTGGAGCCGCCCTCGGAGACGGGGTCCACGGTCGCGGCCGGCGCCAGGACGTCGGTCGCCGCGGTCTCGCGGTAGAGGCGGTTGTAGGCGGCCATGGCGTCCTGCAGCTGGAAGAAGTTCTCCACCCGGCCCCGGGCGTTGCGTGCCAGCGAGACGTACAGCGCTGGGTCACCCATCAGGCGCTGGAGCATGTCGGCCATGACGATCGCGTAGTCCGGAGTGACCAGCAACCCGCACGGGCCCCACGTACGGCCCTGGGCGTCGGTCAGGGGGTCGTCGATGAGCTGGGCCATGCCGCCCACCTTGGTGCCGGCGACGGGGATGCCCGCGGTCATGGCCTCCAGGACCACGACCGGCTGACCCTCGTTGTAGCTGGGCAGGACGACGATGTCGTAGTCGCCGAGGTGGTCGCGGACGTTCACCGTGCCGTGGAAGGTCATGTAGTCACCGACCCCGAGGCGGGCGATCTTGTCGACGCACATCTGGTAGTAGGCCGGTTCGTGGTCGGTGGGGCCGAGGATGTCGAGGTGGAAGTTCGTGACTCCTCGCTGGTGGACGAGGATGTCGATAGTCTCGATGAGGTCGCTCAGGCCCTTGATGAGCACCACCCGCGCGATGTAGACGAGCTTCCAGACCCGCTCACGCCCGGACCCCACGTCCTCCAGGACGGCCAGGCGCTGACGGTAGGCGGCGTCGAAGTCGGGGAGGCGGATCCCGTTGGGGATGACGACGCTCTTCTCCACCGGAGCCCCCAGATCGGCGGCCTCGCTGATCGCGGTGGGGTAGAGGTAGGTGATCGTCTCGGCGCTGGGGTAGCAGAAGCGACCCATCTCGATGAACCAGGTCATCCACGCCCGCTGCGCGGGGGGGACGTCGGTGAAGTCGCGCCAGTCCTGAGCGGTGATCGACAGCGCTGGACTCCGTTCCAGCATGAAGTTGATGGTGTCGCGCACGTAGAGGTTGTGCTCGGTCAGCAGGAACTTCGTGCCGTTCTGGCGAGCACCGGCAGCACCGAGCAGCGCCGCGTAACCGGTGGTGTGAGCGTGGTAGACGCGCGCCCGGGGGATGTCCACGCCCAAGATGGCGCAGGCCAGGGAGAAGAACTCCCGCATGACCCAGAAGGTGTCCGTCAGGGGCAGACCCAGCTGGGGCAGGCGCTGGACGGTGGCGGACATGAACTCCTCGGAGCCCAGCAGCGCCCACAGCGGGTAGCTCCGCGTTCGGGGGTTCATGCCCTCGTCGTACAGCTGCCACAGCGGGTCGACGTCGCCTTCGAGCAGGGCGTGCAGGGCGTCGTAGAGGCGGTTCGCCAACCGGCGCCGCGCGGACCTGCGAAGCCGCAGGTCCCGGGGCCGGAGCCGGCGGAAGTCTGCTTCGTGCTCATCCATGCTGATGTACACCGGCTTGATCCAGTGCACGTTGGCCGGGATGCCGTAGAGATCCTCGTGCGGGGCCTTCGAGTCCCACGTGATGTGGATGATGCCGAAGGAGAGGTCGGGATTCATCGTGACGATGTCGTGGACGACGGCCGAGACCCCACCCTTGAGGTAGGGGTAGGTGGACTCCATGACGATCGCCACATCGACGTCGCGGTAGTCCTCCTCGGGAGCGGGCGCGGCACTGGCCACCGAATCCTCCGGGTCGAGCGGTCGAGAGCGGATGGAGATGAGGGGCGGGCTGGTACGAGGTGCTGCGGTGCCGAGGCGGTCGGCGGGTACGCCTCGGGGCGAGCGCAGCGCACCGTGCGAGAGCCAGGGGGAGGGCGACGGCCAGACGCGCTGCCCAGAGCGGGCGGACCGCTGGAGCCACGAGGAGCGCCGGAGCCGGGCGAGACCCGGCGACGGGGAACGCCGTCCGCCTGAACCGGTGAGGGACACGGTGCTCACCAGGCGGTGGCGTGGCGCCAGAAGAGGACGTACTCGGAACTGCGCCAGCTGAGCCGACACGCGTGGAGGGCCAGCAGGCACACGGGGAGTTCGAGCAGCGTCAAGACGATGTAGGTGGAGGTGCCTGAGCGCATCAGGGTGAAGACGCCAGCGCAGACAGCCAGGTGGATGGCCCCGTAGACCTGCGCCTGGACGCGCCGGCCCACGTAGTCGAGCTTGTAGCAGGCGACCGTCGTGATCACGAAGAACCAGGACGCGACCGAGACCCAGGCCACGAGGCGGGCCAGGGAGGGGGCCTCCTGCAGGAAGGCGAAGGTGACCACGAGCCCCAGCGCGGCCCCCACCAAGCCGGTGCGGACCAAGGTGGCGTCGACGGTGGAGGACAAGGATCCTGAGCGTTGAGTGAGGCGCCGGTAGGAGCCGTTCTCCATCACGTTGCGAAGGTCCAGGACCGACCGGTCGAAGATCGGCGCCAGTCGAACGAAGTAGTAGTTGTAGGCCAGGATCGCCGGCAGCAGAGCCCAGAAGACGGTGCTGACGGGGAAGTCGTCGTCACCTCGGGTGCGCAGGAAGAAGAACAGCTTGTCCGACCACAGCACCGCCCCGAGCAGCAGCCCGCGCAGCAGGTCGCCGGCGACGTCGACCTTGTCGAGGGCGACGAGGTGCCGCATGGCCGGCAGGTCCTGGCGCAAGGCGATCAGCTGCGTGGCCAGACCAGCCAGCGCGGGCAGGAACCATGCCGCGGGAGCGATGATGAGCACGGCCGCGTAGGTGGCCCAGGCCAGCGCCCAGTGCCAGCGACGCCGTCCCACGTTGGCGGCGATCAGACCTTGGGCGAAGGCCAGGTGCACGATGCACAGCGCCAGGTAGGCCAGCAGGGCCTTCGAGGGCCAGTGCATGACCAGTTGGACGGGTACCGCGAAGATCGCGATGGCCGGGAGGGTCTGCAGGAAGGTGAGGGGCCACACCTCGCACAGGCGTCGTTGCACCTTCCCCATGTCGCGCTCCTGCATGAGGTGCCCGATGGCGCGGTACATCGGCAGGCACGCCGCCTGACTGAGCCAGGGCACGGTCAAGGACGAGGCCAGCAGCAGGGAGGTCAGTGGCACCCCTGCGACGTCCACGGAGCTGATGCGACGGGTGGCGATGGGAAACGCCAGGGTCAGCAAGATGACCGGGGAGAGGTGCAGAGCCATCTCCAGGACGGAACGTCCGGGTTGGCGTTCCCGGGCGCGGTGGCGCGCCTGCAGGCGGGGAAGGGCGGTGTCCGCCAGGACGGCCAGGAGGAGGCACCCGAGGATCAGTGACGCGGTCAACACCAACGCTCGTTCCATGAGGGGCGCAGTGATGGTGATGAGCAGGGTCAGCGGTATCAGGAGGGTCGGTGTGGTCGCGCGCAGCTGCCGAAGGGCGGGCATGGAACTCCAGATCCTGCTGCGGGAGGCGTCACCGGCACAGGTGATTGCGGTTCGCTGATCTTCACGCGGCCCCCCGGACGGGTGATGCGAACAGGTACGAGCAGATAGTAGGCATGGGCTGCCGGTAGTACAACACGAAATCATCTCTGAGAGTAGCGAAACAAGCGCGCAGAGTAGTGTTGAGCACGAACTGTGGGCGGTGCGAGCAGAACCTGCACGAAGTGCAGCGGCCCGGTCTCCGGCTTCGTCACCGAGGGTCAATCCCCTCTCGCTCAAAGTGCTACGGGCCCAGCCCACGGAGATGGAGCAAGACGTTCGCCGCGTGATCCCTGCCGGTTCGACGAGGACGGGGTGAGGTGGTCGAGGGAGTTCTCGACGGCGCGGGCGCAGCCGCGCAGGGGGCACGGGGTGCAGGTCGAGGTGGTCGTTCGCCGGCCGGTCTCACTGCTCCCGGGCGACGCCAGTACGGTGCGCGAGTGACACCCGCAGGCGAGCACGGCCGGCTCGACGTCGCGGTCGTCGGGGCCGGGCGCGTCGGCCCCGTGCTGGGGGCGGCGCTGCGAGCCGCGGGTCACCGCGTCGTCGGCGTCGCCGCCCGCACGCGGGACGCGGCCGAGCGGGTCGAGGCGCTGCTGCCCGGGGTGCCGTGGGTCCCGGCGGCCGGCGCGTTCGCGGCGGACCTGGTGCTGCTGGCCGTGCCCGACGACGTCCTCGGCCCGCTCGTGGCCGAGCTGGTCCCGCACGTGCGCCCGGGGCAGCTCGTCGTGCACACGAGCGGTCTGCACGGCACGGCCGTGCTGGCTCCCGCCGCCGCGGCCGGCGCGCTGCCGCTGGCCCTGCACCCCGCCATGACGTTCACGGGCACGTCGCTGGACCTCGCGCGGCTGCCGGGCGCCGCGGTGGCCGTGACGGTCGCGCCCGTCCTGCTGCCCGTGGCCGACGCCCTGGTGCGCGAGTGGGGGTCCACCCCCGTCGTGGTGGCCGAGGCGGACCGGCCGCTGTACCACGCGGCCCTGGCGCACGGGGCGAACCACCTCGTCACCCTCGTCGCGCAGGCTCTCGCTGCCCTGCAGCCCGTCCTGGGCTCCGACGACGCGGCCGCGGTGCTGCGGCCCCTGCTCACCGCTGCGCTGGACAACGCCCTCGCCGCGGGCGACGCAGCGCTGACCGGTCCGGTCGCGCGGGGCGACGCGGGCACCGTCGCGCACCACCTCGAGGTCCTGCGGGCCCGTGCCGGGGCGGCGACCGCCACCACCTACGCTCAGCTGGCCCAGGCGGCCGCCGACCGCGCCGAGGCGTCGGGCCGGCTGTCCGCCGCGGCGGCGCGCGCGGTCACCGGCGCGCTGCACCCGCACCGAGGAGAGGACACCCCGTGAGCGACCTCGTCGTCGCGCGCACCCGCGCCGAGCTGGCCGCCGCCCGCGCCGCCCTTCCGTCGCCCGTGGCCGTCGTCATGACGATGGGAGCCCTGCACGCCGGGCACGCGCACCTGATCCGCGAGGCACGCTCGCGCGGCGAGTCCGTCCTCGTGACCGTGTTCCTCAACCCGCTGCAGTTCGGTGCGGGGGAGGACCTCGCGCGCTACCCGCGCACCCTGGACGCCGACCTGGCGCTGGCCGCCGCCGAGGGCGCGGCCGTCGTGTTCGCGCCCGGCCCGGACGTCGTCTACCCCGACGGGGACCCGGGGGTGCGCGTCAGCGCGGGCGCGCTGGGCGACGTCCTCGAGGGCGCCAGCCGGCCCGGCCACTTCGACGGCGTCCTGACCGTCGTGGCGAAGCTCATGCACCTGACCCGCGCCGACGTGTGCCTGTTCGGGCAGAAGGACGCCCAGCAGCTGCTCCTCGTGCGCCGCATGGTCCGCGACCTCGACCTCGGGGTGGACGTCGTGGCCGTGCCCACCGTGCGCGAGGCCGACGGACTGGCGATGTCGAGCCGCAACCGCTACCTGTCCCCGTTCGACCGCGAGGTCGCGCTCGCGCTGCACCGCAGCCTCTCGGCGGGCGAGGCGGCCGCCGCGGAGGGCCCGAGCGCCGTGCGCCGCGCGGCGCGCGACGTCCTGCGCGCCGAACCCGCCGCGCGCGTGGACTACCTCGCGCTGGTGGACCCGCTGACCCTGGCCGACGTCCCCGAGCACTTCCGCGGCGAGGCGCTGCTGGCCGTCGCGGCGCGCGTGGGTTCCACCCGGCTGATCGACAACGTGCCCCTCGTGATCGGCCGTGCGGGCGGCTGAGCCCGTCCCGATAACCTGACGCCGTGACCGACGACGCGGTGAACGGCCCCGAGGACCTCGACGACCTGCCCGAGCAGGTGCGGGTGCGCCGCGACAAGCGCGACCGGATGCTCGCCGCGGGCGCCGAGCCGTTCCCCGTGTCGGTGCCGCGCACGACGACGCTCGCCGCGGTCCGCGAGGGCTACGCGCACCTGCAGGCGGGCGAGGAGACCACCGACCTCGTCGGGATCACCGGCCGCGTCGTCTACCAGCGCGGCACGGGCAAGCTCGTGTTCGCGACGCTGCAGGAGGGCGACGGCACCCGGCTGCAGGTCATGGTGTCCCTCGACGGCGTCGGCGAGGACGCGCTCGCGGCCTGGAAGTCCGACGTGGACCTCGGCGACCTGGTGTTCGTGCACGGCGCGGTGATCTCCTCCAAGCGGGGGGAGCTGTCCGTGCTCGCCGACGCGTGGCGGATGGCCTCGAAGTCGCTGCGGCCCCTGCCGGTCCTGCACCGCGAGCTGTCCGAGGAGACGCGCGTGCGGCAGCGCTACGTCGACCTCATCGTGCGCGAGGAGGCCCGCGTCACGGTGCGCGCGCGCTCGGCCGTCGTGCGCTCGCTGCGCCGGACGCTGGAGGACCGCGGGTTCCTCGAGGTCGAGACCCCGATGCTGCAGGTGCAGCACGGCGGGGCCTCGGCGCGACCCTTCGTCACGCACTCCAACGCCTTCGACACCGACCTCTTCCTGCGCATCGCCCCCGAGCTGTTCCTCAAGCGCTGCGTCGTGGGTGGCATCGAGCGGGTGTTCGAGATCAACCGGAACTTCCGCAACGAGGGCGCGGACTCCACGCACAGCCCGGAGTTCGCGATGCTCGAGTCCTACGAGGCGTACTCCGACTACAACGGCATCGCCGACCTGACGCAGGATCTGGTTCAGAACGCGGCCATCGCCGTGGCAGGCTCGACGACCGTCACGTGGGCTGACGGCACCGAGTACGACCTGGGCGGTCAGTGGGATCGCATCTCGATGTACGACTCGCTCAACGATGCGGTCGAGGCCTGGTGGAGCGAATCCGCCCCGTTGACGCGCATCTCGCCC
>Ga0160429_1002197_pt1 | contig 10415 bp, 10 predicted proteins | sample SolpanmetagenomR_FD_108199 | JGI IMG/M metagenome (GOLD analysis project Ga0160429, IMG submission 108199) | Solar panel surface microbial communities from Lawrence Berkeley National Laboratory, California, USA - R | ecosystem: Engineered > Built environment > Solar panel > Unclassified ... | reverse complement strand
GTCTGCCTCTGGAGATAGAAAGATCAAACTTTGGGACATCCCAACAGGAAGCTTGATCAGGACTTACTCAGGGCATACTAAAGGCATTGCTTGCGTTCAGTACGACGGTCGTCGCATCATCAGCGGTAGCAGCGACATGACGATCCGCGTCTTTGACGCCGTCACCAGCGCTCAGGTGGCCTTCTTGGAGGGGCACAGGGATTTGGTCCGCACACTGCAAGCTGAGTTTGGGGACACCAATGACCCAGACGCCGGGGAAACACTGAGACTGGAAGCACTAAGGCATACGCGAATGGTGCGGCAAAGCGGGTTTCAAGGCGACCCCCGGCAGTTCGTCACCGGCGCGCGCATCCCACCAGGAGGTGGCGGTACACGGTGGAGCAGGATCGTGTCTGGGTCGTACGACGAAACAGTCAAGATATGGAAGAAAGACCGAATGGGCAGGTGGCAAGTGGCCCGGGAGCTCCGGCAAGACGACGCGTTGATCCGGGCGGGCACCGAATCCGGAGGATCCCTGGTGCCGTACTCGTGGACGTCGGAGCGCACGAACGCACAGCTAGACCAGGGCTTTCCCGCACGGCCAGGCCGGCCGCAAGAGGGCCAAGAGGCCGGGCATCGCTCGCACGACGAGCAACGACCGAACCTGCCATCTGCTCACCTTGCCGTGCTCAATCCAGGCCAAGGAGCCAGCGCCCAAGCAGCTCAACCCGCCCTGCACCGACAGCCCCCGCAAAACCCACTACACTCCGTCCAAGGTCCGCCGGGCGTCAACGCCCCTCTGCCCGGTCCACCGGCTCGTCCTGCGCGCGCCGAGGCGCCGCTCGAATACAACAACGCGCGGCTCTTCAAGCTGCAGTTCGACGCTCGACGCATCATCTGCTGCAGCCAGCAGTCGATCATCGTCGGGTGGGACTTTGCAAACAACGACGAGGCGTTGATGGACGCGAGCTATTTCTTCGGCAAGCCGAGTATGACTGGCTGCTGAGCTGGGTCTTCGCAACATCAGACGGGAGGTGGGGTGGGTCAGCTGCTTCTGTCGCAGATATGTCGGACTGTGGGGCGTTGCGTGGGGAGGGCGGACGTGTTCAGTCTTTGCTGGACGCGTTCTAGTTTGCTACCGGGTTGCTTTCGGTCATGATACGCGTTGCTCCCCGCGTTTTAAGCCTGGTCTTTGTATACCTTGCAAATTTACCACGGCTTGTCTAAAATCCGTAGTCCTGGATGATGGTTATGTGAAGGACGGGAGAAAGTACTTCCAGATTGTAAAGGGGGCATTTGGTCCTCTGACCTCCGTCAATTTCGTCACATCGCGAAGAACGACAAAACCCGTAGCCTTTCTTCCGCCTCCGTTTCTCCTCCTCTCTCAGTATTGTGGCAAGACGATGTTCATCAAAGTTTGTTATAAACCTTTTGGTTTCCGCAGCTTTGAAGTCTCGGATTTCTTCCTCAGACGTCTCTCCCCCTGTTGTCTCGACGAGAGCCTCTGCCCCCTTCCCCTTTCCCTAGAGATATTTCAACTTCAATGTATATTTATACAAAAGTTCATACAAAAAAGGAGAGCTGTCGGCTTGCATGCCGGCTTCAAACCCAAAAGAGACAATCCGTGACCCATTGATCCCCAGCGACACAAAAAAAAGAAAACTCCGCGCTTGACCGTACATCGAAACAAAAGATAATGAAGAAAGAGCGCTCACAAAAGAAGTATCATATCGCTGTCCTCCCTTGCCCATGCTTTGCAATCGTACGGTCGTTTGCGTCCCCGCTGGTCATGCGTGCTCGCACGCCACTGCTAGCTCAAAGGCTTGGTTACGTACAAGTCCCCTCGGCAGGTCTCTTCCATATGTATTTGTATGTTTGTGTGTGTGCAGTAGCAGCAGCAGTAGCAGCAGTGGGCGGTGTGTAATGGATTGTGCTTGTGTCTCTGCAGTCGCCTGGTAGAGGGTTAGGAGAGGTTGCTTCCGGCTAAGAAAGAATTCAAGACATGGGTGAAAGCCGAGACTCAGATTTGCAGGTACTAAAAGGAACAAAGTAGAACTTACTGCATTTCTCGTCCATGCGGTGCTGTCTATGCCAACGAGATAGGTTAGCCAACGCGCCAGAGCGGCTCAAAAATGGCTGAGAAGGTGGTGGCCCATCGTACCACACTAGCGTAGAGCAAGCCCAGAAGGAGCAACCAGCTAGCATGAACACCTGGCGAAAGGAAGCAAAGAAAGAAGGAACAAAGAAAAACAACGTACATGGCCACGACCTTCAGCGGGCATCGCTTCTGCGTGTCGCAGTATTTGCTGCACCAGGCGCGGACTGTGTAGCGGCGGTGCCCGCATGTATATTGGACTTGTGTGAAGTCACACATGGTGACGTGCGTGTGTGTTGAATCTCTGTAGTAAAAGGTACGAGGACGAGGAGGAGAACAAAGAGGGGGAGGAGGAGGTTGGCGTGGCAGTATGGTTTTGCAGAGCTGAGGGCTTGCTGGCCGAGAGTTGTATGTATTCGTCCTCAAGTGTCTTTTGGATCAAGACCAAGTGCTTTGGAAGGATTGCTATCTCGGTCCTCGGACTTGGTACAGTAGGATGAGGAATAGTCGTTGTATGTATCGTACAAGGATGGACAGATGGTATGGTGGTATATATAGAGAGAGATATGGGCAACGCAAGCTCCAAAGGGTGAAACGCAAGAGGCTTTGTTTTGCAGAGAGAAGAGACAAGAGGAACGAGCAAGAGCGAGCTGGTGGATGAAGTAGAGGTCACTAGCAGTCAAGGGAAGAAGAGCAAGAGACCCAACGCAGAACCCGGGCAAGCTCATACAGGGCGTTGATATTTTGGCGTCCAGAAGCGCAGGAAAAAGAGGCTGCAAGTCAAATGGTGAGTAGGCAGGTGCCAACAAGACATGGTGGCCAGCCTTCATACATCATGATCATCAATAACACGAACGAAACGAAACTTACCTATCGCTACCACCACCGTTACCACCACCAGCCCTCTTGGTCCTGACTTGCAGCTTGACGCATCGCAAACAAACGCTGATGCCATAGCGTCGGGGCTCGGCCGGTGGTTCCATGTCGTCCTATTCAGGCTACCCGAGGGATGGATATGGACTAGGCTTGCCGGGCAAGGCGCGACAAGAGCATTTGGCTTTGGGTGGCTTCTTTAAGATGCGAGATTGCGTGTGTGTGTGGTGGGTGTGCACGACGATGGTATGGCAAAAGAGGGCGAGACGTCGGCCAGATCAGGAAGAGAGAGAGCAAAAAAGCAGGGCGGATAGGAGTAGTTGGAGAAGAATCAGAGCCCATAGGTAGGTAGGTAGTAGATCAGGAGCAGGAGAATGACGAAGGCAGATGAGATTCAGGTGGTCTGTCCCAAACCTGCGGGCCCGGGAACCTAATCTGGCGGTGGTGGTGTGTGGTCCTGGTTCCCCGATACAGTACGGCAACGCCTTGAATCCCCATCTCCTCTTGCTCGCTTTCCACGGCGTCGGGACGAAGCGCGGTCGATTTGGGACAGAGGTGGATGTCGGCGCTCGATCGAGTGATAGGAGGAACTCTACTATGCATCCTGCACTACCTCCGTTGGCCTTTCACCACACACATTGAAACACACACGCACTCATGAACCCGGGAATTAGAACATACCTACCGTCAGTTGGCGACATTGAGGACAAAGGCAAAACAAGGTGTGATTCACAAGATCGATAGACGTGATAGGCTAGCGACCATCACGAAGGTCGTGAATAATACATATTGCACCAACAACAACATCAACGACGACGACGACGAGCGGATGCAGTCACACGCCTTTCTCACCTGATGCCGCTGACACCATTTACGCCTTTTGCGCAAAGGCCCACACAACCGGATATACCGCTCACAGCCGCATACACATACCTTTAGAGGCAGCGCTGTTTCTCCTATTGGGGAGTTGAAACCAGTTTCAGAATGGTGGCGCATGTATGGTGGACCCTTGGCGTTTGGAGATTTGAGTGCAGACGCTCTCGCTCGAGTATAATGACGCCTACTAAGAGCCTATGACTGATGCAAGAGCCAATCCCGAACACCATCTTCTTCCTGTTCGTCGCGGATGTTTGCAGGTTGGGTCCTAGCCGTCAAAGTGGGATAAGATTGCGCACGGACGACGCATCTGTTGACGTATCTCTTGGTTTCCACCCGTACAAGGACAAGATGCGAGATATATCCGGGCCCAGGGCCAATCTGGCACTCAGCGTCCAGTCCGCTTTCGGCCAAGTCCAAGGCCAAAAGCAGTCATGCCTCAAGCCCGACTCATAAAAGTCCTAACGGGCCACGGCCGTTCCCTGGGTGCCAAAAGGAAAAAACCCCAATGTGCCTTGCTGAACCCAACGGTAAAAGTATGGTAATTACGTACTTCCCCTCCGCCATTCCTACTTCAGTGCTTGTCCAAGGGGGGGAAAACTTGGACAGAACGTAACTTTCCACCACGTCAGGGGACGGACGGATATTAACTCTGCTCGTAGAGAAAGTGGTGCATCCATCGCTTGCGTGCACAACGCGCAGTATGGCCCGCTCGTCCGTCTCGAACTCACCGGAAATGAAATCTGAGAGAGAGAGAGTAGTGTGAGACGGGTACAGTATACACCACACCATATCTCAGCCGAGTAGCCCGAGGCAGCGCTCGGGCGGAGTAACCTACAGTTACTAAAGTAGAGGAGACAGAGTGATGATGCTGATGATGATATGCCTCCGGGCTGGGGTGTCGACGGCCTGCTTCACCCCACTTCATCTATATACAATTGGGGATTCCCGAGGGAAACGCGCCGCGCCGCCCCGTGTTCCCGGATACTCTACGCACGTCGATAGACGAATGCAGCATTGACGCTATATTCTCAGAGCGCGCGAAGAGTTACACAAAGCGTACTTTCAACAGGCGGAAATGGGTGATTCGAAACGTCCGTTGTCATGCGCCGTCTAGGCTACGGCAACGGACCACAGACTTATCTTGTGACCTCATCAAGCTTGATGCCCTGCAATTAAGCACCCCGATCGAGCATAAAATCGTCAGGCGTTTCGTGTGTACTCGCTGCTAGCACTCCAGAGTTGTTTCATGCAATGCTGAAACGTTGTCGCACTCCTCAGCGCCTGGGCTTTTACTGCAACTAGAAGACAGCACAGAATGCTTCGAGCGGCAACGGTTCAGATATCAGGCCACTTCACCTCCTCGAAACGGCACGCACAGTGTTAGTCGAGCTCTAGCCGCTTCAAGACATGAGTAAGAGCCCAATTCGCCATTGGAAACTTCGTTTCAAAGATCCGTGGAAACCCCCTTCCACGTTATAGTCGGTACAGCTTGAGACCCACGAGGCTTAGTTGATGCAGACAAAGCTGTCTTTGGGTGACATTCGTCAAGCCATACGAGTCTGATCTTACCATCGATGGATAACAAGTTCATCTAAGCTGTGCGCGAACAAATGTGAGCTTAGAGAGACTCGATGCGTTCAAAAGTTTCTACAATGACTGCCGCATTGCGTATTGCATGGGAACACTACTATCACATGTTGAGTTGCTGCTTCGATATATATTGTCACATTAAAAGAGTGAAACGGAAAAGGCACCAAGCCAGACAAAATCCAATTAACCGCTAGGCATGGGGGATATACCACGCTACATAATGCTACGCTATGCTGTCATGCAAAAAAAAAGATACCCGAAAAAGAAAGAAAACAACCCTCTTAAGCACCAAGGCAGAGGTTGACGGTCAAGTCCGCATTCTGATCACACCACTGGACATCCCCAGGGCAGCTGTCAGCGCCCTTTGGGCAAACGACCGTGGCGCAAGGCGCCGAAGGGACGACCTCGAACCCGTCGTCCCTGAAGGGGGCGCCGTTGGAGCCCAGGTTCCAGTAGAGACCACCGTAGTCGCCCTCAGCGCGGGAGTAGTCAAGCTCGTTCTCCTACAACAACAATAACAACAACAGGTCAGCCAGGCTTGTCTTGTCTACTGGGAAGATAAAGGTGAACTCGGGATACTTACGTTGCCGCCGTAGACGTCGCCGTCGCGGGTCAGCTTGATTGAGACGCCGCTGCCGCTGATGGGCTCGATGTACTGGCCGCCGTTGGACCCGATGGCGACGCCGGCGCTCTGGCCGTTGCCGTCGACGTGTGAGACGACGATGTCGTAGCTGCAGTAGTTGTTGACTGTTGCGACGCCGGCGGAGGCGAGAGAGGCGCTGGATGCGAGGAGTGCGGCGAGTATGGTGAAGGTGTACATTCTGAGGACGATCGGCAGGAAGTTGCTACTGTTGGCCGTGGTTGTGATTGGAGTTGTATGAAGAAGAAGATGATGAGGGATGATGGAGTTTGAAGCCAGGGCGGACGCAAGCAGGCTTATGTAGCGAGAGGTCAGCAAGGGCGACACGACATTGCTCTCAGACGTATTCGTGTCCGTCTCAGCTCAGAAGCCGAAGCCGAACACGAACACGTCGTATCTCGTATATTTTCCCAAGCACGAAACCGATCGTCCTCTCTCTCTCTCTCTCTCTCGTATGTGCTGCCTTTTGTCTGATACTTCGACCGCAGCATCCGTCCGTCTGTGCAGCCTAAAAATAGCAGAACCGTTGTAAATGTGGGGTCATTGCCGCGAGGCTTAAATAACTTATCTGACCGGCGTTTTCCCGCACGGAGCACCGCCGAGCCACGCACTGCACTGCACTGCGCTGCATGGCAACACCTTGGCGAACTGCTGGGACGATAATAGTTGGCTCTTGCAGTTGTCCAGGACTCAGCCAGGGAGTTCATTCCGAGGTGACATTGTCAACTTCCTTACCATCAACTTCATGTGGGCTCGTAGCTTTGGAAGTCAGTTGGGCAGAGTAGTGAGAGAGAACGTGGGACCCGAAGCTGTCGATATCCGAGATGCTACTTGTACTGCTCTCGCTGACAGCCAGTGGGGTTGTGTGATACGTCTTCTTCGTCGGGCTCAGGTAGTCAGTTCAGCAAGATAAAGCAGCCTGAGCCTATGGATTTTGGCCTTGTGATTACAAGGCTCGTCCTGCTCAGATTGTCATTGTCGCAAGACGTGCAGACGCTATATAGAATTTCGAAGGTGCAAGATCATCAGACCGGAGAGTTCAAGCAAGTCGCAGATTGCTGTCAAGTGATACATCGCTACAGTCATTCACATTTCATTGGCATCAAAATGATCTTGGCGAAAGTTGCAAGAAACCCGAAACGTTGGGGGCATCCATCGGGCTTTGCTACTTTCTTAGCAACCGCGTCGTCCTTCAGTATAATCCCTACGAGCGGATTGCAAGTCCACAACATTTCATTCCATCTGGATGTTCATGCTATGTCTTACGTTGAAGCGACGCGAGCCATGAACGCGGCTTCCTTCGCAACTTCCCTCCGTTCATACTCTCGCAGACATCCAAAGCCGCCTGCTGTCAAATCTACCACATCAAGGTCAACTGATTAAGTTCCAACATTATCGTTCCATTGAAGTGTACTCGCATTATTAGAAGGATCAGTATTACTATCCATGCATCAACTCGAAACTTCTCTATCGAACTCGCAACTAAAGCCGATTCAAGCATAACTTAAACCAGGAAACTTTCTACAACCCGGTGATGAACGATACGACGGTCTTTTACGTCGACGAAGAAATTCCTGTCGATTGGTAAGTGACTCTGGTCACCCACAGATAGTAATGCTTAAATGCCATCAGTCGGAAACATAGATCAGGCCATCGACCATGTGACCGCCTTTGCTTTGATGAGGATGTCGACTTCTGCCAAGGACCATGGCGAGGCAGACCAAACAAAGCACGCCCATGCAGCCATAAGGTCGATGATGCCTATAGGTACCAGCCGTCAGGAAATAGCGATGGCACGGTCATGGGTTGCCGACGCACCATTGCATCATGTCCATGGAGCCACGACGACCAAGGCCAGTTCATTCCAAAAGAGGTTTTGAAGGTCTTCAGGCCAATCCGGAAAATCGGCATAGAAGATATTCGGCGGCTGCGAGACGACCGTACCGTAGGATTTGGTCTCGATTCTCGAGACCCCAAAGTGGCCATTGTATTCGCAGCTTACCGCTGGGGAGAAGTTCCGCTCCGTGAAACACGCGGGTCAAATCACGAAATACAGCCGACGTTCGAGACCTGAAGATGCGTCTTCATCGCTTAGTGTGCGGTGTATCTTAGTCAACGCCGATTCTAGCGCAGTAGAGGAGTATCTAAAGCGTGCGTTGATGGCGTTGCTCTTAGGTGTATGAAGGCAAGAGGTTGAATGATGATAGGGAAAGAAGAACAGTGACCCGGCCCCGCCAAGCCCAGCCCAGCGGCGCCGTCCGTTCGGAGTATTAATGAAGCCCCTTATTTCTCGACCCTGGACAACCACCACCACCAACCCACAGAACACGCTTTCAACGTCCGTCACGTCACGTCCCTGACGAAAACAAGGAAAAACACAAGATACAAGATACAAGACACAAGGAGACTCTCCGGGCCTGCCGAACCGCGTGTCGATTCTTTCGCGTATATGTCTGCCCGTTGGAAGAGTTCCACTACAAGTCTACAACACGCTTTTCCGAGAGCGCGATCATTGGCCCCCCGCGGTCGGAGCTTTTCTTCTCTACGCTCTTGTGGGGCCTTGCGCTCGGGTACCTGACCGAGGCTGCTTAGTATTATTGCATGTCAGCATTTCAAAGAAACACCCCCACTTGCTGTAACGGCATCTCGAACAACAACAACGCGTGGAAGATGTGCATTTGTGTGTGCGTGTGTGCTTCGAAGCTCCCGGCACAATCCCCAATTGGCTCCGCTCCATTCATCCCACCCCGTCGCCACTACTATCCACTACAGTTAGCCTCTCCTGCTTGGAAGCCCGGAGCCCCTTCCCCCTTCCAAAGCCCCCGCCTCAACGTCCGTCCGGCTGTACTCAACCGCGCCCCGCCCACGCACCATTGCATTATTGGCAAAAACCTTACGGAAGAGAGAAAAAGACCGATTGGACGCGTCGTTGGCTTTTCCCATGTGGGATTTCTATTTTTTTTTCTCCGAAAGACTGCTAATAAGCTTCTTTTATTTTTGTTGGACGTTTGAGGATAGGATGGATGGATGGAGAAGAATCCATTGGTTGGCCGGTCGGTCAGTCGGGCGTCGGCTTGTCTTTTGTCCGGCCTGGGCATTATTTATTTATTTATTTCTTTGTTTCTTTTTTTCTTTCGTGAGCCCTGTCACGGGTTAGGGAGGGAAAGTCATGGGGTATAGAAGGGAGACGGGACAAGGCAATGATGGCCGAGGGCTTATAGAACGCGGCGGAGACAGGGTGTTGTATTTCTGAAAGCCCAAGTCTTGTGGTATGTGACGATGCAACATGTAGACTTCGGGCTGTCTTGTGGTTGATGATGATGATAAGTGAACACATCTACAGAGCCGCAAGTTCACGCACGTACAGTACGCGTCTAAGAAGTATCTACGATAGCCGCGCGCTTACAGTTTACCACTCAACACCATAGACTCGCAGGAAGCCAACAAACAAAACAAACCTCCTTTTTGGCCGCAGACACCGCACCTCCGTCACCTCCCAACCACGACCTTGATGGCGCAAGCACCCCAAGTCCCCTCGCCATCCCTGTACCCCGGAAACCCGCGATACAGCTCTACGGCGCCGTCCAGATCGCCCGCCTCCCACGCCGGTAGAAACGCCGCCACCCCGTACGCCTCCAGCATGTCGCGGAACGTCGCGTGCAGCGTGACGCTCTCGACGACCACGTCCACCGGAGCCGCGTCGACGTCGGCGTCTGCGTCGCTGTAGAATCTCAACGTTTGACCCGCCGTGATGCTCCGGTATGCAGGGCGCGCTAGACGGCCCTCGACTGTCTTCTGCCCGGCGCGCACGAACGACAGGTATTCGGGGCGGAGCGCGATGCGTTGGGGTTCCTCGGCCATATGGCCTGTTAATGCAAGGTTGACTGGGGAGAGGGGAAGGGGGTTTTATGGTTATCTTTGGGCAGGCTTTGGTTGGAGAAAAAGCGGTTGAGTCACTCTTTTCGTTTTTGTTTTCTTTTTTCTTCTTCTTTTCTTTGCTGCGCGCGATGATAACCCCTCCCTTTGCGTCTCTTGATTGGGCGGCGCGCCGGAGCAGGGATGCGAGTAACACGCGGTGCGAGGAACACCACGACGCGAGGTGCAGAGTGTCGCGGCGACGACGACGACGACGCAGTCCGTGGACGGCGTCGTGAAATTTCGTGCTTTCGTTGGGTCCCTCTCTTTCCCCAAGTTACTCGGACGACGGGTGTTCGGGTATGCGGTTGGCTAGGTGTTGAGCCTCCGAGACGGGAGAATTCTTATCGTAGGGGGGGGGATTGGTGCGAGCTTCGCGCTCAAGGAGAAAAAGCGCTTCGACGTACGTTGCCGTGAACCGACGAGACGTTGGCAAGGTTTTTC
>Ga0160429_1002195_pt1 | contig 10429 bp, 7 predicted proteins | sample SolpanmetagenomR_FD_108199 | JGI IMG/M metagenome (GOLD analysis project Ga0160429, IMG submission 108199) | Solar panel surface microbial communities from Lawrence Berkeley National Laboratory, California, USA - R | ecosystem: Engineered > Built environment > Solar panel > Unclassified ... | reverse complement strand
GCACTTGTACCTCGTACAAGCCCAGGACACTGCAACTTAACCGCACCCCCCCCCCGCGAAAGTTTTACCGTACAAGGGGTTTCTCTTTGGTTTCCTGTTTGTCCTGAAGGGAAGGGCGGGGGGGTGGTCACTATGCGCTCATCGTGGTGGGTTTGCTTTTCCCCACAACTTTCCGCTAGCTTGGAGGTGTGTATACTGTACCCTAGGTTTGAGCTAGCGCGCCGGATGGGTGGGCGCCGAGGAGGTTGCTCCGGTACTCCGGCAAGGGAAGTTTAAGGGGGTGTAAGCTGCGTCATTGGGGATGTGGGGATGGGTTTTATTGGGGGCGCGAGTGTTTGGGGCTGAGGTGATGAGATGTGTGGGATGTGGAATGTGGGAGTGGGAGTGTTGTTGAGGTTGCTTGGGGGTTGGATGTTGAGTTTGACCGGCCCGCGGGCTTTTTTTCTAGAAAGATTCGTGTTCGCTTGGACTTGGTCCTGCTACGCAATAATTACCTGTAGGTAGGTGAGGCTGTGTGTTTTTTCTTGTGCGCTGGGGGATGCCCGGATGCTACTGTTTAATTGCCGAGGATTTTGGCCATGATGGCTATATGTGGACTTTTTTGAGGACCTCGGGGAATTGAGGAGAGGGTGCGAGGGGAGGCGCTAAGAGATGATGTTGTGGTTTGTTGCGGAAGAACTGGGGTTTTGGGCTTTTGGGATTTGGATTAGCGCGGTCTTGTGATTCTGGGGTTTTCAATGGGAATTGGGATTGGGGTTGTGGGATGGGTGGAGCGTGGATGTTGGCTTGACTTGAGGCTTTGACTTGTCGTTGTTTTCTGGAGGTGGGAATCGATATGTGCTGGCTGCATGGTTGTGGCTATTGTAAATGCTTCTTCGCGGCGCGGTATGGTGGGTTACGATGGTGGGATATGTGTTCTGTAGACGGATCTTTGTACCTTCTCACTTGGGCGGAAGGCGGTACGTAGCGCTATGGTACTCTTCTTATCACTACAAGACCTCATTCAGTATCAAATACCGTATGGTAGCGAAGTACACGAAAAGTACCATCGAACATTTTACATTCCAGCCCGCCAACCCCATCACGAATTTTAGTCATCAGACCCCAGACCCAGCAGCAAAACTCCCCAGACCGACGCATCGATCTCCCGCACACAACATCCCCCACAACGTTGGTAGTCTCGTCTTTCTCCGCACGCACATGTTCATCTCCACACAGCCCTATCGGCCGTTTACTGTAAAAAACTCGCCCACCCACTTCTCGCTCTCCGTTTGGGTCTTATCGGAGACTCTTACGAGGGTGATAAGGGAACTAGGTTCATGGGCACCGGGGATCGGGGGGTGTGTGTGTAGAGGAGGGGTAAGGGTGGTTTGAGATACAGGGGTATCTTTTGCGTGTACAGTACCACGTTTCGAACACGAGGAACTCCTGAACAATGAAGTTGGGTTACGCTCAATGTAAGCAAAAAGATAGCCGCAATTCACATGAACCGACGTCGAAAACCCAAGGACGACCGCTTCAGAGGGACACAGTATATCGACAAGTACTATCCAAGCCAACGCAACCAATAAAAGAACCCCGTGCCCCAGACCCCAGCAAGAAATTCCACATGCCAAAAAACCCGGGGCAAGAAGCAAAGAAAGCAGATGACGTGCTATATCTCACTCCCGTATACAGGCAAAACACAATTTCTGTTGAGACGCAGGGTTTACGCCCGTCGCCATCAACACGCAATCTCAGCCCCGAAAGACGTGTGCCTATGGTTTAATTACGCCAGGATCAGCCTCAAAACACGTGGCATGCGGCTGCTGCGCTGCGTTTGGATCAAGCCGGCGGGAAGCAACGATGCTGTAACAGCGGCCAAGGCGCAAGAATCTTGGAGTATGAGTCACCGTACTTGATGAGCAGGTTCTCTGTCGTGACGATAGGATAAGGTGTTGTGTCCCGCGACAATAAGTTGCGCTGGCCAGTGGGAGCTGCGGCCTTGCTCTGGAATCGTGACTTAGCCAGGACAAGCCCCGAAAGTGCTTGGAAGTAATCAAGGAGGGACGTCCGTGATGCTAGAGATATTCCCTGCTCGAGTCATACCTAGCTGGAATTATCTTCGACGACCGCATCCCGTGTTTCCGTCTCCACAAGTGGTGAGCGGCAGGGGGACCCCCACGCTTGGCATGCTGGGTGTCGTTCGTCGGAATCTGGGGCCGCAAGCGCCTACTGCTTAGGTATGCAGCCACAATATTGATGGACATTGTATGATCCAAACCGTCGGGTCGGTCGCGAAGAATGAAGTTTAGTCCTTAGCAACCAAACAAGTATCACTACCTACGAGTGCGGTGGTGGAGCGAATAAACCAGGAGACTTGCGCGAGGCGGGGCGGAAAATGTGATGTGTCGCTTCGCGCGGCCCGGGTGAGGTTGTGCGCGTGGGGAGATGATCAGTCAGGCGTGTCCGTGGTCTGGGGTTGCGGGCCGCAGACGCGCATCGTCTGCGTGGGGAGACATGGGGGCGGTCGTGGCTACAGCGGCAAGGGTCAAAAATAAGGTACGGTAGCTTTCCCCTATGCTGCCGCATGTCAAAACAGATGGTCTGCATGCAGATGGCCTGTGGGGTAAAGTTCAATCATCTGCAGCGCCGGAAGCTACTTTTTTGATCCTCTTCGCGGTAACGGACTCATCGCCGTCGCCGGCTTGGGTCAGATCGATCGGCGCGTGGACGAGACCCTCGGCGGCGATCATCTGGTCTTCGTCTGCCCACTCGTATTCGTCGTCGGAAACGATGCCTTCCCCGTCCGAGTCTGCTATTTCGTCAAAAGGCCGCTTCAAGGGTTGATGAGGAGAAGATAGTGGAGGTACGGAGAGCGCCGCGGAAGAGATGTTGAGCTCTGATAGTCCTGACTGTTCGGATAGTGGTCAGCATACGCTTAGAAACAACTCCCGTATCTAGAGCCTGCCGATGCATAGCATACCTCTTCAATGGTAAATGGTACAACCATCCCAACTCCACCATCGCCGCCAAGCAAGGTGCCATTCACTTTGATAGCGCCAATTATACGTACTTTATACCAGCGGGCGTCTTTGGCTTTATCGGACGGAGGCCAGTCTCGGAAAATCACAAGCTGTGTTGATATGCCGTTGTCCCACTCCATGCCTGACAATGCAGGGAGCAGAATGGCACTAGCTCCTGCGCGAAGCCTCGTGACGGTCTGGCAGGTGAGGACGATAGCGATTTCATTCAACGCGGCCATCTTCCCCAACTTTGATATGAGATCACTCATGATGGCGTACTTTCTTCCAGCAGCCCATTTCGAGGCATCGGAGGTGTGCTTGGCAGCAAAACTGCGCTGGTAAGCAACGTCGAACAGAGCGTAGAGTCCATCAATAACGATGAGGCCGGTCTGCTTGGAAGGGAATGATGCTGGTGGATGGATGAACAAAGCGAGAAGATGAGCGAGAGTCGGTACAACGATAGACCTAAAGCCAGCTCGTGGGTTCTCGGGTGAGGACGTTGATGCTCTCTCTTTCGCAGAGTTGATAATTGTATCAAGGCGTTGCCTGACGACCTCGCTCGCTGCGTCTGGCCTTGGTGTCAACGTTGAATCGGGCAACAGACTGTAGACCAAGGTTTACTTACCAACCCACACTACATGATCGCCAGTACACAAGGCGTTCGCAGCTGCCTGCATACTGCGAGAGATTTAGTTCGTATCCATCTAACAGAGGATTTGGCATGGACGGTCACATTAAAAAGCCCTTGAAAGACTTACCACAAAGCTGTCTTCCCTACACCTGGAGGACCATAGAGTTCTGTTACATGTCCACGAGAAAAGCCGCCTTTGAGATCCTGACTTGATTGAGTAGCGACGCCTTGGCCTAGTAGTAAGGAATCCAGTCGCGGGAGGCTCGTTGATATAGCTTTTGGTCCAGCTGTCTTCAATTTCTGAAGCGCTTGTGAGGCGGATACAGTAGGCAATCGATCTGGTATACATATCAGCGATGACCCATACACAAGCTGCATGTACTTACGGAAGGAAGACGACGAGGGTAGCTTCTCCTCGTCGTGGCTAGCCATGTTGCCGGCTGGGATGGCTGCAATATGACCTTATGGGAGGCATAGCACGTTCTTTGTAGCCTAGGATGCCACAGCGGACAAGTTATGCAGCACTATACACGTCGAAACGCGTGTTGACACGTCTAATGGAGGAGCGAGAGGAATATTGAGTCTGTTGAAGTGTCCGAGACCACATTGCAAGCGGTTGCCGCGATGCCGACTCCGGAAGCTCTAAAAAGGTCAACCTCCATGCAAGCTCTCATTCCTATGCAACTCCAACACCTTCATAGCATTGGCAGTGGGGCCTCATGAGACCTTTCACAGTACGGCATGCGCGAGTATGTTAGCTCTTGCGCCACATCATTTCTCCGCTTGCAAGTCCTTTTTCTTTTGTTCTACAATTTCTTGCCTCAGAATCTTAAAGTCGACCTCGGAGACACAATCAGCATGTCAGCTTTCACCATTTTCGTTGCCGTGCTGTTAGGCGTTCTTTCATGCCTGGTTGTCGCCGCCTTGCTCCCATCTCGAGATGAAAAAGACAATCCTCCCGAAGGCAGCCTCGTCTTCGGGACTTCCAACCGTCATATGAAGGATCAGTACGACCCAAAGTACGAGGAAGGCGTTGCTTTGACGGACTCGACTACATCCACTATCGCTAGAGTCAAGGCCTTATTCATCTACCCTATCAAAAGCTGCGCGGCTACCGAACTACAGTCGAGCGAAATCGTTCCATCCGGCCTAAAGTATGACCGGCAGTACACGTTCGCTCACCTCAAGACCCCAATACCGAAGCAGCAGCCCGATGGTAGCTACAAGCAGGAGGCCTGGTGGGAGATATTGACTCAACGCGACGCTCCGCGTCTGGCGTTACTCAAGGTGCAACTCTGGATTCTCGATCCCTCCTCGGCTCTCTACTCGACGGAGGCAGAATATGTCAAAAATGACGGCTGCATTGCCGTCTCCTTCAAGTTTGAGCCAGACATTGATTGGATGAGTCTGCAATCTATCAAAGCCTACATCAAAACGTGGCGAGCGGGTTTCAATGAGACCATTCACATCCCTCTCAATCCTTGCGCTGAACGCATCAAAGCGAAAGGCTACCCTATCGAGTACATGAAGATTTGGAAAGACTGGCCCCAAGTGTTCAACATGGGCGTTGAGATACCACAAGAGAAGTGGGACAAGCTCAAGTACTTCCTCGGGATCAGCAACCAAATGACACTCTTCCGCATCGACGACAACAATCTACGCGAGGTATTCCGATGCGCGCCGACAAAGGAAGAAGTAGGCTACCAGCCCGTAGTCGGCCTCGCCGACGCCTACCCAATCCACATGATGAACCTCGCCAGCGCCCGCGATCTCTGCCTCCGCCTCCCAAAAGAACATCAGCGCGACTTCGACGCCATCCGCTTCCGTTCCAACATCTACATGACCGGCCCGACCGCCTACGACGAAGATACCTGGAAACTGGTCCGTATAGGCTCTCACAAATACCACGTCTCCTGCCACACCATCCGCTGCAAACTCCCCAACGTCAATCCAAAGACCGGCATCGCGGATCGCAACCAGCCGTACACGACCATGGACAAGTATCGCCGCATCGACGCCGGGGCGCCGAATATGCCGGCGCTGGGTCTGCAGTTGACGCCCATGGAGCGCGAGGGTAAAGGGGTAGTGAGCGTCGGAGATGAGATTGAGATTCTGGAGACTGGAGACCATTTTTATATTCCGGCGCTCACGGCGCCACTGCCGCGCCCTGGGAAGACGGAATGATTGGACTGGATCACTGCACGAATCGATGATCCGAGCGGCCGGCGTTGAAACCGCAGCATAGCAGGCAGGACCTTCGCGGCATCTCTTCTCGTATAGTCTGGCCATCGATACCCATGATCTACCTTCAATAATGGCTTTGTGGGTGAGAAAGCTTGCGAAGGGCCTCGACATTCGTTCACTCTAGGTATCACATTTGACCTTACTTTTTCCTGCGAAATATCAACCACAACGTCTTCTTAAAGCCCAAATTGTCACTCAAAGGCATTTCGCTAGGGCAGTAGCCACAGCCATACACAACACAAATTGGACCACGGCTAAGGGTTCGAGTCTAAAAGCGGTTATTCACGCTGTAGACGGGAAGCTCGCGCGACAAGCCCTACATTGTCAGCAAGCAGGCGCATAGTGCAGACCTGCACCATACAGCGGTACCCAATGGGAATCCCAGCGTACTTTCAAGTGTGAGGAGAACACAACAGTGGAAGCAAAGAGGATTCAGAATTCAATTGACAAGACGCAAGGCGAAAACCAGCAAATCTACCTCCTAAACATCCGCACAATACACATATTCATTCCCACATATCAACATCCAAGCATACACCAGTCCCACTTAACCGGCCTTATTCATCGCACCATCCCCACTCCCCGAATCCATCTCCTTATTCTTCTGAATGCGCGACCACTCCTCCTCATCCGCGGTATCATCCGCATGATTCGCGGTAATCTCCGGCGTCTCCTCATCCTCAATCTCCTCAGGCAGAGCGAGATTCAGGAAGAGGGTCAAGAACGCGACGATAGCGAAGCCAGTTTCCATGACGAGCTCAATGGCGTTGTAGAAGCCAAGGAGGGCGCGATTGGGGCCGTCGTAGGTGAAGACGTAGGCGAACCATCTACTCCACGTTAGCATCCGCGCACAGGTCCAAAGAAGTAAAGGGACTTCGAGGTATGTGGGAAAAAGGAACTTACTCAGGCACAAGCGTGGCACCGAGACCGACGGCCAGCGCCGCCGTTAGGATAAAGCGGTTACGACGCGTAAAGGGCACGGTGGAGATGATGCGGATACCAGAGACTGCGACGGCGCCGAACAGGAAGGTCGTCATACCGCCCAAGACGGAGCTGGGGATGGCGACGAGCGAAGCGGCGAACTTGGACAGCACGCCCATGACAATCAGCCAGAAACAGCAGGCGTAGCCGGCGTAGCGGTTGGCGCAGCGGGTGAGCGCGATGACACCGTTGTTCTGTGCAAAGGTGCTCATTGGGGTGATGGTGCAGAGACCGGCGATGATGCCGTTGAGACCGTCGGCCAAGACGCCGCCTTGGATGCGAGAGTCGAACATGGGGCCGTCGACTTCGAGGCGGGAGACGTCGCACGTGGCTGTGATGTCGCCGATGGCTTCCATAGCGAGGACGATGTAGACCGCTATCAGTGGTAAGACGATGGGTCCGTATACGCTCAGCGGGAAGGTGTGGACCCATATAAAGGATGCTACGGGCGCCCTGTCGATGCCAGACCTGTCGAAGTAACCACAGGCGCCTGCGACGATGCATCCCATGAGGAGACCGATAACGACGGCTGTTGATTTCATGATTGGGCTGCCGAAGCGCTCACAGAGTATGATGGTTACGAACACAAGGAAGCCGAGACCGATGAATTCGGCACTGCCCCATGGCAAAGGTCGTGGTGCGTTGATGTTTGGGCAGAGCGCGAAGAGTCCTGTTTCCGGGTGCGTGGAGCAGGTGCCGCTGCCACCGGCCCAGTTTGAAAAGCCGGATCGGATGAGGTTGATACCGATGAGCGCGACCGTTGGGCCCGTGACCAAAGGTGGGAATATTTTCTTGAGGATGCGGGGCGGAGTAAAGGACATGAGGATCTCGATGAGCGCGCAACAGCACTGAGTGCCGAGGATGGCACCGTAACCTTGTGGACACGGCCCTTTGGTGCCATCTGCATTCGTAGGGCAGAAGCCGGTTTGATACATCTGAGCCAAAGCTCCGGTAGCCACAGGAATAGTAGCGAAAGAGGTTCCGACAACGGAGATCAAGCCAGTTCCGACATAGTACGGGCTCTTGTAGATATGAAACCGTGTGATCTGAATGGAAGACAGGAAACCGCAGACGATGAGCGAGGTGGAGACCAGGTACTGCGCTTGGTCGGTAGTCAAATTTGCGCCGCCGGTTCCAGCCAGAATAATGGGAGGAGTGATGACACCAGCCAACATCGACAGTGCGTGCTGAAACCCAAGCAGAAGAGCAAGCAACAGAGGCATTTTTTCATTGAGCGCGAAAAAGGGCGCTGCTCTTCGCTCCTTCTTGATGAAAGGGATGTTGGGCTTAAAGAGGAATGCATAGTCGTAACTACCGATCAGACCTTTTCTGGTTGCATTGTCAGTACTCGTAACTATACGCTGTCGCCAATTTGCATGCTTACTTCGTAGTGAAGAGCTGCGCGAAATCCTTTGCCTTGTCTCCAAAGCTCCTCTTAGGGCCCATATCTGGGCCGATCCTGTCTGGGGAGTCGTCCATCGCAGTGGTAATGGAAAGGTGTTCACTTTTGAGGGTTTGGTGGAACCTTTGGCAGCGCCTATATGTTCAGTATAGAGCGATCCGCGCCAAGTACTTCGCTTGACTCGTTATATATGGGGAAAAAAGAATCGAGTCGCTATAGATAAGATGCAGGGCAACGATCTGTTCAGGTAGCCTCTATCTGCAGGATCGACTGAGACTTTCGAGTCGGATCGGTCGCGTGAGCCCCAAAAGATTGATATCGAAAGACGGGCCGGAAGCGCAATGATCTTCGGTTTGAAGCTTTTGAAGAAGCGAGAGGGTATGTTGAGAGCTGTTGATCTCTGAAGATGCGCGATGATGTCGAGAGGGGATGCTTGCTCGTCAAACTGATGGACGGTTTCGCGACCTTATATCCCGTAGACATGATATCTTCGCGATACACAATTTCTACAGTCAAGCCTCCTGTGCGACTCCGATACTGAGGAGCAGGCCAGACCAGATCCATGGCTTTCGATCTGATGGAAGCGGCCGACGACAGGCTGTATAGCTCACGCATTCTCGTCAGACTCCGCAGGGCGCAACGTGAGAGGCAAAGCGGGAGCTGATGCACGGCGCCCGCAAGTGGCTAAGGAGAGAAGCGAGGAAGAGATAAGGACAGAAGAGCTTTTCATTGGTCGGAAGATTTCGTCTCCGACGACGGAGTGCGCCGACGAACACCTCAGGCGTTCAAAAGGCTCTGTTGCTTCAGTCCTTGGTAATGGCGCTGCCCGACGACAAGATCCGACACATTGTGTGGAATAATCATGGACTGCTGCTTGCATCTTGCCGATGTGTCAGAGATTCAGGAGAGCAAGCTCAGGAGAGCAAGCACACGATCATAGATACCTGCGTACTCCTGGCGCGACATACTACAGTGGCCGTAATCGCGGCCTCTTCTCAACATCCAAGCAAGGAGCGGATGGAAATCTAGAAGTCCGATATCGAAGCGGCTAGGTACTTGATTATCTCCAACTACAAAACTGGATGCGAGCAGGGCCCTCGCATATCTGTATTCTTGTCACGTGCTTGGAGGACGATCAACAAGCCATCTATCTCTGCCCTACCAGTATAGGTAAAGGACGAAGGGTTTGTCAATTCTTGACCGAGCGTACAGTAACTGCGATCTGGCATTGAGACTCCGTGATGACACTTGGATAGGACCTCGAAGCAAACTCAAGATATTATTCGAGTTCGTTAGATAGCGCGCTCGCTCAAGGAATACCTCCGAGGTCCATCATGTACTCTGAAGCGACATAACGACACCACCATATCGTTCAACAAGATATGATACGGCAGAGGGCGACAACGATCGAAAGACGTTATTCATAAAATAGATATCCACAAGGCAATACTTAGTCAGCAGTGTTTCGGGCAGCGCAATCTGACACTGTGAGGTAGGTAGTTACAATGGATCTGAATGCCGATGAAGCATGTCCTACTTGTGCGTGCTTGTGCCTACCATGCATGCGGGATAGCATTGGGGGTATAGGTAGCTGTCTGATGCTGAGCTAGTCAAGTCCCTCGAAATAGACATAGAATCGTATTTGGTACTTGCCTTGCCTACCTATACCAACCTGACTGTATCTAGGTACGATGCAGGTGCCAAGGTTACACGTTCTATAGATCTGGGCTGTATTTCTAAGCAGCCCGATTCACGTGATTTTCTCTGCTTAGCGGCTTGGCTAGCCGTTCAGTGACGTCGCAACGCAGACCTCTTTCCTCCACCTTCGTCCTCCCGACACCTCAGAGGCGCCACACTCGTGCTCCTTGGTTTGATCCCTCACTCACTGCGTCATCGTCACCGACCAGCTGTCTTGCGAGTGGCACTCCGTACTGCAGGACCTTGCTCCGTGCGGCTCAAAGCTTGGTTCCTTTCTCAGCCCGGCAATCCGTACAATCGGCTCGTTTCGACCTCGCTTCATCGACTTCGAGAGAGTTGACGTCACCATCTGAAATATTGAGAATCTCCCAACGCCCCATCGACCATTCCTCGCTGGATCAGGTATCATCATTGGGAGAGAAAGCCAAAGGTTTTTGTCTGGCTCATAGCATTACCTTGCGCCAGTGC
>Ga0160429_1002194_pt1 | contig 10429 bp, 16 predicted proteins | sample SolpanmetagenomR_FD_108199 | JGI IMG/M metagenome (GOLD analysis project Ga0160429, IMG submission 108199) | Solar panel surface microbial communities from Lawrence Berkeley National Laboratory, California, USA - R | ecosystem: Engineered > Built environment > Solar panel > Unclassified ... | reverse complement strand
GCGGGAAGACTCCGTGTCAGGTAGTGGCGGAGGGATTTCCTCATATAAATTAGGCTTGATGGGGTAGATGTCGCCTTTAGATCCTTCCTCTAGTATCCTGGTGACTTCGTCCGGCAAAGTCCATCCGGGCGGTACTGCCATACCACGAAAGATGCAATGTTTTATCATACACATGTCCTTTCGATGCAGCGCCCTTTTCAGCACAGTAATGCCGTTCTCATCCGCGATTTGTTCGATCTCCTTTGTGGTCTTGTGATATTCCCTTAGCGGTTCGTATAGATCGCAGGGTGAAATTCCTTGCTTATTTTTTATGCTCGGGTCGACTCCATATTCCATAAGGATCTTAAGCATACCAGGATTGTTGATATGGTGATCATTCTGTATCAGATCATGTAATGGTGTGTCGCCGTTAATTGCCCTCGGATTCGGATACACTGCACCTGTCTCCAGTAGCATGCGCAAGTGCTCACTACGATCAGAGTCAGTTTGACAGAGCAAAAGATACTGAGATATAGAAGATGCTATGGTTGTCAAGCTAAAAATCGGCGACGGGTGGGTGGGTGTTGAGTTTGGTCAAATAGCCAGTCAAACATTCAGTCGGCCAGCCAGGCAATGGTGTCAAGGTCATAAAACTGGTTATGATGAGGTATGATTGATCGGCGTGTATATACCTCCTCCTTCTTGCTCCCACTCGTACATCCTCGACTCTGATCATGCCCTCGTCTTGCTTGCAGTCTCCAAATTCTATCCTTGGTTTCACTCATACCCACCCGATCTCTGCATTACCACGACCGCTCCCTACCAAACAATGCCGCCACACCATATAGAGGTACCTTCTCCCTTGCAGACATCCCGCTCATCCCGCATGTACATCCGGCCACCCCCTATATATTCCATCCATTCACTGATTTCCCCTCCCTCCTCATCTGCCCCCTCTCCAACCCTACCCCACCCTACCCCTCTCGCTTACAAAAGAGAACTCACCTTCGTCCACCCAAACACCCTGCATGCACCGCCGTCCACCCCGCATAATCCCTTTCATTCACCCCCACTCTTTTCGGCGCCCTCTGCTGCGGCTTAAACCCCGTGATTGTATACATCCGTGCGTTTAGTATATCACTTAGTTGGTCTAGTGTCCCTGTTGCTACTTTCCCCCCTCTCACCTCACCCACTGACACTCCCATATCAAGTATTGTTACCTTCGCCCCCCCAAACACCCTGCATGCACCGCCGTCCACCCCGCATAATCCCTTTCATTCACACCCACTCTTTTCGGCGCCCTTTGCTGCGGCTTAAACCCCGTGATTGTATACATCCGTGCGTTTAGTATATCACTTAGTTGGTCTAGTGTCCCTGTTGCTACTGCGTGGTGGAGGGGTGTGCGGCCTGATCTGTCGCGTGGGAGGGGTGGGGAAGAGGGCGGGGAGGAGAGGGGGGAGGAATGGGACATTACAAGTCTCTTTGTGGTGACGTGCAGAATGGAGAGGAGGTGGAGTGGAGGGGAGGAAAGAGAAAGTGTTGTTTGGAGGGGGAGATGAGAAAAAAGAGGAAAGAGAGCAAAAGGGAAAATGTCATGGACAGGATACAAGTATAGAAGTTTGTGGCGAAAATGAGTGGGCGACTCTATATATATTCTACGTCTCAGGATAAATGGGATCGAGAGTCTTTATAAGACAACACGACGGAATGCAGTTCCCACAGCCTTTTGTAATTTCTTTTGTTGGAGAGAAAAGTCGGAGGATTCCGTGTTTTCAGAGTTGGCGCTCACATCCAAGAATTCGAGTGCTTCGGCAAGAGAGTTCTCAATGCTTTCACGTTCGTGGCGTTTTAGCTTGTCGCTCAAGTCGGAGAACGAGGTGTTCACACTCTCAACATAAGCGGCAAGGGCTTGCTTGGCTTCGATAGCCTTCTCCTTCTTGCTGTCCTCGCTCTTGAACTTCTTGGCTTCGTCGATCATGCGGTCGATCTCAGATTTCGACAACCGGCCAGAGTTAGTGATGGTGATGTTGGATTTACGGCCAGTGGCAAGATCACGGGCGGTGACTGTCAATAGACCGTCAGCGTTCAAGTCGAAGGTGACTTCAAGAGCTGGTTTGCCTAGATAATGATCTTTTAGTACTAGACCCTTCGAGTAATATTTCCATAATTTACCCTTTGGCAATGGTGCAATTCCACTTAGAGTGAAGTTTCCGAGTGTGTTGTTGTCTTTGGTCATTGGACGTTCACCTTCGTACTGCGGAATGAAATGATTAGAATTAAGATCGCTCATATAACTCTCAGGCTTACCACTGGGAACTCGACTGTGGTTTGATTGTCTTCGGTTGTAGTGAAGATCTTCTTCTTGATGGTAGGAATGGAGGTGTTTCGTGGTACAACGACACCGAATACGCCACCCTGTAGCTCAATACCTAGCGAGAGAGGGACAACATCGAGTAGCAAGAGATCGTCAGTGGCTTTGTTTCCTTGTCCGGTAAGGACGGCAGCTTGTACTGCGGCACCGTATGCCACAGCCTCATCAGGGTTGATGCTCTTGTTTAGCTCTTTTCCGTCGAACAGTTGTTGCAGTAATGCTTGCACCTTGGGGATACGGGTGGATCCTCCGACCAGAACGATGTCATCGACCTTTGATTTGTCAATCTTGGCATCCTTGAGCACATTGCGCACTGGCTCAACAGTCTTCTCGAATGTAGCATTGTTGATTTCCTCGAACTTAGCTCGGGTAATGGTGGAGTAGAAGTCTAGATGAGATGTCAGCGGTAGGTCGTGCAATTGATTGGTTAGAACATACCAACACCTTGGAAGAGAGAGTCAATCTCGATGCTGGCTTGTGTCAAACTGGAAAGAGTTCTCTTGACACGTTCGCAAGCAGTCCTTAGACGTCTTTGGGCTCGTGCATCTGAAGATAGATCCTTCTTGTTCTTGCGCTTGAACTCTTCGCTGAAGTGGCTGACAAGGATATTGTCAAAATCTTCACCACCGAGATGGGTGTCTCCGTTGGTGGCAAGCACCTTGAAGATACCAGCCTGGATAGAAAGTAGCGAAACATCGAAAGTTCCTCCTCCCAAATCGTAAATTAATACAGTTCGCTCCTTGTTGGATTTGGAGTCAAGTCCGTAGGCGATGGCAGCAGCGGTAGGCTCGTTAATGATACGTAGTACATCCAATCCAGCAATAGCTCCGGCATCTTTCGTTGCTTGCCTTTGGGCATCACTGAAGTATGCTGGTACTGTAACGACAGCCTTCTTGACGGTCTTTCCTATCTTGGCTTCGGCGATGGCTAAAGCAATTGATCAGTCACAATCCAGAATACGGTTTATTTAAGCAACTTCATTGTAGAGTGTGGCAGCGGTTATCACGCGTATTGGATGCACACTTTCTAGAGGCTAGTAGCGAAACGGTTGGAAGACCGCGAGCATTGTTGTGTATTCTCATATAATAAATGAAGTGAGCTTACTTTTCATGTATGTTAGGATCATGGCACTGATTTCCTGTGGCGAGAATTCCTTCTCCTTTCCTTCAACCTCGACAGCAATAATTGGTTTGCCATCGACATCTTTCACGGTGAACGGCCAGTGAGCCATATCCTTTTGTACAGCTTCATCATCGAACTTGCGTCCAATCAATCGCTTTGCATCGAAGATTGTGTTTTTAGGGTTCATTGCGCTCTGATTTTTCGCGGCGTCTCCATATAATCTTTCGTTATCATTGAATGCGACGTATGATGGTGTTGTTCTGTTTCCTTGTTCATTCGCAATGATTTCCACGGTCGTGTTGTCCATGACGGCGACACATGAGTATCTATTCTCCTTTCATCAGTATTTTTCATTGCGATGCGTGCAAATGAGGAGGAGAAGAACATACGTGGTACCCAAATCAATACCAATACCGCCTTCGAATTCTTCGGTTGTCATTTTTAAGTGCTGATTTGTTGTGTGGTGTGAGTGGAAGTGTGTGATGTATGGATGGGTGTGGTATACGAGGAAGAGAGAGCGAGATGGAGGAAGCGTTGGTGTCACGCGAAGAACACAAGAGTGAGAGAGAAAATGAGAGAGAATGCACAAGAAGTGGAGAGAAAGGAGACCTGGAAATGAGACTCAGTCTCGAAAAAACGAGTCAGCCAAATGACAAAAATCATCACAAGAGTCAAAATAAGCTTTAAAAAATGGTGAAAAGGTGTTTCAATCCCATTCATTCATCCCTAAATGTGTATATAAATACCGACTCAATGGTTTCCACACCTTTTCAGAGCCGTTGTAAAAGGCATAACCAATGCCAAATAATGCACCGGAAAGATGGGCCTGGCAATATAGTCAGTTCATTATGCGACGTGAGACGTTCAGATCAGAATTACCGCATGACCAAGGGGTAGGTATTTGAAGCCTTTGATCACTCCAATCGCATCGAACGCCATCAAGGCGCCCATCAATTTCGGTGCTGAAATCGCATATGGTATAAAGAATAAGTTAAACTGTGCGTCCGGGTTTTGAACCGTGAATAATCCCATCAACGCAAAAATAGCTCCACTAGCACCTAAGAACGGTACTGCCAATCGAGTCGGCTTGATTTTACAGCTCAGTACTTGTGCATAACTACTTGCGATGCCGGCAGACAAGTAGAATGCGAGTAAGTGCGGTATACTTTGGTTGAATATTCGGTCATTTCCGACGAGCGGCATGAATGATTCTAGTGTGAGCATATTGAATGCCAAGTGTGTGATACTTCCGTGTCCGAATACACTTGTTGCGAGTGTGAATCTCCGGTTGGAGAGTGGTATATGCATGAATGCCTTTTGCCATATATGGATTGGCGATATCAGTTTGAGTGCGTGTATCGATGTATTCAATGCGATGAGTGAGTATGTGAGTTTTGTTGTTGGCGCGAGCGTGTTGAAGTACTTGTTCTTGTCGTGTGCGTTGAACAGAGCGTTCCATTCAAAGGGCTGGTGATATTGCATTCCCTTTTTTAGTGTTTGGTATTGCGTGATGTGCGTGTATGTGGGTACTGTTGCGATTTTGATCCATTTATGTATTTTGCGGTGTGATGTGTGGAGGTCGTAGAGTGCTGCGGTGGTGTAGAGGAGTGGGATGGAGGTGCAGGTGAAGAAGGTGAGGGGGAGGTAGCGGGCCATTGTTTTTCGCTGTCGTTTGAATTCTTTGAGGGGATTCTTGGTGCGTGGGTGCGAGAAACAGGAAAAAGAGAAAAGTGATCAACCAACCAACCATACCCGCTCAGAAACCACACCGCACATCCACCAGAAGCACAAAAAAGACACAAAGAGAGGAAAAACAGAGATATGGCAACAACGACACTCCCATCCAATCCGCGTGGAATCCCACTCGCACCCTTCGTGGAACAGGTCGAGAATCTTGTTGCTGAAGAGAAAAATGTTGATAATGTACTCAAAAAGTTTGGGGAGATGTTAAAGTAAGGCATACCACAATCAACATAGAGCAGTGGCAGATGGATATAAATGTTCGTTTCAGCCCGCGTGAAGAAAGGAAGAGTGGGGACTAAGCATTGATGTCATAGCCGATACAAATATATGGAATCACACTCGCAGTATCGGAGAACAAATGTTGCTAAAAAAGTACCGGAACTGAAGAAAAGCATCATGGTCGTGGAACAATTGATCAAGAAAAAGGTAAGACGATATACACTCGAGTATCTATGAGAGAGGCGAGTATCAGCAATCTAGTGAGATTTGTACTTGTAAAGACATCGATATTACTGGGGCTCTGAACCCTATTGCAGTAATGATCAAGATCTCGCTGGGTGATCTTAATGAGCGCCTGATTGCCGGAAACATGTCCTCAGGTTCCGTGGAAGCGATTGACCAGACCACGTACACCTGGCACTCGTTGAGAACAGAACAGCTTACATAGCATATGCTGATCAAAGTTACTTATATAGGAAGCTGGAGAGGAACTAGATACACGATATGAATTGAACGAAACATTATATGCAAATGCAAAGATAAAGTCCATGGACAAAGTATGTTTATGGTTAGGGGTAGATGCGATCGCACTCGCTGATCTATAAGATGTATTGACCTGTACGCAGGCTAACGTGATGCTGGAGTATGATATAGAGGAAGCACAAAGTCTACTGAAGGAGAAATTAGCGCTAGCGGAGAGCAATCTATCAACACTAAGTGAAGATCTAGAATTCCTGCGACTGCAGATAACAACGATGGAAGTCAGTAAGTTGGGCTTCGTTGCATTCAATCACGGTACTTATATCGCTCACAATTCCTACAGATATGGCTCGAGTATATAATTGGGATGTCAAGCGGAGAAAAGCGGAAAAGGAATAACAAATGTACATATATTTTGAGAAGCCGACTTGCAGTCACTACCTCTGCGCTCCCACTTTTTCAATTCGCCTGCCCCCAAGGTCTCCCTGCTGCGTACGACGCGATGTTTGCCACTCAAGGTCCTCTCTACGGTCTGTGCAACCGCTTGCTTTCATTACCCTACTCGATCGCTCCTGACTACAGCTCATCATGCCTAGTCCTCATATACTCGTTATATTCCTGTTCGCACTCTTCGATCTCCTGCATTCGGCGATCAGCTATGACATCAGCTAGTAGTGTCTCAACATACCTGCGTGGTCATACACGTTTCCAATTTCGCTTCCATCCTCACAATCTCATTCCTATGTTTCACAAACTCTGCCGCTATTTTCTTATACCGTTCCACCGATTCTGTTGTTTCTTTTTTATGTTGTTCAGCGCTTATTTTGGGGTGGTGTGTGTATATCCGTGGTGGTGTTGTTGTTCCTATCATGAATTGCGTCTGAGTTCAGGTAGGTTTAGGAATAAAAGCTGTGTGGACAGCAGTGGAGAAATGAACGGGGATTGATGGAAGGTGAAAATGTACCGGAATGTATATGTGCAAATACCATCTGCATACATGATAACTGTGTGTTTGCGTGGTGATATGCGATTTGCGCGTGTGTGAAGGGGAGGTCGAAATCCTCTGCTGACATATCGTTATCTGCCTCTCTCCTCTTCACTATGATGTGATTGATGTGCAGGAGGGGGGGGAGTGAGACCGGTCTGAAACTGTGTCTGGAGGGGCGAGGGAGAAGACACGCAAAGAAGAAGAAAGCAAAGAGCAAGTGAGGAAGACGAGAAGAAGAAGGAAGCAGAGATGTCAAACGTTGTACGAACACCACTCACATTCAAAGATGGTGGTGTTACCAAGAAGAAATCCAAAAAGGCCAAGAAAGTCACAGTGGAAACACCGAAACAAGTCGCGGAAATACGGAAAGGTTCAACAAGCACTGGAACGAAAAAAAAGGAAGAATATGTTGATAAACGTACTCCAGCACAAAAGGCACATGAAGAGATTATGAGGAAACGGGTAACGCTCACAGCATACAAGGATCCGAGGGAATACTAAGACCATGATGACAGCATATGGAGAAATTGGAAAAAGAAGAAAAACCATTATCGCACAAGGACCGCGTACAAAACCTCAATAATTACCTAAGCACACTGTCTGAACACTACGATCTACCAAAAGTTGGTCCTGGATAATATATCAAATGGAAGAAAGCCATGTGTCTTTGTATGGAAAATGTGTGCAGCGGAGCTATCCGTTATCTGAGGGCAATTCTATAAATGTTAAATTGAAATTGGATAGCAATATTCCTCGGTAGTGGTCGCTTGCTTCCCGGCTGAAATGGGTATGAATGCTGAGAACAAAACACGGTTTTACAACCAGCGAAATGGTATTGGACTATTGAAAGAGGGTAACGAGAGGTTCTCATACGCTACAAGGCCGCAATTAGCCAACCAATGAATGCGATTACTTGGTGTTGAGGCTATCGATTAGCTCTTGTAGAGGTGCGAGTTCTTTCGGCTCGATTAGCTTGAACTCCTGAACGAAAAAGATGAAGTGCTTGAAGCTGGTGTTGAGATGCGCTTCTTCGCCAAGCGAAGCTATCTTTGGGAAATGGGAGTGATATATATGGCCGTACACTCGAAACAATCGCTTGAAGATTTGTCGGACAATATTCTGGAAACTTTTGGGGAACGGAACGCCTTTATAAGACTGTTAGCCATCTTGTCCATATAGAGAAATTCTTTGGTTACCAATTTTGGACGGGAACACATTTTCGTCATCGAGCTGCATCTGCACCCATGTCATGAGATAATCAACATATTCGGGTGCGCTGACTTTCACCGGTTTCTTGAACATCTGCCCGTCTGCCCAGTGATACTCGAATTTAGGTCCAGCTGACATGACCGGGCATTCTTGTGGTGTACAGAATTCTGTGATTGTGCCGTAAAGCATGTTGATCTGGTTGAAGAAGTCGACGGCTATTTGAGAAATTATGAATCAGCTATCTAGTGTAGGCAATACATTGTTGCGTATAAGAAGCAGACTCTAGGCTTGCAGCCACTCGTGTCCGGTATGCGTATCGTGGAAGCAGAGACAGCCCTTTCTCGATCTCGATGCATCATAGGTTCACATCACACGTTTGGGCGCGATCTATATATACAGTAAAGTATGATGTCCACTTCATCTTGCATATGGTGCGTTTCTGGTCTATTACGTACTATTGACAGCCAGCCATTCCATCATATCTTCCCCCTGCGGCAATATCACAGCCAGCCTTAAGTTCCCGCTGCCTAACGTTGCCTCCGCATATTTCTTGAGTGCATATTGTTTCGTCCCCTCTGGTATATTCTTGCGAGGTTTGAATGTTTTGTTCTTATTGCTAAACCTTCGTCAGTTTCAGTAATGATGGGGGGTTAGAGGAAGGGTTACAAGTTTAGGAAACTCATGGTTGAGTGCTTCTAGGTGTGATATTTGGTGGTCAGAGCGGACGGCGATGCAGAACCAAAAAAACTGTGACTAAAAAAAGAAAGAAGGAAGAAGGCGAAAAAGCGGGTTTAATGTGGCACAGAGTGATCGATGTAAACTTTTTTGCGTTATGGTAGGATTTGGTGTATATAGATTCTGAGAGGGTAGTATGACTGAATGAACTATATTCGTGGAATTCGGTGGTTGGCACTGGTTAGCACTTGGAGTGAGGGGAGTGGTGTATGCAGTAGTGCCGCCTTCCACTTGCTGACGAAATGATGAAAAGTGGGACTGGGGTGGTTGAGACGCGTCTCACTTTCAGACTCTGTATATTTGGTTACAAAAGCTGCACCATTTCGTGCGATTCAAATCCAGCACACACATTCACACAATGCAGCCCAAACTCTCCAAAGCCGCCAAACGAATCGCAGAGCGTGAACGGAAATTGGAGGAGATACGACAACAAGGCAGGGAGCAAGTCGCGAATGGGGAAGTACCCGATAAAGCGAAGATTGAGGATGAAATGTTCGAGAAACAGATGAATCGGATGGGGAAAGTTATCGTTAAGGTAATTTCATTCTTTAAACAGTCGAGGTCAAGATACAATACTGAGCAGAAAATTGTATAGGCAGACGCAGACGGACATTGCATGTTTGTGAGTATGCTACACCAATTCTCGATCTTGCAAGCACAATTCGATAGTATAGTCCAAATGGCGGCTACACAATCTACCACCCGCTCCGACACGAATAGAACCGCTCAAGAAGCCATGTTCAGAATTATAGAGGCCTCACATATCAAGACCACTGCCGAAAGTGACGCACCCAAAATAGCAAAACCGCCGCGAGAATTGATAATGGATCTGAGGAGACAAATCGTTGGCTGGCTGAAGGATAATAAAGATCAAGTTATTCCATATATGACGGATGATAAAGGCGATATGTTAGCTCCGGAACAATTTCAAGAATATTGCACGAAAATGACGGAGAGCGCTTGGGGTGGAGCAGCAGAGGTAACGAATATTCTTGTACGTGATGTCAGCATGAGCTTATGATACTCTGGATACAGCTGCGAGCTCTAGCGAATATTCTGGAGCTACCCATACTGATACATATGACTGATGGCACTATCAAGATTGCAGAAGAGCTACAGAAAGAAGGTGTCCCAATGATCGAGCTCAGCTTTCATCGAAATGCCTATGGCTTGGGCGAGCATTACAATTCAGTGTGCAATAGAGGGTTGATCAATGTTTGATACTTATACTCTATAACTGCAAGGCGTCCGTGCCTATTTCCAAATGCTGAGATCAGCCCAACTTCCAAAGTGATCGCTGAGCCATTTCGGCTCATCAGTCCCAAGAAGCCCAGCATCATCAATCTTCCAGTTCTTGCCTCCAATAAGCACAAAATCAATTCTGTCCTCCTGTCCATATGTGAATGCTGGCTCAAGCACAGAGTTAGGGTGTATAGCTCTATACGTGTCGGAGAAACCACCCAATGAGCTGGAGGTCGGCCATTGCACTGATTTGTTCTGCTGACCTGCAAGCACACTATCCATCTTCCAGTCTATTGCACTCGGCTCATTGAAGTCGCCCACAACAATTTGCACACCGTCAG
>Ga0160429_1002193_pt1 | contig 10433 bp, 11 predicted proteins | sample SolpanmetagenomR_FD_108199 | JGI IMG/M metagenome (GOLD analysis project Ga0160429, IMG submission 108199) | Solar panel surface microbial communities from Lawrence Berkeley National Laboratory, California, USA - R | ecosystem: Engineered > Built environment > Solar panel > Unclassified ... | reverse complement strand
GGATTGTGCCTGCTTGCCGTGTTTGCATGGCGAATCTTGCGGTAGCTTGCGGAGCCCAGCCCGAGACGAGCAACGACATCTTCACTCCATGAGTCCGATATGTTCTGCAAGGGTACTATGCACTTGATTTTTGCCTCATTGGATAATTTTTGGAGGTCTTGACGTTCCCATTGGTGAAGAACATTGTCAAGAGTGCCGCAGTGTTGCTTGATAAGTTCGACCAGGTGGTACGCTTTCAAGTCCACAAGACAACCTTCTTGGAGTACTTTGGAGCACTCATCTTGAGCGAGGGCCTTCCTTTCTTCAGTGTTCCGTGACTCAAAGTCACAATCCAGGCGTTTGTATTCGGGACCATTCAAAAGTAGGTAAGGTGTTTGCGCAGCCATGGGTGAAATTGACAAAGATGTTGGCCGAAGCTCCCCTTTCAACTTGCAAGACCAGCACGGACCAGGCATTGCCTGGTCCGTGTGTTGCACCTTCATCATGCTCGGCTCGTTCTCGGCATTTGCGAATTTCTCAATCGAAGGGTCAACGAAGATAGCTGATACAACTTGAGAATCTTGAGACTGGCACCTTGAAAATGGCATCTCAGTAACTTTAATATGTCGTTGTTTAAAGGCCCATCCCCTCCGCGAGGTCGTTTTTTACCGCCAAGATATCGCGAACGCAGTGGTACGAATATCAGAAGCCATCGTGGTCAAGTTTGATACTCTTGTCTATGAAGAGGAAGCTCGAAATCTCAAAAGAGCGCATGCTCTTATCGATCAAAAGCTCCTGCGCGTTCTTCGCGCCTACCGGTTCTTCACTCGTGACCTTCCTGAAGGGCGCCGATGTTTTGGCGAGGAAGGCTATCTTGTTATGGAATACATGCAAGGACGAGTGCCGGAAGAATTGGAGTACCTCGATTTCACGCGTAGACTTGCTACTGCCCTTGCGCATATGCATAAGATACACGGTCCTAGCCCCGGGCCCCTCAGTGGAGGTGTATCCAGGGGACTGTACTGGGAGCAAGACCAGTCTTACTTTCACTCCACGGACGATTTTAATTCCTGGTTTCTTACCAGACAAGTCCCGAAAGAGACTTGGCCCGATCCACTACGCTTCGGACCCGAGGATCTTGTCCTATGTCATCTCGATATCGCACCCCGTAACGTTCTTCTTCGCACGGATGGCTCAATTTGCCTTTTAGACTGGGCTTCCGCCAGGTTCTATCCCCGAATTCTCGAATTTATGATGCTGAAAACATTTGCTGGGGGAAACGGTGGTTTTAGTGAGCTCCTGCTCGATGCTCTAGGTACCTTGCCCGCTCAAGAGGAGGCGATAATGTACTTGCTCGCCTGCATCTACAATAATAATCAGCGCTATCATTTGTAAGTCCATGTACGTTGGACTATTTGAATTCACTCGACTAAACTTGGAGTAGCAAGCCAACCGAAATCTCCCGCCGCAACTGCCATTAGTGTCATCGTCAGGGCCTCCGCCATGCTGACGCCCTCAACCATTTGCGCCTAGGCCGGCCTCCGCGAAGGCTGGCCATCTTCAAGAGTACTAAACGGCGATGGCACACCTAGAGACTACTGCGCGCTTAGCTGTGGAGGAGTTTTGCCTCATGACAATACTATGTAGAGATAGCACTGATGAGATCATTGTAATCGCAATATTTGACCAGTTCAACTGGAACTACATAGTTAGTAGAGGTTCCTGACTTGTCAATAGTGATTGCAACGCGACTGCTGTTAAGAGTGAATAAGTTGTATGCATCACAAGAGATCAGCAAGTTCAGAGCTCTCTCCCTCTCTTGACTTATTCCTATATAATATGTTCTCAGCAGGTCACTAAGGAGATCTCTACTTTTAGTAACTCGGGAACCGTAGCTGCCACGTCGCCTTCGAAGAACCAGTCGCTATCCCAGATACCATCGACGGGCTCATCTTCCCTATCCCTGTTGAATATTGCAAGCCTAGCCCCTTTAGCTCTTGCGAGATTAACATAGTCAGCTGCAGGCCATACACATAAACTGGTCCCGATGACAAGCATGAAATCAATAGGTCCCCTCTCTAGCCATTCATCAATCGCATTCAGAGCCATCTAGAGTGTCAGTAGGGAGAGCTTCACCAAACCAGGTGACACTAGGCCGGAAGAGTGAGTCACGCTTCTCTTCAACAAAAAAAATATAAAAATGTGCATCTCAGTGACACAGTTTGACCAAGTATGGACACCGGAGAACTTCGATACGATATTCTAAGCTATTAGTCTACAGTGAAGGAGCGCCGGCGCCCCCGTCGTCTCGCTCTGGACTTTACGTCACATTGTCGGACAAATTTTTTGCGCAGTTGTTGAGATCGTACCAGCTATAGAAGAGAGATTGACATATTAGAGATCTCTAACTCGAAGCTTGTGGTTCAATGAAAGAAGTAGTATTGGTGGCTTGTGCTGTATATCTACCTCCGTCATGGGTAGTTCCGCGGATGTGCGATCTTACTTCCTTCTTTTCATGCCTGCGCTGGAAAGATGTCGTGCTTCTCTTCACAGAATCCTCTACATTGGGGGATGAATATGAAACAATTAAACGCCTAACCCGGAAAGCCGCGTCAGTGACTGTCATACGTAGCTTCGGATCGGGATTCAGCATGGCTCGGCAACACGAATGGACCGGGTCTGTATTTCGGGATAGCCATTCGCGTAGATCTTCGCAGGTTGACCTCTGGAGCTGGGATGACCCAATAGAGGCAAATGGAGCGCGCAGCACTTTCGCGCCAACCAAAGCGCAGGCCCAAGCGTCGACAATGTCCCCCTTATGTACGCGGGCGAGGTAAGGGATCGATCCGGGCCAGTCGTATAGGATCTCGTTCTCGGAGGTGGCGCAGCCAGAGTCGGTGACCTCGCATTCAGGAGGGTGAAACCTCTTGATGAGGATGAAACCTCTTGATGAGGATGTTCTGCGGCTTGATGTCTCGATGGGATATTCCATGTCCATGTAAGAAGGCCAAGCCGTCCAGCAGTTGGGCAATGAAGGTAGCTTGGCGTGCGTCGTCCACGTCCGAACCAATCAGAGTCTGGAAGGTACAACTCGCTAGTGGGAGATGGATGACTCCACCCGCTGCGTTTTCGCAATAGGGCATGCCCCATCCTATGGGTCCTTGATCCTAGACTTCCCACTTCAATTAGCACTCGGCCGAAGAGCGACCTCTGATAGTCCAATATACCTTCTCGAAACTGTCCATGTCACCTTTCTCATGCCAAAGCTCGATCGGTCTCGCAACATGCCTCTAGGAGCTGTAAGTGTCTACAGTAGAAAGACGAATATCGTTGGGAACGAGGACATACATGCGTTAGTTCCTGGGTCACTCTCGCCATATTGAACTCCGCTACGATCTTCTCGTGCTTGGCCTCCTTGTAAACTTTGTCTGTTAAGTGCTTCACTGCCGCAGGGGGGCCGGTCTTTAAGTTGCTGAACCTGTAAGAGCCCAAGTGCGCCAAGCGTTAACTCGCGGCCGTGTCCTGAGTGTCTGGAGAGTGAAGGCAAGCAGCTGCCCCACGGAGATGAGATGAAGCCGATTCCTGCTGTCGTCGTTTTCATTCCAACCTGTCGATTTCCCGACGTCTCCTTTGGGAACTGACAAGAAGTACTGAACTGTACTCGGTTGGTTTCCGGTATCTGCAGGAATATTGACGCCTCACCATTGCGGACGCACCCAAACTCCAGTCCTGCGCGAATCATGTATGAGAACGCCTGTGTGATTGCGGCCGTGACCAGTCTCTGACAATGCTCCTTTGTCCCATCCGTATCCTTGTATGAGAGCAGGTCGTCCAGGTCCACTTCGCTGAGACCTTCATAGATATGACCAGAACTCAGCTTGTGGGGTGGCCTGTACTCGACGACAAAGACGGGGATCCGAACGTCAGCGTGTTGTACGCCTGTGGAGATGTTGTAGACACAGAACTGGTCTGCGCGCGGGTAAGCGGTGCATTTTGTTGTTCCCGCGCTTGTGGGAGAGGTCGCGAATGTTAGAGCGTCTATGCTGCTGTCTTTGGCCGCGAGATGTGGCGATCGCCGACGCTTTATACCTGACACTGTCATCCGCTGCAGCCCATCTTGAAGTTCGTCGTCAGTACTAACAGTGTTGCTATGATTTTCGAATTTGACAGAGCCTTCGAGGTTGAACACTTTTCGCAGCGCAGAGTTGTCGAACATCTCACTAATATACTTGAGACAGGGTCTTCCCGCTCGAAGTGATGTAGATCTAGCTCTGAACCCATTTGTCTCTTTGGAATCATCTCTCCATTTTCTTGCAGCGTAACTTTGGTGGGAAACCGACGTTCGTGGATAAAGTCGGACTTGATCAATGACTTCCAAATGGTCTCCTGTTGATCGGAAAATTCTGTCCACCAGCGAAATCGTTTCGGTCGAACTTTTTCGTTCGCGCTTAATGAATCGCCTTGTGTAGACAGCCTCAGATCGTGCTGAACGTTGAGGCCTAAGTGTAGGTGGGTGTGGCAGCCATCGAGGGCCAAAGAAGCATCACGCAAGCGCGCAACGTGTGGTTGCTAGTCTTCAGGGTCATGCGATATTATGGGACAGGCCGCATATTAGAAAGCTGCATCACTGCCTCGTGGCCTCCATATACAGCTACTCTGGGCTATAGATTGCTCGTCTCCAAAGGGCGAAGTTGCGTGCTCGACTGACGATCCTCTGCTTCCTCAAGAATGCTAGCCATTTCTGTATAGTCTTTGCTCTCCGCCCAGAAGCGTGGTGTTTCCCTTTTGCTGTCTAATTTCAAAGGATCGGCTCCTTGCTCCAACAAATACTTGACGATATCTATCTTTCCAAACTCCGCGGCCCGGTGGAGGGGTGTCCCCAGGCCAAATGGCTCACGATCCCAATATACTATTGGTTCCTTTTCATTTCTGATCTCATTGATAGGTGCACCTCGCTCCACAACCAGACGAACCACGTCCAGAGCATCCGATCTGTCCCTAAGGACGGCATGATGGAGGAGTTGGCCACAGCAAGCATCGGCCCTTCTAGAGAACAGATGGTCTATAGTTTCAAGAGGAGCCCCGTACATGGCTTGAGACGTGGGGGTCAAACCCCAAACGCAACGGCGGTTGGGACTCTCATGAATCCGAACAAACACCAGTGAATAGGACCATCTACCTGAAAGGTGGAGTCAATCTCATGCTATGCAAGACAATGCCTGGCGACATGAATCCAAAGTACTTTCCCTAGGTCTCTATTAGCCATGTGTTGCACATAAAAGGATGAGAAGCTTACGCAATCAAATCATCAAGCTCGAAAGTGTCTGATGTATTTCTTTCAAATCAGTGTGAAATCATGTCGCCCGTAGAATGAGCAGAGGTATGCGGGAACGTGCACGGACCAATACCATGCACGTGTCGCGTCGTCCCCATGGCTTGGCGTTTTCGTTGGCTACGGGCTCGAACCTAGCCCTCCATCACACAACCCTTCACTTTCAGACTCGGCGGCTTTATATATGAGTGCCTCGACCCCTCGAATCCCATCAATATGCTAGTGGTTCAGCACCTCTAGCTGCCGAAAAGAGACAGCGTGTGCCAACCCAAAGGGACAAAGGTATATCGCTACAAACTCTTGCCATACCGAGTCCCTACTGACTTTCGCAGCACAAAAGCATCGAGGGATCAGCATAGCCACATTACGACGTAGTCCACGCATATCAGCGATTGAGAAGAGCTCCAAGCCTCAAACATATCCTGGACAGCAAGCTCAATACTCAACGAAGCAAAAGGCATATGCGCCCAGTTCCATCATTGTCGATGACCTAACATGCGTTACAAAGAACTTGTCCAATTCTCAACAAATCCAGAAACGAGCCATCAAGACCGAAAAGCGAACGCGAGACCACCGTGAGGACCAAGCACTGACCGAACGGCCAAGAAAGCGCCTCCAAATTGAAAATCCTCTCCAGACGACGTCTGACAGCCTCCAGCAGGCGGAGACACAAGAACTACCTCGAGAAGACGAAGCTCCACCATCCCGCGCTTCGCCCGAGCTATTTTCTAAACGAGCACGAACATCAACCTCTTCACCCAGCAAGTCAGTTAGGAAGACAATCGGAGAGGCTCATGTTGACTACTGGAGGGAGAACGGAACTTGGCCAACAGAAGAACAAGAGAAAACAATGGATCGTTTTCAAGACAATGTTCACCATGCGCTCGCAAGGAAGAGATCGTCGGCTTTGCTTCGCTGCAAGCGTTCGGTAACGAACTGGAAGACTGCTCCTATGTTGCAGCCACGTATGATCTGTACCTTCCATTTCTTACCTGTGAGGTAAAATGTGGGGCGTCCGCATTGGACATCGCCGATCGGCAGAATGCTCATAGTCAAACTGTTGCGTTACGAGGATTGGTAGAGCTCTTCCGGCTTGTGGGTCGGGAGCATGAGCTTCATCGAGAAATCAATGGCTTTTCAATCTCTCATAGCGATGAATACGTAAGAATTTGGGGTCATTACGCTGTTATCAACGGTAGAGATCTTACATTCTACCGACATCCAATCACTAAGTTTGATATCTCACCCACAGCGGAGGGCGATCAAAGATGGAAAGCATACACCTTTGTCCGGAGTGTCTACGATTTGTGGCTTCCTCAACACTTCAAGAAAGTCTGCTCCGCAATCGACATGTTACCGGCTGACTTGGATTTCGAAGTTTCTGATGTGTCCGAACCTCAAACAACAGATCATGAATTGGCTTCTTCACGCTCAGGACTGTCCCAGCGACTTGAAAACCACAACATAGCCGACAAACGTGTGATACTGAGCAGCGAGCCAAGCATCCAGTTTGTGCTCTGAGGACGGCGAGTTTCACGCTTCCTTCGCGTGGCAAAACAAGCATCCCGCAGGTCAGCGAATGCAATGTGACTTGCGATAACGAAGAAGAAGCGGGTCAGGAGTAGCGAACGCTTCACATCTATATTCTTGCGTTCCGTAGCCCATCGTGGTGCTCTCCCCAGTACTGTCGCTTATAATCTTTCTGGCCTAGATTGCCACAGTGACCAGCATCCGGACTCGTTTGGAATTTGCAAGCAGTCCTTGTCACGCTTTATGTGCTACTAACGCTTGACCGTTCTGCATTGTTTCGTAGGAAATGACATCGCGTCTGTACTGACTGGCCAGATCTGTTAGGAAACCTGCTGCATATCCAGGACGAAGGCTTTCCATCCTCCATCCCCTTTCGCAAGCATTGTTCTTCGGTAGGAGACCAGCGATTATTCTTTGCGGACCTAAAAACCCCACGGTCATGACCAGTCTGACTGTCCAAGTCGTGTTGGCCATTTCTGCCCACTTCTTTCCAAGATTCGTCGCATATGGATGTAGCCGTTGCCGAGTTCACATCACTGTTGTCGTTCATCGATTGGCTGAGCTGGCAGGTCCTTGCAAGAACGGTCTTCGTAGCTCTTGATCGCTCAATGCTTGAGGAGGTATCAGTACACACGCCATACGTCGAGCTCGACAGTCGTCGTCTGACAGCGTCTTCTTTTGGATGTCGCTGCTCCTAGAGCGTCCAAGGTGCCTCAGACGTCCCGTTTGCTTCTGACACCGAGCGTGCCTGGCCGTAGCTAGAGCCTTCTTCAGAGGCGGTGAGGACGTTCTTGATTGCGAACCATCGTTGGTGAGGATAAGATATGAACCAATGCCGCCGAGAATGCTGTCACTACTCCTTCAAGACGATGATCCATCTTCTCAAAGAGCGAATCCATGACTTGCTCAAGCTGTCCATATGTGTCCATTGTAGGTGATGGATTTATGTTCGGCGATTCGAGAAATTGTCTCTTTGTGGTGGTCATATCACTGATTATATTGGGTGAGATCTGTCGTCCGAGGGGCAATAGGCATCGAGAATGCGGAATGATTTCGGCAGAAGTGAGTTTTTCCGATCCAGTACTGCGGACCGTAGATCCGTACGCGTTACTAGCTTTTCTTGGAGCAGCACTGCGGCGAAGATAGTCCCGATTGACACCGGGCTTCTGTCTCTCATGATTTAGAGCAACGGGTGCTTGCGCTTCGGAATCTGCTTCAAGACCATTTGGGGCACAATCTTGAGTTGACGCCTGGTGGTCAACAATGGGCTCCGGTCCTCGGTCCTCCGGTATTGAGCATTGCCGGCCGCGATCATCTGAAACCAAGCTGGAATGAAAGCAGTCGCCATCTGAAGGCTCCATGGGCGGCTCATTTCTGACGGTATGATGCGACACTTCTCGGTCCTGTAGGTGGGAAACGAACTCATCGTCCCGACTCGACCACTGCTGGTTCGAAGCAGACGGATCGTGATAAGCTGACTCAATGGATTCCAGACATACGTCATCGCTGATCTCGATAGGGCTAGAGCCTCCCAGAGCATTGTTGTGTCCATGTATCTTGTATGCTCAGAGATGGAAGTTGAAATGAAGCTTCAAGAGCGTCACATAGCTGCTGAACCCTGGGATCGCTCTGACTGGATATTAGCCAATTTCCGTGGAGTAAATGAGGTGTCGCCTTCTATCGAGATCAACTTTCACCCCATCGTCGGGAAGGCACTTTTTAAAGGATCACCGATATTCTTGTCGCGAGAGATAGGAGACTGAGCGCCGTGCGAGCTCCTCTGCGTTGGTGCTCCTTTCCTCTTCCGTCTCGACGTAGGCTTGCCAGGTTGCCATTCGTAAATGGTGATGGGTGGAGCGCCATGGGGAAGGATCTTGAACGTCTGGAATAAAGCAGAGGCCATAATGGTGTGAACAGACGGTTCAGCTGTTGCATGCTGTCCTGCTCATATGTCCGGATGAAATTAACGACGCATGATATTGCAGGCCGCGTGATGCAGTAGATGTGGGCCTTTGTTCGAGGCGAGGGAGCTAGCGGGCCTATCGATCCACCCGGTCATGCCTGATATGTTACCCCGCAGAGGAGGCGAAGTGATTCATGAGGTGAGGTCGCCATCCTCACGAGTAAGGATGTTGTAGGTTGATTGGATGATGGTTACTCCGCTTGGAAACAGAGAGCAAGCCCTGAGGACGATATAACTCGGCCTGAGTGCGCTAAATTGACTCGAAGCCTGCCAGGCGGAGCACGAAGCTCGAATGAAGAGCTATCAGCCAATGATTCTGAGGAGTGGACGAGATGTCCCCCTGAGGAACAAGGGCCGTGGACGTGAAGGATTCGACGGGTTGAAGGCGAACCGAGACATGGATCCTGGGGAATGGCAAAGGCGTTGATTGGGCAGCCTGGTTGTACCCATGCGCAGGGGCACCGCCCTAGAACGGACGCATCACTTTTTTGAAGCTGATAGGCATACAGGCGGATTATATAACTTACATACGTATACGTGCACGCTTATAGATCTCTTATTTCTAGATAGATTTCGATAACTATAATAGTTCTTGTCTAGTGCTTGATTCTTATTTACTATAAGTTCGATATATAATCTAAAAAATAACTAAGACTAGTTTCTTTCAAAGAATTTACTTAGTTTATATATTAATTACCTATATATAAGACTAAAGACTATTGAATATGTATACGTTTTTTTTTTTTAAATAAAGTGCCTAAGTATATTCTATTATACTAAGAAAGTTAATAAGGGTTTCCTCTTTCTATAGATAAGAATATTATTCTTTTCTTTTTTTAACTATTATCTAAGCGTATAACAATTAAGAGTGAAAAAAAATATTACTATAGTCTACTATAGTAGTACAAATTTTACATATACCTTCTAGAAGGCCTTTAGCTAGTGCCCGACTAGCTTTACCTATATCACTCTACTAGTTATATAAGAAGGAACCTTATTGGCGGTTCTTCCGCTCGATCCAAGAGTGGTTCGACATTGGTCGTGTCGTTTGGTGGGCAGCGTCCCTCCAATCCGATAGATCGCGAGGCTCGAGGTGTCTGTGAAGCATTAAGCGGCCGTGTGTCTACGAGTTGCGAGTCACAGAGAGCACTTCAATGCTCTTTGAGAGCTGAAGAGGCCTCGATAGTAAGGGAGACGACTTGTCAGTCGCGTCCCTTCCTAAGAGCTTCTGCTATTGAGAACTCGACAGCGTGCGAACGTAGAAGATACCCTAGCCTACATGTACACTCGCGCGTGACTTTGGCGTGAACATGATACGTGCCTAGGGTGTGTGGAGGGAACGGTCAGTGGAAAGTCGAGGTTTGGCACACCATCCAAGTGGGGGCTCTAGACTTTTGAGGCCAACCCTGTAACCGCCGGCAATGTGCACCTAAAATAAGCGCGAATCAGCAGCCTGTCTTTACTCGCTGGCCGTACAGCAACAAAGACCTGAATGCCTTGCAAATATTGCATGGCAGCCAGTGCGACTCTGACTCGACCAGAGTAGCCGCACGATTTTGGCTCATCGACCTGAACGTCTCATGGGTTTGTGAAGGCCACGTTCAACAAGCTCATAGCAGACCTCTTCTC
>Ga0160429_1002190_pt1 | contig 10435 bp, 13 predicted proteins | sample SolpanmetagenomR_FD_108199 | JGI IMG/M metagenome (GOLD analysis project Ga0160429, IMG submission 108199) | Solar panel surface microbial communities from Lawrence Berkeley National Laboratory, California, USA - R | ecosystem: Engineered > Built environment > Solar panel > Unclassified ... | reverse complement strand
TATGTGAACGGCTTCCCGATCGCGTCCGACGCGCCGCTGGTCATCACCAATCCCGCCGGCTCCAACTTCAAGTGCGACCTGGGCGAGTTCACCACCGTCCTCAACGACGGCCAGCAGCTCTACCGCGTGCTGTTCCCGTCCTATGTGACGCTGGTCGAGGCATGGGGCGCGGCGATCCTGAAGGCGGCTGGGCGCAAATGGTCGGACTTCAAGGGCGGCCATCGCGGCGTCGCCGAGGCGGTGACGATCCGCAATCTCCGCGCCCACGGCATCCCGGTCTTCAATCAACGGGCGCTGAACCGGCTTGCCGCCGTGTCGATCGCCAAACAGAAGCTGCGGGCGTTGAACGATCCGATCGTCCTTGATCACACCGCCTTCGTCCGCCACGTCGGTATCCTGCGCGGCTTTGCACGGGTGATGGCGGACGGCGTGGCGAACATGCCCGACGCATCATGAAGAGGACCGCCCCTTGACGATCGACCCCAAGGCATCCGCTGCTTGGATGAAGGCCGGCTTCGACCTATGGATGCTCGGTGCTGCGGCCGGCACGGTCATGACCCTTCGCATGGCCGTATCGTGGCCGGAGGCAGCGCAGGAGCGGCGGAAACGGATCTGATGGTGTCTGAGAAGGTCCACGCCGCGATCGAGCTACAGACCCGCTTTATGACCGGCGCGCTCGGCTTCGCGGCGCTCGGCACCGTGCAGGGGTCGGTGTCGCATTATCGGCGCAAGGTCGCCGCCAATCGGAAGCGTCTCAGCCGTGGCTGATCCCGTCGCCCGTTCGTGGCAGCTCCTCATCGTCGAACCGGGCAGCCGCCACGTCACGCCAGACCTGCACGACAGGCTGCTACGCCTGCTCGATCTCCTGCCGCAGACCCGGCTCATCGAGATCGAAACCGACGCAGGCAGCGTCAGCGTGTCGCGTGACTGGCCAGGCGACCGCATGGAAGAGGTCGATGCGATCAAGGCGGAGATCGCCGCCATGCCCGGCATCGTCCGTCTTACCCTTTTCCAGGCGGCCTGAGCGTGGAGTGGTTCCGCCAGCTAGGTCGCGCATCGCGCAACCTCGGCCGCATCGCCCGGCGAAATCCGGCCTGGGCGGTCCAGTCGCTGGTCTTCACCCCCTTCCGCTTCGCCAGACACTTGTTTGGCGTCCTGGTACTGACGATCACGGTCGCGGTCGTGCTGAGCCTCGGCTCGGACGGGCTGGTCTGGTATTTCGGGCTCTACCGCTATCCGATGCTCCACGACGTCATATCGGCGCTGGTACTGCTCGCGATCCTCCTCGTGCCGTTGCGCGCGCTCTTCCAGCCGCTGATCCTGCATTACGGAGGCCAAGGCGCAAGCGACACCCACGGCTCGGCCCGCTTAGCAACCGATGCCGAGGCGCGGGGCCTGACCGGCAGTGCCGGCCTGCTGATCGGCCGCGACCGCAAGTCGGGAAGCTGCTGCGCTATCCCGGCCCCGCCCATCTGCTGACGATCGCGCCCACCCGCAGCGGCAAGGGCGTCGGCACGATCAGAGTCGCCAACCTGCCGCTTTGGCAAAAAGCGGATTAGGCGATGGCGAAGAAGACGGCCAGCGCCCGCGTGACCGCCAGCATGGCTTCGGCATCGAGGTGGCCGATCGTCGCCCCGATCTTGTCGCGCTTCACCGACATGGCCTTGTCCACCATGACCTGTGACCGCTTTCGCAAGCCGTTGGTCGGTGTCGGGTCAATCGTCGTGCGGATCAGAGGCGCATCGACCAGCGTTCCCGACACCAGCAGCACCGTAACAGTGCCAGTCTGGTCGAACTGGTCGGCCTGAATGATGAGCGCGGGACGCGGCTTGCCGAAGTCGCCGGGGAGTGCGATCGTCACCAGATCGCCCAGTTTCACGCCTCACCCTCGGGATCGAGATCAATAAGGGCGGCATCCATGAAGGCGTCCAGATCGCGATCGGCCATGTCTGCCGCTGCAACCATCCGTGCCTGTCGCCTGCATTCCTCTGCGAACCCCGGCCGCCGGGTATCGGGAACCCATATCTGGATAGGCCGCAGACCGGCCGCGCGCAGTGCGTCGCGACGCTTCTGGACTCGTTCGCTTACGGGTGACGGCATGGACGTTCCTTCCATCGGTGCGTTACATGTAACATAATCCATGCCGTTGATCGTCGCAAGGAAAACGGCCGGTTTTCTGGCGATTGGCAAGCGACCTCGCCGTACCGGATTCCATCGCTAGAAAAGCCGATGCGAAAATCAGCGCGCGATTGATCCCGGCAACCGGCTTTCCTTGCGGTTCCCAGCATCACGCGCGGACGGATCATCATTGTGCGTCCGTCGCACCGATCGTGAGTTACGTCTCAGCGATCGTGCGCCTGCCGCGTCGATCCGTCTCACGCAATGTGAGCCGGAAAGCCTCCTTTATTGCAGTTCCGGGCGGTCATCATTGCAAGCCGCTACAGCTATACCAACGACAGCGAGGCGATCCGCGACCTCATTCGGCGCGAGCAGGAGCGGGGGCTCGAGATGGAGAGCATCCGCCAGGCGTTGATCGAGGGTGAGCAGAGCGGCGAGCCGGAACTGTTCGACTTTGCCGCGTTTAAGCGACGTAGAGCCGAGCAGCATGGCTAATATCGACTTAGCCCGAGGCCGCAGCGCGACCTTTACGCTATCTTCGACTATACCGTGGCGCATTGGGATTTGCCCCCAGCGATGCGCTACACCGACCTCATCGAAGCCGCTTGCGTCGATCTGGCCGAAGCACCGCAGCAGGCGCAGTGCTGCGCCAACATCCGGCCAGGCTATCGATGACGCAGCATCGAGCAGCACGTCATCTACATTCGGCCGACCAGCTACGGCATCGCCGTCATTCGCATCCTGCAGCAGCGCATGGATGCAGCCCGCCAGTAGTGAGGATCGTAGCCAAAATACAACTCACGAATAAGCTCGATTATGTATCTTAGGCGTGATTACCTGACGCTCATCCTAGGAAAGCCACCATTGTGAGAAGACCGGTAATACATCCATGTCTTGCCAGATCGGTCGATTTCATCCTTCGCGAATGACAACGCCGATATAATGTTTCCTAGAGCGTCGCGAGCGATTGATGCGCGAGATGGGCTTGGCAGGCGTGATCCGTGGCAAGCGCGGTGTGCACCACTGTTGGCGGCCAGGCTCTGGCACCGCAATCATAGGCCGTGTCGGTAACCTGTCAGCTGGCTAGCAGATCGAACGGTTTCAGCTAAGCTGGCTGGCCCGCAGACAGACCCCTCGCCTGCCAGGTCAACCGACATGTCGACACGTCGTCAAATCGACACGTCGTCACGCCGACATGTCGATCATTCCCCCATCGGGCTCTCGCCATATTTGCGCAAGACGTCGTTGAACGCCTCGGCCATCAGCGTCTGGAGGCTCTTGCCCTGGCGGCGCGCGAGCGTGTGCATCGCGAATGACATATCGGGGGTGAAGAACCCGGCGATCTGCTTGCGACCTTCGCGGCTCGGTGGCCGGGCGATGCCGGCATCCTTATCCGGTGCGGCGGAGTGCGGCGCGGCGATCGGCGACGGGGCGGGACTGCGCAGATTGGCGAAACTGGGCTTGCGGCTCATTGACGGACCTTCTTCGGCGGCTTGATGTCGAGCTGTCTACACGTCCACGCGTAGAGCTGGCGGATATCCTCTGCTGCACGACCGGCGGGTTCGCTCTCCATCACCGATCGCCCTTCGGCGCTGGCATGTCGGTAAGCGGCGCGATCGGCGATCTGGATCGGACAGGGCGGCGTGCCATAGCTTTCGACCAGTTCACCCGCTTCGGCATAGACGCGCGGCGCATTGGGCGGCCCCGCGGTGAAGACGACGAAGGCGGGCTTGCGGAGCAATTGCACCAGCTTGGCCGTGGTCTGGATCGCGGCGAGGTCGAACGCGCTCGGCCGGCAGGGGATGAGGACCAGATCCGCCACTTCGACCGCGGCCCTTGCGGCGCTGTCGGCATGCGGAGGCGTATCGATCACCACCAGCTCGGCCCCCTGCCCGAGCGCTGCGGCAACCTTGGCGGCCAGGCGGGGCGGCGGGCTGTCGATCACCTCCGGCGGAGTATCCTGGCGCCACGCGGCCCATTGGCTGGCGGTCGCCTGTGGATCGGTATCGATGACGAGTGCGACCCGCCCCGCCTCCTGAGATGCGGCGGCAAGGTGGAGGGCGAGCGTCGTTTTCCCCGCCCCGCCCTTCTGGCTGATGATCGCTATCGTCGGCATGACACCTCCTCTACGTGTCGACAGTGCGACAGTCCAACGATCTTTCGCGCCGACATGTCGACAATCAGAGCCGCAGACACGACCGCACCCGATGATCCACGCCCTTTCCGCTTGATCCCTTTAGGGAGCATTGCGGCGGCAAAGCCGACGCTTCTTCCATCGGTTTTCGTGCTGTCGGTTGTTGTGATTTGCCTCGTCTGCCGGTGCTTGGCCGTTAGGCCAGGTGTGACGGCCGTCGAGGCCGTCTCTTTTGGCCCGATCTATATTGATATGTACTAGCGGTTGAGGATCGAGGTGAGACTCGCATGAGACAGCGTCCGATCGGGCGTCGATCGCCGCACCCAGGCGAGCGAGCATCCGGCCCAGCGCTCCGCCGACCTGGATCTGTGCGCGGTCGCCAGCTGACAGACCCGCTTCCATCGCACGGACCGCCTCGTCACGAGCCTTGGCATGCTGGAGCGCATCGACCGGTACCGGTGCCGGCCGCAACCAGCGCGGCAGGTGGTCGAGCAGCCGAACGGGCAGCAGCGGACGATAGACGTTCGAGGTTTGCGCATAGCGCGGACCGCCCTGCCCGGCCTTGTCGGCGCCTGCCGCCCCCGCCTCGGCCCCTGCCCCCTGCCCTTCGACGCGGCGGAACCGGCGCTGGCGGACGAGAAAGCCGGTCGCTTCGAGCGCGACGAGCGCGCGCGCGACGGTGGCCCGGCCGAGCGCCGTCGCCGCGGCGAGCCGGTCGTAGCTGGGAAAAACGCGTCCGCGGTTGAGCCGCGCGAGCGTGCACACTTCCTCGAACACCCGCACCGCACCCGCGGTGAGCCGCGCCAGCAGCGCTTCGGTCGGGGTCAGATCGCGATCCTCGGCGCGTGCGAGGCGCTTGGCGTGGCGTCCGGCGTCGAGTGCGGCGCGCGCGGCGCGTACCATGCGGTCGCATTCGCCCTTGGCCGGCGTCGCGAAGAACATCTCCTCGAACGTCCCCGCCTCGAGGCTATCGCGGCGAACGGGCGCGCCGGTGCGGTGCGGCAGCCGCTGCGAGGCGCGTCCAAAGCTGCGCATCACCGGTCGCGGCCCCTGCCGCGTCATCCGGCCGAGCGCGATCGTCGTCGCTTCCCCGAGGGTAAACGGCGTCATTGTCCTTCCCCTTCTGGGGCCGGGACCAAAGACAAAGAAGGGGCGTGGCGCGAAACGCGCATCCTTGCACCGCAGCGGAGCACAGCGTATCAGGAGGGGGTGGTAGATGGTTCAATTTACCCCGGATCGACGTTTGGCGACGTCGCTCCATCAACACCTGGGATGCCCGGCCTCGTGCCGGGCTTTCCTTTATGTGGTCACGGCCACCCTTTTTCTGATCTGCACGACCCCATGTCGGCTTGAGTGCCGATTGTTGCAGGATCGATCCAACATCGGAAGCCGATAAAGTTCGTGCTTTCGAGTAAGAATTACAGAAAAAGTTCGTGCTATCGAGTATCTATTGCCAATTCCATTCGTGCTATCGAGTAGGAATTGGTCGTCGCATTCGTGCTATCAAGTATCAATTGGCCGAACACTTCGTGCTATCGAGTAGGAATTCATCCGCTAACCCGACTCAGGACCCGTAGGCGCCCTGATCCGATTCGCTCGATGATTCGCCCGACGCCTCTTCGGCAGATTCGGCATCGGTCCGGCGCCGGGTGATCACGACCCGCACTGGCGCGGCGCGACGCCCCCTTCCCTTTTCGGCCGGCGCGGCGGATGGTTCGCCGTCGACCAGCGCCAGGTCGTAATCGGGGATGGTGCCGGTTCCGGCGATCGCCTTGAGCGCGGTACGGAAATTGGCGAGCGGGTTCTGATAGCCGATCTGCAGACGGAAGGTGGCGAGATCGATGTCGAGCCGCTGCTCGTCGCCCGGGCCGTCCTGCGCCGTGGCGCGTGCGACTTCGTAGATACGCCGCTCGATCGGCCCGAGCTGGAAATAGGTCGCGGCATAGTCGAGCACCTGCCGATCGCGCAGGATCGCCCGGTACAGCCAGTCACACAGCCGCACCTTCACCGCCTTCAACCGGCGCTCGCCGGTCTTGGTCTTGGTGTAATGCAGCCGCGCCTCGGACAGCCACGAGAAGAACCCCTCCTCGCCCTCGCCGCCCGCCTCGATATTGGTCTTGATCTGCGTACCCTGCAGCCGCTCCAGCGCCTCGGACAGCCGCGCATAGGAGCGCGCGGAATGGTTCGAGCCGGTGACCGAGAACAGATCGTGCGCGGTAAAGACGAAATCCTGCTCGACGCTCTCGCCCGCCTCCAGCTTCGCCGCCATCAGGCTGGCGATATAGAGCACGATCTCCTTGTCGTAGATCGTCGCCACGCCGTTCGCCGAGGGCCGCACCTCGATCGACACCGGTCCGTGCTCGTAGGAGAGGGGGCGCATCCAGGCATTCTTCGACAAAGCGAAGAAGGGAAACGCCATCAGCGAGCGTTCGCCGCGGATCTCACCGACCAGTGGGCTGTCGAGCTGGAACAGGTCGCGCTGGTTGGCTTTCGGGCGGGGAGAGGGGGGTCGGGTCATTGCGGGCATTTCCTACTCGAAAGCACGAACTTTGGGGAGGGATAGCGTGCGACAGGAGGGAAGGGGGGCATAAAGGGGGGGAAGTTCGTGCTTTCGAGTAGGAAATCCGACGAGAGCCATTCGCCTACATTCGCCGGTCGAACACCGGCTGTCGAGCGTCCGATATGTCGGGGCATCGACGTGTCGACGTGTCGGATGATAGGGGTGCCGACATGGGCCGGGACAGGCCCGCAAGCAGGGATGCGCTATGGCTGCGGCCGCTCGATCCACGTCCCGCCAACCCGCCGACGTGCCAATCTGCACCTCGACCTGTCGGCGCCTTCACCTGTCGGTTCCTCGGCCTGTCGGCATGTCGTGGTGTCGACAAATCTACAGGATCCGTTGGTGGCGTCAGGGCAGGGGAGGGCGCGCGTCGCTCCCTCGCTCCGCGCCATCATCGGGCGCACTCATTCAGCCAGTGAATCACACCCGCCGCGGTGATTCAGGAAATCCGTCGGACAGCCGCCGCGCACCCGAATAGAATCGCCCGCATGGACACCCTCCCGTTCACCCCCGTCGCACTGGTCGCGATCGACAGCGCCCGCAACATCCGGCGGCGGTGGCGGATCGCGGCCTATCGCGACCTGTTCGATGCGGTGATGATCGAGACCCAATGGGGGCGGATCGGCGCCAAGAGCCGCCGCCTGGTGCGCAGCTTCGCCGATGCCGAGGCCGCAAGTACCTATGTCCGCGGACTGCTCGCCCGGCGGACCAGCGCACCGCGACGGATCGGCATCGCCTATCAGCCCGTGGCGTAGACACTTCTACATGTCGACGCACTAGTTGATACCTCCGTCGACACGTCTACTCGACGACGAGCAGACATAGGACTGCCGATGCGGGTTGCGAGCGAAACGGCAAATCAGGGCAGGTCCCCCGCTGGTCTGCGTGCTTTACGCTGCATGAGGGCAGGTCTACGCCCTTCGTGACGACGATCCTTTAAAGGCAGCCGCGTGCACCACGTCCTTCTCCTCACCGCCACCATTGCACCGCGGTCAGGCTATTACAGCTCGAACCACAGTGCGCCGCGGCTACGGCTCGACGATTACAAGCGCGCCTTTGCGGTCTATCTCGACGAGCTCGCGCGCGGGACGTTCGCAACCGTCATCTTCGCCGAGAATTCGGGCCACCCCCTCGACGAACTCGAAGCGATGGCTGCAGCGCGCCATCTGACCGATCGCGTGATCTTCCTGCCGGTCGCGCCGGGGCCGGCCGTGGACGTCAACGTCTTCTATCTCGAGCTCGATCTGCTGATCAAAACCTTTGCCGCACCCGCGGTTGCCGCGCTGCCCGAGGACACGTTGTTCTGGAAGGTGACGGGCCGCTACATCATCACCAATATCGGCCCGATCGTGCGGACGGCGCCTGCCGCGGACGTCTATGTCAATTGCCGCGACCGACCGATCCGCTGGGCCGATTTCTATCTCGCCGCCTTCACCCGCCGCGCGTTCACCACACTGCTCGAGGCGAATTTTGAGGCCTATCACACGATCCGGACGGGCGAGGAGATCTTCCGGGAAACCGTCGATGCCGCGCCGGCGCAGGGCTTTCGCGTCGTGCCGCGCCTGATGTTCGTGCCGCGCGTCTCGGGCGCACGCGGACGCGACCGGTTCAACTATGGCGGCGCCAAAGGCCGCCTCCGCTATCTCACCCGCGTCGCGGCCCACCGGCTCCTGCCGCGCCTCTGGATCTGAAGGAAGGCTGCAACGCCGGCGCGGATGGCCTGCGCGCACGGCTGCCGCGGCCTTTCCCCTGCGTGCTGTAAGGCGCCCGCACCGTCGATTTAACCCCGGCTTTACCATTGTCGCCTAAGATTTCCGCGGATCGCGAGGAATTGATGATGCGCAAGTGGCTGACGATCGCCGGTGGCAGCCTGTTGGTAACGGCCTGTGGCGGCGGGGGCGGGGGTTCCGCTGCGGTGCCGGTCGTATCCGGCACGCCGACGCCCGTACCGACGCCGACGCCCAGCCCGGCACCAAGCCCGACGCCGAGCCCCACGCCGTCACCGACGCCGTCACCGACGCCGACGCCGACCGCGTCCTATTCGCGCTACGTCGACCTCACCGGCAATCGCACGTTCCAGACCGCCTGCGCCTCGCTGCTCGTCAATACCGCGCCGGCGACACCGCAGCCGGTGCTATCGTTCGGAGAGGGGCCGACGCTCGATTACACCGCCGCGGCCGGTGGCTATGCGATCAATGGCGACAGCGTCGCGCTGTCGTTCGCGTCGAGCGATGCGGTGACCGCCGCAGCCGGGCAACGGAGCTTCGAGAAGACCGTGTCGGGATCGGTCCAGCGGCTGACGATCACCGACTCCCCGATCGCGGGCACGACGCCCGATTTCGCGCGCAGCTTTGCGCTCCGGACCGATCGCGCAGCGGGCGCGACGCTCTATTCGTGCGTGTTCGGCGTGCCGACACTGACCGCCGACCTGCCGGCCACCGCCGTCAGCTACAGCAAGGTCGGGGTGAACGGCACCGCCTATGTCACCGACCAGGGCGGCAATGTGCAGACCTATACGCTGACCGCCAGCACCGGTACCGTGCGCTACGATCCCGCCGCCAGCGCGCTGGTCGTGACCGTGCACCTGATCGGCAATTTGCAGACCGCAAGCGGCACCGCCACGACCGCAGTCGACCTCGGTACGTTTACCGGCAATGGCGCGCTCAACGGCACCCGCAGCAAATTCTATGGCCAGCTCGACAGCAGCGACCGGGTAAGCCTGTTCTCCGGGTTCGGCGGCTGGTTCTTTGGCGGCACCGACACCGCCTCGGCCTTTGAGGTGCTGGCGGCGGAGCCGAGCACCGGCAACCGTATCTCGGCGGTGGGCTCCGTCGTCGCGGTCCGCTGATACGCAAAAGGGAGCGACCGTCGCCGGCCGCTCCCTCGTGATCGTCCGATCCGCCCGGGATCAGGCCGCGAAGGCGACCCGCACCGTCTGGCGACGCCGACGCAGCGTCGCGCCGGCCATGCCGAAGCCGAGGATCATCATGCCCCAGGTGCCGACTTCCGGCACCGCAGCCGCGTAAACCTGCGCGGTGGAGAAGCGATAGTTGCGGTTGGCGAGCGTGTTGATGTTCACGTCCCAGCCGATCGCATCATACGCCGAGAGATCGAGCGCGGTAATCTCCTGCATCTGACCAAGGCCCGATGTCGGATCGAGGATGCCGAGCTGCGGCACGCCCGCCGCGCTATCCTTCCAGTGCGACGCCTGGCGGCCATCGCCGTTCAACGTACCGGTCGAGAACAGCGAACTCCCGAACAGCTGGCTGGCGCCGCCATCGATCGAGAAATAGGGCGTGTTCTGCGTCGACCAGTCGAGGTTGCCCGCCGAGCTGTAGCGATACAGGTCGAGCTGGCTCATCACCACGAAATCCTCGAGCGAGCCCAAGCTGGTGGCATTCTTCTGACCGGGCGCGGTGCGCGCATCGACCGAATCGACACCCGACACGAAGCCCAGCGCATGGCCGATCTCGTGGATGGCGACGCCGATGAAGTCATAGGCGTTCGAGGCGATGCCGTTCGACGGGTCGAAGTCGAAGTTGAACAGGTTGCTGAAGGTGATGCTGGCATCCGCCGTCGAATAATCGATCGCATTGCCGTTGACGTCGGTGGTCAGCCCCAGC
>Ga0160429_1002189_pt1 | contig 10437 bp, 7 predicted proteins | sample SolpanmetagenomR_FD_108199 | JGI IMG/M metagenome (GOLD analysis project Ga0160429, IMG submission 108199) | Solar panel surface microbial communities from Lawrence Berkeley National Laboratory, California, USA - R | ecosystem: Engineered > Built environment > Solar panel > Unclassified ... | reverse complement strand
GGTAGAAGGAGAAAATCGCTTGAATTTGATCCACAGGGACGTTCCGCGCCCGTCAATATATGAAATCAGTCTCCAGGCGCAGAAGCGCCCAAAGATGGACAAAGGCCAGCCTGGCAATGCTTGGAGACTGTGCCACATGGGAAGCTGATATATACCTTCGAATCAGCATGGACCGCTTGGCACGGAATGCTCCGCCTGTTTGGCAATCCTGCCATTATCAATGATACCAACTTTGACGCCGCACCTCTGGAGAAACCGTCAGCACCAATCCTTCGTTCGACTCGAATGCGTTCGAAACGACTTCGCCTCGCTTTTATGCGCTGGCTCTGTTGGTTCGGTATCCTGCAAGCGCCAATTGCCGCAGGTCTAGAAAAGATACTCCAACACCGCCGCGTAGACTGTGCCATTCTAGTCCATCACGAACAGGTGCTGCAATTAGATCAGTGTCACTTCGATATCTCAGAAGATTCAAGGGACAGAAGCGGAGTATAGCGGCGATTTTCCGCGAGTGTACCTGACCTTTACCGACAACACGCCTGTCGCCCACGCACTTGAGGAGTATCCAGATCGAGCACCACCAGTCACACATCTCATGTTGCAGCGTAGCCCAGACATCGCTTGAACTGCCTCCTCAGTTAAGGTGACAATCAACTTCGTCGTATAGCTAGCAAGCTCACAGTCAGCACAATTCAGTAGAGTCTGCTCAGGTACAGTCAGAGAGATGCCTTCTAAGGCGTTTCGAACCCTTCTTTTAGTGCTGGTCAAAGTTCTATAGATTCCAGTTCCGCTCTTGGGACTGTGCACCAGTCCGAATGGACAAGCGTTCCCCGTAAGACTGACCCAACAGTATTGCGGCGCGAGATGCCTCGCTCATGGATCGCTGCTCATTTTCAAGTTCCAAGACGGATCCGTGCCTCACTCTAGCAGTGTTGGCGGCGTCCTTGCAACATGCCAGGAGGCGCGCTTGTTTAGCAATTGCGCAGTAGACGACGAAGCAACAACGAGAGGCACAGTCTATTTACTTCCGATGAAATTGCTCATGGCGAGGACGGCACAGCTGGACCGGCATTATAAGATCAACGTTCACTCGCGATTTGACTTGGAGATATACACTCTGGACTGGACTGCAAATAAGCTGTATACAATTTATCATCATTTAGCCCACTGCTTATCTGTCGTCTTACATCAATTTCCTGCGAGGATTTTATGTCCATGGATCCACTAGAGGGTACTCGAGCTACTTTCCGCCATGTTTGGCTTGCATGGCTTGTATAGTCCGTCGTCCTAGGATACGCCTTGCCGTCCTCAGCTCCTAATGAGGTCGCTAAAAGAGATCTTTCTTGCAAGCCGTTTGAGTGGGGTGCCATTGGCGATTCCTGGAGCTCCGGCATTGACTACAGTTCTGACGTAGACTATGATCATAACTACCAATCTTGCATGCGTGTTAATCACGCGTATGCCGCCCGAATGGAGCAGGATGATACATGGACGGACTGTGTCCAGGCTCCGCACTTCGTTGGATGTTCGGGTTCCATGCTCGGCAATATGTTCAAGGACGACGGCCCTGGAGATCCTGGGTCAGGCCCGCAGATCCAAAAGACTGGCAAACCGAGTGTCGTACTCATGACCGCCGGCGGCAACAATGCGCGCTTCGGAGATGTCGCTGACAATTGCGTCTACCGAAACAAACCGGAGAACACACCCCGTGGTCCATTGTATGAAGACGATCCAAACGGCGTTGGGAAATGTAAACAGTCGCTCCAGTGGACCCAGGACTACTTCGATAGGCCAGAGGAATCCGACTTTTCCCCAGCGATCGACTTCCGGAAAACACTCATCGACCTGATGACGACTGATCAAGCGAGATCTAACGACCCATTCTACCTGTACGTGGTTGGATACCCGAAGTTTTCCAACGACGAAGATCCCGTCTGTGATACATATACTTTCACGCCCTACACGCCAGGCTTCAATGATGGCTTCCAGTTCTTGAATAGAGAGCTCCGCCAGCACATAAACAGGCTGTCCGTTCAGTTCAACCAGATCTATGTAGGTAACCGCTGAGCCCGGACGGAATCAGGGAGTGGAGACTGTGCTAGGCCAATGTAATTGAAAACTTCGTTCCTCCAGAAGGCATGAACATTCGCTTTGTCGACGTGGATCGCGTCTTTGATGCTCATCGCTTCTGCGAACCAGGACGCAACCTGAACGACCAATATTACAGCGAAGACACATGGATCTGGAACCTCAGTTGGTTCAACCATTACGCAGATGCTGAGTACGACGTCTTGACATTCGATAACGGAGGACAGTATTTGGAAGAAAGGGGTGTGGGTAGGCATCAGCCACCCAATCCCGCCGTTTTATACCAGACTTTATCAGGCAGGTCTCGGCAGGCTGGCTGGTTGTTTAGGACATTCCACCCCAAAGGTGCAGGACACAATGCTATTAAAGATGCGGTGATTGCTGCTATGAGGGCAGATGGTGTGCCAGGAGTAGTGTAGACAGTTTGTTACCATCCGATTGACGGCTTTTGTGATGAAGGATGTACTGATTGACCTTGAGATGGAGGATTTGAAGCCGGCTGCGCTGGCAGAAGAGTTTTTGCTGACTAGGTATGAAAGGACACGCATGTTGGAGATTGATGTAAGCGATGTGTAAGATAGTCACGTGTATATACATAGTCACGTGAATGAAAGAGTAGACTTGGGTGCCTTCTGTACTCCTTACAGAAGCGACAACTACTACAGGGATTTGCTGGTACTAAAGCGCTTTCTTACAGACTGCGTAGTTTCAATTTCCCCATGCCTTCTCTTTCTCTCATATATTATTCATCGGTCAGAGCGCCACTTCTCGTAAGCGCATACTCGAATGAATTCGCGTGTTTCAGTACGAACAGGTTTTCCGCGTATTGTCGAGGTCATTAATAGTCTTGTGTGGCGCAGTCATTACGGCGCACTGGGTAGGTACCTACTAGCGTTGAAAGCCCCTCCAGGCCCTTGCCCGTTCCTGATGACGCGCTGCCAGGTTCCTGCATTTGCCCCTGCTGTCATCATCACCGCGCAATTGCGGAGTAGGTACTTATTCGACCAGGTCAACAGCTCGATCCTTACTGTCCAATCCAACGCTCCAGATTATTTTCCAACCGTTAGACCAACTCCCTCAAAAAGTTTCCAGCAATCAGCATGTACATTCCAAACTGGCAAACCGTTCTGGCCTCTGGTCTCGCACTGTCACCCTTCACGATCAAGCCGCCCCAGGCTACAGGCGAAATCAGCAGCGGTAGCGTTCTTGACTTCGCGGTCGAGAAGTGCCTGGACGCCGATCAGAACGTGCGCTGCTCGAAGCCCTTCCTCGTCGAGAAGTCTGGGTGCTACAACATTGAATGGAGCACCGATGGCACCTTCGCCCACACCACTGCCGAAGTGAAGGATGCTGCTAGCGGCGAGATGGTGTTCTACCGCGACACGAACGGAGAGTGGAAGCCGAAGAAGGGAGAGCTTGTGTACCTAGACTTCAAGCCGAAGATTGCGGGTCAGGGCAACAAGACTGTTGACTACAAGGTCACGACCTGCAACGATGACGAGTAGATTATGGAGTGCAGTCTCACGATGCCTAGACAATCCGGACGAGACAAGGTGCATTGGATGGACCAGAGCGCATATTCTACGGTGTACGAGCAAACATAATTGCATGAGCATGGCATGAGCACCAACGTCGGCGTTTAGGAGTGAATATTGAACGCATTACGCCGGGGAAGAATGTACGATACTCTTAAATGACACTATAATGCGTGACAATCAGTCTCCATGAGGACTCTCAATGCGATGGTCTTGTGTAACCTATACTTGAGTTGATGTACTACGTTGGTTACAACTGTCGCCACTAATCCCCAAGGAACTTGTCTTCAAGCCGAGCGCCGTTTAAGATGTTGCAGCGTATCCGGATGTGAGTGATCCCTGCATCACAATCTTCAAACGTTGAGTACTTCGCTGAGTACTTCGATCAAGAAGAGTTATGTGCGGATGGTTAACGACGTTGAAATGTTTGTATAGGACGTTTGCCCATGCCAGCAACTATTGGGAATTGTACAACAATTTAAAGCCGCTTACCCTCCGAGAAAATCATTCAGGTGTCCGGAACATTGTTGATCGACCCAGCAGTCTAGGGCATAATGATCAGAGACGCTCCGTAGCATGTAGTAGTACTCCCAGACGGCTGATTCGCTTTCTCCACTCTGCAACAAGCCGAGTGTTTGTATGGTAGGGTCAAAGCGGTCAGCGGGTAGCGGGTAGCCAGGTCAAAGTCGCTCTATAGAGTACCACGAGCAAGACGAGGACGCATCAGCTCTCAAGTCTAGATGTTCGAGAGGTGAAGAAGGGTTTGGATTGTGGAGATGATGGTTCGCCAGTTGTGGCTTCCGGACCCTTTTCCTTGTCTCCGCAATCGTTTGCACTTTGCACGTTGGGTAGCGGGTCGGAGTCGAGCTGAGGATGGGCGAACAACGGTGGATAAGGCCAACAAGGTCAAAGTGATGGCTACAGATGCCTGACGACTTTTACTGGCCCCAGATTGATGCGGCTCTCTCGATGATCAACCTGAGAATAATATGCGTGGACCATCGTAAAACGGTGCTGACAGCCAAGTTTTAGAGTTCGGAAGTGGAGAGACGCTAACCTTGAACGTTGGTACCCCTGTCACATTTCTAACTCCTTCTCCCTGAGGTCCACGGGTATCATTCCAGTGGGATATTCACGGGTACTCCGTACCTCGATCCAACCTTGCGCACTCCAGCCTCCGGATACTCAACGTGGACGGGCCTCATTGACACCTACATCCTCGCTGCCTTCTTTGCTCCGTCAATGCGCCAGTGTACCAGACATCTTCCACTTCGTGCTCCCCCGTCGCTCCGACTGCCTACAATCACCGACGTCGAGCCCTGTGCGCGGCCCAGGATGCTACAGTCCCCAGCTTGAACCACGGAATTGCATCACTCGTTGAGAGAAACTCGAACTGCGCTACATTGAACCGCGCCTTCTCGGAGGCGCCTTTCTTCCTTGGCTGTGAGGTGCGGTTTCGCTAAGAAGCGCATATTCCTGGAGGGAAAACTGTTCGGCCACTGTACCTTAGGATTGGCAACACACAAGCGTTTCAGACAAACGTCCGTCACTAGTCACCATGACACGGCCTCAAATTATCAGAGCAGGTAAGATTCTTAGCATAGAAGGCCTCTTATACGCTTGCTGTGCAGCCGTTTCACGGGAACGGAGCGTCAGGACCGTCACACGACTCTGCTAATTGCATGCTCCCAGACACCATCGACCTCCAAAACCAGAATGCGCCCTCCGCGCAGGACCATACTCGACAGCCCGCACATCCAGCGCCTCTGGGAATAGGGCCCGCAGCACCGCATCAGCAAGCCGCCGTTAGGCACGTCCAAGCCGAGCGAGCAGAGGAGGAACATCAACTTGAGCAAGCATGGAATCACGCCGGCAATGAACTGAGTGAAGAGCCTGGATCCGACGACGAAACGCACATCTCGCCCTCCGACCAACAACGACAGCAAGAGTCTGGCGACCAGAATGGGACATATGCAGGGGAGGATTCTGACATGGCCGATGCAGAATCCGACGAGAACATGGACGACGACATGATGGACAAGATTTCGAGTTCGCCTTCAATTGACGATGGTGGGTATACTTCTATTTCTCGACAACAATCATCCGAACATCTTCCGGCTACGGGACGAGTGAAAGTGAGACATCACGCGCCAGTCGCCATGCCAATTTCCGACAATTTCAGCTCCAACTCTTCATCTCCCTTCGAGACAACACCAATACACTTTCCTTTACGGCGGAGTGAGATCGACGCGGTCAGCCCGCTTTCGGGAGCCTCCACATCTTCTTCGCCTTTCACTGTCACTCCTCAACATTTTCCACTTTCTTTGCAACTACAAGAGCAGCGCATTATTACATCACATCATCATCGCACGGGTGAGTATCCGGGACGAGCCGACAATTCGCTAGATGACGAAGGCTACGACGATGACGACGTTGACGACAACAACAACTACTACAACATCAACAACAACAACAACATGAACGACAACAACGACAACAGCAACGAATTGGACCTAGCCGATGACTTTCTCGACCCTGAGTTGGTCCACCTCATCAGGCTTCAGTTGAGAGCGGAGAATAGAAGTTCAAAATCAAATCAACCGTCCAAGACAAGCACCATCATGACCTCGCCAACACTTCGCGGCGGCGGACAGCTTAGTTCGAAGCAAGGTTCCACACGGGCCCACAGCTCGCCACCCGCGGACACCGACAAGAAGCGATGTGGGAATGAGGGGGAATCCGATCTACATAATCAACAGAAACAAATAGAGGCTGGAATGGAATTAGAAGATGGTCACATCGAGGCGTTGTTGCTGCCTGAAGACGATCCACTTTTGAGCAGCCAAGACCAGCCGGCAGACAACCGTCATTTCAAGGATGGCTACCATCCTCCCCAACATGCTCCGTATGCAGCTCCGCCCCGCTATTACTCTCAGCATGGTTATGTCCATCCAAGTCGCAGCAAATCTCCAGAAGCCATCAATGCATCGACATTCGACGTCCAATCTGCAGTTGAGAGCAGCCACATGTCTGATGGCGGAAGTCTTTCCTCGCCCATCCATATTGCAGATGAAATTTACACTATGGACTTGAGTGGAAGCGGGGAAAGCAGTACTAGTCAGGCTGAACTACATACTCCACCGATCAACTACCATTGCCCGCCGCGTATCAAACCGTTCCCCCACTGCGGGTTCGACGCTCAAGGCCGCAGCTACGCTGCGCAAGGACGCACACCCTTAGGATGGTACAAGCATTCGCAAGGCTACTATCATGAACCATCGCCCGAGAGCCTCTACTGTGGTCCCGAATGCCTGAAACTCGAGGCCATCGCCGAGCTGAACGAGACCCGCGATCAACGTGACGACGATGATGATGATGATGATGATGATGATGATGACAGTGATGATGACAATGAAATCTCCCCTGACAAAAATTCTTCTACTTCGCGTTTCATTGACTCTGGTTGGGGTGGAGAGTGCTTACGAGAAACAGAAGATATCAATTTCGAGTTCGTCTACGCGCTGCACACTTTTGTTGCAACCGTTGACGGTCAGGCGAATGCTACCAAGGGTGATACTATGGTTCTTTTGGACGACAGTAACAGCTATTGGTGGCTCGTCCGGATTGTCAAAGACACGACGATCGGTAAGATTCATTGGTTTGCTCCTACGCTCAGAGGCTGACTTTATCAGGCTACCTCCCTGCGGAACATATCGAGACTCCCACCGAGCGGTTAGCGAGGCTGAACAAGCACCGGAATATTGACGTCAGTAAATACAGGAGCGGTGATGACGCGCCGACTAACCACGGGAAGCAGCTTTCGGCAACGCAGCTGGGTGATACAGCGGAGAAATCTAAGAATCCACTGAAGAAAGCTATGCGCCGACGCATGGCTAAGAATGTCACTTTTGGAATACCGACGTATGTAGACGCATCTGAATACGAGTATTCGAGCGATGAGGAGGATGCTCCGGGCAGAGATAGCTTGACGAATGGTGAGGTGCAGTCACGTGAGCGGCATGAGGAGGAATATGTGATTGCGGATGAGATTACGCAGGCTGATCCAACGGCTACGAGGAGGCCAAATGGTGAAGCATCGCCTGAACGGAGAACAGCCTCTGGAGAGGAAGAGTCGAGAAGAGGAAAGATTGATGATCCTCGGCCAAGTGACGAGAGCGCGGAGCGTAAGTGACAATGATTGGTGCCATGCATGCAAGTACTGACTCGATACAAGGACGGACGAGGAACGGGACCGTACGGAATACCGACTCTTTCTTCAAGGACGACACCACTGAAACGAGAAAGATTACGCTCACGCCGAACCTCCTCCGGGATGATTCAAATCCATCCACTAACCGACCAGCGGATATACGTGAAGGAGGCGGCAGCATGGATGGCTCGGAAAAGCAGCTCGCTGCAGGCGACAAGTATCCTGAGAAAAAGAAGAAAGAAAAGAAGCCTGGCATGCTCAGCGGCTTGTTTAAGAGGAAGGACAAGAAGAGCGACGAGAAACAGAATGATCTGTCCAGGGCACCATCTGATGATGCGTTGCAATCACCAACCGAGCGCGTGTTCTCGCCCACCAACGTAGGACCAGAAGCTCCAAATAGGTCCTCTAGTAAGAACAAGCTTCAGAAGCAGTCATCGCGCGGTACTTCGCCCGAAAAGGTACATCGCGACGATTCTCCTCAGCAAGAAAACGCTCCGGCACCTCAGCGAAACGTCAATGGAGAGGTTAAAGCTCAAATTGGGCCAGCCGTAGGTCCTGTAGAGCCCCAACCAGCAACTGAATCCGACAAGCAACCTTCATTACGCATAAAGCCTCCGGAGAACAACAGCAAGTTGATAGACTTTACCAACAAGCTTCGTTCGCCAGATGAGCCGAAGCGACAGAAAGTGAAGAAGGCTAAGCAACGGGTCGAGCTCGACGACTTTGACTCTCCAGCGGACGAAGCAGAGGAGCGTGCCGAGAACCCATTCGCAGACGGAGAGGAGGATGATTTGCACGGTCGTGACAACGAGATCAAGTCACGGAGTCGAGGGGAGTCTCTGATGAACGAGCGCGATGGCAGCCAGCCGCCTCCACTCGTCGGCGACACGTCAAGTCAAGAGACACGTGATTCGCCAATATCGCCTGAGGCGTCGCCGATCCTACAAGCGGCCACGCCCGAGCGGCCTGCAGACGGTCTTGTGCCACCTCAGCTCTCGCCAGATCAGTATGATCCTAACTTGCCTACTGCGCCGCCACCACTTCAGTTCAAGAGGTCTGAGCCGGAGACGCAGCTCCCGCAGGAGACTGCACCGCGCCATCAGTACCGCTCCCCGCCAACACCAGCTGCTCCTCCACCGCCGCCTCCCAAGTCCGAGTCGCCGACCTCTCCAAGCGCTGGCTTCGGAAGCAAAGCGTCCACACCTACCTCCACTTGGTCGGATGCCAACCTCTCCCGTTTCTATGACACGCCTGAAATCCGCGATATGGTTGTCATCGTCCACAACACGAGCGATCTGGAGCGTCTGGGTCCTGATCACCCTGCCGTTATGAGCATCATGCATGAAGAACGCAGACAGCTGGAGGCAATGAACAAGCAGCTTGATGATCTGATGAGTGGGTGGATGAGCAAGAGGATGAGGAGTTTGGAGGTCAAGAGTAGGGGCTAGGTTTGATGTGGTACTGGAGCACGAGTTTTCCAGTCTGCTTTCACGAACAAAGAGACGCATGACGGGTAAGGACACGGCTATGGGTTCAGTTATAGTGACTGGGTGGAACTGGCGTTTAATGGACTCGGCTCGTCTGGTGTAGAGGCGCCAACTCCTTTGGATTTTCTTTCGGCGGATACCATGGTTTTCTCTTGTTCCTGTGGCATGGTGTAGGATGTTTCACGTGTTTTCTTATCAGTCTTTGCTATTGTCTACTTCAGATACTTGCATGCACTGCTATAGCAACCTTGACCTAGTTTCACCTCCACTTTTCTTTGGACTGTTCTTTGCTTTAGGGAGCTTCGATCGATGTGGGGGATGCTTGTCGGCCTTGTTTCTTCTAAGGGTGTGGATGTAGAGATCTTTGATAAGCATTTACCTAAATGCTAGGCAGTTAAATACTCGTCTATAGGGCCTTTTCTTATACTATTACCTATTTCATTTTGTTTACATGTTTAGGGTATTCAATTTAGGCAAAGGGGGCAAGAGAGAACTATGTTCATATACCTAGCTAATATATAAGGATGTTAGGCTATACAAGAGGTTATAGTATAGATATACTACTAACTAATTATAGTTAATATCATGTACCTTTATATAAGGTGATCTTACTACTCTTACTATTTCTATCAAGATTATTAAGATTACTTTAGTGCTAGCTATAGCATAATTGTACTCTTTATAAGCGCTAGTGGTTACAATAGTTCTAATAGGCATAATAGTTAAGACCGTGCCCTACTCCTACCTTAAAAGGCCATCCTCTAGGCGTATAAGGCTGCAGCTAGCCACTAGCTTGTATTTAAAATTAGTCTTATTATATAGGGCTTTGCATTAGCTGACCTATAGGAACGCTATAATAAGGCCACATAGGAGCTACTAGAGGCTAACTACCTTAACTTTAGCCCTAATAGTAGAAGAGGAAGAAGCTAGGCTAAGCTTAGAGCATTTAACACCTACTATCTAAAGCACATGGGTATTGCTAACCTAGGGGCCTAGAGGGATAGTAGTAAGGCAAGGGCTAACTAGAAGAGCTTTAAGCTTATCTTGCGCTTGGTAAAGCGCATAAGCGCCTTATACATAAGGCTAGAGGATAACGCCTGTTCAATTTTCAAACACAGCC
>Ga0160429_1002188_pt1 | contig 10438 bp, 8 predicted proteins | sample SolpanmetagenomR_FD_108199 | JGI IMG/M metagenome (GOLD analysis project Ga0160429, IMG submission 108199) | Solar panel surface microbial communities from Lawrence Berkeley National Laboratory, California, USA - R | ecosystem: Engineered > Built environment > Solar panel > Unclassified ... | reverse complement strand
TCGCTCGGGCCCGCCTCCAGGACGCAGACCGTGACGTCGGGGTCCTCCGAGAGCCGGGCCGCCACGACGCAGCCCGCCGTCCCGCCGCCGGCGATGACGTAGTCGAACTCGTCGGGGGAGCGCTCGCCCGGGGACGCGCTCACCGGGTCACCTCGCTGCGGTGGCTCTCCAGGGTGCCCGAGGTGTGACGGAGCTTGGCGCGGTAGTAGAGAACCCCTCCGCCGAGGACGATCGCGATGAACAGGACGGCGCCGTACTGCAGGTACCAGTGCCCGGCGGCGGGCTCGGGGTCGTAGACCTCGCGGCGCGGCCACAGGAGGTTGACCATCATGCCCACGCCCCACAGCACGGCGAGGACGTTGACGGGCAGGCCCCAGCGGCCCAGGGAGAACGGCGCCCTGCTGCCGTCGGGCATGTCGACGGGCCAGCGCCCGCGCAGCCGGGCCACGAGCAGCGGGACCGTCACCAGCAGGTAGGCCAGGTAGATCATGCCGACGGCCAGGCTCGTGAGGACCAGGAAGATCGCGGGCTGCCCGACGTTCACGACGAGCACGAGGACCGCGACGACGCCGATGACGACGGCGGGCACGACGGGCGTGTGGTGGCGGGGGCTGACCCGGGCCAGCCGCTCCCCGGCGGGGAGGTTGTTGTCGCGGGCCATCGCGAACATCATCCGGATCGTCGCGGTGTGCACGGCCAGGGAGCACACGATCACGGCGATGACGACGCAGACCAGGAACGGCTTGCCGAAGCCCGAGCCGACCGTGGCCAGCACCAGGTGCTGCAGCCCGCCCGACGCGCTCGACAGCTGCGGGTCGTCGAGGTCCGGCACCGCCATGAGGCCGATGAGGAGGATGAGCCCGCCGAGCACGAACGAGGCGATGACGGCGCGCAGGACGGCCCGCGGCGCGGTGCGGCGGGGGTCCTTCGTCTCCTCCCCCAGGGAGCTCGCGGTGTCGAACCCGTACATGACGTAGCCCGAGGCCAGCGCCGCGACGAGGAAGGCGCCGAAGTAGCCGCCCGTGTGGTCGGTGCCGATGCCGCGGTTGTCGAGGACGACGCCGGGCCCGCGCGTGATGTGCACGGCCAGCAGCACGACGATGACCACGGCCGCGATGAGCTCGACGAACACGCCCGTGGAGTTGATGCGCGACATGAGCTTGACGCCGAAGGCGTTGACCAGCGTCGTGAAGACGATGACGACCGTGCCCAGCACCACCGCGTTCAGCGCGTAGTCGCGGGTGTCGTCGCCCGTGGAGAAGAACTGGAACCCCGACCACAGCTGCGGCAGCGTGAGCTGCACCGCGAGGACGACGGCCGCGAGCGTGACGACGGACGCCACGAGCATCGTCCAGCCGGCGGCCCAGGCCACGGTCGGCGAGGCGAGCCGCTTGGTCCAGTTGTAGAGCGACCCGGCGACGGCGTAGCGGCTGGACAGCTCCGCGAAGCACAGGGCGACCATGAGCTGCCCGACGAACACCATCGGCCAGGACCACAGGTAGGACGGCCCGCCGGTGCCGTAGCCGAAGTAGAAGAGCTGGAACGTGCCGGTGAGGATGGAGATGTAGCTGACGCCCGCGGCGAAGCTGGCGAAGGACCCGATGCTGCGCTCCAGACCAGGCTTGTAGCCGTACTCCTCGAGGCCGTGGGAGTCCTCCGCACCGACCGGCGCGGTCGGGGAACCGGTTGCCGAGCTGTCGTCCATGGTGCCCTCCGGAGGGAGTGTCAGCCCTTGAACCACCCTGCGGCTGCAGGAGCGGTGTTGCGCCACACGTGCTTGGTCTCGCGGTACTCCGCGAGGCCGGCGGGGCCCAGCTCGCGGCCGTTGCCGGACATCTTCATGCCGCCCCACTCCGCCTGGGGGACGTACGGCCCGAAGTCGTTGACCCAGACCGTCCCGTGCCGCAGGGCGGCCGCCACGCGCTCGCCGCGCTCGACGTCGGCGGTCTGCACGGCCCCGGCGAGGCCGTACTCGGTGTCGTTGCCGAGCTCGACCGCCTCGGCCTCGGTGGTGAACCGCTCGACGGTGAGGATGGGGCCGAAGTTCTCCTCCCGCACGATCCGCATGGAGCGGTCGCAGCGGTCGAACACCGTGGGCTCGAAGAAGAACCCGCGCTGCAGCTCGGGGTCGGCGGGGCGCTTGCCCCCCGTGACGAGCTGCGCGCCCTCGGCGAGGCCGATCGCGACGTAGGCCTCGACCTTCTCGCGGTGCGCGGCGGAGACGAGGGGCCCGGACTCGACGCCCTCGGTCAGGCCGTTGCCGAAGCGGATGCGCGGGGCGCGCTCGGCCACGCCCGCGACCAGCGCGTCGGCGATCGAGTCCTCGACGATCAGCCGGGTGCCGGAGGAGCAGACCTGTCCCGAGTGCAGGAACACCCCCGTGAGCACGACGTCGACCGCGGTCTCCAGGTCGACGTCGGCGAAGACGATGTTCGGGTTCTTCCCGCCGAGCTCGACCGTGACGCGCTTGACCGTGTCGGCCGCGGAGCGCAGGATCCCGCGCCCCGTGGCGAGCCCGCCCGTGAACGAGACGAGGTCCACGGCCGGGTGGGTCGTCAGGACGGGCCCGACGGCCGCACCGCCGCCCAGGACGAGGTTCACGGCGCCGTCGGGGACGCCGGCCTCGGCCAGGAGCCGCACGAGGTGGACGGTCGTCAGCGGGGTGACCTCGCTGGGCTTGAGCACCACGGTGTTGCCGGCCGCGAGGGCGGGCGCCACCTTCCACGACATCTGCAGCAGCGGGTAGTTCCACGGGGCGATGAGGGTGCAGACCCCGACGGGCAGGTGCACGACCCGGCTCACGACTTCGGGGCGCCCGGTGTCCACGGTGCGGTCGACCTCGACGAGCGCCTGCTCGGCGTAGTAGCGGAACACCGCGGTCACGTCGTCGACGTCGATGCGGCTCTCGGCCAGCGTCTTGCCGGTGTCGAGGGTCTCGGTGTGCGCGATCTCCTCGCGGTCGCGCTGCAGGAGGTCCGCGGTGCGCTGCAGCACGGCGGCGCGCTCGGCCACGGGGGTCGCGGGCCAGCGGCCGTCGTCGAAGCAGCGGCGGGCGGCGAGCACGGCGGCCTCGGCGTCGACGGCGCTCGCCTCGTCGACGGTGCGGAACACCGAGCCGTCGTAGGGGTTGACCAGGTCGCGCGTCCCGCCCTCGGCGGCGGACCGCCACTCGCCGGCGACGAAGAGCTCGGGCACGTGTCCTCCACGGGGGCGGTTCGCGGTGGTGGTCCTCGGGTGTGGCGTGCGGGTCGCACTGTACGAACCGTGTTGCGTCACGCGCAATGATCTGCGGAGGACGCAACACAGTCGTCACACGGGCGCGGCCGGCCGGGGGCCGCGCGGGCGTCCCGGCGGCGCGCCGCGGCCCGGGGTGCGGCACCATCACCTGACGAGCCCCACCCCCACGAGAGGACCCCAGCGTGTCGAACGACGTCGTCGCCTGTGCCCTGAGCGACCTGCCCGACGGCGAAGCGGTCCGCCTCGACCTCGACCGCCCCGTGGTGGTGTTCAACGTCGAGGGCGAGCTGTACGCGCTCGACGACACCTGCACCCACCAGGACGCCTCGCTCAGCGAGGGCTGGGTCGAGGACTGCCAGGTCGAGTGCCCCCTGCACGCCGCCACGTTCGACCTGCGCACCGGCGCCCCCTCGGGCCCGCCCGCCATCCGGCCCGTGCGCACCCACGCGGTCTCCGTGGTCGACGGGAACGTCGTCGTGCACGTGGGTACGCCCCGCAGCTGACGCCTCTCCTCGCGAAGGTCCCGACGACTTGTCGTACCGCGGTCATTATCGGAAGCGATAAGGTTCTCCGTACGCACGACGTCGGACGGAGGTGGGACCGGTGGCTGCGCTCCCGGACGAGATCCTCCGTGCCCCGCTGCGGACCTTCAAGACCGGGGTCCTCGCACGCCGCTACACCCAGCCCGCTGTGCAGGTGAACCGACTGCGCAAGCAGGGGCGCGTGCGCCGAGCTGCCCACGGCGTCTACTACGCCGTCCCGGAAGGCGTCTCGCCGTCGTGGCGCCCGGGCCTCGAGGCGCTGGCGGCCGGTGTGGCCGGTGCCCTGTTCGGCGAGCGCGTCCCCGTCCTCATGCACCTGAGTGCAGCCCGTCTGCACGGGGTCACCCCGCGCGCACTGGGCAGCGCCGTCGTGGCCGTTCCACGCCAGCACCCCGTGCTCACGCTCGCGGACCGCGACGCCGCTCGGGTGGTCTTCGTCCGGCGCGACACCGACGTGCTCGACGCGCAGCTGATGACCACCGAACTGGGGCCGGTCCTCGTCACAGGCCCTGAGCAGACCTTGCTGGACCTGGCTCGACGCCCGGATCTCCTGGGAGTTCCGGGCGAGGTGCGGGAGGCGGTGCGCGGACTGTGGCCACGCTGCGAGGACGGGCTCCTCGAACGCCTCGCGCGGGACCAGCGAGGACTGTCGGCGCTGCGGCGCGCCCGCACGGACGGCGCCGAGCGCGGCGGCCCGCGGTGAGCGACGCGAGCGGGGACCCGACGACGTCCTGGGCGCGCTACGAGCGCGCCGTCCCTGCGCGGCGCGCGTGGTCGGACGTGACGTGGACGGATCCCGGGTGGATGGGTGACGAGTCGCTCGACGCGGCCAGCGCCTTCGCCGGCACCCCCGCGGGCCACGACCACCTCGGGGAGGAGCAGCGGGAAGCCCGCCTGCTCGGGGAGGACGCCGCAGCGACCCGCCTCGAAGCGGCACTCCTGCGGGGAGAGGCCCTGCAGGCCGGACGGGAGGAGGCCCGGCTCCGAGCTGGGTCTCGGCGCCCGCGTGCACCACGGTCGGAGGAACTCGGCGCGGTGAGCCACCGCTTCGGCGCTGCACCCGGGCAGGTCGTCCGCGACCACGCCGTCAGCCACGTCCTCGCCGCCCTGAGCACCGTCGGCGGCGCCGAGCGAGCTGACGGGAGCCTGATCATCATCGGCGGCACCGCCCTGGCGCGCACCCTCCGGCTGAGCGAGGACGTCGACCTGCTCACGGCCGCGCCGCGCCGAGAGATGGCCCTCGCCGTCGAGCGCGCTCTCCGGCTGCGGTTGCGGCGCACGCACGGTGACGTCACCTGGGCCGGACCGAGCCTCAGCCAGGTCGGGGACACGGAACCGGCCGTCGCGGTCCTCGGGGACGTGCAGGTGCGGTTCCAGCTGCTGCCGGCCGCCGCCTACCCGCCGTGGCCGCGAGAACTCCGGGCGCTGCACCAGCGCTACTCCGACGCCCCGTCCGCGTCGCTGTGCACGCTCACCCCTTCGGCCTTCGTCGCCAGCAAGCTGGACGCCTGGCACGACCGACGAGCCGCTCGCGACCTGTACGACCTGTGGGCGCTGGGGCTCAGCGGCTTCTTCGACGGAGAGGCGGCGCGCCTGTCCGTGCGCCACGGCGCCCTCGGTCGCGGGACTCCGGCGTTCAGCCCACCACCCAGCGAGAGCGTCTGGCGCACCGCCCTGGCCCACCAGGGTCGCCTCCGCACCAGCGCCGCCGAGGCCGCGCGGGTCGTGGAGCAGATGTGGGGGCAGGTCACCGCCGCACTCTGAGGGAGGTCTGACCCGCAGCAGGCTCCCGTCGCGGAGTCCGACTCCTACGGCCGGCTGAGCCAGCCCAGGGCGGACGACGCCGCGTCCGCCGCGGCGACGACCGCGGCGGCGACCTCGGCCATCCGCGCCTCGCTCAGCCGGTAGGCCGGGCCCGAGACGCTGATGGCGGCCACGACGACGCCGTCCGGGCCGCGCACGGGGGCGGCGACCGCGTTGAGGCCGAGCTCCAGCTCCTCCGACGTCGTCGCGTAGCCGGCCGCGGCGACGCGGTCGAGCTCCGCGTCGAGGTCCCTGCGGCGCACGAGGGTGCGCTCGGTGAGGCGGGGCAGGCGGGCCGGCAGCCCGGTGCGCCGCACGGGCGGGCAGAAGGCCAGCAGCACCTTGCCGCTGGAGGTGGCGTGCAGCGGGGTGCGCTCCCCCACCCAGTTGTGGGTGATCACCGACGAGGCGCCGCGGACCTGGTCCACGTTGATGGCCGCGTCCCCGTCGGCCACGGCGACGTTGACCGTCTCCCCCACCAGGGCCGCGAGCTCCTCGCACGCGGGCCGGCTGCGGCGGGTCACCTCGAGCTGGTCCGCGACGGCCCCGGCCAGGCGGACGACGCCCATCCCCAGCCGGTACTTGCCGCGGTCGCCGACCTGCTCGACGAGCCCGCGACCCTCGAGCGCGGTGACGAGGCGGAACGCCGTGGACTTGTGCACGTCCAGGCGCGCGGCGATCTCCGTGACGCCCGCCTCCCCGAGCTCGGCGAGGATCTCGAGGATCGTGACGGCCCGGTCGACCGACTGCACGGGGCTGGAGCGCGCCACGGGCGCGTCCTCCGGCAGTGCGCTCATGCGGCCAGCATGCCACCGCAGCCGCGACTCCCCCTCCCGCGACCGCCCGCCTCCCGGGGCCGCCCGTCAGCGGCGCAGGCGCTCCATGCCCGGGTCGACGAGGGGCTCCGCGGCGACGGTGGCCGCGACGCGCCGCCCGAAGTACTCGACCTCCACGGCCGTGCCGACCTCCGCGGCGTCGGCGGGCAGCCAGGCGTACGCGATCGGCGTGCCGAGCGTGTGGCTCCACGCCGCGGACGTCACGTACCCCACGGCGCCGTCGCTGCCGGCGACGAAAACCGGCTCCCTGCCGAGCACGACGGAGCGGCGGTCGTCGACGGTCAACGCGCACAGCCGGCGGTGCGGGAGCTGCGCGGCGGCCGCGACCAGCGCCTCGCGGCCGACGAACTCCCCCTTCTCGGCCTTCACCGCGAACTCCAGGCCGGCCTCGTACGGGTCGTGCTCGCTCGTGACGTCCCCGCCGGAGAGCCGGTAGCCCTTCTCCAGCCGCAGGCTCGAGAACGCGGCCCGCCCGGCCGCGACGACGCCCAGCGGCTGTCCCGCTGCGAACAGCGCGTCCCAGAGCGCCGCGCCGTTGTCCGCCGACGCGTACAGCTCCCAGCCGAGCTCCCCGACGTAGGAGACGCGCAGCGCGATGACGGGGACGCCGGCCACCACGATGCGCCGCGCCCCGAAGTACCGGAACCCGCGGTGCGAGACGTCGTCGCGGGTCAGGGGCTCGACGAGGTCGCGGGCCCGCGGGCCCCAGACGCCGACGCAGCAGGTCCCGCCCGTGACGTCGCGCACGTCGACCCAGCCGAGCTCGGGGTGCTGCTCGCGCTGGTCGCGGGCCGCGCGCCGCAGCAGGTCCTCGTCGGTGCCGGAGTTCACGCCGACCTGGAACTCGTCGGCGGCCAGGCGCGCCACGGTCCAGTCCGAGCGCACGCCGCCGGCGGCGGTCAGCGCCAGCGTGTAGGTGACGGACCCGACCTTCTTGTCCAGCTGGTTCGTCGTCAGCCGCTGCAGCAGCGCGAGCGCGCCCGGACCGTCGACGCGGACCCGGCGCAGCGGGGTCATGTCGTACAGCGCGACGGCCGTGCGCGTGCGCCAGGCCTCGACCGCGACGACGGGCGAGTGGAACTGCGCGGCCCAGGGTTCACGCTCCGGCTCGCGCCACGCCTGCGGCACCTCGTCCAGCAGCGCGGCGTTGGCCTCGTACCAGAGCGGGCGCTCCCAGCCGCCGCCCTCGGTGAACACCGCGCCCAGCTCGACCTCGCGGGCGTGGAACGGCGACAGGCGCAGCCCCCGCGGGGACGTGCGGGGCTGCAGCGGGTGCAGGACGTCGTAGATCTCGACGAAGTTCTGCTGCGACGTCTCGCTCACGAACTGCGGTGTGGTCTGCACGGCCTCGAACCGGCTGACCTCCAGCTCGTGCAGGTCGGTCTCGCTACCGCCGTCGACGAGGAGCTGGGCGACGGCGCGCGCGACCCCCGCGGAGTGGGTGACCCACACGGCCTCGGCGATGAAGAACCCCCGCACGTCGGGGCTCTCACCGACGAGCGAACCCCCGTCGGGGGTGAAGGAGAAGATGCCGTTGAACGCCTCCTCGACCTTGGTGTCCGCCAGCCCCGGCAGCAGGGTCACGGCGTCCGCCCAGGAGGGCGCGAAGTCCTCCTCGGTGAACGGCAGCATCGACGGCATGGACTCGGCGCTGGCGTCGGCGGAGTCGTCGAGGTCGGCCAGGTCCACGGGCATCGGCCGGTGGGCGTAGGAGCCGATGCCCAGGCGGTCGCCGTGCTCCCGGAAGTACAGGTCGGCGTCCTGGTGGCGCAGGATCGGCAGCCCGGCCTCGGCCGCCTCGGAGTTCCGGCCGCGCAGCGCGGCGACCTGTCCGGTGCGCGCGTACTGGTGGGCCAGCGGCAGCAGCGGGACCGTCATGCCCACGAGGTCGCCGACGGCCGGGCCCCAGAACCCGGCGCACGAGACGACGACGTCGGCGGGCACGACCCCCGTCGCGGTGCGGACGCCGGTGACGCGGCCGTGGGCGGACTCGACGCCCGTGACCTTCGTGGACCCGACGAAGCGCGCGCCGCGCGACTCCGCGCGGCGCTGCAGGGCGACCACGGTGCGGGTGGCCTTGGCCAGACCGTCGGTGGCCACGTGCAGCCCGCCGAGGACCCGGTCCCGGTCGACGAGCGGGTGCAGGCGGACGACCTCGTCGGGGTCGACGAGCCGCGCGCCCTCGACGCCCCAGGACTGCGCCCAGCCGAGCTTGCGCTGCAGGTCGTGCAGGCGGGCGGGGGTGGTCGCGACCTCCAGCCCGCCGACGGGGTTGAAGCACCAGTCCCCGTCGACGTCGAGGCCGGAGAGCTTGCGGACCGTGTACTGCGCGAACTCGGCCATGGTCTTCGACGCGTTCGTCTGGAACACCAGGCCGGGGGCGTGGGAGGTCGACCCGCCCGGCAGCGGGAGGGGGCCCGCGTCCAGCACGGTCACGTCCGACCAGCCGCGCTCGGTCAGCTCGTCGGCCAGGTTCGCGCCGACGATGCCGGCGCCGATGACGACGACGCGGGGGGGCGCGGAGGTGCTCACGGTCGCTCCTGCTCGTCGGTGGTGGGCCCGTCGGTGGTGGGCCCGTCGGTGGTGGGCCCGTCGGTGGTGGGCTCGTCGGTGGTGGGCTCGTCGGTGGTGGGGGTGAGCTCGACGGCCGCGTCGAGGACCCAGTCGGCCAGCGCGCCCGCGAAGCTCGAGCGGACGAGGAGCGTGACGTCGGTGCCGCCCGGCGCGCGGGCGATCAGCAGCACCCCGATCTGCGCGATGCTCGTCTGCACGGCCGCGCCGGGGCCGAAGACGCGGGGGTGCAGGTCGACCGCGCACCCGCCGGCCAGGAGGTCGGGCACGTGCTCCCCGGTCAGCCGGAGCGCGGTGCGCTGGGCGGAGACGTCGACGACCGTCCCGCCCGAGGCGACGACGGCCTCGCGCAGCGCGACGACCGGCAGCGCCCGCCGGGCGAGGACGAGCCACTCGTCCGGGCCGAGCCAGACGACGTCGAGGTCCTCCGCCGCCGTGCTCGTCGACGCCGTGGTGGGCAGCGGGGCCCCCAGCAAGGCCTCGACGGCGCGGGCCCCGGGCGAGGCGGGGTCCAGGCGCAGGCCCAGCTGGTGCAGCGTCGCGTCCTCCGCGGCCGCGAGGCCCGGCGGCAGGGCCGCGAACGCCGGCGCCCAGGCGGCCAGCGGGCCGCGCAGCGTGAGCCGGGGCAGGATCGCGGGGCGCAGCAGTTCAGCCGTCACGGCGGGCTCCTTCGGGGTCGAGCAGGACGGAGGACGTGATCTCGACCTCGGCCGTGCGGCCGTCCACGACGGCGAACACGCGCTCCCCCCGCCGGTCCCGGCCGCCCGCGACCAGCGCGAGCGCGAACGTCCGCCCCAGCGCCGCGCTGCGGTAGCTGGAGGTCACGAACCCCAGCATGGGCACGGGCGGCGGCGGGAGCTCCGCGGCGGCGACGAGCTGGCTGCCCTCGGGCAGGCGCAGGTCGGGCTCCACCGGCAGCAGGCCGACGAGCTGGCGGCGGGCCGGGTCGAGGTTCGCGGCGCGCGCGAAGGACCGCTTGCCGATGAAGTCGACCTTCTTCCTCGACACGGCCCAGCCCAGCCCCAGGTCGTGCGGGGTGACCGTGCCGTCGGTGTCCTGGCCGATGATCGGGTAGCCCTTCTCGGCGCGCAGGACGTGCATGGTCTCGGTGCCGTACGGCGTGATGCCGTGCGGCGCACCGAGCGCCAGCAGGCGCTCCCACACCGCGGCGGCGTAGCGGGAGTCCACCATCACCTCGTAGGCCAGCTCGCCCGAGAAGCTCACGCGGGACAGCACGACGGGCACGTCGTCGACCTCGGTGGCGCGCCAGGTCATGAAACCGAACGCCTCGTTCGAGACGTCGACCGCGGGGGCGAACTCCCCGACCACGGCGCGGGACAGCGGCCCGACCACGGGGAACACGGCCCACTGGTCGGTCACCGACGTCAGGTGCACCCGCAGGTGCGGCCACTCCGTCTGCAGCCACTCCTCCATCCAGTCCAGGACCTT
>Ga0160429_1002187_pt1 | contig 10440 bp, 6 predicted proteins | sample SolpanmetagenomR_FD_108199 | JGI IMG/M metagenome (GOLD analysis project Ga0160429, IMG submission 108199) | Solar panel surface microbial communities from Lawrence Berkeley National Laboratory, California, USA - R | ecosystem: Engineered > Built environment > Solar panel > Unclassified ... | reverse complement strand
CTCATCTCTGCCACATGCTAACAGATCAAGCGTTTTGACTGATGCTGTGTACATTTTACATCCTGGCTACTCAAGTCCAAATTTGTTGTTCTCTTTGGCCGCGTCAGACAGCAGGAGAGCGACCGATGGATCGACTAGATTTGGCGTTCACTATTCGACAGTCATGGCAGCTTGCGGGATCCTTGTCAACAATCAATCAAATGGCTGGCTTACAAACGCTACTACGCAGCGTCCAATCGATGCTTTAGAGCTAGACGACGTACTTCCAGCCGGACAGTATTTCTTCAATCTCCCACAACCGAGCGCATCTAGACCTGGAGATGCTCTGTCTGGTACGATGGCATATCGGTATCCCATCGTGCCAGCTTTTGTTGATTTCGTGGTTCCCGACCCTCTTCCTGATCTCTGGGCGACTTTGAAGGTTCAACAAGAACACATTCAATCTGATCACGGGCGTTGTATATTAAGCGGCGCAGAAGATGGTCTTCGACAGGCACACATTGTGCCCAAGTCGGAATCGAGCTGGTATGAACACAATGCGATGATGATTCGTCTCCGAGAAACGCCAGTCAGCTATACAGCTGGCGTCGACTTGCCGAGCAATATTGTCAATCTTCGTGCCGATCTGCATCTGTCCTGGGACAATGACACGTTTATCTTTGTTCCCAAAAGAATTCGCAGCAGGTACGAACACTCCCAGGTTGCTCTTGTTGCGCATATTGTCGATAAGCGCAAAAAGGAGTCGTTCTATCTATGGCACAATCGCTGTACGACTCTCCCAAAGACATGCCATATGGAAGTCTTCTTTGCACGCTTCGCTTGGTTTATCCTGCAGCAGGTCTTTAATCGCTTTCTCAGATCTTGTCCTGACAAGAAAGCAGTCTTGATCAGGAAGGACAACGGCGAGTTTGAAGCCGAAAATCGAGAGCCGAGAGAAATCTTCAACAGAGGCTTCACTTCTGCTAAACGTTCAGCATCGGACAGACTCGGGTCTAGACCTGGAAGCTCGAAGAAGCAGAACACCAATTCGGCACCCAGCCTTATTCCTGATCACGAATACGACGACAAGGAACTCTCGCAGCAAACGCCAGATGCTTTCATTACACAGCCCAGCGATTACCGATATCCGCAGAAAACCTCTGCCAATGGAAGCCCGACTTACCTCTCAAAGTCTGAGCGCTGTAGATTGGTGAGCTGGACAAAGTCAATCAGTGAGGACGATACAAGAGTCGGAGACGAGGAAAGCGTGCGAGGCTGCAAAATAGGAGTGATCAGGATGGGAGATAATTATGAGGATTTTCTAGAAGTGAACGAGGGCTGATGATTGGCGTGAGCTGCATGAGGAACAGAATGACAATGATGGAAGGAACGCTGGACGTTAGACGAAGGGTGATACAACAGGAATAATGATTTATGATTGTATATATAGCCTTGCATAACTAGATTAATCAATAACTATCTGCGCCATGGCGCTGCCTGCTATTCATGGACAGTACAGTCGTAGTCTTTTCATTATTCGTAGACATGTCCCAGGAAATGTCCTTGGCAACCTATTGGTAATGTGTAAAATAGGGATGCAACTACATATGCTAAGCATTTGCTTAATTGATTTTCAACGCGTACTACAGCTCTATTCCAACAAGGTACGCTAACAAAGCTTAAATTGATGAGCAACCAGTGCAAACGTAGTAGGGAAAGTTGGCACTATTCACTAGTAACTAAGTGCCAACCTAGTTCTAACCAGCGCCAGCTGTCATCCCACATTCATCATATAAATCATAGATCTCTGTCAATTTAGACATGGTTCGTCGTTGTCATTCTGTCGATTCGTTGTTGACCGCCGAAGAACTCGTAGATCTCCAAGTGCCAAGCGCTATTCAATTGTCACCGAATGGACGTCGTATCATCTACCGAACAAAAGCGCTCGGGCGAAAAGAGCGATATGAACAAGCTTCATTATGGATCGCAGATACGGATACTGCTTATTCAGCGCGACAGTTGACGAATGGTAATTATAATGATCGGATGCCGTTATGGTCGACCAATGATGCAAGCATTGCTTTCATCTCGGACCGAGAAGGTCATGGCAGAAAATGTGGCATCTACATAATGTCATTGAATGATCAAAAGCCTGTTTGTATTACCCCATCAGATTATGAGGCAGAGATACCAAATATGTTATGGAGTCCTGACGGAAAGTATATTGCCTATCTGTCTGCGGATGAAGGTCCAAGACCCGATATAAAAGTAAATGATGAATGGAAAAAGTTTGATCGTTTGCGTATTATGGATATGACCACACGAGAATCTAGTACTCTGTTTGATGCCCATCGACATGTTACAAACCTAGCATGGAGTCAAGATTCAAATGATATCATATTTCTGAGCAAATCAAGTACTGGAGACGATACTGGCTTTGTAGACGGTACTCGGTTTCACGAGGTATCTGTTAGCGATCGAATTGTCAAAGATTTAATTCACTTCCCTGGTAATATCGACATGGATCCTGTCTATATTGATAATATTATATATTTTAAAGCAGGAATGACTCCAAACTTGAATTGTACCGCATTAGTCCTCTATGAATATAATCTAGAAAAGCAGGAATATAAAGTCGTAGCATTCGGGAAAGAAGATACACTCTATCGGATCAAAACAAGATCTGGAACAACGTCTGTTGTTTTTCAGTCCAATCTTCACGATAAAATTGCTATAATTGAGGATAAAATCATTCTTTATAGTGTCGAACAAGCAATTGTAGCTCATGACGTTGTGAAGAATGATGACAATATATACAAGATTGCGTTTGTGACAAGTACGGTTTCTGTACCAGCAGAGGTTTACTTCAAATTATCTGATTCAGATATCGTTCTTCAACTCAGTGACCATGGTCGATATATTCGCCATAAAGTTCGAGCAAAATACTCAAGCATACAATGTCGATCTTATGACGACAAATTTGATTTAAACGCTATATGGGTAAGTCCACGAGAGGCCGATACATGTCCACCTTCACCTACAGTAGTATTCGTCCATGGCGGACCTGTACAAAGAGTAACAAATCAATTCGATAAGATCGAAAACTATTGTCTACCATGGATAATGTCCCAAGGATTATATGGTGTTCTGGCAGTAAATTACAGAAGTGGAACAGAGAGGAGAAGAGTTCTCAAAGTCATGTCCTCCGACACTTGGGAAATACGATTATGAAGATGTTATTGCTTTAGTTGAAAAGGGTATCCGACAAGGATTAATTGATAAGAAGAAGATTATCATAATGGGTTGGAGTTATGGTGGTTACATGGGTTGTTTATCATCTGTACGTAATGGTTGGAGTAAATTACCGGACGGATCTGAAAGGGATTGGAAATATAAAGGAGCAATCTGTGGAGCTTGTCCTACCGATTTCGATATGTTTACTATGAGTTCTGATGTTCCTGCTTTTGCTATTGAAGTCATTGGACGTTCTCCATGGGCGAATATAACAGACCGTGATAACATTGTATCATCTATAAGGGAATTTTCTAAAGGATATAAAGATATACCACCAATACTTCTTTTACACGGAGAAGCTGATGAAAGAGTACCAGTTTCACAAAGTATAGCGTTTGACAGAGCATGTAAGGGGTATAATTTACCTTGTGATCTAATATTATATCCAAGAGAAGGTCACGCCTTTGTAGAAAGAGCACATATAATCGATGTCATGATGCGGAGTTCGGAGTTCATTAATAGTTGTATGAATTCAGCTAACATATAAGGTATAGAGATCTATATACTAACATTCTTCAACAATTTTAGCTAATACTTTGTAGCTTACTTATACTTGGCCTAATGATTCAATTCTATCTATTTCGTATGTTTGACTGCATGAAAATTATAAACGTATCTATTGTTATAATTACATACTTGGGTCGAGGATATTATGGGATAATAAACAGTAAATAATTATACCACGATAGTCACATGCTGCATTATCCGCAAAATTTCATCCCCTAACGGAGATGTTGTGATGTGAAAATCGGATGTCTAGTCTCCAATGCGTGAACAATTACGTCAAGGTAATTAATTTCCGCTAATGGTCTGTGTCATCTGATCCAAGTTTCCAGGACTTCACGTTAGTTACCTCTAGCTAAGTCTAGTGTCATGTTGTACATTTTGCTACTATACTAGTCCTTAGTTGCTGTTTCGAACCTCTCCTTGAGCTTCGATTCATCGACCGTATCTTTCGTCTTCCGATAATGGATTCTCAGGTCAGTGAGCCGCCCTAGTCACGGTTTCTTGAACTCAAACTTACGAAGCGATTGTCTGTGCCGCGATTATGGAAACTTATTCTGCGGAACCTAGTAGGAGGATTCTCTACCATGATTTTCACTAACGCCTAGCCAATTATTATTGATGTGTTCGTGACCGTATAAACTCTGACTTTTGTAATTCCTACATAAGCGAAGTCAGCCAATTAATTTGTTTCATTGATAACTATTCGAGTATTATATATTAGTCTTTTTTAGTGCTCTATACGTTATTATAACGTGATAGTATATGATAGTAAAAGATAAGTAACATGTCATCTTCTCTAAATATGATACAATGACTCTTTAGTAGTAAGTATAGATAAGTATTACGTGACGCATCAACTAAGTTAGTAATCAGATATCTATATATATAGTCTAACTTCTGAGCTATTTTTTAGGGTCAGTTTTCAGCCATATAGTTATAGCTATAGGTCCTATATGCTTTTATATGCTTATATAAAATGGCTTTATCTATTACTTGATTTTCAGAATATCGGTACTTGTTGGTTATCAATAGGATGAAGGGTTATCACACGAAGTGCTAGTAGTCATCATAAATAGTTGTTCTTGTATATATCTCTCTATCTCTATAGTAGTATCATCATCAACCTTTTGGACGAGTGCGTTCACACGAGTCATTGGTATTGTTCTACGAGTCATGACGTATGTATCGACAGTACTTATAATTATTCTAGATTCCTAGCTATTTATTCGCTTGATTGATTATTACATATGTCAATCTAGTTATCTCGCTAAGAACTCGACAGAATTTGATGTATCGCTTAGGTAACTATACTATATTTGCCACGTTTCGACGTGACTTTACGAACCATCGAAGCAATAGGTGGACGATCGGATTTGCGCTCCGCGATCATCTATGCACGGAATGACTCGCATGAGACAGTGATTGGCATTTCATTAGCAATTCATTATAGTAGATACATTATAGCAAATACATTATAGCAATTACATGATAGCAAATACATCATAGCAATTACATGATAGCAATTACATTATAGCAAATACATTATCAACATCAGCCTACGCGATTAGCTTATCCATATGCGTTTTCTTTTCTTTACTTTCCGCTTTTCTGTTTTTCTTCTTCCTCTTCTACCGCGTTGTATTCATGGTGCTCAATCATCATGGGCTCGAGTTTCGGGAGTTCCGTATGCCCCTCTATAAACCCTCGTAGACAAGCCATAGTGAGAGTCGGACATGACGATAATACTGCAAACTGTTTCCTGACCCATTCCATGATATCTTCATGCTCAATCTTACCTGAGATCAAATTTTCGAGCCTTCCTCGATCATTCCCTAATCTTGCCCTCTCTGCTATTATGGTAATCGTATCCACCAAGAGCGCTGCAGGGTCCCATTTGTGGGTCAGCTCTAGTTTGCCTGATCGCATGGCCATGTAGTGCTCGATCCATTTAAGATCGTTCTCATGTCGCCCTAACGCATCTAGTGCAACATATATCAATCCCCACTGAATATCTTTGTTCGAGCTACTTTGATTCATGATTGCCTTCACAAGTCCTGACCCTCTCTGCTCAAGCATATTGTTTAATTCCACTAAGTAATCTCGCTTTGTATACAATACTGCTTGTACTACAGGTTCCAATTCGCGAATGTGGTCGATCACAGGCTTGAATTCTAAATGCCCCTGACTTCGACTAGCTCCTGATTCTATCTCCTTAGGCTTTTTATTCTTCCCTAACCCCAAGCTATTTCTCATAGCCTGCACTGTTAATGCCGCTCCCTTATTGACTGCAGATCGTCTGTTACCGTGTATTGCAGGACCGTTTTCAAGGTTATAAATTGCATTCGTCATATGCGTTGTGTATTCAGCTTCATGAAGGGGCTTTTTGCGATCCCAGGTTCTTACGCGATCATGATATTTACCTGATGCCAATGCCAACATGAAATGTTCACAATTGCCACTGAATTCTTTCTTGATGCAGTCATCAAGCAGTCGCTCGAAATCGGTTTTTTTTTTTGTGCTTGGTTTTTCTACCCATAATACTCCCGCGACTAACTCCATGAAAGGTGTCGAACGATCAAACAAGATATAAAATGCTGAGTTCTCGTTTGTTCCATTCCCATGAGTTGCACGCTCCAATGTACGAGCAACGTGGTCTTGAGGTCCCAGTAGACTAATTTCTATCAATTCTCTGACGGCGCGCAATTGCTTTTCGGGATAAGCGATTCTCAGATCCAAGATGATCTGCCACTCGTGAGTTCCGTCTCTGCGAAACGTTTGCCAGTTATGTGGATTCCGCGGTTTCTGGTACTTCCGTTTAATTTCATGTCTTTCCGACCGAGGTGTATCCAAAATTATAGCATTAATGAAGTAGAGGTCGATGATGGAAGTTTGTCCTTCACCTAGGATTATTTTTCTCAATTTCTCGGTCGGCTCGTGTGCCTTAGTATTAAAGAGTTTGCAATAGGAGGTATAGTTTTCGTGTGCCCTTTTCTCAGCTTCAGCAGCCTGCTGGTCACTTACGGATTGAGTTTTTTCAACATAGGGCGGCGGCATTTCTACATACGACTCCGAGTTGACACCAAGGATTAAATCCACTTCATGCTCGGTACTAACAAGTCTTACATCATCGTGCGTAGATGGATCTACAACCAGGTCGTGATTGGACGACGACGACTGCTGTAGCGATGCTGAGAGGTTTGACTTTTCTTTTGCCGAAGAGCTTTCGCCAGTTTGTACCAAGGGATCAACATGATGTGAGGACGAAGATGGTATATGAGCAGATGGAACTGCGGGATTTTGTCCAGCCGGAGTTGCTTGGTGTGAGTGGTGGCTTTGTTCAGATGATTCAAACAGTGGTGGTATAAATTTTTTTGGCTTGGACGTAAAAAGTTTTTTCATGATGAATATGACTGTTCAAATTTATGAATCTTTGAGGATGATCAAAAATAAAACATTCGTCATGTCGGGAGGCCCGGTGGCTATCTTATGTACTTTTGAAAAACAGGTCAATTTAATGCGGGGGACTTGAAACGTGCTGCATTCTGATCATTCCTGAACTTTACGCTTGCGAACAGACAAATCTCAATTAAGATTCGCACGGACTCAAAGCCTAAACCCTGACAGCTTCGCTCGTAGGTTATCTTTGTGTGTAATTTCTAAGGCTTCATTTTCTAGGCTATGTACAATTTGTTACAATAGATGTTTGGTCGATTTAGCTAACATATGTAGTGATTTCTCGATCAGTACTGTAGACGTATCACGAATACCTATAACTCTTCGAATTTCGCTTGGTTTATTATTACGCAAATCGAGAATACCTGAATTAAAAGCATGAACCTTATTATGCAAGCTGTTCTATATATAGCATAGTTCGCTTTATAATGTTAAAGGCCGCAGATATTTTATCCGACGCTACTGCTGGTTAAGGTTCTAGCCTGCTTCGCCCGTACGTTCCCCAGATAATCCTGCCTTGGTCCTAGACTACGTTAGCGTACCAAGCGTCACAATCTTCCCGTTTTCTATAGAGATGATCCTGTCGAGGCCGATTTTACTTTTCAGCCTTTCACGTAGCGTCCAATTAAGTTCAATGAAGTTAAAGGCTTACAGAAACCCGCCGAGACACTAGCGACATTAAAGTTGCAGCCCGCTCCTCCCGCACATCCCCCAGAAAATCCCACCCTGGTCCCAAAGCTCTCTTGGCGTACCGAACTCTACAATCCTCCCATCTTCCATGACGATGACCTTGTCGTAGCCGATTATAGTTTTCAGCCTGTGCGCAATGCACAATAAAGTTCTGCCTTTGAATCCGTCGAGGGTAGTTTGTTGGATTTTAGAGTCTGTTTCAAAATCGACCGAGCTTGTGGTCTCGTCGCACATTATGATTTTGTTGTCCCGGACGAGCGCACGAGCCAAGGCTAGTAATTGCCTTTGACCGAGGGAATAATTCTGTCCCTCTTCCTGAACGGGAGAGTCTAAATGGATCCGTGCGTATTTATCGTTTATGTCCTGTGTTTCATCTACCAAATGAGCTTTTCTCAAGGCTGACCAAAGTTCCAAGTCGATGTGTTGATCGAATGGATCCAAGTTTGAACGGATAGTTCCTTTGAATAATGTTGGGTCTTGTGGTATCACTGCCATTCGTGATCTTAAATCTTCTAATCCAACAGATCTGATATCTAAGCCATCAATAGTGATAGAACCTTCACAAATTTCAGATAGGCGAAAGATTGCCGACATGATCGACGATTTTCCTGCTCCTGTCCTTCCCACGATACCAATCCTTTCGCCAGCTTTGATATGTAATGTTAGACCTTTTAATACGAGTGGCAGATCATCTCTATATCTCATTTTGACGCCGCTAAAAACAATCTCGCCATTCTCAGGCCATGAAGGTCGAACATTATCTACATGATCAGCAGCCTCTTGTTCAATTTCTGAACTATAATATTTCATTCTCTCTGCAGAAGTCATATCATTTTCAACTTCTGCGGTTTGTCTGATCAACCACTGTGATGATTGTGCAAACACTAGTATATTGCCCATTATGAGGCCTGAGACCGCCGGAGGTACATCAAATTTGGAACAAGCAATTAATATACCGACTACGAAAGAAAGTAATGTACCAATAATGTCTAAACGAAAAGACAGCCACCGTTGGTTAGCAAAATTTAGAAAGTAAGCGCCGTCCATGTTGTTTATAGCCATCTTAACGGCTTTGGAAAATTGTTCCTGTGATCCATAAGAGCGTATAGTTGCAACACCAGATACCGATTCGCTGAAGCGAGAGTAAACATGGCTTCTAAACACAGCATCATGTCTTCTTAATTCCCTTGCCGAAGCTCTATAATAGTTTGAAAAGATAAAGAAAATACATAATAAAGGTACAAATGCGACGGCAAAGTAGTGGTAGTAAGCAATTGTCAAAACTATGATTCCAGTCTGACTACTTAACGTTAACAGCCAATAATTCCAGCTACGTGGCAGATTATTGTCCAGAACTTCAACATCTTTGCTAAATCGATTGAGAATTCTTCCCAGTGGTGTTGTATCATAAAATGACATTGGTGCTCTCAATACACGAGCTACTGCTTTGTTGTATAGTCGTTTCGAAGCTCTTGTTCCAAAGTAGATTAAAACAATTGTGAACATAAATATAGCAATCATATCTGTAATAGCAAATCCAACGTAGATTCCAATCTATTTTGGTTCAGCACAAGTACAATAAACATTTAGTGATCCAACTTACATATTGTCCTTGTTTAAGATTTTTAAATTTCTGTGATGTCCACCATGATAGCCATAATCCAGTCATAACCTTTTGTATTTCCGCAAAGATCAAAAGTACTATAATGATGAAAACGGAGAAGATTGTGCCAGAAGATCTAAAATAAGTCATGTAGACGTCCCATTTCACAGCGTTGACAGCTCTGTCTTCAAGTTGCATCAAGGCGTGAGCAGGTTTTGTATATTTTTCCTTTTGTTCGTCATGAGTTGACTTATCAAGGTCCATACCATTAGAACTATCTTTGGCAGTATTATTCATCATCATTGCTTGGAACTGTGCATCATCTTTTATAAGCTTATCATATGTATCGACCTTGTATATCCTCCAATCTTGCATCCATACGATTCTATCGCAATATTGTAAAACATGAAGTTGATGAGTGACAAGGATACGGCATTTCTTAGCCAGTAAACCACAAATAGCCTTTTCAAAGATATGACGGCCAACATGCGCATCTACTGCAGATAAAGGATCGTCTAGTAATATAATGTCAGCGTTGAAATAGATAGCTCTTGCAAGGTTGATTCTTTGCTTTTGTCCTCCAGAAACTGTGATTCCACGTTCACCAAGTTCCGTCAAATCACCGTTAGGCCAACTTTCGATATCTTGACATAATCCACAAGCCTCAACTACGGTATCGAACCACTCCTGATTGAATTCTTTACCAAATGTTATATTTTGCCGAACAGAAGTATTTTGAATCCAGGCTGATTGTGAACAAAGCGCTTTTGTTGATGAGCCGACAGTCAATTTACCACTGATCTGACGCATATCTCCTGCCAAAGCACTCAGTAAAGAGGATTTCCCACATGCAACGTGGCCTATAACTGCGACAAGCTCGTCACGTTTTACAGTCAAATTGATATTACTAATTT
>Ga0160429_1002186_pt1 | contig 10442 bp, 7 predicted proteins | sample SolpanmetagenomR_FD_108199 | JGI IMG/M metagenome (GOLD analysis project Ga0160429, IMG submission 108199) | Solar panel surface microbial communities from Lawrence Berkeley National Laboratory, California, USA - R | ecosystem: Engineered > Built environment > Solar panel > Unclassified ... | reverse complement strand
CTGACCGTCGCTGTCCAGCGCACGCAACTTCTGCGCGGTGATGTCGGCGGCGAACTTGACGACCTTCACGACCCGTCCGGTGCGATCGAGAACCGGGTTGTAGCTCGCCTGGATCCAGACAATCCGCCCAGCCTTGGCGACGCGCTTGAACTCGGCAGACTGGAAGATACCCCGCCGCAGGCCATCCCAGAACGCACGGTACTCGGCACTGCCGCGGTAGGCCCCTTCGACGAACATCGCGTGATGCTGCCCCTGTACCTCGGGCAGGGTGTAGCCCATCGTGGTCAGGAAGTTGGCGTTGGCCGTGAGGATGGTGCCGTCCGGGGTGAACTCGATAACGGCCTGCGAGCGATCCAATGCGTCGAGTCTGGCGGCCTGATCCACGTGCGTGCGCGTTCCACCGAACATGATCGTGCCTTCCCGAATCTCTGGGCTGCTGCGCGGCAGAGCGGGAGGCCAGCGGATGAGTCCGCCGATGCATCATCCAGATCTATGTCAGCTCCAAACAACACTGGGCAGAACGTGTTACTTATTCCTTAAATTGATCGCTCATCGCCCCATATTACCCAATAACTGACATAGATTATCTCGCAAACTTAGTACTCTCGCTTCTGTGACCAGCATAGAACAACTTACGCGTGCTTGAAAATGGCGAGTTCGCGCCAGGCGCCGGTTAACGGATCGTTGCTTGTCGCGACAGGTTCATAGCGGCCGGCCGCGCTGACGGCGGGGCGTCCGATACGCCGGACCACCTCGCGCTCGAACGAGACGAAGTTCTCGATGCGGCCGTCGGTGGCGCGCAACGGCCTGCAATCGATCTCGGCGCGGTACTTGGAGCCGTCCGCGCGGTAGTTGGTCAGGTACCCGTGGAAGCGCTCGCCGGAAGCCAGCGCGCGGTGAAAGGCATCCAGCGTCTCCCGACGCGTCTCTTTGCCCTGCATGAAGCGTGGGGTCTGCCCGACGATGTCGGACAGATCTCGCCCAACAAGCTGACCGAACGCGGCGTTGGCGTACAGGATGGTCGGCCCGGGCTGATCGACCACCGTATCGGTGACGACGATGCCGATGGCGGCGTCGTAAGCCAGTGCGCGAATGAGTTCGAAGGCGGTCATGGTAGGGCAAGGCTATGCATACGTTGGGCGTGGCGTCACTCCACCAGACGCATGGCCGACCGGCAGGGTCCGCGCCGACCGTGTTCCCGAACGCGCGACCAGGGAACGAGCCTTGACCAGGGAACGAGCCGCGACCGCCCACGGCGGCCACCGCTCAATGATAAGTAATTGTTTGTAACACTAACCTAAGTTGCGAAACATAGATCTGTGAAAGTCGTGTTTCTAGTCCCGCGCACCGCCAAATCCTTGCAGCCAACAATTTTAATTAACGGATCGCAGTCAGATTGCAGCTCGCGGAGCTTGCTATGCGATCTGTCTATACGTGCCTTACCCAGGCGCACGATCATCAGCTGATCCTGCTCGCTGCCGGGATCTGCGTCGTCGGCGTCTACGGCTCGTTCTCCGTCGCGACGCATGCGGCGCGCTCGGAAGGCCGATCCGCCACTCTCTGGGCCGGTGCCAGCATCGTAGCGGCAGGCTGCACCGCTTGGGCCACCCACATGATTGGGCTCCTGGCCTTCCGGCCGGGCATGCCCGCGGGCTTCGATCCCTACCTGACGGCCCTGTCACTCCTAATCGCCATCGCCGGCATCGGGATCAGCGTCGCCCTCGCGATCGGCCAGCGCAAGCGGACCCATCGCTTCGTCATCGGTTTTCTCCTGGGCAGCAGCATCACGGCGCTGCACTACATCGGCGCGGCTTCCTACCTCGTCGCCGGTACCGTCGGCTGGGACAGGTCCCTGCTGGCCGTGTCCATACCGACGAGCCTGCTCATGTTCGGCGTGGCCATTGTCGTAACGGGCGAGCGCCGCCGCGATCTCCGACGTATTGGGGCGCCGCTGTTGGTTGGCGCCATCGCCGTCCTGCATTTTTGCGGCATGGCGGCCATGACGCTGACCTTTGATCCCGAGCGTTCGCTGCCGCCCCACGCTCTTGCGCCGGACGTCATCGCACCGGTCGTGGCGGGCGTGTCCTTCGGCCTCCTGGCGCTGGCCGTGGTTGGACTGCGCCTCACCCTGAATGCCCGGGCTCAAGCGCGCCGGGACCAGGAACGCCTGCGCGAGTTAGCGAACCTCGCCGTGGAGGGACTCGCCGTCTGCCGCGACGACGTGATCAAGACCGCCAATCGGAGCCTGGAGCACCTGTCGGGCGTCGGGGCGGGTGCACTGAGCGGCCGTCGCCTCTCGGACCTCCTGCCGGGCTTGAGCCTGACGACGCTGCCTGAGCGCGAGGAGCGCGAGGCGGAGCTGATCGGCCCGGATGGGCAACGCGTACCGGTGCGCGTGCTGCGCAGCGAAGTTCCGCTCGGCAGCGGGCTCCAGACTGTGCTGGCCGTACGTGACCAGCGGGAGCGCCTGCAGACGGAGTCGAAGATGCGCGCCCTGGCTTATTCGGACCCGCTGACAGGCCTGCCCAACCGGGCTCATTTCCACGACCTGCTGGCGTGCCACGCCGCGTCCTGCCGGAAGCAGGATCAAACCTTCGCCGTCCTCGTTCTCGATCTCGACCGGTTCAAGCTGGTCAACGACACGCTGGGTCACGGCCTGGGTGACGCGCTGCTCCGCAAGACGGCCCGGCGGCTCAAGGCAGCGCTCGGCGCGCACGACGTGGTTGCACGTCTGGGCGGGGACGAGTTCGCGGTCCTGCAGAAAGCCGTGGCCGGTCCAGAGGCGGTCCACGCCCTTGCCACTCGCATCGTCGAGTTGATCGGCCGCCCGTTCCTGATCGAGGGCCAGCTCGTCAATATCGGCGCCTCGGTTGGCGCCGCCCTCGCGCCGACAGACGGCTTGGAGCCCAGCCAACTCCTGCGCAACGCCGACTTGGCGCTCTACAAGGCCAAGGCCGACGGCAAGGGCACGTTCCGCCGCTTCGATCCCGCGCTGGATGCTCGCGTCCGGGCCCGGCGCAATCTTGAGGCTGACCTGCGGCGCGCCATCGCGGTGCAGGAATTCGAGCTGCACTATCAGCCCCTCGTCGATGCGCGGACCGGCCGGATCACCGCAGCGGAAGCCCTGGTGCGCTGGCGGCATCCGGAGCGCGGCCTCGTTTCGCCCGCCGACTTCATCCCGCTGGCCGAGGAGACCGGGCTGATCGGGCCGCTGGGACAATGGGTCCTGCGCACGGCCTGCACCCAGGCCGCCCGCTGGCCCGCGCACATCCGAGTTGCCGTCAATCTCTCGCCGGCGCAGTTCCGAGACCTACGCCTCGCCGACACGGTGAAAGCAGCTCTCACCACATCCGGCCTCGCCGCGGACAGACTGGAGCTGGAGATCACCGAGGGCGTGTTGCTGGCCGACGAGGAGCGAACGCTTGCCACCCTGACGCGACTGCGCGCGGCAGGCGTGAGCATCTCAATGGACGATTTCGGGACGGGCTACTCCTCGCTCAGCTACCTTCGCCGCTTCCCATTCGACAAGATCAAGGTCGACCAGTCCTTCGTGCGTCAGCTTCCGGGCGACGCGGAGAGCGCTGCCATCGTCCGGGCCATCATCACCATGGGGACGTGCCTCGGCATGGCGATCACGGTCGAGGGCGTCGAGACGGCGGAGCAGTTCGCGTTTACGACGGCGGAAGGCTGCGATCAGGTGCAGGGTTACCACGTGAGCCGGCCCCTGCCGCTGGCTGAGTTCCTGTCGTTCGTGGATGCGCGCGAGGCTGCATGAATCCGCTGGATACCCCCGACCTGTTTCGGCTGGTCTACCGGAGCCGCTGTGCGATCGCTGGAACGGCCGAGGAAGTGCAGCGGCACATCGATCGGATCCTGACCGTCTCGCGGCATCAGAACGGACAAGCGGGCGTGACGGGCGCGCTGATGTTCACAGGTCTGTTCTTCGTGCAAGCGCTGGAGGGTCCGACGTTCGCTGTGGAAGCGGCCTTCGACCGCATCTGCTGTGATCTGCGCCACAGCAACGTCGAGGTGGTTGAGTGTGGACCCGTCCTAGAGTCAGCCTTCGGCGATTGGTCGATGAGCCACTTGGTGCCAGCCGCGGATTCCGAGGCTTTGCTTGACCGCGTTGAACACGACACGGATTTGGCCGATGCCGCAGCAACCGCGATGAAGCTGATGACGGCCCTCATCCGATCTGAGCAGCACGCGAGTGGCTCGGCGCAGCAGTTCGTAGCCTGAACGCATCCGGACCTTCGGGTTCTGCGCTCGGCATACCCTCGGCCTGCAGGCCGTCACCGCAGAGTTCGGCCTGCTCTCCTTCACGGGTGCCGTCGACCTGCAGGCCGCGATCGGACGCTACGTCGCCGAGCACAACCGGCGTGCCAGACCCTTCGTCGGGACCGAACCCGCCGCCGACATCCTCGCCGTCAATCGATCTCCTGAGCCCTCCGTCTGGGCCGGGGCACGAGCGGTCACACCGTCTGCGATAGGTCGTGCGCGGGCGCGACGGCGGTGCCTGCCGGAGTGGCCGCGCATCGTCGGGATGCTCAGGACAGGGACGCGAGCAGGCCCGCCAGGCCGGGTCGTTCATCGATCGTCCAGAAGGCGTCGAGGACGCGACGCACCTTGAGCGCATCGAGACGCTCGCCAGCATTCATGCGGAACTTGCGCTCGACGTCGTCCCGGGTCATCGGCCGCGCCACGAATCCCGGCACGTCATCGACCTGCCTCACGATCTCGCGCCCATCCCTCAGCGTCGCGGTCAGCCGGTTCGGCACCGCTTCCGGCTGCATCGCCGTGAGCGCAGGATCCTCGGCGACGGTGATCTTGTCGATGAGGGCGAGCAGGGACGGATCGAGCAGCTTGGCGGGGGAGTAGCTGTCGTTGGTGATGGCTCCGTCGAGCATTGCCCGCGCCGCGATGTAAGGCAGGCTGTGGTCGGCGGTGTCCTTCGTCGTCGGGCGCCACTTCTCGCGGTCTCGGCCGGCGGTGACGTAGCCGAGACGCGTCGTGTCGATGCGCAGGCTTCGAATGGCGTCGACGCCACCGGCACCGGCGGCGATGGCGAGGGCCGCCGGGATCGCGGTCAGGCAGTAGACCTGCGCCGGGTACGGCTTGATCCCGCATCGCGCGATCCGGAAGGGGCGCCCCTCCCCACCGAAATCCGCGACATCGACGGCGAACGGGCCCGAGATCTGTTTGAAGAACCCGGCACGCCCTTCGAAGATCGGCGCCGGGCCCGTGAGGCCGGCACGGGCGAGGCGCGCGGCGAAGACGCCTGCGCGGGTCGCCTCGGCATCGGCCACGCCCTTCCAGTCCGAGAGCGTCTGAACGCGGGTCTGGTTCATCGCGATATGGCCGTTGATCGCGAGGTTGACGGCCTGGGTCAGGGCCTCCGGCGAGAGCCGCATCAGCCGGCCCGCCGCCAGCGCCGAGGCGGGCAGGCTGTAGACCGGATGGTCCCAGCCACGTCCCGTCACCTCCGCGGCATCGAGCAGGCGGCAATCGACCTCGTAGGCGAGGGCGATCGAAGCGATGAGGTCGCGGCCGGTGGCCCCCTCCGCCTCGGCGACGGCGAGGCAGGCTGCGATGGTGTCGCTGGGGTGACCGGGCTCACGGCCGACATAGACGTCGTTGAAATCCTCGTAGCGGATGGCGACGCCGTTGGCGAAGGCCGCGAGTTCCGGGCTGCTCCGCCGGTCCGTGCCGAGAACCGTCGCGGCACCCGCCCCGTCGCTGAGCGCGATCGCCCGGCAGATCCGCACGGGCCCGGCCTCGAGGGCGGCGAGCCCACATCCCAGCGCGTCGATGAGATGGACCTTCACGGTCTCGACCGTGGCCGGGTCGAGATCCTCGAACCGCAGGCCATGGGCGTAGGCTGCGAGCCGGTCGGCAAGGGGAGGCTCCTCACCGGAGGCGGCCCTTGCCGGTGCGGCGGCAAGGGCTGCGCCGGCGGCTAACCACGCGGCGACCTGACGGCGGGAGAGATCGGCTGGGATCCGCATTGACCGCTCTCCCGTCAGGCGAAGCCGTAGAGCTTCGCCGGGTTGTCGACGAGAATCCTGTCGCGGGCAGCCTCGCTGCCGGCCCAGTCGGAGAGCAGGTCGAACAGCACCGCGTCGTCGGGCTTGTGCTTCTCGGTGACGTGCGGCCAGTCGCTGCCCCAGACGAGGCGCTCGGGGGCGAGGCGTACGAAGGCCTGGGCGGTGCGTGTCGCGTCCGGGTAGCCGGGCGGGCCGGCCTCGGTGTTGAGGTAGGCGCCGGCGAGCTTCACCCAGGCCCGGCCCTTCTCGACCAGGCCGGCGATGGTCGCGAAGGCAGGGCCGTCCGGGCCCTTGGCGGGGTCGAGGCGGCCCATATGGTCGAACACGATGGGGCAGGGCAGCCGGTTCAGCAGGGCCTCATTCTCCCGGATCTGGTCACCGGACATATGCAGCTGCACGTGCCAGCCGAGATCGGCGATGCGCTTGGCCAGGGGCTCGATGGTGGCGATGGGAGCCACCGTGTCGTTGGGATTCCAGACGCTGAAGCGGAGGCCGCGTACGGAGCCGGCATCGAGGCGCTTCAGCTCGACGTCGGTGACGTCGGGATGCAGGACGGCGATGCCGCGCCCGTTCCCGCCCAAGCGTGCGAGGGCGTCGAGGAGGCAGGTCGGATCGGTGCCGTGGTTCTTCGGCTGAACCGGCACGGCGCGGGTCGTGCCGAGGCGAGCCCGGAGCAGGCGATAATCGTCGAAAGTCATGCCCGGGGGCTTGGGCGAGTCCGGCGGTGGGAAGCGCGCGTCGATGATATGGAAGTGGCAATCGCAGGCATTGGCCGGCGCGCGATGGCCCGGCCGCTCGGTCCCGGCAGAGTTCGGCACCGATCCGTCGGCGGCGCGCGCCCGGTCGGCCGCAGCCATACCGGCCATGGCAGCCGCGACGAAGCCGCGGCGTGTCAGCGTGGGCATTCCCATCCTCCCTGTCATCGGTGTCAGCGGGCGCTGCGGCCGCGGACCACGCCTGCGGCAACCAGCTCGTCAAAAGCCTCGCCCGCGATGCCGATCTGTCCCAGCAGCTCCCTGTTGTGCTGGCCGAGGGTGGGCGCGGGGGTGCGGATTGAACCCGGCCGGTCGTGCAGGCGCGGCACGACGGCGTGCATGGGGATGAGCTCCATGTCGGGGTCGGGGTAGTCGGCGATGAGCTCGCGCGCGACCACGTGCGGATCGGCGACGAGCTTGGGCGCGTCGTTGATCGGCCCGATGGTCACCTCGGCCGCCTCGAAGTAAGCGACGTTCTCGTCCTGCGTCCGCTCCGCGATGAAGGCGCCGATGATCGCATCGAGCTCGTCCACATGGCGCAGCCTGTCGGCGTTGGTGCGGAAGCGCGGGTCGTCCACGAGGTCCGGACGGCCGATCGCCCGGAATAGGCGCTCGGCCATCTTCTGGATCGAGCCCGACAGGCCGACATAGAGCCCGTCGCTGCAACGGTAGGCGTTGCGCGGCGCCGAGTTCGTCGAGCGCGAGCCGGTCCGCGGCTTGCCCTTGCCGGTGAGCCGGTAATTGGCTGCCTGCGGGCTGAGGATCGCGAAGAGCGGATCCAAGAGCGGCAGGTCGATCACCTGCCCCAGGCCGCCATTCACCTCAACCTCGCGCAGGGCGATCATCGCGGCGGAGGCGCCGGTGAGCCCGGCGACGCCGTCCGCGAGGTACATCGGCGGCAGCACGGGCTCGCGATCGGAGAAGCCGTTCATGGCGGCAAAGCCCGAGAAGCCCTCGATCACCGTGCCGAAGCCGGGCCGCTGGGCGTAGGGCCCGTCCTGCCCCCAGCCGGAGATGCGGATGATCGTGAGGCCAGGGTTGAGGGCGTGCAGGACCTCGGGCGACAGGCCCATGGCTTCCAGAACCCCCGGCCGGAAGCTCTCCACCAGCATCCGGCAGGAGGGGACAAGGGCGCGGATGACGTCGACCGCGCGGGGATCGCGCAGCGACAGGCAGAGGCTCTTCTTGTTGCGCGCGTAGATCTTCCAGTGGGTCTCGACACCCTCGGTCTTCCAGGCGCGCAGGGTGTCGCCCTCTGGGGGTTCCACCTTGATCACCTCGGCGCCGAAATCACCGAGCATCTGCGTCAGCACGTTGCCCGCGAAGAGGCGGGAGAGGTCGAGGATGCGCACGCCGTCGAGGATGCCCCGGGCCTCGGGTCGGTAGTCGCGCCGGTGCAGTTCGCGCATCGTCATGGGACTTCCGTCGCGGTGTGGAGATCGGACAGCGCCACGACGGCGCGGGCGCGGGCCAGGAAGGGCGGGTCGATCATTCGCCCGTCCACGAGAATCGCGCCGAGCCCGCGCGCCTCGGCCTCGGCGGCGGCCGCGAGGATGCGGCGCGACCACGCCACCTCGTCCGGGCTGGGCAGGAAGGCGGGGTTGGCGATGTCGACTTGGGAAGGGTGGATGCAGGTCTTGCCCGCAAATCCGTGCCGCCGGGCGGCCTCGCACTCGGCGCGGAAGGCCCCCGGGTCCCTCACCGCCGCGAAGGCCCCGTCATAGGCGGGCAGGCCGGCCTCGGCGGCGGCGAGCCGGACGGCGACGCGGATCTGGGCGAGGGCGGCTTCGTCGTGCCGGTCGATGCCGCAGGGCTCCAACAGATCAGCGTACCCGATCTGCAGGCCGGCGACGCGGGGATGCGCGCAGGCGAGGTCCGCCGCTCGGCGGAGGCTTCTCGGTGTCTCGATGTTGACGAGGAGGCGGATGCGACCCGCCGGATCCAGGCTGTTGAGGCGGGTGGCCGCATCTTTGACGGCGGAAGCGTCCTCGACCATCGGCAGGTTGATGAGGTCCGTGCGCGGAAGGGCCACCGCCTCCAGATCAGAGACGAAGTGCACCGTGCCCGGGCCGTTGACGCGAACCACCACGACTTTGCGCGGATCGACGTGCGCTTCCCGCAGGTAGGCAGCGAGGGTTTCCCGCGCCTCGTCCTTGCGGGCTTCCGGCACCGCGTCCTCGAGGTCGAAGGAGAGGGCGTCGGCGGGGCCTGCGGCAGCCTTCGCGAACAGCTCGGGACGGGACGCCGGAACGAACAGCTTCGAGCGCATCAGCACGGCGCGCCTCCATCAGACGATCTTGAAATGGACCATCGCGAGGATCGCTGCGGTGACGGTGAGCGCCCCTCCGATCCGCGTCGCGACCTGCGCGAAGGGCATGAGCTCCATCCGCTCGGCGGCGGTCAGGATCATCACGTCGCCCGTGCCGCCGAGGCCGCTGTGGCAGGCGTTCACGATCGCGGTCTCGATCGGGTACATGGCGAGCCAGCGCCCGACGACGTAGCCGGTGCCGGTCAGCGCGAGCACGGTCGCCACGATGGTGACGAGGTTGGCCGGGTGGAACGCCTCGACCAGCTCGTGCCAGGGAGTCAGCGCCACCGCGGTGCTGAACAGAAGTGGGTAGGTCACCGCCACCACGAAGAAGCGGAACACCACGCGGGCGCCTTCTTCCAGGGAGGCCGGCACCGCCCGCAGCAGCTTCGCGAGGACGACGAGGAACAGCATCGCCACCGGCGCGGGCAGCCCGACCCACGCATGGATCAGCGTGCCGAAGACGTAGATGGCGATGCCCGTGATACCGCCGGCCGCGACGGTCGCCACGTCGATCCCGGAGGTGTTGCGGTGAACCGCGCCGTGGTCGGCCTCCGTGTCTCCCTCGGCGGAGGGTTGGAGCCGGCCGTTGCCGGTGAGGTCCGGGCGGCGCTTCCCCAGGGTGTTGAGAGCGCCGCAGCAGATGATGGCGACGAGGTTGCCGAAGAAGACCAGCGGCAGGATCTGTCCCAGCATCCCGCCGTGATCCACGCCGAGCGCCTCCGCATAGCCGACCGAGAGTGGGATTGCGCCTTCGCCGACGCCCCCAGCCATCACCGGCACCACGACGTAGAGGATCGACCGCCAGAAGCCGATGCCGACGAGCCAGCCGACGCTTCCGCCCACGAGGAGGCCGGTCAGGGAACCCAGCGCCAGAGGCACGAAGATCTTGGCGAAGCCCTGGATCAGCACCCGCCGGTCCATGCTCAGGATCGAGCCGACCACCACGGCGGTGATGAACAGGTAGATGAAGTTCGTCGCCTTCGTGAAGGTCGTCACCGACTGCACGAGCGGCGCCGGCAAGAGCTGATGGGCGACGAGGAACGAGGGCAGGAAGATCGTCACCAGCGACGACCCGCCGATCGCCCGCAGCACCGGGATCCGCCGGCCGATCTCGGCGCAGGTGAAGCCGCCCGCGACCAGGACGGCGATCATCACCGTCACCTCGCCCGAGATCTTACCCCTGATGGCGAAGGCAGCGATGAGGGCCAGCAAGAGGACATAGACGGGCAGCGGGATGATGCCGACCCGCGTTTCCATGGTCCGTGTCCAGAAGGATTTCGGCGCCGGCATCGAACGGGTCGAGGTCGCGACCGGCGACCCGGCAGCGGCATG
>Ga0160429_1002185_pt1 | contig 10442 bp, 4 predicted proteins | sample SolpanmetagenomR_FD_108199 | JGI IMG/M metagenome (GOLD analysis project Ga0160429, IMG submission 108199) | Solar panel surface microbial communities from Lawrence Berkeley National Laboratory, California, USA - R | ecosystem: Engineered > Built environment > Solar panel > Unclassified ... | reverse complement strand
TTGTTGCAATTGTTGTGGTTGTTGCAATTGTTGTGGTTGTTGCAATTGTTGTGGTTGTTGCAATTGTTGTGGTTGTTGCAATTGTTGTGGTTGTTGCAATTGTTGTGGTTGTTGCAGTTGTTGTGGCAGTTGTTGAGTTGACGTTTGTACTTGTTGTGCCGCCAGTTGCGCCGATTGTTGCTGTGCTTGTTGGAATTGAGGTAAATCTTGGAACCATTCATGCTGTAAAGCGTTAACGGCTGAGACCCGACCATCAGGCCTCAGTACTAATAATTCTGCTAACAATTGTATTCCGATCGGGTCGATTTGTGGCACACAGAAACGCAAGTCTTGAGTTGAATAAACAGCAAAGCTGGATTTATATTCAGGGAAATCACTGATACCTGGCCATGTCCTCTCTGACGGTGTACCCATCAACCGAAATATCTTCTGCATTTGATCTTCATTTGTGGTTCCTGGAAATAAAGGCCGTCCGGTAGACATCTCTGCCATGATACATCCTGCTGACCATATATCGATAGCTGTGTCGTAGTGTCGTGATCCGAGAAGTACATCCGGTGCGCGATACCACAAAGTAACTACTTCGTTTGAAAATGTATTAACAGGAATTCCGAATGCTCGAGCGAGACCGAAATCGGCAAGTTTCAACTGTCCTTTGTTATTGATAAGCAGATTCTGAGGTTTCAGATCTCGATGCAGAATCTTGTTCTCGTGGCAGAAAGCTATCCCTCGGAGAAGCTGATACATGAAAGATTTGATTGTAGGCTGATCAAGCATGCCTTTATCTCCCCTAGTATCCATGTACCTTTTCAAATCCTTGTCCATGTATTCAAACACCAGCATGAGTTTGTTCTCCGTGTGTATGACATCGTAGAGACTGACAATGTTCTCATGCTTCAATTCTTTCATCAAGGATATTTCTCGTATTGCTGTGCTAGGTGTTCCTTCTTCTGAGTCGAGATGTATTTCTTTTAGTGCAACAAATTCGCCCGTCTGTCGATTTCTTCCTTTGAAGACCTGAGATGATCAGCATCACTGAACTTTTATACTTGTGACTTGTTTCATACCGTAGCATATGTACCCTCTCCGAGCTTCTCAAGCTGTTGAAACGAGCTAGGTTGTCTTTTGTCCATGATGGCAATTCACAATCCTAAAGTTGATGACAGACCACGGTCTTACTATGTTTCGAGCGCCACAAATATGATGTCGATGTCAAGACTCTATAATGCCTGTAGGGTTGTTGTTTTTGACAGATTTATTGACTAAATAAACACGGAGTTATAGTAACTATATTGATGCTACCGACACCTTTTACACAACCCCACAATTTTGACTACTGTAACTAACTTACCGTTTCGTTCGTTGTCACGCGCTGTGCACGTGATATTCTCGATCTCGAAAACCTTTAATCAGACTTTCGGATTGATCCATTTTTTAGTAACAAACACGTTTAGCTTCAAGACTTTTAACAATGAATCTCAGCTAATGATAAGATCATCCATAATAGGCAACAAGTCCTAAGACTATAGAGTGCAGTAGGAATGTACCATGGCTATCAAATGCATCAATTAAATAAGTTATTTAAAGGCTCTATAGTCTAGTAGAGCGTTACAACTTTGGAAGCGATAATCATGAATTAACTTGTTTCAACTTAGGTCTTAAGGTGGGATATGAAACTGTGACCTCGAAAAATCACAATTCCTCCTCGGGCCCTCGGACCGATCTAGCAGAGCAGCCAATGAAAAGCGAGGATTTTCCAACTCGAAATCTATTCCAAAAGTTAACTGACCTCACGTGTTGCTGTAATCGGGCCGAGCTGAATTTTTTTTGAATTATGAGTGGTAGAAAGTTAACCTCCACCGTTCGAAACATCATTGATTCTGCTAGAGTTTACTACTAAAGAAACTTCGGGACAAGCCAATGCAATGGCAGTGCGCCGTAGGAGAACATGTCTTGGGGTTTTACGCTTTTCAGTACGAGTTTTCCTTCCTTCCTGAACATCCGCATGTAAATACTACTCTGACTTATCTATACCTAGGCATCGATGGTTGCATGTTACTTCCTTGGAAAGATAGGACGCGACACATCTATTTTTCATTTCGGTTCCCCAAGAATGTATTCCCAATACACTACATTCGGCGCACTCATACTCATCGGACTTGTTGTTTTCCACTTGATACAATTTGCATCTTCACCGTGGACCTTGCCAAGTGTAACGCTGTTGCATGATAAAAACAATGCAAGCGGCGGCAGTGTACCACCGAAGTATGAATTTCCCTCCTCTGAACTCAAACCAGCAGATCAACAGTACTCGCGGACGATCGTCATGGGAAAGATTGCCGAAGAGGACGTGAAGTGGATAGATGAAGAGTTGGGCGACCTTCTTTATCCCAATGGCCCCTATAAAACAGTAATCTACTCTGTCGACAACCGGACGGCTGCTTTACATACCGCCGCGAATAAAGGTCACGAAGCGCTTGTATATCTCACCTACATTATCGACAATTACGACAATCTTGCAGACATCACACTCTTCACACATCCGTCACGATCTGCTTGGCATAATAACTGGATTCAAGATTTCGACCTCACGAAAATGATACGATATTTACGACCGGAAACGGTCTTGGAAGAAGGATATGTGAATTTGAGAATAGACTGGGAACCGGGATGTCCAGCAGGCTGGATCGACCTCAAAGGGCCCCCATTTGATTCGGAAAGGCCAGAACAAGGACTTTTGTACTACCACTGGAGTGAACTGTTTCCATTCGACCAGCGGCCTCAAGGAGTCGGACAAGCATGCTGCTCTCAATTCGCCATAACCCGTGAGCGTATTCGAGCAATACCCATTACTCAATACCATTATCTCAGAGGATGGCTTTTAGCTACACCGGCCAAGGACAGCCATAGTGGTAGAGTATTTGAATACGTGTGGCAGTATCTCTGGACGAGAGAAGCAGTGCATTGTCCAGTAGTATTTCACGCCTACTGCTCTGTTTATGGCATATGCTTTGAAAGCCAAGAACAATTTGACCATCTCGAGGCTCTGCTCCAAGAGGAAAAAGATAGTAACTCAAAGTTTAACGAAGAACGGGCGAAAGCCGAAAACCATTCACCGGATGCCCCTGCGGAAGGTGTTATGACTGAAGATGAACTGGATACGCTAGACAAGCGTCTTCAGAGCATAAGAGCAGAAATGGCAACGTTAAAAGTTGAGGCGTATGAAAGAGGGAAATTGTTGGAAAATCCATGAGCAAACCAAACCAATGGTATGGAATGACTGAAATCAGATTGCATTGTAACGCGTCACGTAAAATGTTCTTTATTTGTTGCAAATTTTGTATTCATAATAACCTAGATATCATGTAATATACGGCAGATGACGACATTAATTCTTGTAAATACTGTAGATTACTGTAGCTCATTAGCGAATTGAATGTTGTAATACACATCATACAATTATATTGATTAAATATCTCAGCATTATAAATATCTGGTGTTGTAATATACGGCATATAATGACATGAAATTAAAAATATAGGGCATTATAAATGATTGCGGCTCCGTCCGCATCGTTCATATGCTGTACAGTTAATATTAATTACTGTATGGCAATTAACTATACAGTACTGTAGTGCCGTTTGGATGAACTTGCTGGTTTGCCAAACAACTGTGACACGAACCACCAGTTTCCTACAATTGGAAAAAAGAGTTATGTACCGATGTTTTCGGAGCGGTGTACTTTAATTTACTTTTGAGGCTACGGCATTTTGCATGGCGGACAAAAGTCAGGCTGAGAGTCAATTCTGTCAATTCATAGTAAACCAAGATCTTTGGTTTCAATTCAATTCTGTACATCTTGAGCCGTGTCCAACATTTATTATGCCGCTTGAGCATTACAATTCACCTTGATTAGTGATATAATCGCCTGAGTCAGTTCCGAAGCTAAACAGCCCCACCCGCCTTTTATGAAATGAATCTTCAATCATCAGACAAATAAAAATTGAAACTCGAGAACTAGTCTCAAATTCTGACACTGAGGAATATATGATTTGAGTGTAGTTCTGGACACGCACAAAAACATCCTATACGCCTAGTCGCTGGACTAAATCCCAGATGGAATGGTCTGTCGTCGCATCATACGGTCGCTCAGCGAGATCCATTTACTAGATTCGCATATTCGCGCGGTACAAGATTCATCGGGACTTTTGACCAGACAACGGTAGCTACCTAGTGTTGGCGACGCATACAGAACTGTCTACGTGGTGTCTTGCTGCAAGTAAGCTCTCTGCGAGCCCTTCTTTATTCCGCATAAACAGTCACTTGGAACAGAAAAAATCCCTGATTAGCAGCTACCCCATGGAAGGTACGAGATCGGCAGCAGGCCCGCCGTCTACTTTCACCAGTATGCAACCGTCATCTTGTGATTCTGCTCAAGATAGCATCATGAATGCAGCTGGCTATGTAGGCGGGCCTCTCACAGATACAGACCTTGGCTCGCTAAACATGATTGCGGATTATGGCAGCAACGCTTTGGAAGCGCCAGATTGCGTGCCGACAGGCCTGGGAACGCGTAGAGCCTTTGGGTTCGATAGTGTGGATGCCAGTCCGGCTGACGCTTTCCATGATACAAGCGCATTGTATTCTCGCATGCCCATGAATACATTTTCGGGAGACAGTTTCGTAAGAAATCGTTCAATCTCCTTGTAGTAACTTGGATGACTAATAATGATTAGCAGCAAAACACCATTCAACCCTCGACATTCTTCAACAACAACAATTATGCAAGATCTCCGCGCACTTCGCTTACTGCTGGTGATGCCTCACACATGGCAGATCTAACATCTCCATCTGTAACACCGGAAATATTCAGCTCTGGCGGGATATGGCCAAACCCACCAACACAAGGATTAGCATGGCCACATAATACGGGCAGCACATTTGCAAGTACAACGCCATTCGGGATGACGCCATCTCCTGGTGGTCTCGAAACCACTGAGAACCTAAGAACAAGTCAGGGTTTTACCGTCCTGAAACCTGGTTATATTCCTTTACACGTTGGAGCAATCCCTGCAAAGTCTCGAGTCGAGACGCAAATAAACATTCGTCTGACTCTTGAAAGACTTCCTGCCGGCATACATCACGTTCACCTTCCAACTCACACGATTGCGAAAGCGAAACTACTCCACAAAGATATACCACTGCCGGAAGAGACGTTGGAGCTTCAAACATTTATTGTGTGTACTAGCGCCATGGGACGTCCTGGTCTACGCGAAAAAGCTCTCCGACTAGCGGCAGAACAGAGTAATCAAGATGTTCAGGCAAGAGGCATAGCTCGAGGAATGAAAAATGAAGAAGAGGAGAATATTCCAGAGGATGAAAAGGCTGCAAACGGAGGTGAAGTCAGAATTTGTGCAAATTGTATCAACCGCGAGAGAAAACGAGCGGCACGGAAAAAACTTAAGAAGGAAGAAGAACAAGCACATTGGGAGAAATTCGAGACGGAGAGAATCATTGTCTTTAATACGAATGAGTATAAACAATGGCAAGAATGGCAAGCCTCGCCACGAATAAAAGATAGTGGTACAATTCCGACGTCAATCGATCTTCGGCCACCAACAGCGACAGCCGTGCAGATAACAGCTCCAATGCGTATCGCTTGTTATTGTAGACATCAGCATGAGAAAGACGGGTTTCAGGTGATTTTTACGATGAAAACACATACCGGAAAGGTGGTCGCTCAGGCAATGACCGATTCGATCTTGATCACAGACGATCACAAAACCCATGCTATAACATCGACGAATGGATCCGTATGGTATGATAGTGAGTTTCCGTCGTCTGGATTTGGTTCGCAGTCTATGATTGATATCGCATCACATATGCCTATGTTGCCTTCCTCAAAATCGACGGGAAATTTGCAAGCAATGGCATTTAGATCTCCGACAGGGTTGGGACATTCTGGTAGTCTTGTAAATATGTCAAGCTATGGCTCTCATAACACGTCGGGCACATTGACACCAAGAAATCTTTCTAGACCTGCTTCGCCAACTGGTCTAGCACAGGCTGGCCCTGCAAAGAAGAGAAAATCATCAAACGCACATCGGCGCATGCCAAGTAATCTCACAATGACCAAAGTCGAGACTGGACAGCCATTGATACAGTCTTTTAGTGGTGGAGGACCATTTAGTCCACCAGCATCGGCGAATTACAAGTTGATAGGAGGAGATGGACCATTCGTTGGACTTTCTAACATGCAGCGCCCTACATCGCTGACTCAGCCTCCAACTCCGACAGAACATACACCATTACTTTACGGTGCTCTACAAAGGAATTTATCCTACGATCAGTCTGCTTTTCAGGCTTTATACTCCAACACAAGCTCTGCACAGCAGTCCCGGTCTAACTCCCCGGTGATGCACGGACTGAGCATGCCAAGTAGAAGTGTCCAACAACAAAACTCGCGACCAAATCCGTTTGTCCTACAACATACTTCTACTCCATTAGCATCACAAGATTCCATCGAAACCACTAGCCTCTTACCGCCCGTCATCAACAAGATTGTTCCAGCATCTGGATCGATGGCGGGAGGGATCGAAGTCAGCATCTACGGACAGAACTTTACCCCTGGCATGGACGTGACCTTTGGAGACTCGACAGCTTCTGCAACGACTTGCTGGGGCGACAAAGCTATATGTTGCGTCTTACCACGTTCGATCGTCGACGGAGACGTTCTCGTGACGGTAAGCGGTCCAATGACTGGTTCTTCGCTGGCGTCTACGTTGATTGGACAACAACATCCCTCGTTTAGATATACTGCCGAAACGACAGACGCTCGGACAATGGAAATGGCGTTGAAGTTCTTGACCTTGGAAATGACCGGCACAGAAGTATCCTGGGAATCCACCGCCCAGAATGCAGCGAACGCTTGGATGAACGTCACTGGAGAATTACCAAACGCTATTCTTCCCGAGACCGTCGCTGGTGGTGGTATTGATAACGTTATGCCTGGTGCATTTCCCGGTTTATAGACATTTATCGACTTGGCTTTGAAAAGAATTTGCTTGTCTTTCACGCTCGTTTGTATTGCGGAAGAAACGAATTAATGTAACTATGGTATTGTATCATGACGGCTGTTTGTATTACATTGTATGGAAAATAGCATAACATTCATTCTCATCATTATTGTTAGCCAGTAACGTTTATCATTAATCTTGGATTAATATTTATACATGTTCATTACTAAAATAACTGACTATATTCATCATTAACGTCGTGACACTTGTGCTATTATTACATATTTTTCTTTCTTTTTAAAATCATAACAACAAAAACTCAAATCCATGACTTCGATTGTGGTCTTAAAAAGGGATGAGCCTCTGTGTTGAAAACGTATGTATCCAATGAAATATGGTCGGTTTCACTAAAGATGAGATAGAAATACTAGACAACATCAAGAATCAGCATCTCATCGATATAATAATAAGCAGTGGTAATCACAAAAGAACTTACTTTTAGAGTCTCTGCCATCCAAAAACTCTCCATCTCATCAATTAATTTCACTTTTCCCTTTTCCTCCCTCACATCAGCAATGACGGCGTTTGCAAACGGCGTCCTGGTCGTCTCTCGGATATTCTCAAACATCTCCCAAGCGTCCTCGAGATATTTCTTATCTCCAGTCACGCGATAGAGGATAAACACCGACTCGATAGCTTCTGGACGTAATTGGTATCGAGAATCACGAACTTGAGTGAAGCCCTTGGGAAGTTTCTGAACCGCAATTATTTCGTCTGCTTCGTTTTCAATCTCCCTGTCAGTAGTGGGCATTGTCCAGGTAGATGACGAATCTCGAGGTAGATCCCGTAACACTGCCTTTTTCCATTCTAATTCGCTAAAAGTACAATTGGGACTTTTTCCTTTGGTAGATGCTGATTTCGATATCGAAGGACATAATGACAAACTATAAATTTCAGGCATCATACCCATTGGCATTGCTTTATAAGCCCAAACACAGCCGTCGGTTAATTTACGGCCTATTTCGACGTGCTGATCGTTTTTGAATATTCGACCTGCGATAGCAAACATACCTCCGGTAAAACATGTCAGATGTTGTCCTGATGTACTTGTTTGAGGCTCTGTTGTGCCTCCTGGAACATGTGCGTCAACTGCAAGAAGAACATCTGGATCACCAGGTAACATTGGACGGACTAATATTATATTCTCGGCAGCTTTGGCAAAATTCTGAAACATTGTTTCGTAAATCGGGTCACCTCCCGCTAAAAGTGCATGCATCTTTGGAAGATACTCGTACACACTATCTGCCATGCCACCTAGTGTGAATCCGTTTTGTGTAGTCAAGCTCGGAGTACGTGCGTCAATCGCTGTTGGCCAAAGTCCGGGTATTTTGGTCATTTGCTGTTCTGAGGATAATAATTTTGTAATTCCGTCAATGGCGGTATAATACTTTGGATTACCTGTTAATTGTGATAGATGTGTGAATTCCAGAGACAAAGATCCAATCTCTGCTATCAGTACAGTCTGATCTGCGACCTGCGCTTCGCCTGCAAGAGCTTTTGTGATTGCCCAACGAGTCAACGGCATATGATTAGGAGTATCAAAAGCATGTAGCAGCATTTCACCCAATTCGCTTGCCTTGCGCAAAAGTCTTTCATCTCTTGACAAATCAAATGCTGCCAAAAAGCCTCCCAAGTAACGAATTGTAGTTTCAAAAACGTTAATTTCGGCTGCATTTTCCGCATTAAAGTCGATAGTCAGAGCAGCATCGGCTGCGTCGACGAATTCCTCTTTGCTGTCCATGATCCATAACGTATCTAAATTATCAACCAAAGACGCCGCCCAACCACCATAGGATATCTTTCGGGAAGCCGATATGGGCCGTAATTCATCCGCTCCCCATGCATAGTCTTTATAAGCGGTCCATGATCGGTTAAACTCCTCTTTTACTGCACGCTGTCGCTCCTTTCGAATCTTTGATTCCGCCCGAGACTCACTGGAGAATTTGTATTGTATTCGAGGAATCCTCACAGCCTTTGACGTGGGCAGAGGTATCTGGTCTTTGAACGGATATTTAAACGCTAAGTTTTTCCATGGAGATGAAGATGAAGAAGGTGTTGATAAATCTGCGGCGCTCGTCTCTGGTAGAAGCCGTGAAATGCTTTTTTCTTTAGTATGTAAAAAATAGTAGAATGTTCCAACTATCAATATTGTAGCAATGAAGAGGCGCAAGCTTCGACTAGCATACATGGTAATCGCTATTTTCTATAATGTTTGTGCGAAATAATTATTATGAGAATATAACCAACGTAACGTAAAAAGTATAACCAACAACTAAGAGAACTGCATACAGTATGCTGTATCACATTTCAAACCTCGCTCTGGAAATGAGCAGGTCTCACTTAATTACCAAACAATTACGCCCAAGAGTTGCGCTGGCTAAAAATAGATTCTCTCCGTCTTTCCGGAAGTTTTCTTTGGTACCGAGATACTTTATTCTGCGAGTCGCATATATCCTCAAGCATGACTCGCGATTAAACTTAGAGATGTACCCTCTTATTATATTGGTGGAACGCGTCTGGTAAAGCTGACGCGAGAATTTTTAGCTGTTGGCAATTATAATTGATCACAAGGCCTACATTTGACAAATCTCGACTATCCAGTCCATTACCATTACTATGGCTATAGGTGAATCCTCGACAGCGGCGCAATCTGCCGCACATCGAATTTCAAAAGATGGTCCTGTTAATTATGAATTGCCGTGGTATGTCATGCGCAAGCTTGAATATCTATTCTATTCCCATTAATATAAAGGTCAGGGTAGAGAAATATCGTCCGATATTCTTGGATGATATTGTTGGAAACACAGAGACTATTGAAAGACTCAAAATAATTGCAAAAGATGGAAATATGCCTCATGTCATAATATCGGGCATGCCTGGAATTGGAAAAACGACTTCTATATTATGTCTCGCCAGACAACTACTTGGTGACTCATACAAGGAAGCTGTTTTGGAGTTGAATGCATCTGATGAGCGAGGTATCGATGTGGTACGAAATAGAATCAAAGGTTTCGCTCAAAAAAAGGTTACTTTACCAGCTGGACGACATAAACTTGTAATTCTGGACGAAGCCGATAGTATGACATCTGGTGCTCAACAAGCGCTACGTAGGACGATGGAAATATACTCTAGTACTACTCGTTTCGCTTTCGCCTGTAATCAGTCCAATAAAATAATTGAACCTCTACAATCAAGATGCGCGATATTACGCTATGCACGATTGACTGACGCTCAAGTAGTCAGACGTATCAATCAGATCTGTAAGGCTGAAAACATTGAATTCTCTGATGATGGTATTGCTGCTCTGGTTTTCAGTGCAGAGGGTGACATGAGACAAGCTATCAACAATCTACAAAGTACTCATGC
>Ga0160429_1002184_pt1 | contig 10443 bp, 8 predicted proteins | sample SolpanmetagenomR_FD_108199 | JGI IMG/M metagenome (GOLD analysis project Ga0160429, IMG submission 108199) | Solar panel surface microbial communities from Lawrence Berkeley National Laboratory, California, USA - R | ecosystem: Engineered > Built environment > Solar panel > Unclassified ... | reverse complement strand
GCCATCACCGTCCTTCTGCTGTGCGTCCAGCTCAAGCAGCTGAGCCTTAGCTTCGTGCTCGTGATGTGCTTCGGCATCGGGCTCGCCATCACGATGGTCTCGGCCGGTGTCCTGGCCACCTTGAGCGTCAAGCACGTGGCCGGCCGCTGGTCCGGGTTCGGCGCTTATGCTCGGCGTGCCCCCTACGACTCCGCCGCGCTGATCGTGCTGGTCGGCCTATACTCGGGGTGCCTTGGATGGGAGGGCTTTCATCAGGGCCACAAAGAGCAAGCGGAACTCACCACCCTGCAGCAGCCCTTCGCTTCCTCATCGGCGGTCCGGTGAACGGTTCATCCTTCATCCAGGCATGGAGGCCGAGGCCACCCCCGGCGCCTGACCAGGGCACTTGCCCGCTTGCGTTTCCCGGAAATCACGGCAACGAACCGTCACCAACGGCGTTGAGGGAGCCCTTGACGTCACAGACACGACGATGACCCTGCTCGCCCTTCTTGTCGCCGGTAACCTTGTTCTAGCCGGGGCCTTCTCCCTCGTGGCGGTCGCCACGGACTAAGCGGAGGCAATCCTTCGAGGGCTCGCACAACCATGCCCACTGACGGTGCCGCGTTGCCTGGTCTCCTCTGGGCCATGTCCTTCGATGACCAGGGACGTGGCACGGCCCTGGCGCCCGCCGAGGTGCTGCCTGACCTCGATGCCTTCGGGGGTAGCTTCATCTGGCTGCACTTCGACCTGCAATCGGCGGACGTCTCCTTCCTGATCCAACAGGGATGGATCCCTCCGCGGGCCCTTGCCACCGCAGCCTTCGGCCCGGATGAGCATCAGCGCGTTACGGTCGAGGATGGGTATGTCGCCGGCGTCGTGGCTGACCTGGCACGGGCTGGAGCCAAGCCGGATACGTCCGGCCGGCTGCACTTCGTCATGGGACCACGCTCGCTCGTGAGCGGTCGACGGCCCCGGTCGAGAGCCCGGATGCCGCGCGCGATGGCCGAAAGGGGCGAGCCCATCCCTTCGCCGGTGCTGCTCTTGGAGACACTGGTTGGCTACGTCACAGCTTCGATGTCGGCGACCGGCCAGCGGCTTTCACAAGATCTCGATGCCATCGAGGATCACATCCTCGATAATCGCACGGGCGACGACCGGAGACGGCTCGGTCCGATCCGCCGGAACGCCGTTCGCCTTCATCGCCAACTGGTCCGTTTGGCCGCCGTCTTCCACCGACTTGAGGCCGACGACGCCACGCAGCACATTCACGGGCCGGCCGCCGCGGTGGCGGCGCGCATCGCCCAGCGCCTCGACGCCCTCGACCGGTATGTCGGCCTGCTGGCGGAGCGGGCCAGGCTTCTGCAGGATGAGGTGGGAGCGCACATGGCCGAGGAAAGCAATCGCCAGCTCTATGTGCTGTCAATACTCTCGGCCCTGTTCCTACCTCCCATGTTCATCACCGGGGTGTTGGGAATGAACGTGAAGGGGTTGCCGCTCTCCGAAACTCCGAACGGCTTCCTCGTCGTGTTGGGGCTATCGCTTGTCTCGGCGGCCTGTGCTTACGCGGTGATCCGTTCCCTCGGCATCCGTTCGCCTCGCGATTAGATGAACCAGACGGCCCAGCGTGCATAGCGTCTGGTCATGCCGCCGCATCCTCATGCCGATGCGGTAGCTGGAGAGACATGGCAGCCTCCACCTCTTGCCAGCGGCTCAGGAACGCATCGACCACGCGCGGATCGAAGTGGGCGCCTGCACTTGTGACGAGGTGGTCGCGGGCACGTTCCCGTGGCCACGCCTGCTTGTAGGGTCGCTCGGTCGTGAGTGCATCGAAGACGTCAGCCACCGCCACGATCCGGCCCGACAACGGAATGCCCTCGCCGCTGAGACCGTAGGGATAACCCGCGCCGTCCCAGCGCTCGTGGTGGCTCGCCGCGATCTCGGCCGCCAACCGCATCACGGGCGAGGCACTTCCGCCCAGGATACGCTGGCCGCGTTCGGCATGCCGCTCCATCTCGCGGCGCTCTTCAGGCGTGAGCGGTCCCGGCTTGAGCAGGATGGCATCCGGAATGGCGATCTTTCCGACGTCGTGCATCGTCGAGGCCAGCACCAACATCCGGCACGCGTCCGGCCCCATACCGAGCGCTTCAGCGACCAGCCCGACATAGGCCGAGACTCTGGCAATGTGGTCGCCCGTGTCCGAATCCCGGTTCTCGGCCGCGCGCATCAGCGTGGAGATGATTTCGCGTTCGCGCTCCTCCACCAGGGCCACGGCGGCGGCGACCTCCTTCGCGAGTTGCGCGGCATTGTCGCGAAGCGCGGCCGTCAGCGCGAGCAGGTTGGTGACCCGGGCGCGGATCTCGACTGGGTCCGCGGGCTTGGCCAGGAAGTCGGTCGCTCCGGCCTCCAGTGCCTCGCGGCGCAGGCTGCGCTGGTCGTAGCTGGTGAGCATGACGACGGGGACGCCGGCGAGCGCCGGGATGCGCCGCACGGCCCGGATGAAGTCGACGCCGTTCATGTCCGGCATCTCGTAGTCGGTGATCACGACGCCGATTTCCGAGGCATGGGCTTCGGCATAGGCGAGTGCCTTCGCTGGGACGGTGAAGTCGCGCGGAAGGCATCCCGGGATGGGCTGCAAGGCGGCGACAATCAGCAGGTTGTTCATCTCGGCGTCGTCGAGGACGAGAGCCAGCATCGGAACATGTCCCAGGCTTGTGAGATCCCCCTGCCCACGCAGACTCACTATGCGAGCCGCCGAGACGGATGATACCGGTATGCTACCGGCTGGTTGCCAAAGGCTGAACCCGATTCCGGACGCCTGCTCCGTAGCCCCTGATCCACTTACGCAGCCGCGCGTTCCTGCAAGGCATCCAGCGCCGGATGGCGCAGGCCGGCCCGGATGTGCAACCCGGCCTCGCCACCCTCGCGCCAGGCGACCTCGGCGCGGACGCACATGCCGCCCGAGATCTCAAGCTCGACGGCCTCTCCTTGGGCGAAGTCCGGCACGCCCGTGAGACGCGCGCCGTGCATCGAGATCTCTGTGATGCGCACCGCATGCCGTCCACCGCGGGCACGAACGGTGCCCGGCTCATCGACATCGACGCGCAGGAGGCTGCGCCGTTCATCGACCTCGCCGGATACCATCGTCACGAACTCGCCAATCGAGCGGGCAAGGTCGACCGCAACCGCCTTCAGCGTCTCGGAGGTGACGAGCGCCGTATCGGCGTGGCGCCGCGTCTCCTGGGTCGCGCGCGAAACTTCGGTCGCGCTTGCATGTGCTTCAGAACTGCCTTGTGCGACCTGGGCGACCGTTGTGGAGATCTCCTGCGTCGCTGCCTGCTGCTGCCCCACCGAAACAGCAATGGCGTCCGTCAAGGCATTGACCTCGCGGGTGGCTGTAGCGATGGCATTGACGGCGGCGACGGTACGCGCGGTCGAACCTTGGATGGCGCCGACCTGCCCGAAGATCTCGTCGGCGGCCTTCGTCGTCTGAGCCGCAAGCGCCTTGACCTCGGCCGCAACGACGGCAAAGCCCTTGCCGGCCGCGCCGGCACGTGCCGCCTCGATGGTCGCATTCAGAGCCAGGAGGTTGGTCTGGTCGGCTACGGCCTTGATCAAATCGGTCACCGTGCCAATCCGGGCCGCGACCTCGGCAAGCTGCTCGACCTCACCACTTGTGGTGCGCGCCATCTCGGCCATGTGGGCGATGAACCGCTGCGCGCGCTCCGTCTGGCCAGCGATGTCCGAGATGGAGGCGCTGAGCTCTTCGGCACCGGCCGAGACGGAAAGCACATTGTCCGCCGCGGCCGACGCCGTCGCCTCGGCGCGCCCGGCCTGACCGCTCGACCGTGTGGCGACATCGCTCAAAGCCGACGCGGTCTCGCTCATCCCAGAGGTCTCACGCGCGACACGGCGCTCGATCTCCAGCAAGGTGTCGCGAAAGCCCGCGACGACGTCACCGAGCCGTTGCTGCCGGTAGGTCTCCAGACCCCGCTCCCGCCGCGCGGCCTGTTCCGACAGGCTGCGGGCAGCAGCGCTCTCAGCGGCCTGGTGAGCGGCTGTATCCGCTAAGTCGAGGGCGGACGCGAGTTGGCGGGCCGCCAGCATCAGGGCGCCAGCCTCGGCCACCACCACCATGGCATGCAGGAGGACGCGAAGGTAGTCGGCGCCTGTCGGGAACACCGCCGCTGGGTAAGCCACGTTCAGCGCGAGATGATGGACCGCCACGACGCCTGCCGCCACCAGAATAGAGGACCAGCACCCCCAGCCCGCCGCGACCGCGAGGGCTGCGAAGAACACCATATGGGTGTCGATCTGAAGATGCGTGCCCGACGTGACGAACACCAGCAGACCGACCATCGCCATTAGGGCGGCCGAGCTGAGGTGTCGCGTAGACGTAGCGGGGCCGAGGCGGCGGGCACAGGCCGCTGTGGCGGCGACTAGGATGCCACCGAGGAGGGGCACCGCTGCCGGTGAAGCGTCGAGCCACCATCCAAGGACGGAAACAACGAGCCAGAGGATTGCGAGAGCCCCGAGCATGATGGGCATGAAAGCCCGCCGGAGGCGGTCGAGGCTGGTCTCGTTCATGGTTGGGTAAGTCCGATGAGGGTGACGGGGCGACGAGTGCCTGGCAGGCACGCGCCCAGGGGACCAGCGGCGAGCACGAGGGCGCCGGAGCGACGCAGTTCCGTCGTCAGATCAGGTGGTGTCCCGTCGAGTACGGCGACGTGGCCGCCGGCCGACAGCCACAGGATAGAGGCGCCGGAAGCGAGGACAGCGCGAGGGATCGGTGCATCGGGTTGTAAGGTGAGGACGACGATGGGCTCGCCGGGACGCGGCTCCAAGGCGAGAACGACGGGCGCCAGCCCGCAGGTCAGCACAAGCCCGCACGCAAAGGCCGTGGTACGTCTCGGCGCCCGACCGTTCGTGAGAGCTCCTGCCGTCGGCAGCGACACGTCATTCCCCGTCGTGGCTCGCCTTGAAGAACGGCCTTTGGTCAAGGATGCAGGATAAGGGTTGATGATGAATTTAAATGCTGGATTCAGGCACGCTTGCGCTCGCCCTCGATTGGGGGCGCCTTCCCGTGAGTGAACCGGGCGAACTCGCCAATGAGCGAAGGCCGGCCCATCAGGTAACCCTGGGCGGCATGGCAATCCTCGGCGGCAAGGAAGCTGAGTTCCGCTTCCGTCTCGACGCCTTCGGCAAGGACGGGCAGCCCGAGGCCACGACCTAGGCCGAGCACGGAGCGCACGATGGCCGCTGTCTGCTCATTGCTGTCGACCGACCGTACGAATGAGCCGTCGATCTTGATCTTGTCGAACGGAAATAGACGCAGGTTCGATAGGGACGAGTAGCCGGTGCCGAAGTCGTCCATGGCGATGCGTAGGCCCAGTGCCTTCAGCTGGCGTAGGCTTAGGAGCGCCCGGTTCGGATCCCGGATCAAGGCCGTCTCCGTCACCTCGACCTCCAATCGGCTCGGCGCCAGGCCGGTCTGGAGCAGGACCTCGTGCACAAGGCCCACGAAGTGGGGGCCATGGATCTGCACCGCCGAGACGTTGACCGCCAACGAGAGCGGGTTCGGCCAGGACACTGCCTCGCGGCAAGCCTCGCGCAGCACCCACTCGCCGATCTGGAGGATGATGTCGCTTTCCTCGGCGATGGGGATGAACACCGCCGGCGAGACGTAGCCCCGCTCCGGGTGTTTCCAGCGCAGCAGCACCTCGAAGCCGGTGACCTCGCCGCTGCCGACCTCGGTTTGCGGCTGGTAGACGAGGTGCATCTCGCCTCGGGCCACGGCATGGCGCAGGTCGTGTTCTAGGAGCCTGCGCTCGCGTACCTGCAGGCCCATCTTGGCCTCGAAGAAGCGGTAGGTGCCGCGACCCTCCGACTTGGCGCGGTAGAGCGCCGTGTCCGCGTAGCTCAGCAGCGTGGCGGGTTCGTCGGCGTCATCGGGGTAGAGGGCAATGCCAGTGCTGGTCGCGATCTGCGGGCCGCTGCCCGCGTCGACCTTGCCTGAGCGCAGCGCCTCCAGGATGCGCTCCGCCAGGCGTCCGGCCGCCGTGGCGTGCTCGCAGGGCATAAGGACGGCGAACTCGTCGCCGCCGAGCCGCGCCATCATCTGGGTGTCGTCGAGTTCGGCCGTGACGATGCGGGCGACGGCCTCCAGCATCGCGTCTCCGGCGGCATGGCCGAACAGGTCGTTGACCTCCTTGAAGCGGTCGAGGTCGAGGCAGAGCACCGCGAGCTTGCGGTTGCCCGCGTCAGCGGCCCGGATCTCAAGGTCGAGCCGCTTGCCGAAGCTGACCCGGTTGGCGAGTCCCGTGAGGGCGTCATGGTGGGCCAGGAAATGGATTTGGCGCTCCGCCTGTCGGCGGGCTCGCAGGTCGCGCACGGCGACGGCGTAGTGCGGACGGCCTGAATGCTCGACCGGCTGCATGATGACCTCGACCGGCACCATCTCGCTATCTGCGCGGCGGAGCTCGGCCTCGACGGGCCGCTCGGGCTGGCTGGCCATGGCAAGCCGGGTCGCGTCGCCGGGCAGGAACGCCGACAGCGTTGCGCCCACGAGGGATGCCGGCGGTTGGCCCACCAAGCGAGCAAAGGCAAGGTTCGCGTTGACAATGATATCGCCGGTGCAGACCACCAGTCCCTCGACAGCCGCATTGGCGAGGCTGCGTAGGCGTTCGCCCTCAAGCTTGGCATGCCGGCGGTCACGGACGTCGAGCGCCAGGGCGGCGCCTGCGAGCAGCAGGATGGCAAAACTCGCTAGGGCGACGGCGACGGCCAGCCAACTGTTCGGGACTGCGGCCTCGGACACGACTACGGTGGGGTCCGGGATCACCGTGACCGCACCCATGGCGGTGAAGTGGTGGCCGCAGATGGCGAGCACCAGCAGGAGCGCCGCCGGCAATTGCCTCCGCAGCCCCCGACCGCTTGACTTCGTGGCCAGGGCTGCGCCGCCAAAGGCGGCCCCGAGGGCGAGCGAAACGGCCACCGTGACCGGGTCCCAGGTCTTGTGTCCGGCGACCGTGTAAGCGGCCATGCCGGTGTAGTGCATTGCCGCGATGCCGAGGCCGAGGATTGCCCCGCCGACCCAGGCCGCCAGGGCGCCTTCGACCAGGACCGCGACGGACAGACCGCTGCCAACCAGCACAATGGCGAGAACCAGCGACAAGGCAGTGAGCGCGAGGTCGTAGGCGCCCGGGATGCCCGGCTCGAAGGCCAGCATGGCGATGAAGTGGGTCGCCCAGATTCCAAAGCCACCGGCGGTGGCCGCGACCGCGAGCCAGCCGGCCTGAACCCACCCGTCCGCCCGGCGTGCGTGGCTGACGAGGCAGACTGTCGTCAGTGCGGCTAAAGCACAGATGACCGCCGCCAACGCGACGAGGCGGAGGTCATGGGCTTCGGCGAGGCAACCAACGACAGTGAGCATGAGCGGAAACCCCGGACGTTCGTGGCCCAGCATCGCTCACACATCTGTAAGGCAGTCTTAATGAGTAAGTTTCGACTTTGTAACTTGGATGCTGTTTGAAGATTATCATTTGTTAAGGCCAGACAAGAAAAGACGTCTGCTTTTTCATTCTGCGTCGCGAAAGTGGACCGGCGAAAATCCACCCATCCCGGTCATCGGATTCTGTTTCATCACGCTGCCCGGAAGCGGTCACTCTTAAGGTCCGAGTGGGGTCGGGAGCGGACCAAAAGGTATGTGTTCCATCCGTCAGACATCGACCACTAGAAACTGGACGTTCACTGGATGGCGTGATGGTGGGGCCATGGCAACCATCATCCTCAAAACGGCAAAACCGTTCCTGCGCCCCGATGGCTATGAGACATCCAAATCAATAGGTCCGATAACCTTGCGAGGTCCGGCGATGGTGGCCTTAGCCTTCGGATGCGGGCTTCAACAGATGGAGATCATCGGGCTCCGTCGACGGCATTGGCGGCCCGCAGGGGAGGACGTCGTTAATATCGACTTGGCTGGCGAGACCATTGACGGCAGTCTGATCAAATCAAGGCACCGGATCCTTCCCATCGCCCCTTATCTCAGGATGATGGTTGAGACCTATCTGCGGGCATGGCCAGGCTACGGACCCGACGAACCGCTTTTTCGAGATAATGACGGAAGCCCCGCGACCGTCACCAGCGTCATGACCCAAATTCGAAATCCAGGTCGCAGGTGCGGGAGCAGTCTCACCCTGCCCGCTTTCTCCGCCGCCTTCGCCAAATCGCTGTTTCCGGCTGTCGTCGATCCCGGACTGTATGAGTACCTAATAGGCACGGCACCTCCCGAGGGTTCGAGATGGACGGATGCCCACCCGTCACTCGCAACTCTCAGAACCCTGTTCGGCAGCTGCCTAGAAATCTGGAAAATTGACAGATCATTCTGGCATGAGGCTGCCGTCCGCGTGCATCGCAACCAGAATGATGAGGCAGTGCGGTAATCTGGTACCGCGAATAAGTGTGTGTCTGGTAGCGTTTTGGTTGGCCAATTGGACGGAAAAGCCTGGATTTCGAAGGTTTCGAACGGTATTGCTCGACACGAGATGGCACCTGTTCACATCGAAAAAGTATTCTTCGCGTCCGCATGTCGCGCGGAGGCCCATCGCCAAAAAACCGGTGCTGGCAATGTCTTAGACCGTTCCGGCGGGGAAACGGGTTGAGATTTGGTTGTTGAAAGCCGGCCGGTCACCCAGTTCGATGGGTGCCCGGTCGACCAGCAGCAGAATAGCTAGGCTGACCCCGGCGCGATCACGCCGCCTGCATCTTTCGTCCCCTGAACATGCGCCCCGTCACCAAGTCGGTGTTCTGGTGCCTTAGCCAGAACTCGAACAGGTCGAGGCCTTGGTCGAGCGGTTCGAGATAAGCGATCTGGGTCGTCGAGTCCTCCCTCATCGGCGCCTCAAGCCCTGTCGTGGTCGATGCGTCGCCCTCCACGACGGTATCGAAACGACTGAGGTCGGTCATGGAGGGCGTGACCGCCCTGCCAACGAACCTGAGCTTGACCCCGGGGTTCACGGCCACCCGCACGATCTCCGATCCGACGATCTCGTAGTAGGCCGGGTTCGGATGGACGTAGGCGTGGAACAACAGGTGTGCCGGGGCGATCATCCGACAGGGCACGTCGAACGCCAGCGTCGCCGTACGATCCGCCGGATAGCTGCGATACACGGGAAGGTCCATCGCCTCCTCTCGGGGCCTGTCCGACGTCGTCTGGTACGAAATGGTGCCGCCCGAGCTCATCGCGATCCGCCGGAGGTCTTCCTCGTCGATGATGCTCGGTAAAGTCGTGAAGTAGACGTGCGCGACGTTTTCGAGCTTGGCGGTGCCAGCGAGATTGTAGGGCCCCGACCATAACTCACCGCTGCCTTGGATCAGGGCGACGGTTGGCGCCACGGTGTGATGAAAGACCTCAATGGCGAAATCGCCGTCGGGCAGCCGCGAGCAATTTCCGGAAACGAAGGATCCGATGCCCACTCCCGCAGGACCCGTGTAGGTGCAGCGATACAACTGGGCGCCGTCCTCGTAGGACAGGACGTGGCCGTCAGAAGGAACCATGATCTCCAACCTGGTGGCATGACGTCCCCTGGGGGACGCCACGTCCATCGAGATCTTTGCCCGATGGGTTCTTCCCCCGCAAGAACGGCCGGGAAGGTGGAAACTGAAAACAGGTGGACCGAAGTAGCTTGGCAGAAAGAACCGAGTGCCCCCGAACCCTACCAAGATGTCGGGCAGCAGGTAGGAGCGTCCTCGCGCGTGGCAGAGCCGTAGCTTGATCCAGCCGTCGTAGCGTGTTCCCCGTTCGGTCGTCACCGCCGGCGAATGACGTACCGGTGGCCCGGCGAGGTTTCCCCAAAGCGGATTGCTTGTTTTCATGAAGCCTGCGGATTTCCCGGTGCGAAGCCATGCGCCCATGCAGGTAGCCGGGCGCCTACCAGTACTTGGTGACATCCCGCGCGGACTTCGACCTTCGTAGCGCCGCTCGGGACCACCACGCGGCATGAATGTGAATGAGGGGGGCTTGCCAGGCCGTAGAGGGTCCGGTGCCGGCCCGATGGTAGGGCTTGAACAAGGGAACGCCGCCTTCCTCGCGGAAGGCGGCGTTCATGCTCGCGGTAGCCTCTGGGATTAGGAGTGCTTCTTCCTGCGCGGCAGCAGCGGCCTCGTGAGGCGCATCGGCTGGCGCCGGACCGACCTGCCCGTAATGGGCAAGCGCATGCCGGGTCGGGAATAGTGGCGCTTGCGCGGGATGTCCGACGCAGGCGACTGTTCGACCTGCGACCGGTTCATCCGTGCGTGGGGCGCCATCTTCGCGGGATCAAGCACCGAAACGGTATCCCATCCCTTGGCAACTTGGTCCCGCCCCCAGCGCCGGCTGACCCTCTGGGTGGCAAGCGTCTTCTTCCGATAGACGTTCTCGATGGTCTGAACCGCGAGGCCGAGTGCGTCCGCGGTCTCGTGGGCGGTCTT